>Ga0126312_10003870_pt1 | contig 10110 bp, 9 predicted proteins | sample Plot104A_FD_92537 | JGI IMG/M metagenome (GOLD analysis project Ga0126312, IMG submission 92537) | Serpentine soil microbial communities from UC McLaughlin Reserve, CA, USA - Plot104A | ecosystem: Environmental > Terrestrial > Soil > Grasslands | place: USA: UC McLaughlin Reserve, Lake County...
GAAAGGGTGTTCCATGCAGATCTCCGCTACCACCGTCCGGCGGGCAGTGCCCGCGCTGTGCGCGCTGGCGGTGTTCGGCGCGCCTGCCGCTGCCGGAGCCGCACCGGCCACGACGGGGCTCCGCGTCGAAGCCGACAACAAGCCGCTCGCTCCCGGCCACAGCTTCGTGACCGACTCGGTGACCGTGGTCACCGACACCTCCGCGCCATGCCGGGGCAGCGGCAAGCCGGTCAGGCTGAACGGCCCGAACGCGTTGGGCCTGGTCGCGGATGCCACCGACGCCTCCAGGCCGGTCCGGCCCCTGCAGGTGACCGACAGGTTCAGCTTCGGCCTGCTCGTGTGCGGCATCGGCGGCTACCCCGCGAGCGACTCCGCGTTCTGGCTCTACAAGGTCAACCACGTGTCACCGGAGGTCGGCGGCGACCAGCAGCCGGTCAAGAGCGGCGACCAGGTGCTGTGGTACTTCCAGGACACGACGAAGGGCACCAACATCGGCGACGAGCTGGCCATCGAGGCGCCGGCCAGGGCGGTGGCGGACAAGCCCTTCGGCATCACGGTCGTGAGCTACGACTTCAAGGGCGCGCGAACGCCGGCCGCCGGCGCGCGTGTGCTGTTCCGGGGCGGATCGGCCACCACCGGGGCAGACGGCCGGGCGACGATCAGCCTGCACGGTGACGGCTACCGCGGCCTGCGCGCCGTGCGTGCCGCGCCGGGCGGCAGCGACATTCCGTCCGCGCCGGTCAGGGTCTGCGTCGGCGACGGCTGCGCGCCCGTGCGCGGGCAGCGCATCACGGGCCGCGACGTGTCCGACTCGGTCAAGGGAACGAGCGGGCGCGACGTGATCAGGACGCGCGGCGGAAACGACCGCGTGAACGTGCGCGGCGGCCGGCTCGACCGGGTGTACTGCGGCTCGGGCCGCGACGTCGTGCGGCTGAGCCGCCGCGACCGGGCGGCCCGCGACTGCGAGGTCGTCCTGCGGGGCTAGCGGTGCGCGCCGCAGTCGTGTTGACAGCCGCAGCGTTGGCGGCCGCCCCGGCGGCCGAGGCCCGGGCCCCCGTGGTGCACCAGCTCGTGGTCTTCCGCAGCGGCAAGGCGGTGGCGAAGAAGGTGTCGAGCAGGGAGGTGCTCGTGACCGTGCGGCAGCGCCGTTGCGCCGCCGGCACGGGCACCGCGCTGGCGGCGCTCGTCCGCTCCAAGCTTGCGCCGCTGCGGCTGCGCGACTTCGGCTCCTGCTCGCGGCGCGCCAGTGACGGCGGCGGGCTGTTCGTGAGCGGGATCGGCCCCGACCGCAACAAGGGTCGCAACGGCTGGACCTACAAGGTCGGCCGCAGGGCGGCCACCGCCGGCGCGGCAGACCCCACGGGGCCGTTCGGGAGCGGCCGCCGGCTGCGTTCGGACCAGCGGGTCACGTGGTTCTACTGCCGCCTGGTAGCCGGCAGCTGCCAGCGCACACTGGAGCTGAAGGCGGCGGCGGAGCCCGGCGGGGTCGCGATCAGCGTGCGCGGCTACGACGACGAGGGCAAGGGCGCGCCCGCGGGCGCCGCGACGGTCCGGCTGGGCGGCGCAACGGTGGTCACCGACCCAGGCGGGGTCGCCCACATCGCCGTTCCCCCCGGAAGCTACAAGGCCCACGCCTGGAAGGCCGGGCTCGTGCGCTCCTTCTCCGAGCGGGTCGTGGTGCGGTGAGGAAGTGCGCCGCGCCGGCTCACTTCTCGCCTGCGGACTGGCGCTGGCCGGCTGTGGGCTCGGCGCGGGCGAGGAGCGGCAGGGGGGCGCTGCGAGGCTGCGGATCACGCGCGACTTCGGCCGCACCGAGCTCGGCCGGGCGCGGCTCGACAAGCTGCGCGAGGGGCAGACCGTCATGCGCTTCCTACGCTCGCGCTTCAGGATCGAGACTCGCTTCGGCGGGCGCTTCGTGCAGTCGATCAACGGGCTCTCCGGCAGGGAGGGCGGCCAGGTGGACTGGTTCTACTGGGTCAACGGCGTCGAGGCGGAGGTCGGCGCCGCTGAGTACACGCTGTCACCGGGCGACCGTGTGCAGTGGGACCGCCGTGACTGGAGCGCCGCGATGAGGGTGCCGGCCATCGTGGGCGCCTTCCCGGAGCCGTTCGTGCACGGGTTCGAGGGCAAGCGGAGGCCCGTGCGGGTGGAGTGCGACGAGCCGGCGCGAGGCCCCTGCGCGGACGTGAAGCGCAAGCTCCAGCGACGGGGCGTCTCGACCTCGAGCAGCACGGTGGGGGCTCCCGGCGGCCAGGAAGTGATGCGGGTGGTGGTGGCGCCCTGGCGCGAGGCGCGGCTGGTGCGCGCCGCCGCCGCGCTCGAGAAGGGGCCGCGCCGCAGCGGCGTGTTCGCGCGCTTCTCGGAGGGGGGCCGCTCGCTGGACTTGCTGAACGATGCGGGGAGGCCTGTGCGCAGGGTCGATGCCGGCGCCGGCACCGGCATCGTGGCCGCCACGCGCGGACCGCAGCAGGAGCTCGTCTGGCTCGTGACGGCGCTTGACGCCGAGGGCCTCAGAGCGGCGGCGCGGGCGCTCGGCGAGCGTCCGCTGCAGGGGGCCTTCGCGGTGGCCGCCACCGGCCGAGTACGCGAGCGCTTGCCGCTCGCGCAGCCATGAGGCTCGTTCCCGCATACCGTCAGCGCTCGAGCGCGCTGCACGCCGCGCGGGCCGGCGCGGCGGCGGCGTTCTGCGCCGCCTTCGCGCTGACGGGGGCGCTCTACCAGCATCCGCTGGTGCTGGCGGCCGCCCTGGCCGGCGTGCTGCTGGCGGCCGGCGCGGCCGGCGTCGGCGCCGAGGTCCGACGCACGCTCTGGCTGTCGCTGCCGCTCGCGCTGCTCGTGACGATCGTCAACCCGCTGGTCTACCCGGAGGGCGACACGCTGCTCGTGCGCAGCGGCGAGCTGCTTGGCAGGCGCTTCGACATCACGCTCGAGGCGCTCGCCGCCGGCGCGCTCGCCGGCCTGCGCGTGGTCGCCGTCATCGCGCCGCTCGGACTCCTGTCGGCCGCGGTGGACGCCGACGAGCTGCTGCGCCTGTTCCGGCGCGTCTCATACCGCTCCGCGCTGACCGCGTCGCTGGCTACCCGCCTGGTGCCGGTGCTGGCCCGCGACGCCGGCCGCATGAGCGACGCGGCCCGCTGCCGCGCGCGCCCGCCGGAGCGCCTGGCGGTGCTGCGCGCCGCCGTCTCGGGCGCGCTCGACCGCGCGGTCGACGTGGCCGCCGCCCTCGAGGTGCGCGGCTACGCGCTGGCCGGCCGCCCGGCGAGCCCGCGCGCCCCGTGGTCGCGCCACGACCTGCGCATCGCGGCGGCCGCCCTGGCGGTGGCGGCATGCGCGATCGGCGGCCGCCTGGCCGGCGTGGGCGCTCTGGAGTTCTACCCGCGCGTGGAGCTTGCCGCGGGGCCGGGCGAGGCCGCGCTGGCGCTCGCGCTCGTGGGCTTCGGCGCGCTGCCGTTCGCCGGGCGCGCCGCCCGCCTGGGGGTGGCCGGTGCCTGAGCCGCTGGCTGTCGCGGAGCGCCTGACCTACTGCTACCCGGAGGCGTCCTCGCCGGCGCTGCGCGAGCTGTCGCTCGAGCTCGAGCCGGGCAGCTTCACGGTGCTCGCCGGCTCCTCCGGGGGCGGCAAGTCGACCCTGCTGCGGGCGCTCTGCGGCCTGGTGCCGCACTTCCACGGGGGCCGCGTTCAGGGCGAGCTGCGGGTGGGGGAGCTCGACGTGCGGGAGCACGGCCCCGGCGAGCTCGCCGCGCTCTGCGGGACGGTGTTCCAGGATCCCGAGACACAGGTGGTGATGGGCGGCGTCCGGGCCGAGCTGTCGCTGCCGCTGGAGCACCGCGGCGAGTCGCCGGGGGCCGTGGCCCGCGCCGTCGAGGAGACCGCGCTGGCCCTGGGCGTGGCCCACCTGCTCGACCGCCGCACGGAGTCGCTCTCGGGAGGCGAGCTTCAGCGAGTTGCGATCGCCGCGGCGCTGGTGCACCGGCCCGCGCTGCTGCTGCTCGACGAGCCGACCTCGCAGCTCGACCCGGTGGCCGGCGACGAGCTGATCTGGCTGCTCCGGCGCCTGAACGAGGACTGGGGCACGGCGGTCGTGCTGGCGGAGCACCGTCTGGAGCGCTGCCTGCCCGCCGCCGAGCGGGTGCTGGCGCTCGAGCGCGGCGCCGTGGCCTGCGACGCCGCGCCGCGCGAGTTCCTCGCCTGGGCAGCGGGGTCCGCGCCGGAGCTGGCGACCCCGGTGGCCCGCATGTTCGCGCTGGCCGGGCTGGGGCCGCTGCCGGCGTCGGTGAAGGAGGCGCGCGCTGCGCTGCGCGGCGCGGAGCTCGCCCGGCCGGCCCCGGCCCCACGGCCGGAGCCCTCGCCGAGACGCCGCCTTCGCCGCCGGCCCCCTACACCAGCAGCGCTCGAGCTGCGCGGCGCCTGGCTGGAGCTGGAGGACGGCATCGCGGTGCTGCGCGGCCTCGACCTGCGGCTCGAGCGGGGCGAGCGCGTGGCTCTGATGGGCCGCAACGGCGCCGGCAAGAGCACGCTGCTGCGGGCCATCCGCGGGCTGGTCGAGGTCACCCGCGGGCGGGTCGAACGCGCCGGCGACGTGGCGCTGCTGCTGCAGAACCCCGGCGACTACCTGATCCACGAGCGCGCCGTCGAGGAGGCGGGGCACGCGGCCATGGCCGCCGCGGGGCTGGCGGGCCGCGAGCAGGCGAACCCGCGCGACCTCTCCGGCGGAGAGCGCCAGCGGCTCGCCCTCGAGGTCGCGCTCGGCGACGAAGCGCAGGCTGTCGTGCTGCTGGACGAGCCGACGCGCGGCATGGACCGCCCGCACAAGAGGCGGCTGGCGGAGCGCGTGGAGCGGCTGGCGGCCGGCGGCGCCGCTGTGATGGTGGCCACCCACGACACCGAGTTCGCGGCGAGCTTCGCGGAGCGGGTGGTGCTGATGGGGCGAGGGGTGGTGATCGCCGACGGGCCGCCGCGCGAGCTGCTCGCCGGCGGCTGGCACTTCTCGACAGAGGTGGCGCGCGCGCTCGACGGCGCGGCGCTCACGGCCGACGACGGAGCCGCCGCCCTGCGCCGGGAGCTCGTGACGTGAGCTGGCAGGCGGCCACATTCGTGGTGCTGGCGCTCGTCCTGCTGGGCGGCTTTCTCTGGTACGAGCGTGAGCGCCCACCCGCGCGCGTGCTCGCGCTTGTGGCGGCACTGGCCGCGCTTGCCGTGGTCGGGCGGCTGGCATTCGCCGCGCTGCCGAACGTGAAGCCGACCACCGACATCGTCCTGTTTGCCGGCTACGCGCTGGGAGCGCTGCCGGGCTTCGCCGTGGGCGCGGTCACGGCGCTCGTGTCGAACGTCTTCCTCTCGCAGGGGCCTTGGACCGTGTGGCAGATGGTGGGCTGGGGCGGCGTCGGCGCAGGCGCAGCGCTGCTGGCGCGCTTGGCCCGCCGGCGCGAGCTGGGACGGGTGAAGCTGGCATTGGCATGTGGAGTGGCGGGCTTGGCCTTCGGCGCGTGGATGGACGTCTACCAGTGGACACTCGCCTCGCGGCAGGACCTCGACTCGTACCTTGCCGTGGCGGCCAGCTCGCTGCCCTACAACCTCGCCCACGCGATCGGCAACGTGATCTTCTGCATGGTCATCGGCCCGGTGTTCATCCGGGCCCTGCGCCGCTATCGCCGGCGGCTCGAGGTGAGCTGGGAGCCGGCCCCGGCGCTCGCGGCCGCGCTCGCGGTCCTGGCGCTGCTGGCCGGGGGGGCCACGGCCCAGCCCGCCGAGGCCGCCTCGGCGAGCTCGCGTGCGGCCTCCTACCTGCTGCGCTCGCAAAACCGCGATGGCGGCTTTGGCGCCGCGCGGGGCCAACGCTCGAACCAGCTCCACACGGGCTGGGCCGCACTCGGACTGGCCTCGGCGGGTCGCAACCCGCGCGACATCAAGCGTCGCGGCGGCCGCTCGGTCACGCGCTACCTGAACCGCGGCGCGGGTTCCCTGCGCGACGTGGGGGAGCTGGAGCGCACCATCATGGTGCTGCGGGCGGCGGGCCTGTCCGCGCGCCGCTTCGCTGCCCACGATTTGGTCGCGGCTGTCAAGGGAAGGCGCCGGGGCGACGGCTCGATCGCGGGCTACGTGAGCTACACCGCCTTCGGGGTCATGGCCCTGCGCGCGGCGGGCCAGAGCGACGACGGCGCACAGGCTGCCTATCTGCTGCGGGCGCAGAACGGCGATGGCGGCTTCGGCGTGGCCGCATCGTCGTCGAGCGACGCGGACATGACCGGTGCGGCGCTCCAGGCGCTCGCCGCGGCCGGCCGCGCGAGCGGCTCGGCGCGCAGCGGCGCGGTGGGCTTCCTGCGCGCGGCCCAGAACGGCGACGGCGGCTTCGGCCAGTTCCGCGGTCGCAGCTCGAACGCGCAGTCCACCGCCTACGCCGTGCAGGGCCTGGTGGCCGCGCACGCCGCTCCGGGCGCCGTCGCGCGTGCGCTCGGCTACCTGAAGCGCCTGCAGCGAAGCGACGGCAGCATCCGCTACTCGCGCGTCAGCGCGCAGACGCCCGTCTGGGTGACGGCTCAGGCGCTGATGGCCCTGCGCCGCAGCCCCCTGCCGATCGCGCGCGTAGCCCGCCAGGCGCGCACGTCGACCGCCGTGGCCGCAGCCGCGGAGAAGGCGGCGGCGGCACGCCCGACCTCCGGCCGCGCGCGGCCCGGCGGAGGCGGAGGGGCGGCGGCCACCGCTCCGCCCGGCGGCCCGACCGGCGACGATGGCCGAGCCGGCGCCGCCGCGGCCGCGAGGCTGTCTGGCCTCGAGACCCGCCGCACGGGCGCGGCCGGCAGCCGCCGCGCCCCGCTCGTGGCCGGCTCGGGCGGCGGCCCGACGGCCTGGATCGTGGCGCTGGTGCTCGTCGCGGCCGTCGCCGCGCTGATCCTCGGGCGGCGGCGGATTGCCCGCCTGCTCGAGGCCAGGCGGCCTTTCCTGCGGCGCCCCGTCGGCTAGGCGCACAACACGACCCCATCCCGGTGATGCCGCGCCGCCACGCCCCAGCGGGTAGGAAGACGTGATTGTTCCGAACACCGGTACAATCGCCAAGGTGCCGCAGGCCATCCAGCGCTCGCTCGTGTCCGACCAGGTCTTCGGCGTCGTTTGCGAGGGAATCCTCGCCGGCCGCTACCGCCCCGGCGAGAAGCTGCCGACGCAGCGCGCGCTGGCCGCAGAGCTGGGAGTGAACATGGCGTCGGTTCGCGAGGCGGTCAAGCGGCTCGAGCAGCTCGGCCTGGTGGAGGTGCGTCACGGCGACGCCATGCGCGTGCGCGACTGGCGCGCGCACGGGGGGCTCGACGTGATCGGACACGTTCTCTTTCGCGCCGGTGGGCTGGACGCCCCTACGCTCGCCTCGCTGCTCGAGGCGCGGCGGCTGATGCTCGCCGAGTGCGCGCGGCTCGCCGCCGAGCGGCGCTCGCCCGCACAGGCGCGCCGCCTGGTGGAGCTCGGGGAGCGCATGCCCCAGGCGGCCGACGCGGCTTCCGCTCAGGCACTCGACTTCGCCTTCATGACCGAGTTGGTGGACGCCGCCGGCAACGTCGTGTTCGTGCTGATCCTGAATTCGATCCGGCGGCTCTACTTCGACCACGCCGAGCTGTTCGAAGGCGTGGTGGCGGACCTCGGCGAGCTGGCGCCGCTCTACGGTCGCGCGGCGGCCGCCGTCGAGGCGGGCGCCCCCGGACGCGCCGCGGAGGCGCTCGCCAAGCTCGCGCGGCTGCAGGAGCGCCGTCTGCTGGAGGCGGCTGCTTGACCCTGCAGGTGCTGAGCCCTCGGGAGGCCTCCATCTTCGCCTGCGTCTGCGACACCGTCGTGGCGCCGGAGCCGGCACTGCCTCCGGTACGCGAGACCGATGCCGTCGCCTTCTTCGACCGCTGGCTCGCACTCTCCCCGCGCCTGAACCGCTCCGGGCTCCGCGGGCTCCTCTACGCGGCCGAGCTGGCACCCAGGGCGCTCGGCTACCGCCGCCGCCTGCGCGGGCTCGCCGAGGCCGACCGCGCGCGCGTGCTGGGCTCGCTCGAGCGCGCCGGCCAGCCGCGCCTACTCGAGCTCGTGCGCCTGCTGAAGGGGGTCTCGTGCCTGAGCTACTACGGCGACGACGCGGTGATGGGGCGGCTCGGCTACGACGCCGATGCCAACGTCAGGAGAGGGCGCGCGCTGCGCGCACGCGAGGGACGCCCGTGAGGCCCACCGGCGGCGCCGCCTACAGCGACGGCCGCGGCGCCTTCGTGCCGTCGGTCGAGCGCGTCGAGGACGGCCACGGCATCGTCCGGGCGCGCGCGGTTCGCGCGGACGCCTGCGTGATCGGCACCGGCGCGGGCGGGGCGACGGTGGCGAAGGAGCTGGCGGAGGGCGGCATGCAGGTGGTGATGCTCGAGGAGGGTGGGCGCCACCTGACCGACGAGCTGACCGCCCGCCCGCGCGAGATGACCGCGCGCCTGTACCGGGACGCCGGCCAAACGGCGACGACCGGCAACACGCCGATCCTGCTGCCGCTGGGCAGCTCGGTGGGCGGCACGACGCTCGTGAACTCGGGCACGTGCTTTCGCACACCTGACGCGGTGCTCGAGCTGTGGGGCAGGGAGTTCGGGCTGGAGGCGCTCACGCCCGCCGCGCTGGAGCCGTTCTTCCGGCGCGTCGAGCGCATCCTCGGCGTCAGCCAGGTGCCGCCGGAGCTGGCGGGCAACAACGCCCTGGTCGCAAAGCGCGGCGCCGACGCGCTCGGTTGGTCGGGCGACTTCATCTACCGCAACGCGCGCGGCTGCGTGGGCTCGGGGGTTTGCGCCTTCGGCTGCCCCACCTCGGCCAAGCAGCACACCGGCATCACCTACGTGCCGCGCGCCTGGGAGGCGGGCGCCGTGACCTACAGCGGCTGCCGCGCCCGCCGCATCGAGTTGCGCGACGGCCGTGCGCGGGGGGTCGAGGCCATCACCGCCGGCGGGGCCAGCCTGACCGTGCACGCCGAGCTCGTGGTGATCGCGTGTGGCGCGGTGCACACCCCGCTGCTGCTGCGCCGCAACGGCTTGGGCGGGGCGTCGGGCGAGCTGGGCCGCAACCTCGCAATCCATCCGGCCACCGCTGTGCGCGCTCGCTTCGACGAACGCATCGACATGGCGCGCGGCGTGCCCCAGTCCTACTACATCGACGAGTTCGCGCACGAGCGGATCATGTTCGAGGGTGTGGCCGGCCCGCCCGACTACCTCGCCATGACGTTTCCGTTCTCTCGCGAGCGCCACAGGGAGGTGATGCTCGACTACGCGCGCCTGGCTCAGTTCGGCGTCATGGTCTCCGACCGCTCGCGCGGCCGGGTGCGGGAGCAGGCCGGCCGGGTGCGGGTGCGCTACGACCTCTGCCGGGAGGACGTGGCCGCGTTCAAGCGCGGGATCGAGCTGCTGACCGAGCTCTACTGGGCGGCCGGCGCGACCGCCGTCTTTCCCCCGGTCAGGGGCGTCGACGAGCTGCACCATGGCGATTCCCGCCCCCTGCGCGAGCGCGAGCTGCGAGCGGGCGACCTGTCCCTGATGGCCTTCCACCCGCTCGGCACGGCCCGCGCGGACGCCCGGCCCGAGCACGGGGTGGTGAACGGCGACCTCAAGCTGCACGGCGTGGAGGGGCTCTACGTGGCCGACGCCAGCGCCGTGCCGAGCTCGCTGGGGGTGAATCCGCAGATCACGATCATGGCCTTGGCCACCCGCCTCGCCTACACCCTGCTGGGCAAGGCGCCGCCGCTCGACGAGCCGGAGCCCGAAGCGATGGCGCGGCCGCGCATCCCCACGGCGCACGCCGCCGCGGCCTAGGACCTCAGCGTCCGCGCGACCAGGGCGTCGGTGACGCGGGCCGGCAGCAGCTTCACGAGCAGCGCCCGGCTCTTGGCATCGCGCCCCACCAGGTAGCGGGTCCGCGGCCGGCGGGCGCTCAATGCCCGGCCGATCACCCGGGCGACCTCAGCCGGCTCGAGTCCCGTCTCCCGGTCGATCTTCTCCGCCTCCCACACCCCGACGGCGCCGCGCAGCTCCTGCCGGAGGCTGTCACTCGCTGCCTCCAGCGCGAATTTGGAGGCGGAGTAGGGGCCGCCGAGTGGCAGGGCCATGCGGCCGCCGATCGAGC
>Ga0126312_10003871_pt1 | contig 10108 bp, 11 predicted proteins | sample Plot104A_FD_92537 | JGI IMG/M metagenome (GOLD analysis project Ga0126312, IMG submission 92537) | Serpentine soil microbial communities from UC McLaughlin Reserve, CA, USA - Plot104A | ecosystem: Environmental > Terrestrial > Soil > Grasslands | place: USA: UC McLaughlin Reserve, Lake County...
ACGGATCAAGGAGCTCACCGGCGGGCTCGGCGCGCACTCGGTCGTCGAGGCCGTCGGCACGCAGGAGTCGATGATGCAGGCCATCCGCTCCACGCGGCCCGGCGGTCACGTCGGGTTCGTCGGTGTGCTCCACGACGTGGAGATCCCGGGGGAGGAGTTCTTCTTCTCGCATGTGCACCTGCACGGCGGTCCCGCCCCGGTCCGGCGCTTCCTGCCCGAGCTGGTCGACCTGATCTGGAACCGGAAGATCGGCCCCGGCAAGGTCTTCGACCTGACCCTGCCGCTTGAGCAGGTGGCGGAGGGCTACCGCGCGATGGACGAGCGCCGCGCCATCAAGGCGCTGCTGCGCCCGTAAGGCGTTCTGCGCCCCCTGACGCGACGGGCCATGGAACCGACCCAGAACACTTCGCCTCGCACCCGGCGCTGGCCGCGCTCGCCGGGATGGTCGTACCCGCGCTGGTGTACGTGGCCTTCAACGTCGGCGACGAGGCGGTGTCGGCGTGGGGGTGGTGATCTCCACCGATACCGCGTTCCTGCTCGGCGTCCTCGCGCTGCTCGGCCCAGCCTGCCCGCCACAGCTGCGGGTCTTCCTGCTGGCCCTGGCGATCGCCGACGACGTGGGCGCGCTCAGCGTGATCGCGCTGTTCTACACCGAGGATCTCGCCCTGGGCCCGCTGGCCCTGGCCGCGCTGGGGGTGGCGCTGATGTTCAGGCTGCGCTGGCTCAAGGTCTGGCGCGGCCCGGCCTACCTAGTGCTCGCCATCGCGGCGTGGGTCGCGTTGTACGCCTCCGGCGTGCACCCGACGCTCCTCGGGGTGCTCAGCGCGATGACCACCCCGGCCTACCCGCCGCGGTGGGAGGAGGTGGAGTACGCTGCCCAGCGGGACAACAGCAACATCATCGCCCCGCAATACCTCTTGACGGATATCGAGGGTTCGAATCCCTCCTCCTCCGCTCACTCTTGCCCTCTCTTGCAGGGCAAACACACAGTCAAAGGATGAGAGTTACTTTTATGCTCCCCGATCCTTGCTTAGACCGCCAAACCGTGCAACAGCCGTTCAGCCTGAAGCCTGCTCGACATGGCGCGATCCTTCGGCACCCGACCCCAAAAAGAGATCTCGCCCCGCCACCAGGGCCTCTATCTTGGCATCGACTACGCTGCGCTGCAGCATCCAGAAGCCGCAGTCGGGGTGGACGTAGCGTACTCGTCCGTCTCCCAGTTCCTTCTCGGCACGCTCGATGCGGCGGGCGACCTCGTCGGCACTCTCGACGACGTTGTCTTTTGTGTCGATCACGCCGAGGCCGACACCTATGCGCTCGTCAAGATCTCGCAGGACCTCTAACTCCTCGTAGCCGCGCCGTGCGAACTCCAGCACCAGGTAGTCGGCATTGAGCGCGTTCATGGCTGGCAAAAATCTTTCGTAGGCGCTTCCCTTGTGGACGATCTGGCCGCCGTAGTTGCCGAAGCAAATGTGAACGGCTCGCTCCCCGTGCGCCCCTTCCAGCACGCGGTTTATAGCTTCGGCCGCCCACTCGCCGTCCTCGATGTTGCCCGGCAGGTGCGCCTCGTCCACCTGCACCACGTCTGCGTCGATGGAGGAAACCTGCTCGCGTAAGACATCGGCGATCGCCATGCACAGTTCCCGCATGTCCCCGTAGTGCCGGTCCACGAGCGTCCTCGCTAGCTGGTAGGGGCTGGTGAGGGTGAACTTGGTCCTGACGCGGGAGAGCTCGCGCAGGGGGCGGGCCGCCTCGGGCAAGTTCAGGGTGCCAGGCCCGATCGGCCCTACCACTACCCCGGCGGGTTGGGCGCGGTAAGAGAGACCTTCATCACGGGCGAAGAGCTCCAGGTCAGCCAGCCCCAGGTGGGTCTTAACACCGTCCATCTGGCCCACGAAGTAGTCGATCATGCCGTTGGAGTCAGGGTGGTTGAGGTCGAAGCGCGAAAGCTCCCCGTCGGTAACCACCTCGATACCGGCCAGCTCCTGCGTACGCACCACGACGAGCGTGGCGTCCCGAAGATGCGGTTTCGTCGGGTAGATGCGAAGCCACTCGGGTACCGGGTAGCTGCCGACGACGGTTGTCCGGATGCGCAACTCTGTACCTCCTCTCATCCTCGGCGTCGAAGTCGCTCGCCGAGCGTTTGCGTAACTAGGGAACCGTTTACCCAGCCCGCGTGCCTTGGAAACGGGACCGATTTCTCGGGCGGCGTCTTCGCTTACGACGGGCTCCTGCAACGCACCATCTTTGAGCAGCTACCTCGGGATTCAGGGCATATGCTCTAAGCTCTTGCCTGAATACTTGCTCAGCGTCGACCGGACGAGCGTCGCAGCATAAACGCGTCCCGGTCACGCCGACCGGCGTGGTGCACGGCCAAGAGCCAAAAACCGTGTCTCATTGTCGGCGCTGTTCATGAAGCTAGAGCAGGATCGCCGAGAACGGCGCCGAGGAGCTTCTTCGGAAAGCCTCCCAGAAGCCAGGCGGCGAAAATGAAGGGCCAAGAGTTTCCTTCTCCTTTTTTCCACCCACTACAGCAAATAGCACCAGAGAGCCGCGCGGGTACTTACTTCGACGTTCGAGGAATTGTAGATAATGCGGCTTCACTCTTGGTCATCCTATCCGGCCGAAGATCTGCCAGTGCCACCTCCCGCTTCAGCGAGAAGCTCACGTTCCCTGACATCCACCTCTCCCAGATCTCTCTGGTATGACTCGGTAATGAGAAAAATCGAAACAAAACTGACGATACAGAGGACTATCATGTAAACGGATATCGACGTAGAAGTGCCAGTCGCCGCAAACAAGGAGGTGGCTACGAGCGGCGTGAGTGCTCCACCGATGATCGACCCTATCTGGTAACCCACGGAAGCTCCCGTGTAGCGAACGCGGGTACCGAACATCTCCGCAAAGAGGGCCGCCATGGGTCCGTACATCAGGCTCGCAATGATCATCATCACTACCATAGCGATGGCGATCAGCACTAACGATCCTGTGTCTATCAACCAGAAAAAGGGCAAAGCCCAGAGCGCTCCCAGTATCGTGCCGCTCATGAACACTTTTCTCCGTCCGAGCCGGTCAGAGAGTGCTGCCAGGCCCACCACCGCAAAGATCTCGATGACAGCGGAAAGCACAACTATCGTCAAAATAGTACTGTTTGCCAACCCCAGGGTTTGCACTCCGTAAGTCAGCATGTACACCTGAACCAAGTAACCCATCGCTATGGTGGTTATACATGCTCCTCCGGCCAGAGCTACTGCTTTCGGGTAAGTGCGAAACACGTCCACGATGGGCATGCGAGCTTCGCTTTGCGTTTCTCTTACCTGTTGGAATAGCGGGCTCTCCTCGATCCTGAGTCGAATGTACAACCCTACTGCGATGAGTACTATGCTCAGAAGGAACGGCACACGCCAACCCCAAGCCGCAAACTGTTCTTGGGAGATCACCGCTGCGACGCCGAGAAATGCCGCGTTCGCAAGTAAGATCCCTGCGGCCTTACCTAGCTGTGGAAAACTTCCGTAGAGACCGCGCTTTTCTCTGGGAGAGTGCTCGATGACCATGAGGACTGCTCCGCCCCACTCTCCACCGACCGCGAATCCTTGTATAAACCGCAACGCGACGAGCAGAATCGGTGCTGCAACACCTATAGCCGCGTAACTTGGTAAGAGGCCGATGGCCATGGTGGCAAGGCCCATTACTAGGAGCGAGAGGACCAACATAACTTTGCGGCCTATGCGATCCCCCAGATGCCCGAAGACCACACCACCCACCGGTCGGGCAAAAAAGCCCACCGCGAACGTGGCGAACGACGCCAGCGTCCCGGCTACCGGGTCGAACCCCGGGAAGAAGAGCGACCCGAAGACCAGCGCCGCCGCCGTACCGTAGATGAAGTAGTCGTACCACTCTATGGTAGTTCCTATAGCGCTTGCTAAGGCTACACTACGGATCGAGGTAGGTAGGCGTACGTCCTCTCCGCCGAGCTCTTCCACTAACCTACGGCGCTCATGGTCACGACTATCCATAACTTTGCCTCCTCTATATACATCTCTCTCTGGCAAGGACTAATCCATCTCCTCAAGAATGCGGTGCATTTGGTCCTTGAATTACCTTTGCATCTAGCACCTCCTCTTTTTGCCTTCCCATCGATTATTATCCCTGTGACTAAATTAGTGTGCAAATACTCAATGCCTTGAGCTGGAGGTCTTAACGTAAGCCGAAAGACGTACTATAACCTTCTTCTCGCGGGCGGTAGCTACAGCTTAAGCGTGCTACCAGTTGACACCAATTTGACACCAACCCAGATGAACAACAGCGAACATCCACGACAACCTATAAGAGAGAATATGCTTATTTGCAGGGATTTTTGAACACCGGCGAACAACTACGACACTTTGACTCCGCCTTTGCACGGCGGAGGTCAGGGGTTCGAATCCCCTCGGCTCCACTCTAGATGAGTGTTGCGTGGTTTGCAGTGATAAAAGGAGATCATCTGGCGCCCAGACCTAGGGACCATCACAGCCCTCGCCATAGAAGCGTTACGCATATCTGTTACCCGTATAGCAGGAAAATTCCGCTAGGGTTGGTAGTTGGAAAGTTGCCGTGTAAGCGAAGAGTACTCGCTGTGTCGCTTCAGGACACCGTCGGCCCGGGTCCGCGCTCGATGTTCGGCGCTCCGCTGCCCTCGCCAGCCCCCACTGCACCGCAGGCTTCCCAGTGTGTTCGTGGTGCGGCTTCACGCCTACTACCGATCCCCAGCACTGCAAGGAGCCTGAGGGCAAGCTCAGGAAGCCGCCACGACAAAAGGAGCAGGTGGTGGAGCTGCCGCCCGCATACGACGCCGCTCCGCTGTTTAAAGACGCTCACAAAGCCTTAATGCGCGAGATCGAAGAACTGCGCGATCGCCGTGAGGTTATGCAAGGAGAGCTGTTCACAGGCATTGCTAACAAGGAGTATCGGGGTTGGTGGAGCTATCGGCGTGAGGACTTCCCAGATACTGGCGAATGGGAGGAATTCTGCCGCGAATGTGGAGAGGATCCCGCTAGTGAGGAGATCAGCGTCCCGGCCGGGAGGATCCCAACATCGCTGGGCGCCCTGCAGGCTCCGGCCGAGCCTCTCACTACGCTGATAGCGGCCTATCGGCTGATAAAGGGTTCCAAGCGCACGCGTGCCGTCGAGGTCGACTACAGGAAGCCGGACAGCGCCCGGACTACCTTCAGCGCCCCGAGTCATGGGGCAAAAGCAACGATGTACAACCAAACGAAGGATAAACGGAGCGGCGAGGACGCCGTCACTGGATTAACGCCAACTCCACCCTCGGGGCTTCCTCGTCCAGCAGGGCGCGGAATCGCAATATAGGGGCGTGTGTATTTCCGAGGTAGCACGCTCGCGACGCCGTAGTCGCCGGAACGAGCTCGCGACCGGCTCTTATCCTTACTGACTCGACCCCCATTCCCAGTCTCCCGTGATCTCGGGCGGCTGTATCTCCTCTTCGGTTATCTCGAAGCCGGCTTCGGGTACGCCTGCAAAAGCGACCTTGCGCCAGCCGGTGTATTCGGCCTCCACCGCTTCGCACCGGTACTCGCCCGGCTTGTCTTCGGTCGTCACCTTGCCCGAGAGAATCACGCGCCAGTAGGTGTAACCCGCCCCCTCGGAGGCGACCTGCTCCTCGGGCACGCCGGAGAGACGGAACTTCGTGTCCGGGTCGTCGGCGTGGGCAAAGGTCGCAACGATATTCCTTACCCCCTCCCCGTGCACGAAGTTCAGTGGGGCTTGTACGGTTTCTCCCGCACGGTGCTGCTGCATCTCTTGGACCTCCCCTTCCGTGTCCGCTGACCCCGTACGGTAAGTGTATAGCGATTCGGCCTTTGCTTTCCTGTTTTAAGACGGAGAACACGGTGCGCATGCCGCCAGGTGCGGTAGTATGGGTAAGAAGGCGCGAGAAAGATAGGAGAACGGTGGTACGCAGACAAGTTTCGCTTAAGGTTTTGGAGGACGGCAAGCGCACCTTCGAGGTGCGGCACCGCTGGGAGGACCGGCCCGTGGCCCCGCCTCCCGACGGGGCGCCGACCGAATACCTCCCGTTCCGGCAGAGAAAGGGTTTGCACGGACGGCCCGAGTGGCTCAAGGCGAAGGCACCAACCGGCGAGCGTTACGAGGACATAAAGGAGACCATGCGTGGTCTGGACCTTCACACCGTCTGCGAGGAAGCCCGCTGCCCGAACATCGGCGAGTGCTGGAACAACCGCACCGCCACCTTCATGATCCTGGGCAACGTCTGCACCCGCAGTTGCGGCTTCTGCAACGTCCTGACCGGTAAGCCGACAGAGCTCGACCTCGACGAACCCTACCGCGTCGCCGAGGCCGCCAGGAAGATGGGCCTGAAGCACGCCGTTGTCACGTCGGTGAACCGCGACGAGCTGAAGGACGGCGGGGCCTCCGTCTTCTCTGCCACGATCCGGGAGATAAAGGAGCAAGTCCCGGGCTGCGCCGTCGAGGTTCTGACCCCCGACTTCAAGGGGAGTCGCGACGCTATAAAGACGGTCATCGACGCGAGGCCCGAGACGTTCAACCACAATATCGAGACTGTCCCGCGCCTGTACCCTGCCGTTCGGCCGCAGGCGAAGTACGAGCGTTCCCTCGAGGTTCTTCGCTACGCCAAGCAGCTCGACCCCGACGGGCTCACAAAGAGCGGCTTCATGGTCGGTATGGGGGAGGTCGAGGAGGAAATACTGGAGACCATGCGGGATCTCAGGGACCACGACGTGGACATCCTGACTATCGGCCAGTACCTGAGGCCCACGGAGAACCACCTGCCGATGAGCCGCTACTACGCGCCGAAAGAGTTCGCGGATCTCAGGAAGTATGGCTCCGAGATGGGCTTCAAGCACGTCGAGAGCGGCCCGCTGGTCAGGAGCTCCTACCACGCCCACGTGCAGACCGAGGACGCTCGCAAGAGCGGCGTCGTATAAGAAGGCTTCGTTTAGGCGTGGAACTGAGGAAGCGGCTCGGGGAAGAAACTGTCCTCGACGTCCGTCGTCTCCCCGGCCTGACGCCGTACGCTGAGGGCTGGGAGCTTCAGCAGGAGCTCGTCGCTCTCCGCAGGAGGGACGAGCTCCCGGACACGCTCGTTCTCCTGGAGCATCCGCCGGTCTACACGGTGGGTAGGGCGGCGAAGGACGCCTCGAACCTCGGGGCGGGGGAGGAGTACCTCATGTCTTTAGGGGCGGAGGTGTTCTGGAGCGACAGGGGAGGGGACGCCACCTTCCACGGGCCCGGGCAACTCGTCGGGTACCCTATCCTGCGCCTCAAAGAACTAGACACCCACAAGTACTTGAGAGACCTCGAGGAGCTCGTCATCCGTGTCCTCTCGGAGTATGGCTTAGAGGCAGGACGGCACCCGGAGTACACGGGGGTGTGGGTGGGGGGGGACAAGATCGCTGCCATCGGCGTTAAGTTTTCCAGCGGGCGCATCACGTCGCACGGCTTCGCACTCAACGTAAAGACCGACCTCTCTTGGTTCGACTGGATCACGCCCTGCGGCATAAAGGAGTACGGGGTGACGAGCCTCGCGCGCGAGCTGGGAGAAGACACCGAGGATGTGTCGCTCCTCGACGTCGAGGAGAAAGTCGTCGGGCACTTCAAAGAGCTGTTCTGCTGATTCACCGGTGCTTTCAGGGGGTAAAGAGCGGTGCGTTGCAGAAACAGAAGTTCGCGGAAACAGAGGTTCGAGAGGAGCTAGATAGCATGATCAGGGGTGTGGCGAACGTCTGGATGCCGGTCCAAGACATCGAGCGGGCGGTGGACTTTTACCAGAACGTCCTGGGCTTTCGGCTGGTGAATAGGGACGGGCCGTGGGCCGAGGTCGACGCCAACGGTGTGCGGGTCGGCCTCAACGGTCGGGAACCCAAAGGGGCGGGTACCGAGGGCGGTCCGGTCCTGACCTTCCAACCTGAGGCTGTCAGCCTCGAAGAAGCGGCCGAGGAGCTGAAGAGCAACGGCGTCGAGTTCCCGGCGGGGATCTCCGAACACGACTGGGGACGGGTCGCCACCTTCAAAGACCCTGATGGCAACGACCTCCAGCTCTACGAGCCCCCCGAGAGCTAAACGTCCAACGGCTCCCTCCGCGAGAGCTACCGAACACAAGCTAGATCGAGGCGTCCGAGAAGCACGTTACGGGCAGCGCACCAAAGGCACTCGGGCATCCATAAACGGTAGAACCAACCCGTACGAGCCTTTCTTTCACGCTCGAAGCCCGAAGCTTCGCTCGCAATTACGTGAATAGTGACAACCTAAGATTCGATGAAGTCCTCGCTGGGTAAAGAGGCGCGTCGTGTCCCCCGAACGCTACGAGAAGCTCTTCACCGGTGTCCTGGACGCATTCGAGCGCGTCGCCTACTTGGCCATAGCGCTCGCCTTGAGCGTGCCGATCGTGATGCTCGTCTTCTCCGCGGCGATGAGTATGCTGGAGGTGTCAGAGGTTGGGGTTCTCCAGACGGCGCTCAGCGTCCTCGACCGGGTGCTCTTGGCCTTCATATTCGTCGAACTTATCGACACGGTTAGGGTCACGGTTAGGGAGCGCGGCATCTTAATAGCCGAACCGTTTTTACTGGTCGGGCTCATAGCCGTGGTGCGGCGCATCCTGCTGCTCACCGCCGAACTCGAACGGGTGAGTGCGGAAGAGTTCCGAAACATGCTCATCGAGCTTGGGGTGATGACGGGCCTCGTGATCGTGCTGACGATGGCGCTCTACTTCACGCGTCGTATGCGGCTCTCCGAGAAGGAGCTTTAACGACAGTTTCCGGGAACTCTGAACACCGGAAGCTAGGTTTCCGAGAACACACCTTAGAAACTGTCTGATAAATAGCCAGTGGGCTACTTGAGTGTGCGTCGTGGATGCCGCACAACGTCTAAATAAGGCTTCTTCACCTCTCATTACCGACTCGCAGAGCTCCAGTTTGGCGGTCTATCCGAATTTTCAGACAGTCTCTCTAGGCAGTTCGGTGAATAACGTCGCAAGGTGTTATCTTGGCGGAGCCTTCTCCACAGCGTTATCGCCATGCCGGTGGACGGCCTTCCAAGTGCCATCCTCGCGCCGGAAGATTAGCGTGGCTCTGATCATCAGCTCGGTCGGCTCTGAGCGGCTCGTGAACTGCCCCCGCCAGCGCTCGATGAAGACCCCGTAGGCCATGTCACCGCTCGCCGTAAGGAAGGCGGTCTCGCTGGTGACTTCGCCCTGACCCGGCACGAACTGCGCCGCCACCCACTCCCAGCGTTCACCGACCTCCGCCCAGCCGCTTTCGACGCCTCCCCAGAACCCACACTGGCTGACGGCATCGGTGTGGGAGCACAACACCTTTATAGGTTCGGGGTCGCCGTTGGCGACCGCCGTAAGCGCCTCGCGGAGCTCATCCAAGAACGGCTGCAGGGTATCGGTAGCTTGCTGCTCCACCATAAACTGCTCCTTTCCTCACGCTCCCTAACGGGGCGCCTTCGTGAGTACCATCCTAGCGATAGAGTCACTGTATTTTGTATAAAGCGCGATCTACGGCCTTATGCGGGGCCGGACGCCACACGAGCGCCGACGTGGTTCTTTCCCTTCCGGCCCCGCAGCGTGCGTGCGTAGCATAGCCATCCTCCCCGTCCGATGTAAAGAGAAACTTCTACGCCCCGGTCGAGGAAGGGTAGACCACTAGGACCGGGGCTATTGGGGGTTTCCGAGAATCGGCCTTGTCGGCAACTAGGTGAATAAGGAAGGGCCGGGGCTGCTGCCTTCTTGTTTGGGGAGCTTTGCACAAAAATGGCCTCCAAGTGCCAAATGTTGGGTTATTAGTGTACGCAAGAGGCTACATATAGCGTCTAAACAGGATTCTTGTGCAAGACCTGTTTATGGCTCACCGAGCGCGGGTAGGCTGGCTTCTGTTACGGGCCCGGCGGCCCGCGGAGGTTGCTAATCCTTCGTGGAAATCCCCCTCCTAAAGCCGCCGGGCCTTTTTCTAGTCGGTTCAACTAGGTGCTGGCTATGATTGAACTCTTCTTGGCGGCCCTTCCTCGAAAGGGGGAGGTTAAGCTCTAGGGTAGGGGTCCCTCCTCTACCCGGACGTCTGCTTCCAAGATG
>Ga0126312_10003872_pt1 | contig 10108 bp, 11 predicted proteins | sample Plot104A_FD_92537 | JGI IMG/M metagenome (GOLD analysis project Ga0126312, IMG submission 92537) | Serpentine soil microbial communities from UC McLaughlin Reserve, CA, USA - Plot104A | ecosystem: Environmental > Terrestrial > Soil > Grasslands | place: USA: UC McLaughlin Reserve, Lake County...
CATGCCGTAGATGGACATCTTGGTGAAGCCGTTGGCGCTCACTGGCTATATGCTCCTCTCACTCCGCGAGGTCGCGGGGTTCTATTATACTGGCCGATTTTACTGCCAGCCCCTCCGGTGTTCAATCGGGTTGTCAGTAGCCTGCCCGTGTTGTACATTATTCCGGCGGCGCGCATCCGTGGCGCCGGTCACTTAGGGCCTGTAGCTCAGCCGGTTAGAGCGCTTCTCTGATAAGGAAGAGGTCCCTGGTTCGAGTCCAGGCAGGCCCACTCGAAAAACCCACAGGCAGTGGGAGTGGGTCGTGGAGATCAGCGGTTACTCTGCTGGGTGTGCACACCCCGCGAAAAATCCGCACCTTGTCTCACAGTTACAAGCATATATCGCTTAGCTCCTTATTGGACGAAGCTTCGCGAATGCGGCGCTTCACCGCTCAAATAACGATCGTCGTAACGTTTTAGAGATGGTAGTGCTGTAGAGTGGTGTTGTGAAAGCCGGAGCAAGAGAACAGGGGCGAAGAGACGTCGGTAGGCCTCGCACCGCTGCGTGGGTCGCTTGGATAATCTGTGCCCTCTCCTTAGGGCTCGCGGCGATAGATCTAATTCTCGTAGCCCTGAACTCGTCTCACCCCGACGTCCACATTCCGGAACCGTGGCTTGCGCACACGGTAAGTGCTGTAGCCTTCTCCTCGGTCGGGGCCGTGGTGGGCTCCCGACGTCCTCACAACCTCATAGGCTGGTTGTTCTGTGCCATAGGCATGTTCGCTGCGATCGTCTTACTCAGCTCCGAGTATGCCGCATACGCGCTGGTGGCGCAGCCTAACTCGTTGCCGGGCGGGTTGGCGATGGTCTGGATTCGCTCTTGGGCGTGGGTGCCTTACCTCGGACTATTCGTGCTGCTGGTCTTGGTGTTTCCCGACGGCTGGCCGCAGAGCAGGAGGCGGCGGTGGTTCGCCATACTCGTCTTAGTTGTGATCGCTATCGGAACAGTATTGGCGGCTTTCTCCCCCGGACCCATCGACGCGATTGGAGGTGCTGCCGAGAATCCTCTCGGGATGGAGCTGCTTCGGGGCGTGGGAACCAACAGCGCCGTCGGCCCGGTCGAGTCGCTGCTGTACGTCCTCGGAATTCTAGCGGCGGCGTCGCTGTTTGCGCGGATGCGCCGCGCCAGGGGGGTGGAACGCCAGCAGCTCAAGTGGTTCGCCTACGCCACCGTAGTATTGGTCGGCGGCTCCGTCCTCGCCTTCACCGTCTCAGAGGCAACTAGCGTGCAGTGGCTGGGGGAGATCGGCTTCGTACTCACCATGGTGGGCCTCGCGGGATTGCCGATGGCCATAGGCATCGCCGTCTTGAGGTACCACCTCTACAACATAGACCGGATCATAAACCGTACCCTCGTCTACGGTTCACTTACGGCCACGCTAGCTGCACTCTACTTCGGCGGCATCGTGGTGTTGCAGAGAGGCTTCGTTGTCCTCACCGGCCAGAGGTCCACCCTCGCAGTCGTGGCATCAACCCTCCTGATCGCGGCGCTGTTCACGCCCTTGAGGCGGCGCATCCAGGCGTTTATCGATCGACGCTTCTACAGGAGAAAGTACGACGCGAGGAAGACGCTCGAAGCCTTCTCTGCCCAGTTGCGCGACGAAACTGACCTGGACGCCTTGAGCGACGACCTGGTGGGGATGGTAAGGGAGACGATGCAGCCCGCCCATCTCTCCTTGTGGCTGCGCCCCGCTACATCTCGAAACGCTGAGAAGGCAGAGTAGCAACTCCTTACCCACGGAGGTGTTTGGAAGGGGCGTGCCCGAAGATTCGTCTCCGTGATCCTGGATGTAATCTGGACTGAAGGGACAACGAGGGCGTGCCTTCTAGCGTCAATTCGCGTATTGCCAGGCGTTGGGGATGGGTGGCGCGGAAAGGACGGCAAGACGAGCATTTGAGCGCCTCGAGTGATTGACCTTAATTTTGGCAATCATACAGTTGCGGAGGTTCGGTTCCGCGGCGCTCGATCTGTGCTTCGTGGCTTCGGGGCGGCTGGACGGCTACTACGAGCGGGGTATCTGGCCGTGGGATCTCACCGCGGGGAGCGTGATGGTCGAGGAGGCCGGGGGCAAGCTCACGAACTACTGAGGAGGCAAGCTAGATCTCGATGTCAGGGAGATAGTGGCCAGCAACGGGCACCTGCACTCGGCCATGACGAGGACGACCCACGAGGTTGGTAGATCATACCGATTCATTCCGCCGCACCTTTCTCCCTTAGGAGCAGCGAAATTGAACAGTGCTCCGCACATAGGACCTGCCGCTACCTCTTGTAGAATGCTCCCATTATGGTGGATCGACGATGAGCTTCTGGCCAACGACAAGGGACGACACCCGCAGGATCGCCGAGTTGTTTAAGATCATCTCCGGGTATGTGGTCGAGCACCTGTGGAGCACGATGCCCCGGAGTGCGCGGTCCCGACGCAGGGCCGTAGAGTGATACGTTTGTGCGACCGGTGCGGCGCGATTCGGGCAGGTCGATTGGCACGTACTGCTAGATGATTACCCTGGCGCTGACCGGCGACGTCATGCTCGGGCGCAAGGTCGCCGAGGCCCTTAACGATTACATGCGCCCCGAGGAGCCGTGGGGCGACGTGATGCCCCTTCTGGACGCTGCGGACCTATGCATCATCAACTTGGAGTGCGCTATCACGGATTACGAGCAGCCGTGGACCCGTACGCCCAAAGTCTTCCATTTCAGAACTCAGCCCTCTGCCATCGAGACCTTGCGGACGGCCCGGGTCGATGCCTGTTCGTTGGCCAACAACCACACTTTAGACTTCGAAGAACAGGGGTTGCTCGATACCTTGGAACACCTGGACGCGGCCGGCATTCGGCACGCCGGAGCGGGCCGCAACCGAGAAGAAGCTGCAGATCCGGCCATCCTTACCGTACCAGCGGACGATACGCCTCGGGTGGCGCTGCTGGCGTTCACGGACAACGAGCCGCCCTTTGCGGCCGGCATCGACCGGCCTGGCACGAACTACCTGCCGGTCTCATTGAAACCAGACGTTCTTCAGCGAGTGAAGGGGGCGGTGTCGGCCGTGCGCGAAATGGGGGTAGACACGGTCATATTCTCCAACCACTGGGGCCCGAACATGGTGCAGCGGCCCAGAGAGATCTTCCGCCGGTTTGCCCGTGCCGTCATAGATCTGGGGGTAGACATCTATTACGGCCACAGTGCGCATGTCTTCCAAGGGGTGGAGATCTACCGCGGCAAGCCTATCCTTTACGATACGGGCGATTTTATCGACGATTACGCGGTGGACCCCGAGCTCCGTAACGACTGGTCTTTCCTCTTTCAGGTTTCCGTAGTAGAAGGCAGGTTCGAGCGGCTGGACCTTACTCCGGTCAAACTCTCTTACGCGCGGGTTGACCTCGCTACGGGCGGCGAGCGAGAAACGATCCTGAACCGGATGGAACGCCTGTCCGCCGAGATGGGCACCGTCTTTGCCCGTCGTAAAGGCGCGTTGGTGCTCGAACGCGGCTAGCGCCCCGCTCCTTCCGCAGCCTCGTGTGATCTTGTTTGAGTGACGGTCCGCACGCAATCTCGTGCCGGGGTCGACCCAGGGTACGGACAAGCGTTCACGGGCCGACCTCCAGCACCTGCTCCGAGCCCCAGAGCCTCGATCCAGCCCTCGCTCGTAGCGAGGGCTGGGGCGTCGCCTGATCGTGGGGGATGGGAAGCGGCTTGTCTCGCGCGCCGCTTATCTCGGGCACTACGCCGAAGACGACGATTGCGAGCCCGACGAGGAGGTGCAAGCGACGGAGGCCGGCCTGCGAGCCGCCAGGCGGGAGGTGGCGTTCTATACCTACCCAGGTGTTGGGCATTGGTTCTTCGAGGCGGACCGTCCTGGCTACCACGATGCGCAGGCAGCGGGCCTCGCTTGGGAGCGCACCGTGGGCTTCCTGCGTAGGCGTCTCGGGCTGGCCTAGTACCCTCATCGCCCGCGTGCTAATCGATCGTTAGCGTGGATTCGTCTCGCCTCTGGGGTAGCATCTTGTGCAATGGCTTATGGCGACTTCGTAGCAACCGGTTGAGGTCGGTACTTCGGGCCACGGGGCTGGGGACAGCCGTCTCGGCAGGGCGCCTCCTGCTCGACGGCGCATCGAGACAGCCCTCGCGCGGGCCGTACGTGCAGGACGTCACGGCGACCTCCGCGGTGATCGCCTGGATGAGCGGAGAACCCGGCGCGGGGGTGGTGAGGTACGGGAAGACGCCGGAGCTCGGGTGGGAGGAGGTTGATCGTCGGGTTGGTAGACGCCACGCCGTAGCGATCGCGGGTCTGGATCCCGGCTCGACCTTCCACTACCGGGTAGACAGTGCCGGCGGACCGTCCGCGCCGGGCAGCTTCTGCACCGCACCCGTGAGTCAGGACCCCGGCTTTTACTTCGCCGTGGTCGGCGACAGCGGCAGCGGGGGCAAGGGACAGCTGGCGGTGGCCGGGCTGCTGGGGCGCCTCGAGCCGGATCTGATCCTGCACACCGGGGACGTGGTCTACCCAGCCGGCCAGGAACGCCACTACGATCGGCGTTTCTTCATGCCGTACCGTCACCTCATCAAGGAGGTGCCCGTCTTCCCTGTCCTCGGCAACCACGACGTGCGCAAAGGTGATGGCGCCGCCTTCCTAAAGAACTTCCACCCGCCCCTCGGCAGCCCGGGCAGCACGAAACGCTACTACTCCTTCGACTGGGGAGATGCCCACTTCGTCGCCCTGGACAGCGAACTGTACTACGACGACAAGGGTTCAAGCACCGAGCGGCAGAAGGCCTTCTTGGAACGCGACCTGATCAGCACACGCAAGCGCTTAAAGATAGCGTTCTTGCACAGATCCCCCTACGGCTCTTCGAGGCACGGCGGCGACGAGACGATCCGCGCTGACCTCGAGCCGCTCATCGCGAGACATGAGGTGAACCTCGTCTTCGCCGGTCACGACCACATCTATGAACGTACGGTGCCGATAAGGGGTGTTACGTACGTCGTGAGCGGGGGAGGCGGCAGGAGGCTCTACCCGGCGGGCGAGGGTCGCCTGACGGCCTGCTCCAGGTCTGCCCACCACGCGGTGCTGGGGCGCGTTGACGGCGGACGGCTCTCCCTCGAGGCCGTGGAGCCAGATGGCACCGTGTTCGACCGTTATGACTCGAGCGTTAGCGGAGGGTAACGGCGCACTCAAGAGATGCTATCCACTCATCCCGTTAGCAACGCAATGCTGTCCTAGTACAATCCACCTGCAATACTACAAGGCAACCGAAGGTGCGCGGTCACTTAGAGGAGTAGACAATTGGGTGTGCTTAGCTGGATCATCTTCGGGCTGATCGCGGGGATAATCGCGAAGCTGCTGATGCCAGGCCGCGACCCCGGCGGGTGCATAATCACTATGCTCCTCGGAGTGGCGGGCGCCTTCGTAGGAGGATTCCTCTACAGGCTCGTGACCGGGACGGAGGTGCTGTACTTCGGGTTCGATTTCAGAAGCTTCGCGATAGCGGTTCTGGGAGCCGTGGTCGTCCTGGCCGTCTACCGGCTCCTCTTCAGGAGTTGAGCTCAAGAGCCGAGCGCGGCAAACGAACTCATGAGGGGATCTGTTTCTGAGTGGACGATTCCTGTAGGTCGGGACTTTACTGGGCGAGGAAGAACGAGGCAGGAGACCACGAGATCCGGGCCTCGTAGGCTACGCCTTGCCGCTGCAAGGTGACAGGGAGGCGCAGTATGACAAAGAAGACCTCCGCCACTGCAGCACCCGGCCGCACGCGCCTCCGTAGCTTTCTCCTTGTGTTGGGGATCGTGCTCCTGGCAGCCAACCTGCGTCCGGCACTCACGGGCGTGGCCCCCTTGATCGGCCAGATTCGGGCGGACACCGGCATATCCAACGGGGTAGCAGGGCTTCTCACGACGCTGCCGCTCCTGGCGTTCGCCCTGCTCTCGCTGATCGCGCCTCGGGTAGCCCGTCGGTTCGGCATGGAGCGCGCGCTGCTGGCGAGCCTGCTCGTCCTGGCGGCCGGCATCCTGTTGCGCTGGGCGGGGGCGGTGGCGGCACTTTTCTTGGGTACGGCCATCCTGGGAGCGGCGATCGCGGTCGGCAACGTGCTCCTGCCTGGCCTCGTCAAGCGAGAGTTCCCCGAACACGCCGGCCTTATGACGAGCGTGTACTCCGCTTCCGTAGGCATCAGCGCCGCGCTCGCCGCCGGCGTGAGCGTCCCCTTGGCACAGCTGGCCGGCATCGGCTGGCGAGGAGCGTTGGCCGTGTGGGCCCTGCCCGCCCTGCTCGCCGGCGTCGCTTGGCTTCCCCAACTCGGCCGCAGCGATCATCCCGCAGATCTATCCGCCCGAAACTCCCCTGGGGTCAAAGACCTCTGGCGTTCGCCTCTGGCTTGGCATGTGACACTGTTCATGGGGTTGCAGTCGCTCTCGTACTACGTGATGTTGACGTGGCTCCCGGAGATCCTGCAAGCGGAGGGGATGAGCGCGTCCAGAGCCGGGTGGATGCTCGGGCTCTCTCAGGCCGTGGCGATCGTGACGATGTTCTTGGCCCCCATGATCGCCGAGAGGAGGTCCTCTCAGCGGGGCGTTGTTGTGGTGGCCGTGAGCGCGTCTGGTGCCGGCGCTTTGGGCCTGCTGGTTGCCGGTTCCACCGCCAGCACCCTTTGGGTCGTGCTCCTAGGCCTCGGGCAAGGGGCGTCCTTCAGCCTGGCGCTCACCTTCTTCGCGCTGCGTGCTCCAGGCCCCGGGCACGCCGCCGCGCTGTCGGGTATGGCCCAGTCCGTCGGTTACCTGCTCGCCGCGGGTGGGCCTTTCCTCTTCGGCGTCCTGCGCGACGCGACGGGTTCGTGGAAGGTGCCGCTGGCGTTGCTTCTGGCGATTACGGTGTGTCTACTGATCGCAGGTTTGGGTGCCGCCCGCGACGCCCACGTCGGTGCACCCAGCCCGGAAGACGCAGCGTGACAAGTGGGCAGCCGAGGATACTCCACTCTAAGGAGCGCAGATTGGTCGGACAGACCGACCTCGGTTCGCAACACCCACTTCGTCTAGGTGGACGGAGAGTGGAAGACTGCTTGCGCACCCTAGAGAGAGTCGGCTGGCTCACCTCCACGGCCTCCGCGACCGCATCGTCCGCCCAGGCTGGTCCCACGCAACCGCGTCGTCTTGGCTGTTGGTCGCTGCTGCGTCACCGCTCTGGGCCTCTCTAAGCACGGTGACTTGACACCAACCTGACACCGGCGCGTCTCAGCGAAACGCCTGCAGCGTATGTTGTAGAGCTTCTACTGTGCCAATCGTGTCATAATATTGGGGTGAACAAGCGGATTACGGACATGATCGCTCTCCTTCCTCAGACCTTGTCCGAGTTTAGCCCCAAGTATCGCAAGTTGCAAGGAATGCGCAGCTTGATTCCGGGCAACGGGTCGCGTACCGCCTGTAGCCGTGCGGAAAGAGGCGAGAAAGCGTTCTAAGATAGCAACCTGTGTCGAAGCAAGACAAGGACATTATGGCCAACGAACGAAACGCCTCACTGGCTCTGATGGTTCAAACCCCCGACGAGCCCGGCGCGCTGCACGCCCTGACCAGGGTGCTCCTCGAGCATGAGGCGAACATAACCCACGTCGACATCGCCGAGCGGCGCGAAGGACTCTCGACGGTCTACTTCGAGCTCGAGGACGTCGCTGGCGAAGCCGCGGACGTGCTCATCGGTGACCTGGAGGCGCTGCCCATCGTGAGGGCGGCCGAGCGGGCACCCTCGTTCCAGAAGGTGTACGGCAAGCGGATCATCGTGGTCGGCGGCGGGGCGCAGGTGGGACAGGTGGTGGTTGGCGCGGTCGCCGAGGCCGACAGGCACAACATTCGCGGTGAGAAGATCTCGGTCGACACCATCCCCCTGGTCGGCGAGGAAGAGCTCGCCGCTGCGACGCGCGCCGTGGCCCGCCTGCCGCGGGCGGTGGCGCTGGTCCTGGCCGGTGCGCTGATGGGTGGGGAGGTCGCCCGTGCGGTACACGAGATCCGAAAGAAAGGGATTATCGTGCTCTCGCTCAACATGCCAGGCAGCGTTCCTGACGCCGCCGACCTCGTGGTGAGCGACCCTGTCCAGTGTGGCGTGATGGCCGTTATGGCAGTCTCCGATTCGGCCCACTTCGACATCGCTCGCCAGCGGGGGCGGCGCTATTAGCCCAGGGCGCCGGGAGCCTGCTCTGCGGCTTTCGTCGGTCGTGGGTCGGATGCTTGGGAGACTTGGGTACACTTAAGGGCGGTAGCGCGCGACGGCAAACGACGGGGAGTGCGACCATGAGGTTGGTGATCTTCGGATCTACAGGCGGCACCGGGCGGCGTCTCGTGGAGAGGGCGATCGCAGAAGGGCACGAAGTTACCGCCTTCGCCAAAGACCCCTCCAGGATGCCCGCACACCATCAGCGGCTAAAGGTCGTAGTGGGAGACGCGTTCGACGCGGAGAAGGTGCGGGAGGCGGTGGCCGGCAACGAGGCGGTGATCAGCGTCCTCGGCTCACGGGAGGCCAGCAACCCGCTACGCCCGCGCAGTCCCGGAGACCCGGATGGACCTGCTTCGGCTGGCTCAGGGAACATCATCGCGGCGATGAAGGAGCACGGTTTGCGGCGCCTCGTGTGCCAGACGGCGTGGGGGGTGGGGGAGAGCAAGCAGGATCCTGGGTTTGCCGGAGCGTTCTTCATGAAGGTGCTCGTGCCGCCCCTATTAAGGGATGAGTACGCAGACAAGGAGGCACAGGAGGAGATCGTGCGCGAGAGCGATCTCGAATGGACAATCGTGCGCCCGATGATCCTGACCAACGGGCCCTGGACGAACGACTACCGTGTGGCTATAGACCTGAAACCGGGTCGGCGCCCTTACATCTCACGGGCGGATGCTGCCGACTTCCTGATCAGGCAGCTCACCGACGACACGTTCGTGCACAATACGCCGGCTATTGGCTATTGACTCGGGGCGTACGACGAGCCGAACGATCTCGCGGGCATTAGCCGTATCCGATAGGCCTCGAGCAAGTTCCACCCATCTTCGGACCTAACCCAAAGGGATCAGCAGAGGTATCGACCTACCGCAAATCGCCCACTCGGCTATGAGCGAAAACAAAGAGCTGAAATGCTTACATTAACCTTGCCCACCAAACAGCCTTCGCCAGGACCCCTTATCTCTCTCCAGTTCCTCTCGCAACCTGTTCGCTTCTTCGCGCAGCTTATCAGCGCGTTCGCGCTCTTGACGATAACTCTCTCGCTGCTGCTCTAGCTCGGCTAGCAGGAGCTCCCTCTCTTCCTTCTCGGTTCGCCGTGCGCGATCCAGGCGGCTCTTCAGGTGTCCTGTTTGCCTGTGCAGGTTGCCCAATTCGTCTACGATTTCCCGGATCATCTCGGCGGACCGTCCTGGGAACTCTTCGGTAGCGCCCTCGGGTGGCGGATCGGCGGATACCTGTTCGTCTGCGGCGTGCTTCGGGATCTTCCACCGGCCGCTCTGCGGGTCTCGTTCTCCTTCTATCTCTCCGGTCTCGAGTCTCTGTAGGAGGTTGCGTTGGGTAACCTCGAGTATCTGCGCCGCCTCTGGGAGCGTGTAAAAGTCCCTTGTTGGCATCGTACCTGCTCTATTCCCGAGCCTATCCTGCGACTTGCCCTATCCCGCGAGCACGCATACTAACAGATCTGCTCGCCCTGTTCGGCGACATTCCGACCGGCCGCTACTCGGTCCACTCCACCTTCGGTATCCCCGACCGGTCGAACTCTCCGACCCGCTCACGCCCGATCTCTTCCAGCTCTCGCAAGCAACGCTCGCTCTCACGCACGAGGTGTGCCACGTCGATCCCAAGGGTTTCTGGCTCGAACTCTTTGAGGCGTACTGTGCCGTTACGCAGCAGGCCGGTAGCGCCTCGCCAGTTGCCGTTCTGGAGGTGGTAGAAGCCCACGCCGACCTGAAGGATGCCCTGGTAGAGGAAGCGGACTCGCCTCGGCTCCTGCATCCAGGCCTCTTCGAGGTACTCGTGGCACTCGTAGAACTCGCCCCTGTTGAACTCCTCTATGCCCTTGAGGGCGAGGTCGGGCAAGCCTTCGGGAGACCCCTCCGGTGC
>Ga0126312_10003873_pt1 | contig 10104 bp, 7 predicted proteins | sample Plot104A_FD_92537 | JGI IMG/M metagenome (GOLD analysis project Ga0126312, IMG submission 92537) | Serpentine soil microbial communities from UC McLaughlin Reserve, CA, USA - Plot104A | ecosystem: Environmental > Terrestrial > Soil > Grasslands | place: USA: UC McLaughlin Reserve, Lake County...
CGTGCCGGAAAGCGCCAGGGCGCGGGCTCGACGCCCGGCGCATACTCCGAGACGATCAGGCCGCCAGAGTCCACGATCCGCCGCGCCAGCTCGCGGTGGGAGGCCGGATAGTCGCGATCGATGCCGCAGCCGAGGACGGCCACGGTGACACCGCCCGCTTCGAGCGCACCGCGGTGCGCCTCGCCGTCGACCCCGCGCGCGAGCCCGCTGACGACCACGACGCCTGCAGCAGCGGCGAGCTCCCTCCCTAACGCACGGGCGACCTGCGCACCGTACGGCGAGCACGCGCGGGCGCCGACGATCGCGACGGCCGTGCGGCTGAGGACACTCGGATCGCCACCTCGGACGAACAGACCCGGCGGCGGATCGTGCACCGCCCGAAGGAGGGTGGGGAACGCAGGATCGGAACGGGCGATCCAGGCGAAGCCGCTCGCCCGCAGGTCCTCGAGATAACGCGGTGCGTCGAACCGTCGTGCGAAGGCGGCGAACCGCGCGCCTCGAGGCGCGTCGACCACATGGGTCGACGTCTCGGCGGCGAACGCGGCGAGGGCGAGCTCGCTCACGCGGACGAAAGCTCCCGCGGGTGGCGATAGGCGAGCGCCTCGGCGACGTGCTCGGGCAGGACCTTGTCCGCACCGGCGAGCGCCGCGATCGAACGTGCGACCCGAGCGACGCGAGCGCGCCCACGCCCGGACAGCGGAAGCCGATCGACCGCCCGCGTCAGCAGCTCCTCCGCCTCGGCGGTCCGAGCGAGCGGCCGAGCCAGCCGCTCGCGAGCCGACGTGACGCGGGCGCGCACGGTCTCCGACGCTTCTCCCGGGCCGGCCGCGAGCTCGGTCGACCGCGACCGGGGCACGGTGACGACGAGGTCGAAGCGGTCGAGCAGCGCGCGCGACAGCTTGTCCCGGAAGGCGGCGAGTCGCTGCGGCGAGCACGAGCACTCGGCGCCCGGATCGCCCCGACCGCCGCACGGGCAGAGATTCATCGTCCTGAGTCGGTATTTACTCCCCGGGTCGGAAGGGCGACTCGTCGGATGACCGGCCAAAGCTGCTTGTCCCTGCCTTGCTCGGCGTAACGCTCAAGGAACTGCGGCCTGACATGCGGCTCGAGCCAATAGGTCCCGTCGCTGACTGAGAGACCCAGGTCGGACGCGAATCCGCGTTCTTCGTCTCCGAACGGCTCGCCGGCGACCTGTACGAGCTCGAAATGCGAGAACACGCGCCCCAAGACGGCACGGATGGCGTCGACGTCAGTTGTGTCGCGAATGCCACCTGCGACGGCCCTGCGCAGATCGGCGAGGTGTTCAAGGACGTCCAGTTCGACATCCCGCAGTTCGACTGATGCGTGGATCTGCGCCTCTTGTCCCCGTAGGCGCTCGACGGCCGCCCGCGCCGCTGCTCTCTCGCTCTCGATCTCTGTACGAAGATCGAGCCACTCCGTAACTGGGAGTTGCCCGGACTTGTAGTCGCCGCGGATCCGTGCAAGGGCAGCATCGGCGCGCTGCTCCTCAAGCTCGGCTTGCTTGAGCAAAGCGCGACAGTCCTTGAGCTGCCGTGCGTAAGCGTCTGCGAGCTGCTCGCGGGTGGCTTCGACGTCGAGCGCGGTTTCGCCGAAGTATTTGAACGCTGCCGAATCGACGTCACGACGAGGTACCGACGATTGCTTGCAATCGCTGGCGCCCGAATGAGCCCCGGAGCAGATGTAGTACTCGTGGCGGCCGCGCGTGATCGGTCGCATCGCCTCCGAACACCAGCCGCACCGCAGCATGCCCCCGCTAAAGAGGTGGTTCCCAGTTGGGCGGCGGCCACGCCCGCCCCCGGCTGCTTCTGATCTAGCCTCGATGAGCTCTTGTACGGCCGACCACAGGTCAGGATCGATGATCGGCTGATGGCGTCCTTCAAGCGTCTCGCCTTGTGAACGGAGTTGACCGATGTAGAGGGAATTCCTAATCAGAGCCGAGATCCGGGGTTGGCTCCATCGATGACCCCTCGCGGTCCTGACGCCCTCGCGATTCAGGTCACGCGCGATTCCGGCCTGCGTCGCTCCCGAAGCGACTTCACGAAAGATCCGCCGCACCACCCCAGCCTCTGCATCGACCGGCACGAGCCCGCTGGCGGCGAAGCGATAGCCATACGGCCTTTGGCCGCCGTTCCGATCGCCGCGCTCGACGCGTCGACGTATGCCGGCCCTTGTCGCCTCGCCCTTCCGCTTCGAGTCCTCGTAGTTCCGCTCGCCGATCATGGCCGCGAGGAGAGGATTCGTGAGGTTGGCGTCGTCTTGTACCGAGCGAAGCTGAATATTGCTGCGCCTTGCCCAGAACATCACCTCGACGAGGTGCATCGGCGCGTCAGGAGCGTCTCCCGCTCCGCGTGCGAGCCGGTCCGAGTGCTGAGCGACTAACACCGCCGTTCCATCGCGCATTGCCAGCGCCGCGGCCTCGCTCCTAGCAGCCTCCAGACCGGGTCCTCGATTGCCCTTGTACGCCGAAAAGCCCTCGTCCTGGTACTCACCAGCGACAACCCATCCCTCCCGATCCGCCATCTGGCGCGCATCGGAAAGTTGAGTTCGGATCGAGCCGTGGCGATCCTCAGTGCTCTTCGCCGCGTAGAGGACAGCACGAATCCGTCCTCTGTCGTCCTCACCCCTCGCTACGCTCATCTCGTTCACCTCTCCGTACGAGCCGCGCAGACCAATGGTTGCGGATCGGATGCGCGGCTCTCGGAATCATCTCGAAGCTTTCGGACGGAGCCGGTCGCGTTACGTGAGCTGGCTCGGTAATCGCAAGTCCGCTTCCGTCGCCAATGTGGCTCCCTCCCGAGCCACTGAGGCTGGACAGACTCCGAGATGTGCCGAGACGTGCGGCCCATCTCGCCTCCGTCTTGCGCGCACCGTAAACGACGTCGGCGGGCACGCACTTGTCGGAACAACGTCTTGCGGCCATCGTTACCAGACATGGCGAGCGAGGTAATCGGCCGAAACGAGGAGGTCGAACGCCTTCGGGGCTTCCTCGATGCAAGCGGCCTGGACGGACAACGAGCGCTCGTCCTCGAAGGCGAGGCGGGAATCGGCAAGTCGACCCTTTGGCTCGAGGGCGTCGAACTCGCGCGGCAGCGAGGCTTCCGCGTCGTCTCGAGTCGGCCCTCGGAAGCCGAGCGCGGACTCGCCTTCGTCGGCCTGGGAGATCTCTTCGAGGGCGTGCTGGACGACGTCCTGCCGGCGCTTCCTCCGCCGCGGCGGCGGGCGCTGGAGGTCGCGCTGCTCCTCGAGGACGCAGAGCATGCACTCGATCCGCGTGCCGTTGCCGTCGCCGTGCGGAGCGCCGTCGAGCTGCTCGCCGAACCGCAGGCGCTCGTCGTCGCCGTCGATGACGTGCAGTGGCTCGATGCTTCCTCGCTTGATGCGCTGGCGTTCGCCGTGCGGCGCGTTCGCGTGCCGTTACTGCTTCTGCTCGCCCGGCGCCTCGGCGCGAACGTCGCGCGTTCGCGACTCGAGGTCGCGGTTCCGCCCCGGACGGTCACGCGCCTCCGCATCGGCCCCCTGAGCATCGGTGCCCTCCAGACGCTGCTGTGGGAGCGTTTGGAGCGCGCCTTCTCGCGACCAACGTTGCTCCGGATCCACGAGACCTCCGGCGGCAATCCGTTCTACGCGCTCGAGCTTGCGCGCTCGCTCGAGGCAGGCGCACAGGCGTTCTCTGTACCGGACAGTCTCGCTGCGCCGCTACGCGCCCGCGTCGCGCGACTTCCCGTCGAGACGCGCGCGTCTCTTCTTCTGCTCGCGGCGCGCGGGAGCGCGGCCGTCGACGAGCTTCAACGCGTGGGCATTGACGAGAACGCCCTCGCGCCCGCGCTAGCAACGGAGATCGTCGCGCTCGAAGGTGCGGACCTCCGCTTCACGCATCCCCTGCTCGCATCGGCGGTCTACGACGACTCCTCCGCAGACGAGCGGCGCGGAGTCCACGCCCGGCTCGCCGAGGTAGCGAGCGACCCTATTGCCCGCGCTCGTCATCGTGCGCTCGCCGACCATCGCCCGAGCGTAGAGCTGGCCCGCCAGCTCGAGCAGGCGGGCACGCTCGCGCGGCGGCGCGGCGCCACCTCCATCGCGGCCGAGCTCGGCGAGCTCGCCGCCGGGCGAACCCCCGCTCGAGCCGTCGACCAGATCAGGCGCCGCTTGCTGCAAGCCGCGCGCGACCGACTCGCAGCCGGCGATCCCGACCGCGCGCGGGCGCTCGGTGAGGACGTTCTCGCGCAGGCGGCGCCGGGGGCAGCGCGTGCGGAGGCACTCGCGCTCCGGGGCGAGATCGAGGTTCGTGTGGGTAACAAGCACGTCGCCGCCGGCTACCTCCGTGACGCTCTCGCCGAGGGGCCGGGAACCCCCGAGGTCGAGCTTCGCACGCGCGGGCTGCTCGCCTGGTCGCTTCAGGACTTTGTCCACGGCTCGATCGCGGAGGCCGAGGTTCACGCGGCAGCCGCCGTGGAGCTGGCCGCCCGCGTGCACGATCCTTCTCTCTCCGCGTGGGCATACACTCCGTATGCGGCGACGCGGTTCCTGAAAGGAGCGCCCGACGGGATCGAGCTCGGCGAGCGCGCGCTCGAGCTCGCTCGCGCCACCGGCGATCCAGACGCAATCATCGGCGCGACCTACGTCCAGGGCCAGGCATTGCTGGCCGCTGGTCGCCACGACGAGGCGCGCGGGCTCCTCCTGCAGTGCCACCGGCTCAGTACCGAGTACGACGAGGGACGGGGGACCGCCGCGCTTCTCTTTCTCGTCGATCTCGAACACGGTGTCGGCAACTGGGCGCTCGCCCGGACACACGCCGAGAGGTTCCGCGAGCTCGCTCGCCCCGACGACTGCCTCGGGCTCGCTCTCGACTCCTTCTTCGCCGCGTTCGACGGCGACGAGGCCGCTGCTCGGTCGCTTCTACATCGAATGCTCGAGCGCCCCGAATGCGAAGGTTTCCGGACCGGCGCGTTGGCGTCACTCGGCCGCCTCGAGCACTGGGCCGGCGAGTCGGAGACGGCGGTTGCGCGCTTCGATGCGATCGAGCGCGACCGGCAGCGAACCGGCTGGTCGCTGGTGGCGTTCTACCGGGAACTCCTGGCGGACTACGTCGAAGCGTTGCTCCGCGTGGGCCGGATCGAGGACGCGGTTTCGGTGCTCGCATCCTGGGAGCGGGAGGCGGAACGCCTCTCGAGCGCCTGGCACCTCGCGGAGGCGAGACGCTGCCGCGGCCTCGTCGCGGCAGCCCGCGGCGACGTCGAGGAGGCGATCGCGCTGCTCGAGCAGGCGGTGTGCGAACACGAGCAGGTCGGAAATGACTTCGGCCGGGGACGCACGCTGCTCTCGCTCGGAACGACCAGGCGCCGAGCCCGCCGGAAACGGGCCGCACGAGAGGCGCTCGACGCGGCGCGTGCGAGCTTCGACGAGCTCGGCGCAGCGGCTTGGGCCGAGCGGGCGCGTTCAGAGCTCGGCCGGATCGGGGGGCGCCAGCGCGAAGAAGGGCTCACGGGAGCGGAGCGACGGGTAGCGGCTCTCGTCGCCGAGGGGAAGACGAACCGAGAGGTGGCGGCCGCGCTGTTCCTCGCCGAGCGAACCGTCGAGACGCACCTGACCCACATTTACGCCAAGCTCGGCGTCCGTACGCGCACCGAGCTTGCGCGCGCGTACGAGCCCGCCCCCTGAGCCCGGTCAAAGTTCCGGGGTTCTCACGATTTCAATGGGCTAAGCGCGCCGTAGCGTCGGCTGCGTGCCGAGCTACCTCGTCGAGACCTACCTCGCCCGCGGCATCGCCGGCGAGAGGAGCGCACGCGAAGGACGAGCCCGCTCGGCCGCTGAGGCGCTGACGCGCGAGGGAACCGGCGTCAGCTTCCACGGTTCCACGCACGTCCCCGAGGACGAGATCTGCTTCTTCACGTTCGACGCACCGTCGGGCCACGAGGCCGTGCTCGTCGCGCATCGAGCCGGGCTCGACCCTTTACGGGTCGTGCGCGCGGACTCGTCTCGAGACGACAACGCATGAACGCAAGAATCCGCTCCCGCACCGTTCCAGCTGCTCGCGGCGCGGCTCGCTCCTCGGAACGGCAGGAGCTACGGCGGATATCGAGTGCGTCCAATGCGTCGACGCGCGTAGTTGGCGCACCGGAACGCACGGCTCGCGCCCACCGAAGCGCAGGGCACGAGCTCGACCGAGTAATCGGAAAGGAGACACAATGAGCATTCGCAAGCGCGCGCTGGTATTGGCGCTTGGCGTCGGTACGGTGTTGGTGGCGGCGGTCGCCGCGTCCGCGGGTCCTCACTTCGCGGCCTGGGGCCCGGCGGCCCTAGTAGATCCCGTGGACGCGGTCGGCGTAAACACGCCTGCGCAGGACGGCTGCCCGATCGAGGCACCGGACGGCGACAGCCTCTACATCGCCTCCAACCGGCCGGGTAGTGCCGGGCTCGACCTCTGGGTCGCGTCCCGCAGCAGCCCCAACGAAGCGTGGGGCGATCCGGTGAATCTGAACGACGCAGCTGGCGTCGACCTGAACACGAGCGCGGACGAGTTCTGCCCCACGCCGGTGCATGGGAACGGGCTCTTCTTCGTTCGCAGACCGAGCGCCTGCGGCTTGGGCGACATCTACTTCACGCGCTTCAACCCGGAGCACGGATGGAGGGAGCCCGAGCTGCTGGCCTGCGCGCCCGAGGGCCCGAACAGCGCGCTCGACGAAATGGGTCCCTCGTACGTGGACGCGGGCGGCGGGGCGCGGCTCTACTTCTCGCGCTCGCGCAGTGCGGCACAGGGCGGAGCTGTCCCGGGGGACATCTTCGTGAGCAGCATCGGCGCCGGGGGAACCTTCGGCCCCGCCGAGCTAGTCGCTGAGCTGAGCGACCCGGCCGCGAACGACATCCAGCCGAACGTGCGCAAGGACGGGCGCGAGGTGGTCTTCTCCTCGAACCGCGCTGGCGGAAAGGGCAGTCAGGACATCTGGGTCGCCACGCGGGAGAACGGAGGCGACGCCTGGGCGCAGCCGATCAACCTCGCCAACCTCGGCGACCCGTCTCAACAGGTGAACACGACCGCGAGCGAGGCGCGCCCGTCGCTCTCCTGGGGAGGCGAGACGTTGTACTTCGGACGGGCGCCGGCCGCGGGTGGGCCCGGCGACGTCTACATCGCGACCCGGGAGAGAGCCGACGACTAAAGCGGTTACGCCTCGGCAGTAACGAAGGGCCCGCGCCTGCGGGCCCTTCTGCTCGGAATCGATGCCTTTACTGTCAACAAATCAGAAATCGCGCCGACATCCCGCGCGAGGTCGACGCAAGCTCCGGCCTGCTACGCACTCTTCGTCGACGACCGCTAGCCGCTTGGCCAGACGCCCTCCGTGAAACGCCGCAACTTCGGCGCTCCCTCCTGCGAGCACGGCCGCTGGACGTTCGCGGGAGCCGACTTCAAGCGCAGGCGGACGAAGTGGCGCTGCCCTTCCGGTGAGTGCTCACCCGCTTCCGTCTCGATCAAGGCAGACCGCCTGCACCACCCGCTCGTCGCACGCGAGACGAAGCGGTGGCGCTCGCTCCACCGTGGCCGCGCTGCCCTCGACCGGGAGTTCGGGCGCTTGAAGAACGAGTGCGGGTTGACGCCGCTCCGCGTGAGCGGCTTGGAGCGGGCGGCGGTGCACGCCGACGTGAGAATGCGCGCGGCTCAGTCAGGCGCTTGCGCGAGCGGGCGCAGTACGGCTCGCGGCGTAGTGGCAACGCGGCAAACTACGCCGCGTGCCGCGAATGGACGACGGGCCTACGGACGGGCCACCAGGCCGTGACCTCCGCAGGGTCTGGATCGAACTAACGCCCGAAGAGGCCGAGGACCTGGGTCTAAGCGGTCCAGCTCGGAGGCACGACGATCGCGCGTCAGTAGGCGAGGACCGCGGCTGGCGCGGAGGCGCCGCCGGTCGCCTGACGGACTCGTCGCCCCGTTAGCCGGAGGCGGTTGCCCCAAACAGCGGTTGGAACACAACGCGGTCGCGCTCCTGTTCGTCGAGCGCGCAGTTACTGCGTCGCCCCCACGGCCTTCCCTCTCGAACTTCGACGCCTCCAGAAAGATTGGAAACTCCGTCCCCGATGGCGGCGTGGTATGCGGAGAATGCGTGAGACACAGGGCCCACGCTAAGTGGTCGAGTGCGCTTCGCACGTTGTGCAGGACGTCGCCCGTAATGACCGCCCACTCCGTCGCCGGCGGCTCAACTTTGACCGCAGCACGGTACGTGCGCACGCCTGTCGTGGACCTCCGGCGGCGGCTCGACTAGCGTCAGGGTCACGAGTCGATCCTAAGGCTGGCCGGCGCCCGCGCCAAGGCCCCGCGGAGCGGCGGGACTGCCGGCGATAGCCAACGCGGACGAATTTTCGCAGGGTTCGGAGCTACCCACCCCACTACCTCGGCGAGCCGTAGCTGCCGCGCATGATCGTGTACCGAGCTATAGAGGCGACCGCTTGCCGCAGCGTACCCATCGCGTCGACCGAGGCGCGTTAGACCCGCGGCCAGGTGAATAGCAACCGTCCGGTTGATATACCCGGTCGATGAGCGCGAACCTGAGTGTCGTTGGCTACGTCCGCGTCTCGACCAGTGACCAGGGGGAGAGCGGCGCTGGCTTGGGCGCGCAGCGAAGCGGCATCGTCCTTGAGTGCGAGCGGCGCCGCTGGTCGCTGCTTCGGATTGAGGAGGACGTGCTTTCAGGGCGGACGTTGAACCGTCCCGGCCTACAGCGCGTGCTCGACGCCTGCCGCTCGAAGGAAGCAGCTGGAATCGTCGTTGCGCGTCTTGATCGCCTTTCCCGATCCGTTATCGACTTCGGGCGCCTACTAGAGGAGGCTCGCGCGCGCGGGTTCAACATTGTTGTGCTCGATCTGGGGCTCGACCTCTCCACGCCTCAAGGTGAGCTCGTCGCGAACGTAATCGCCTCGGTCGCCCAATGGGAGCGCCGCGTGATCGGCGAGCGGACGCGCGAGGCGCTTCAGATGAAGAAGCTTCAGGGAGTGCGGATCGGGCGACCCGCGAGGTTGTCAGCCGAGATCCTCGCTTCCATGGTTGCGAAACGGGCCGCCGGTGCGACCCTTCGAGAGATCGCGGAGGACCTGAACGCCGGCGCAGTCCCGCGCGCCCAAGGCGGCAAATGCTGGTATCCCGCGACAGTCCGCGCCTGCCTTCTGCGAGCGGCAAGAGCATGACTCCCATCTCGCCGACCAGGTTCGAGGCGTTCGTAGGCGGCTACATGGGCCCTTCGTACGCGGTCCGACTCGAAGCGGGAGAAGTCGTCTACGAGCGCTTCACCGAGGGCTACGAGCTGGCCGAGCACGTGCGCATCACGCCGGCGCCTCAGGCGTGGGCTGCGTTCTTGGCCGTCGTTGATCACTTCGACGTCTGGTCGTGGCAGCGCTCGTACTCGCCGGTCGACGCCGTTGTGGACGGAACGATGTGGTCGCTTACGCTTGAGGGCACGACTCGGCGCATCGAAGCACGCGGCGCGAACGCCTATCCAAACGACTTCGAGGAGTGGTGCCGGGCGGTCTCAGAACTAGTCCGTGGGCGCGAATTTCGCTAGACGCGAAGGCGTGGCGCCGCTTCGACAACTCGAGGTTGCCCCCCGCGATTTAGCCGCGACTGGAGACGCGCCAGGGCTTGTCGACTCGCAAGGCGCGAACGCGCGGTCACGGCGGCCCTCCCGCTGCAGTTCGGCGTGATGTTCCTACCAAGCGTCCGGCGAGGAAGTCGATCAGCGCATGGTTGATCAGACCGGAAAGCCGATCGAAAGCGCGGGCCAGCTTCGCCGAATCGCGGGCGCCGTCGCCATTGGTCGATCGACGACTACGGCCACGCTCCGGGGGCGCTCAGCGTGGCGCTGACGAAGTAAGCCGGCGAATCTGACTTGGGACCCGATCGGGCGCCTTACTCATCGCAGAATCGCTCCTGGCGCTTCGGTCGTCGCGTCACCGCCCCCTGTCGCGATGAAGTACGCGCGTTTCGTCGAGCAGCAGGACGCCTCGGTGGGCCAGCGTTCGCGAATGTCCCCTGACGAGCAGAGGTCTCCCCCGCAGTGGCGCCGGGCCGTCTCGCGCTCTTTCCGACGTCGTCCTAATCGC
>Ga0126312_10003874_pt1 | contig 10103 bp, 11 predicted proteins | sample Plot104A_FD_92537 | JGI IMG/M metagenome (GOLD analysis project Ga0126312, IMG submission 92537) | Serpentine soil microbial communities from UC McLaughlin Reserve, CA, USA - Plot104A | ecosystem: Environmental > Terrestrial > Soil > Grasslands | place: USA: UC McLaughlin Reserve, Lake County...
GAAGGACGAGCTCTCCAACGCCCAGGAGCGTGCCGACGCCAAGGCTGACGAGGTGGCCAACCTGGAGCGTAAGAGCTAGCGGCCGCTCTGGATAAGGGTTTCGCCTGCCAGGCACTCGCCCGAGGGGCGGGGCCTGGCGGGGCCCGATCCGGCGAGTGCCTTCGGCGACGTTACATGGAACACCCCGACGAAGCAGACCAGGGCTACCCCGAGGAGCAGCCAGACGAGGTCGCGGGCGACGAGGGCACCAAGCAGCGCGAGGGCGGCCGGGACAAGCGCGGCGAGGCGAGCGCGCCCGACAACGAGGACGGGACCGCGACGGGCAACCCGCGCTCCGCCGGCTAGCGCAGCCGCAGGGCGAGCATCGCGACGTCGTCGCGCGGCGCCGACTCGAGGCCGGTCAGCGCGGCCTGCGCCACGCGGTCGACGAGCGCCTGGGCGCTCGCGCCGGCGCCGGCCGCGACCACCGCCTCGAGCTCCTCGGGCGCCCACACGCGCTGCGGTGCGCCGGCCTCGGTGACGCCGTCCGTGTAGAGCAGGACGGCGTCGCCGGGATCCAGCGCGGTCGCGGCGTCGGACAGCGTCGGATCGTCCACGAGCCCGATCAGCGTCCCGCGCGCGCCCACGGCCTCGACCTCGCCCGCGGCGCGCAGCACGAGCGGCGGGGGATGACCGCCGACCGCGACGGTCAGCCGCGTCGGTTCCGCCGAGCGGTCGAGATGCGCGACGGCGATCGTGCAGAAGCGGGTCGTCCCCTCGCGCAGCATCGCCTCGTTGACCCACCTGAGGATCGCCGCCGGTGAGCGCCGGCGCGCGGCCGCGGCGCGGATCGTGTAGCGGGCGAGGGCGGTGACCGCGGCGGCCTCGGCGCCCTTGCCGCAGACGTCGCCGATCACGGCGAACCAGTGGTCCTCGGTCGTCGCGAAGAGGTCGTAGAAGTCGCCGCCCACCTCGTGCTCCTCGCCGGCGGGCCGGTAGAGCGCGCCCGCCTCGACGCCGGGCACCTCGGGGAGCAGCGGCGGGAGCAGCGAGGCCTGCAGCGTCTGGGCGATCTTGGTGCGCCCCCGGTACAGGCGCGCGTTCTCGACGGCCGTGGCGGCACGCAGCGCCAGATCCTCGGCGAGCCGCAGGTCGCTGTCGGTGAAGCGCCGCCCCGACTCCGCGCTCACGAACGTGATCACGCCGAGCATGCGCTCGCGCACCCTCATCGGGACGAGCATCGCGGACGCCATCCCGAGCCCGCGGATCAGCCGCAGGTGCTCCTCGTCCCGCGCCGCCTGCACGATCAGCTCCTCCGGGATGTCCGGCCACAGCTGCGACTCGCCCGTGCGCAGGACGTGGTGCACCCCGCGGCCCTCGCGGGGGTCGGCCGGGTAGCGCGCGGCGAGCTCGCGGGCCATTGCCACCTTGTCCGGGTCGACGTGGGCGACCGCGACGCGGTCCAGCTGCCCCGGGGCGTCCCCGGCGAGGTCCACGGCGCACCAGTCGGCCACCCCGGGGACGGCGAGGCGGGCGATCGTCGCCAGCGTCGACTCGTAGTCGAGCGAGTGCGCGAGCACGCGGCTCGCCTCGGCGAGGAAGCGCTGGGCCCGCTCGACCTGCTTGAGCTCGGTGATGTCCTCGATCACGTTGATGGCGAGCCGCACGGACCCGTCGGCGTCGCGCACGGGCCGCGCCTTGATCCGCGACCAGCGCCGCTCGCCCGTCTCGCGGTCGACGAACTCGACGACCACGGCAGGGGGCTCCTCGCCCATGAGCGCGCGGCGGCCGGGCAGCGCCTCGAGCGCGAGCGGCCCGCCCTCTGCGCGCACCAGCTCCCAGCGCGCCATGATGCGGCTGAGCGGTGCGGAGAGCAGCGCCTCGGCGGAGGGGAAGCCGAGCATGCGGACCGCGGCGTCGTTCGCGTAGACGAGGCTGCCGTCGGCGCCCTGGGCGGTGACGGAGTCGGCGACGCCCTCCAGGATCGCCCGCAGGTCCTCGGCGACCAGGCGCTCGCCGAGCTGCGCCGCGCGCAGCTCGGTCACGTCCTCGAAGGCCACGAGCGCCGCCTCGGCGCCGCCGGGCGCGGCCGCGGGCTCGGCCGTTGCGCGCAGCGTCCGCTCGCCCTTCGGGGTCTCGCAGGTCACCATCGTGCCGCGCACGCGCTCGCCGCGCGCCGCGCGGAGCGCGGGCAGCGCCTCCTCGGCGAGCGGCCGGCCCTCGGCGTCGCGGCAGGACGCCGCCGGCATCCACTCGGCCGCCGGCCGGCCGACGGGGTCATCCTCGCCGGTCAGCTCGAGCGCCGCCCGGTTGGCGAACAGCACGCGCGCCGTGCCCGGCTCGACGACGATCACCGAGCTCGGCAGGGCGTCGAGCAGCGCCCGCGGCCATCCGGCCTCGGGCGCGGTCGCAGCCGGCGCGGGCTCCCCCCTCACGGGGCGGAGTCTAGTCCGGGTCCGGCGGAGCTAGGCGAGGCCCTCCGCCTCGTACTCGCGCAGGTAGCCCTCGAAGAGCCGGCGGTGGCCCTCCTCGTCGCGCAGGATCTCGATGACCATGTCCTGCGTCACGAAGTCGACGCCGTCCGTGACCTCGATGATGCGGTTGTAGTGCTCGATGGCGCCGGTCTCCGCCTCGATCACGCCCTTGATGACGTGGACGATGTCGGTCTGCTGCTCGGGCGGCTGGAGGTAGGACTGCTCCGCGCTGAACTCGAGCGAGCCGGGCACGACGCCGTAGAGCTCCTTGATCCGGGAGGCGAACTGCTGGGCGTGGCCGAGCTCCTCCTGGACGTCCTCCTGGAGGGACTCGATGATCTCCTGGGCCCGGACGCCATCGGGGTTGATCGAGTTCGAGATGTAGCTCATCACGGTCTCGATCTCCATCCAGTACGCCTTCTTGAGCAGCTCGATGATCTCCTCGCGCTCGCTCGTCTTGCCCTCGGACAGGATGCCCGTGGTGCTCGTCCGCGTGGCCACGCTCCAGCCTCCTCGATGTCGGTGTCGTCCCCATTCTCCTACCCCGTCAGGGTTGGTACGCATGTGGGATTCGGGCGCGCCCGCGGTGGGCAGGCTCGGAGCATGCGCGTCGTCGTCACGGGAGCCACCGGCAACGTCGGCACGAGCGTCGTGACGGCGCTCGGCCACGACGAGCGCGTCACCGAGATCGTCGGCCTGGCGCGGCGGCGGCCGGCGTGGCGCGACACCGAGCGCACCCGCTGGGTGGCCGCCGACATCACCTCCGCGCCGCTGGAGGAGCTGTTCGCCGGCGCAGACGCGGTGATCCACCTCGCGTGGCTGATCCAGCCCTCGCGCGACGAGGGCGTGCTCGAGGCCACCAACGTGCACGGCTCGCTGCGCGTGTTCCAGGCGGCGGCGGCGGCCGGCGTGCCCACCCTGGTGCACGCCTCCTCGATCGGCACCTACTCGCCCGGCCCCTCGGACCGGCGCGTCACCGAGGACTGGCCCTCCGACGGCATCCCCAGCTCGTTCTACTCGCGCCACAAGGCCGCCTGCGAGCGCGCGCTCGACGGGCTCGAGACGCGCCATCCCGAGCTGCGCGTGGTCCGCCTCCGCCCGGGGCTCATCTTCAAGCGCGGGTCCGCGACCGAGATCCGCCGGCTGTTCGCCGGTCCGTTCCTGCCCTCGCCGCTCGTGCGGCCGGGGCTGATCCTCGTCGTGCCGGATCTGCCCGGCCTCGCGCTGCAGGCCGTGCACGCCGACGACGTCGCCGACGCCTACCGCCTCGCCGTGGTCGATCCCTCCGCGCGCGGGGCGTACAACATCGCCGCCGAGCCGGTGCTAGACGTGGCCGAGCTCGCCCGGCTGCTGCGGGCTCGGCCCGTGCGCCTGCACGCCGGCCTCGTCCGCGCGCTCACGACCGCGAGCTGGCGTCTGCGCCTCCAGCCGACGCCTCCAGGCTGGCTCGACATGGGCCTGCTCGGCCCGATCATGGACGTGACCCGCGCGCGCACCGAGCTCGGCTGGGAGCCGCGCCGCAGCGCCGGCGACGCCCTGCTCGAGCTGCTCGCCGGGATGCGCGAGGGCGCCGGCCTCCCGACGCCGCCGCTCGATCCCGCCACGAGCGGGCCGCTGCGGTCGCGCGAGCTGGCGGCCGGCGTCGGCGGCCGCGCGGACCCCGGGCTCTAGCTGCGGCTGCCGGCCGACGTCAGCGTCGCCACGAACTCGTCGTCGTGGGGCTGCTCGTCGCCGAAGCGGCGCGCCGGGCGCATGAGGTCGTGCGGGCGGCCGGCCAGCGCGCGGCGACGGCCGAGGGCGGAGGCGTCCGGCGGCGATCCGCGGAGCACCCAGGACCCGTCGACGCGCCGCATCAGCTCGCCGCGCTCGGCGAGCTCGCCCAGCGCGGTCGACACGGTCGGCCGGCGGGCGCCGACGAGCTGGCCGAGGATGCGGTGGGTGAGCGCGAGCGGCACGATGACGCCGTCGCCCGAGACGCGGCCCCAGCGCTCGGCGAGGTGCCAGAGCAGCGCCTTGAGGCGGCGGTCGACGCGCGTGAGCTGCGAGATCGCCTGCGTGGTGGCCAGGCGCTGGGAGCGCTCGCTGAGGCGCTCGAAGAGCGCCGCGGTGACCTCGGGCCAGCGCGCGAGCTCGCCGGCGAAGCGGCGGTCGAGCACGGCGAACGAGGAGGGGGAGAGGACGGACCACAGCACGTCCACGGGCAGCAGGTCGGCCTTGCTCGCGGGCTGCCACGGCCGGATGAGGTCGCCGGGGCCGAGCAGCTCGGCGCTGACGTGGTCGGCCACGATGACCTCGCGCGCGATCACGCCGTCGAGGAGGAGCAGGCCGACGTGGTCGGCGCCGGCGCCCTCCAGGCGCGAGACGTCCCACACCCCGACGCCGAGCTTGTGGACGCGGACGACGAGCTCGCGCTCGGCCTCCTGCCGGCGGGGCCCGGTGAGGAGGCCGGCGAGGTCGGGGTCCGCCTCGAGGAGGCGGATGGCATCGGTGGGTGTTGCCTTCATCATGGGTCGCGCAGCCGTTCCCAGGTCGCTTTCGGGAGAGAGATGAAGGAGGGTCCCGGCACGCCCCTGTCATGAGCGCTGCGTCCCCGCCTAAGCGGTGTCGCTCCGGACCGGACAGGCACCGAACGACCACTCTTGATCGCCTTACCCGGAGGAGTCCGAAAGCACGCGGACCCCTCCGGGGGGCCGTGGTCTAGTCGGCGAACCCGGCGCGATCGACCTTGCGGTGGTAGCGCGCGCCCGCGATGCCGCCGAGGGCGGCGCACAGCAGGGTGCCCGCCAGGATCGCGATCGTGGCGATGACGCCGCCGGTCGTGAGCGTCTCCTCGCCGATGGGCAGGCGCGGCAGGTTGGCCCGCTCGACGACGTTGTACTCCGCGCCGGCCACGACAGCGAGCACCGCGGCCGCGATCGTGATCAGCACGCCGACGACCCACGCGCCGATGCCCTGGCGCGCGCCGTCGAAGCGCGACATGCGCCCGGCCACGTAGCCGCCGCAGTAGTAGGCGATCGCGAGGACCACGAGCAGGGCGATGGCGCCCGCGAGCGAGAGCGTCTCCGCGGAGGTCGACCGCGCGTCGTTCGCGGTGGAGGGCTCGGTCAGGCCGATCGCGGCGCCCGCGGCCGCGAGGATGCCCGTGAGCAGCACGGCGACGCCGACGGCGACGAGCCATCCGAAGAACGCGGCGCCCCAGTTGATGCCGCCGTACTGGTCGCGCTGGCGCGCCCGGACGTGGTGCATCGTGTCGCGGGTGGGACGCTCGGCGCGCGTGTCGGCGACATCGCGGTCGGCGACCCCGCGATCGCGCACGGCCGGCTCGCGCTCGGCGGTGGCGACGGCGCCCGTGCGGCCCGCCGGCCCGTCGGTCGTGCGCCCGTTGTTCCTGAAGCGTTCGAACATGCTGTCCCCCCAGTCCTCCCTGTAAGCAGTCGAACATGTGATCCCCGTCGCCCGGAGCGGGCAAACGCCGCGCCTCCCTGTGGTTTAGGTCGCTCGCGTGGCGGTGACGACAAAGGGTGTATGCGCGCGATCAACGACGCCATGGGAGGCCCGATCGCCGCGCTGGTCGATCGCGGCGAGCAGCACGGCTGCCTCGACCTGTCCGAGGTCGACGAGCTCACCCAGTCGCTCGAGCTCGAGGACGACGACGTCGGCCAGCTCTACGAGCAGCTGCAGGCCCGCGGCATCGATCTCCGCGACGACTGCGGGCGCGACGCCGACCCTGCGCCGCTCGACGACGCCGCGCTCGCCTCGGCGACGACCGACACGCTCCAGCTCTTCCTCAACGAGATCGGCCGGCACCGCCTGCTCACGCCGGACGAGGAGATCGAGCTCGCCCGCCGCATCGAGAAGGGCGACCTCGCGGCAAAGGAGCGCATGATCAACGCGAACCTGCGGCTCGTGGTCTCGATCGCGAAGAAGTACCAGGGCTCCGAGCTGACGCTGCTCGACCTGATCCAGGAGGGCATCCTCGGGCTCATCCGCGCGGTCGAGAAGTTCGACTGGCGCCGGGGCTACCGCTTCTCGACCTACGCGACGTGGTGGATCCGCCAGGCCGTCGAGCGCGGGATGGACGCCAAGGCCCGCACCATCAAGCTGCCGATCAACCTCGTTCGCAACCAGCGCAAGGTCGCGCGCGCGGAGGGCGCGCTGTCGGCCAAGCTCGACCGCCCGCCCACGGACGCCGAGGTCGCTGCCGAGGCGCAGATCCCGCTGGAGGAGCTGCACGCGCTGCGCGACGCCGCGCGCACGGTGACGTCACTCGACCGGCCGCTCGGCGAGGGCGAGGACGCCGCCTTCGGCGACCTGCTGCCCAGCGCCGCCCCCGCGCCGGAGGACGTCGTCCACGTCTCCCTGTCCGAGGACACGCTGCGGCGCGCGCTCGGCGAGCTGCCCGACCGGGAGCGCACCGTGGTGCAGATGCGCTACGGGCTCGCCGGCGGCGACCCCACGCCGCTGCGCGAGATCGGGCGCCAGCTCGGCATCACGCCGGAGCGCGTGCGCCAGATCGAGTCCCGCGCACTCGGCCGCCTGGGCCGCATGCGCGAGCTCGAGGCGCTGCGCCAGGCCGCGTAGCTAGCCCGACTCGGTGTCCCAGCGCCCGTCCGGGCCGACCGTGCCCGTGACGGGGTTGGACGCCGCCGGGTCGGCGGAGCGGTCCGCCACGAACGTCATGCGGACCTCGGCACCGGAGTGCGTGGAGCCCTTGAGCTCGAAGGAGTCCGACAGCGCGGCGATCAGCGGCAGCCCGAGCCCGAGCGCGGGGGCCTCGCGGCGTGCGGGGCGCGGCTGGATGCCGCTGCCCCAGTCGCGGACGACGATCGTGAGCGCGCTGTCGTCGGCGAGCATCTCGACCTCGAGCGTGCCCTCCTCGCCGTCGTAGGCGTGGACGACGACGTTCGTGCAGGCTTCGGTGACGGCCATCTTCATGTCCGCCACCACGGCGGCGTCGAAGGCGAGCGCGTCGGCCATGCCGGCCAGCGCCTGGCGGACGACGCCGACGCCTTCGGCGCGCGCGGGCATCGTCAGCCGCACCTCGGGGGCGAGGGTGGTGCTCATCCGCGCACCCCGGTGCGCGCGCTCTCGATCGCCTGGCCGCGGTCGTTCACGACCGGGAGCACGGGCACCAGCCCCGTGATGTCGAGGATGCGCTGCACCCCTGGCTCGACCTGCTCGCCCACACACACCACGTACCCCTGATCGGCGTCGAGTGCACGGCGGCGGGCGTCGAGCAGCGCGCCCAGGACGGAGGAGTCGACGAACGTGGCGGCCGTCAGGTCGACCACGATGCCGCCGCCGCGCTCGAGCGCCTCCTCGAGGCGCTCCCGCAGGGTGGGCGCCGTGTAGATGTCGTGCTCGCCCTCGACGACGACGACGACGACGTCGTCGGCCGACTCGTCGAGGACGATCGGGTTCGCATCCATTGCGCGACGCAGAGTACTCAATGGCGCCGACGCCCGTAGATTCTGGACCGTGACCGACCGCCTCGACGCCTACCGCTCCAAGCGCGACTTCGGCGCGACGCCCGAGCCGGGGCCGGACGAGGCCGCCGCCGCGGCCGACCGCAACCGCTTCGTGGTCCACGAGCACCACGCGCGGCGCCTGCACTGGGACCTGCGCCTGGAGCGCGACGGCGTGCTGGTCTCGTGGGCGGTGCCGAAGGGCATCCCGCCCGATCCGTCGCGGAACAACCTCGCGGTCCACACGGAGGACCATCCGCTCGAGTACATCGCGTTCTCGGGCGAGATCCCCGCCGGCCAGTACGGCGCCGGGATCATGAAGATCTGGGACGCGGGCACCTACGAGACGCACAAGTTCCGCGAGGACGAGGTGATGGTCACGTTCCACGGCGAGCGCCTGCACGGGCGCTACGTGCTGTTCCGCACCCGCGGCGACGACTGGATGATCCACCGCATGGACCCGCCGGAGGACCCCGGGCGGGAGCCGATGCCCGAGCGCGTGGAGCCGATGCTCGCGCGCACGGGGGACCTGCCGCGCGACGAGGCGGGCTGGGCGTTCGAGATCAAGTGGGACGGCGTGCGCGCGATCGGCTACGTCCAGGGCGGCCGGCTGCGGCTGGAGAGCCGCAACGGGCGCGACATCACCCCGCGCTACCCCGAGCTGCGCGACCTCGGCCGGGCGCTCGGCTCCCGCGAGGCGGTGCTCGACGGCGAAGTGGTGGCGTTCGAGGGCGGCCGCCCGTCGTTCCAGAAGCTGCAGGCCCGCATGCACCTGGCGTCCGAGCACGCGGTCCGCCGCCTCGCCGCCTCGGACCCGGTCGTCTACATGATCTTCGACGTCGTCTTCCTCGACGGCCGGTCGCTGATGGCGCTGACCTACGAGGAGCGCCGCGCGATGCTGCTCGAGCTGGGGCTCAACGGGCCGACGTGGCAGGCGCCGTCGCACCACGTGGGCGACGGCGCGGCGCTGCTCGAGCTGTCACGGGCGCAGGGGCTCGAGGGGATCATCGCCAAGCGCCTCGACTGCCCCTACGTCCCCGGTCGCCGCTCGCCTGGCTGGGTCAAGGTCAAGAACGTCCGCCGCGCCGACGCCGTCGTCGCGGGGTGGCTGCCGGGCGAGGGTGGGCGCTCCGGGCGCCTCGGGGCGCTCGTCGTCGGCTTCCACGACGAGGAGGGCGCGCTGCGCTACGCGGGCCGCGTCGGGACGGGCTACACGGAGGCCGAGCTCGCGCGCCTCGGCACGATCCTGAAGCCACTCGCGCGCGACACGAGCCCGTTCTCCGGGCGCCAGCCGCCCAAGGGCACCCGCTTCGTCGAGCCCGAGCTCGTGTGCGCCGTCGAGTACAACGAGGTGACCCAGGGGGGCACGCTCCGCCAGCCCTCCTACAAGGGCCTGCGCGACGACGTCGATCCCGCCGAGGTGGGGCCGCCGGAGGACTGAGCGCCTGAACCGCGGGCGGCGGTCACGTTCCGGCGCCTCAGCGGGCGGCGGCGGGCACGTCGCAGACCTCGCACTCGCCGTGGATCAGCCGGTGGATCCAGCAGCCCGTGCAGAAGCCGGTGACCGCGGCGAGGAGGGCGAGGGCGGCCACGAGGCCGGTCAGCACCCAGCCCGCGGCGGGCATGCCCGCGAGGAAGAAGACCGTCGCCGCCGTCAGGCAGCCCGCGCCGATCTTGTTCGCGAAGCGCGGCGGGCGCGAGTCCTCGAGCGGGCCTTCCCCGAAGCGGGGCTGGATCAGCTCGAAGTAGCCGAGGCACGGAAGGCACCAGCGGCGGCCGAGCGTGAGCCCGAGCAGCAGCTGGAGCGCGAGCAGCGGCGCGATCCACCACGCGCCGGTGAGCACGGCGACGGCCGCGAGCGTCCCGATCACGGCCTGGTTGGTGCGCGGCCCGTGGGCGTCGATGACGTCGAGGTCGCGGTAGGGATGAGCGGTAGGCGTAAATCCGGTCAACTTTGACCAGTTTACCGCGGCACCGTTTGTGCCGCACGGGCGGCGGGGAGGCGGTCGCCATGACAACGACCGAGACGAAGACCCGCCGGCTCGCGGACACCGAAGTGTTCCCCATCGGCCTCGGGGCGATGCCGATGGCCCTGTCCGGGCGGCCGCCCGAGGAGCAGTCGATCCGCGCCATCCACACCGCGCTCGACGCCGGCGTGAACCTCATCGACACCGCCGACGCCTAC
>Ga0126312_10003875_pt1 | contig 10103 bp, 11 predicted proteins | sample Plot104A_FD_92537 | JGI IMG/M metagenome (GOLD analysis project Ga0126312, IMG submission 92537) | Serpentine soil microbial communities from UC McLaughlin Reserve, CA, USA - Plot104A | ecosystem: Environmental > Terrestrial > Soil > Grasslands | place: USA: UC McLaughlin Reserve, Lake County...
TCGGCGGCTCGGTGTTCACGATCTTCGCCGGGATCTACCACTGGTTCCCGAAGATGACCGGGCGGATGTACGACGAGACGCTCGGCAAGGTGCACTTCTGGCTGTCGTTCATCTTCTTCAACCTCACCTTCGGCCCGATGCACTTCGTGGGCATCGACGGCATGCCGAGGCGGGTTGCCGACTACGCCGAGCAGTTCGCCACCTGGAACGCGATCATCTCGATCTCGGCCTTCATCTTCGGCCTGTCGTTCCTGGTCTTCCTCTACAACATGATCACCTCGTGGCGGCACGGTCCGCGGGCCGCCGCGAATCCGTGGCGCGCTCACTCGATCGAGTGGCAGGTCTCCTCCCCGCCGCCGATCTTCAACTTCGACGAGGTGCCGACGGTGGTTGGCGGGCCATACGAGTACGGCGTACCCGGCGCCGTCCACGCCGTCTTCAAGGAACGGGTGCCGGCAACCGCCGGCGGCGGAGGGGCGCCACCGCCCTCACAGGCTGAATGAGACGAATCCTCGTCGTAGCCAACGAGACCGTCGCGGGTCAGCCGCTGATCGACGCGGTCAGGCGCCGGGCCCAGGGCGACGAGGTGCAAGTGCACGTGATCTGCCCCCAGAACCAGCCCCGCCACGGCTACGTCATCTACGACGAACACGTCCGCGACGCCGCCGAGAACCGGTTACGCATGACGCTCGCGCTGCTGCACGAGGAAGGGATCGAGGCCGACGGCGCCGTGGTGGACCCCGATCCCTACTCCGCCGTCACGGACGCGCTCGGCGAGCAGGACTACGACGAGATAATCGTCTCGACCCATCCCGAGACGCGCTCGGGTTGGCTGCGCCAGGGCCTCGTCGATCGCCTCCATCGCGCAACGCGGCGACCCGTCGAGCACGTGGTGGTAGACCTCGATGCCGAGCGGGACGACGTTAAGCGCACGCTCGTCGTGGCCAACCAGACGGTCGGCGGGCGCGAGCTGCTCGCGCACCTGAAGCAGAAGGCTGACGAGGAGCCGCGGCGATTCATCGTGATCTGCCCCCAGTCGGGCGACGGCGATGGGCAGGCCGATAATGCGCACGAGCGTCTGGCCCATACCCTGCACGCGCTCGAAGAGGAGGGGCTCGAGGCGGTCGGACAGGTCGTGCATCCGGATCCATACACGGCGATCCAGAACGCGCTCCAGTTCTATGCGCCGGACGACATCGTGATCTCGACGTTCCCTGAGACCCGCTCCGGCTGGATGCGGAGCGACCTGATCGGCCGGGTGCAGTCGTCGACCGGGAAGCCGGTCGACCACATCATCAGCGAGGGCGAGAGCTGATGGAAGCGGCTGCGCACGCCGTCCACGAGCATGCCGAGCACCCGCCCGCGGCGAACGTCTCCTCCCGCGTCGAGGCCCAGTTCCTCGGCATGCTGCTTTTCATCATCTCCGAGGTGATGCTCTTCGGAGCATTCTTCACGGCCTACTTCTTCATCCGGGTCGTTGGGGAGGCGGAGTTTTTCCCGTGCGACCGCCTCCCGCTGCCGGTTGGGAGCGCCGGAGTGAGCACCGCCATCCTGCTGTCCTCGAGCTTCACGATGCACTGGACCCTCGAAGGCGTTCGCAACGAGAACCGGCGGGCGCTGAAGATGGGAATCCTCACCACCTTCCTCCTGGGCCTCACCTTCCTGACGATCCAGGTGAACGAGTACGTCCACTTGGGCTTCGCCCCGAGCGACAACGCGCAAGCCACGGTCTTCTACTGCCTGACCGGTCTGCACGGCGCTCACGTGTCCGTCGGCCTCGTGCTGCTCCTGATCGTGATGATCCGGTCCTTCCGCGGGCACTACTCGGCGAAGGAGCACCGCGGCGTCGAGGTGCCGGGGATCTACTGGCACTTCGTCGACATCATGTGGATCTTCGTGTTCAGCTCGCTGTACCTCTTGTAGTGCTGAACCCGCTGCGCAGCGAGCAGGAGGCGTTCCGCTTCCTGATCTACGTGGTGCTCGTGGTGGCGGTCCTGCTCGGACTCGTCTTCGTTCTCCGGGCGATCCTGTGATTCTGCGAGCGAAGCGAGCCCGGTAATTCGAAATCCGCGAGCGAAGCGACCGGATTTGAGCGCCGACATCGAGCTCGCCGAGCGCGCGGCGCGGGCCGCCGCCGAGGTGCTGATGTCGACCTACGGGCGGCCGCCGGAGGGACTCGGCTCCAAGTCGTCGGAGACGGATCTCGTGTCGGACGCCGACCGGGAAGCCGAGCGCGCGGTTCGAGAGCTTCTGGCGCTGGAGCGGCCCGAGGACGGCCTGCTCGCCGAGGAGGGCTCACATAGCAAGGCTGCCAGCGGGCGTCGGTGGATAGTCGACCCGCTCGACGGCACGATCAACTTCCTATACGGCTTCCCCGCCTGGGCGGTAAGCGTGGCGCTCGAGGATGCGGACGGCGTCGTCGTGGGAGTCGTGCTCGACCCCGTGCGCGACGAGTGCTTCATGGCCGAGCGCGGAGGCGGAGCGCGCCTCCGGGGCGCCGGCGGCGACCTGCAGCCGCTGCGGGTGCGCGAGCGGCGGGATCTGGACCGGGCGCTGATCGCAACCGGGTTCTCCTACGAGCCCGAGCGACGCGCGCTCCAGGCCGAGGTGGTCCGGAGAATCCTCCCCCGGGTCCGGGACATCCGCCGGGCGGGGGCGGCCGCACTCGACCTGTCTTGGCTCGCCGCGGGCCGGGTGGACGCCTACTACGAGCGGGGCCTGAACCACTGGGACTGGGCTGCGGGCCGCCTCCTGGTCGAGGAGGCCGGCGGCACGATCGCGGACCTGGACGGGGATCCTCATGGGCTGGTCGCGGCGGCGACGCCCGAGCTGCTCGACGAGCTGACCCCGCTAGTGGACTAAGGCCGATGCCTCGGGGAAGGACAGACCGATTCCGCGACATCGAGCCGTTCGGCATCGACCGGGTGGCCGCGGCGGCCGGCGACGCGCCCGACGTCCTCCGGCTCGAGAACCTCGACACTGACATCCCTCCGCCGCCGGCGGCGGTGGCGGCCACGCGAGACGCGGTCGGGACCGACGACGCCAACAGCTGGTTGCCGTTCACCGGCCTGGCGCCCCTTCGTGAAGTCGTCGCCGGACGGCTCGAGAAGCAGACGGGACGCGCCTACGACCCGCTCGCGGAGGTGGTCATCACGGGCGGAGCCAACCCCGGAATGCTCGACGCGCTGCTCGCGACGGTCGATCAGGGTGACGAGGTGGTCGTTAGCGACCCGACGTACGCTGGTTTCATCGGACGTATCCGCCTCGTCGGCGCGCGACCGGTCTTCGTCCCGCTGGTCGTCGCGGGTGGCCGCTGGCGGATGGACCCGGACTCCCTTGCCGCCGCGGTAACCCCCCGGACGCGCGCGATGCTGCTGCCAAGCCCCTCGATGCCGTCGGGCCACGTATTTACTGACGACGAGTGGGCGGCGGTCGCGGCCGCGTGCGAGCGCGCGGACTGCTGGCTGCTCTACGACGCGGCGATGGATCAGATCCTGTTCGACGGGGTCTCGCACCGCCATCCCGCCTCGCTGGAGCCACTCCGCGAGCGGACGATCACGCTCGGAGGCGTCTCGAAGAACCACCGGATGATCGGCTGGCGGGTCGGCTGGGCCGTCGGCCCCGCCGAGATCATGAGCGATCTCGCCTTCGCGACGATTTACAGCACGGCCGGCGCGAGCGGGTTCGGACAGATCGGCGCGCATGCCGCGCTGACCACCGAGGAGGACGGCGTGGCCGAGGCGGTCAGAGACTGGCGGGCCCGCCGCGATCTCATCCTGGATGAGCTCGCAGGCCTCCCGGTGGTAGCACCCGACGGCGGTTGGTCACTGCTGATCGAGGCGGCGGCGCTCGGCATGGACGCGCCCGAGCTCTCCGAGCGGCTGCTGGAGAAGGGACGCATCGCCGCCACGCCGATGAGTGCCTGGGGCCACGAGGTGGCGCCACGCTACGTCCGGTTCGTGTACGCAAACGAGCCGCTCGAACGGCTTCGTGGCATCGGTGAGCGGGTACGCGCCGCCCTCTGATCCCTACTGGCCGAGTAGATACTCGACGAGCGCCCGCACCTGCTGTTTGTCGAGACGGCCCTCGAACGAGGGCATGACTCCCCGCTGGAACCCTTCCACCGTGAAGGCGTCCGGGTCCAGGAGCGATTGCTCGACGTAGTCCTCGGCCGACGTCCCGGGCTCGCGCTGCCCGGCGGCCTGCGCCAGGTCATCCAGCGACGGCCCGATGGTTCCGTTGGTGCCCGCCTTTCCCAGCGCGTGGCAGCTGCCGCAGCCCGCGGCAACGAAGATCTGCTGCCCGCTGGTCGCCCCCTCGAGTCCCGCCTGGGCGAGCGCCCCCTGGTCCTGGCCAGGCTTGTCGGTTGCGAACGCAACGTAGGCGGCGACGTCGCGTGCGTCGTCGCCGGTGACGAGATTGGCGGGCATCTGGCTGCTCTTGCGGACGTTGGCGATCTGGTCGCGGACGACGCCATGGACGGTCTCGCGGCTCTGGCCGGCGCGCAGGCCGGCCCGGAAGGCGGCGTCGAGATCCGGCCCCGTCTGCCCCTGGGTGCCGGCTCGGCTGAGCGTGTGGCACGAGCCGCACTTCTGGACGAACTCAGCCTTGCCGTTCGTCAGGTCGGCCTCGTCGCGCCCGCAGGCCGCGAGCGGAACGGCCGCGGCGGCCGCAGCGAGCGCCGTCAGCAGTAGCTTCGCCGTGTTCCGGACCGGATTCACGGGGCGGGAAGACTATCCACTGGGGGGGCGGGACGCGGGAGCTCGTCGAGCCTCCCCTGCGCCGCCGCGATCACCCCCTCCGCAACGGTCTCCCAGCTATAGCGCCGCGCCGCCTCCGCGGCCAACGCCGATCTGGCGCGGTCGCGCTCGGCGGAATCGAGCGTCAGCCAGATTGCCAGCTTGTCGGCGATCTCCTGAACCGCGCCGGGGCCGACGCGGAACGACAACAAGGGCCTCACCTTCTCGGTCACCGCGGGCGCGAGCGCCGCGGTCACCTCGGCCATGCCCGAATGCCCGGCGGACAGCGGCAGGCCCCCACAGGCGGCCGCCTCCGCCGCGACCATCCCGAAGGCTTCCGGGAACGTGCTCGGCATCACCTGCGCCTCGCATGCCGGTAGCAGGCTCGGCAGGTCGTCGTGCGGCAGCGCGCCGGTGAAGTGGATGCGCGCGGCCGCGGCCGGCGCCGCTCGGCCCCAGTCGTCCCCCGCGCCGTCGAGGAACGCGCGCAGGTACTTCAGCTCACCCGGCGGGCCGCCTTCGAGCTCGCGCCCCTTCGCAGCTATCTCGCGAAGCGCCCCGATGTCCGCCCGGGCGAGCGCTTCCACGAAGCGGCCGAGCGCTTCGCGGTACGTCCCGAAGCCGACCACGACCAGGCGGGCCTCCGGCACTCGCGCGACTACGAGCGGCCAGGCGGCGAGCAGCAGGTCGACGCCCTTGGAGACGATCAACTTTCCTACGTAGCTCACGATGCGGTCGCGGCGGGGATGCAGCTCGCGGAGGGCCTGCGCCGCGCCCGGCTCGCCACCCCAGGCGGCCGTCTCGCCCGATTCGAGCTTGTCGCCGAGCCGCGTGAGACGCTCGGCTGCCTCCTCCGCCGGGAGTGGGCGGAACTCATGCACGTCCACGCCGGGCGGACCGAGCCGCGTCCGTTCGGGCAACGACGGTTCGTCCGCCAGGACCTCCCACAGGCTCTCCGCCGTGTGCCGCGAGCCCACGAGGACGCCGGCCGCGCCACGGACGCCCTCAAGCGCGTAGGGGAGGAACCGCCCGGGGTGGGGCCGAACCGTGTACTCGAGCGCGCTGCCATGGACTTTGACCGCATACGGCGCCCGCCCATCGAGGCCGCGGGCGAGGATCACCGGGCCCATCACGAGGTGGTTCGCGAGCGCGACGTCCGGCGCGGGCAGCGAGCGTACGGCGGCCACATTCGCATGGAGGTAGTGACGCAACGCGTCGTCGCTGAGATCCGGAAACGGGACGGCGTCGAACCCTTCGTAACGGTCGGCGACGTAGACGGGCAGCACCCGGCCGATGTCCGGCAGGTGGATCGTCACGCCCTCCGGAGGCTCGACCTCGCGGTCCTGGCAGACCAGGTCGACTTGGTGGCCCAGGCGAGCGAATGCACGCACGAGGCTCGCGTTGTAGATGTTGCTGCCGGTGCCGCGCAGCAGGTATCCGTGAAAGAGAAGAATTCGCATGTCCGGCGGGTATTCTTGCGGCCTCGTGCCTGCCCGCCAGAAATACCGCCTGCGAGCGCGCTCCGATCGGGAAGTCATCCGGGAGGTCGAACCGGGGATGACCTACGTCGACCACGAGTCGGGCGAGGAGCTCAGAGTGGTCGGCGCGCCGCTCCCGCTGGCACCATCACCGAGCGATCTTCCCTACGCGGTAGAAAACCTGAGGCTGTGCGGATGCTCGCTCGAACAGCTCGTCCAGAAGGATCTGAACGACTGCCCACACTGCGGCCGGCGGCTTCCGGCCGTCGAGCGCTGAAAGCGCTCCTCGTCGCCGTCTCGCTCGCCCTCGCCATCGCGAGCGGCTGCGGCGGAGACGAAGAGCCGAGCGCCGAGAACGCGCCCCCGCTGCCTGAGCTGACCATCCCTCGAACGGACCCGGAACCCGAGCCCGTGGAGACGGAGCCCGAGCCGGAAGCGGCGCCGGAGCCGGAGGCCACCCCCGAGCCGGAAGCCCCGGCAGCGGAACCGGACCAAGGCGCCCCGCCGCCGGCGACCGACGGTGGCGGCCCCGCACCGCCACCCGAGGCGCCGGCGGACACCCCCGAGAACGACACCCCACCGCCACCGAACAGCCCAGCGGAGCGCTTCGAGGACTTCTGCAACGAGAACCCGGGCGCGTGCGGGTAGCCGCGGCCCGCGGACAGCGGGAGAGCAGGCGTCATTAGAGTGGAACGCATGGGTGGCCCCGTACTTGTGGCCGTTGACGAGGATGCGGAGACGCTGCGTGACGTAGAGCGAGAGCTGCGCGACCGTTACGCACGGCACTACCGCGTCATGTGCATTCGCTCGCCGCACGAGGCGCGCGCTCGGCTCGAGGAGCTTGCCGCCGCGGGGGACCAGGTCGCGCTGATCCTTGCAGGACAGTGGCTCTCCGGGATGACCGGGAGCGAGCTCTTGGATGATGCGCGTCACCTTCATCCGCATGCGAAGCGGAGCCTGCTGATCGCGTGGGGTGCCTGGGGGAACCCTGCGACCGGCGAGGCGATCTTCGACTCGATCGCCCACGGTCGCATCGATCACTATGTGCTCAGACCGTCGGCCTCACCGGACGAGCTCTTTCATCAAGCGATCTCGGGGATGCTGCTGGAGTGGGCCGAGGCGCAGCGGGCCTCGCCGTACACGATCTATGTGGTTGGCGAGTCCTGGTCCGGCAGGGCCTATGAGCTGCGGAACCTGCTCGGGCGCTGCGCCATCCCGCACTCGTTCTGCCTGGCCGACACGACCGAGGGGCGCGCGCTCGTCGCCAAGGCGGGCGACGGAGCAAGGCTGCCGCTGGTCGCCTTTCCGGACGGCACGGTCTTGACGGATCCGACCAACGCCGAGCTCGCGCGCGCCGCGGGTTCCCCTGTGGACCCGGAGCAGATGGTTTTCGACCTTGTGATCATCGGCGCCGGTCCTGCCGGTCTGTCGGCGGCTGTCTATGGCGCCTCCGAGGGGTTCAGCACCCTGGTCGTCGACGAAGGCGGCCTGGGAGGCCAGGCGACGTCGAGCGCGCAGATTCGGAACTACCTCGGCTTTCCGCGAGGAGTCAGCGGCCGTCGTCTGGCGCGGCACGCTTACGAGCAAGCATGGGTCTTCGGGGCGAAGTTCGCGTTCATGCAGAAGGCAACCCACCTTCGGTGCGAGGACAACGGACTTCTCGTCAACCTCTCCGACAGCGGGCGCGTGCGTGCGCGGGCGGTTCTGCTGGCCACGGGCGCCAGGTATCGCCGGCTCGGCGTCGACGCGCTCGAGGCTTTGAACGGCGCTGGGGTCTTCTATGGCGGCGCCACGTCCGAGGCCCCGATCATGTCCGGTCAGGATGTCTACGTCCTCGGCGGCGCGAACTCGGCTGCACAAGCTGCGCTGTACCTCGCTCGCTACGCCCGGCGCGTGACCCTCGTGGCGCGTGGGCAGTCGCTAGCCGCGCGGATATCGCACTATCTGGTGCGCCAGGTGGAAGCGGCGCCAAGGCTCGAGGTCCGCCTCGGGACCGACATCGTCGGCGGTGGCGGCGACGGGTGGCTCGAACACCTCGTCCTGCGCGACTGCGCCGACGGAACCGAGGAGACCGTCCCCGCGGACGGTCTGTTCCTCATGATCGGAGCGCGCCCGCACACCAATTGGCTGCCGGCTGCGATCGCAAGGGACGCGCAGGGCTTCGTCCTCGCGGGAACCGACCTCCGCGACGAGCACGCCTGGCCGCTCGATCGCGATCCGTTCTTGCTCGAGACGAGCATGCCGGGTGTGTTCGCGGCCGGCGACGCTCGACACGGTTCCGTGAAGCGCGTGGCGTCCGCGGTCGGCGAGGGCTCGGTGGCGATTCAGCTCCTCCATCGCCTGTTCGCGGCCGACCGGCTGCACCCGCGCGGCCGGGCGATGGAGCTAGGCGAGGCCCGCCAACGCCTCTTGGCGGGTCTTGAAGATGGCGAGGCGACCGGCCAGGCCGGTGATCTGGAACGGTCGCACTAGCCGATCGGTTGGGCATACGAGGACCATGCGCCCGTGGCGCAGCGCAAAGTGCCGCAGCGCGTTCAGCAGTACGCCGAGACCGGTCGAGTCGATGAAGGTGACGTCGGAGAGATCCACGACCACTCCGGTCTTGCCCTCCTCGGCGAGCCCGAACAGGCGGCTGCCGAGGCGCGGCGCCGAATGCGCGTCGATCTCGCCCGACAGCGCGACGACGTGCCTACTCGCGCTCAGGGACTCGTCGACCAGTCCGAACTGGATCAGCCCTCCCATCAACGCCGCCTAAGCTATCAGTGCAGGCGATGCACCGGCACGGGCGAGCGCGGTTTCCTCACCCGCGAGGGCAGCGGACCCGGCACCGGAGGCTCTGACCCCCTACGCCGGACCGGACGCCGGGGCGGTGAATGGCCTCTGTCCCGACCGCGGCCTGGCTTCCAGCGACCGAGCGGGAGCCTGATCCCGTCGCCGCCGGGGCCGCCCGGATCGTGCCGCGGTCCCGGACCGTCGCCTCCGCCGCCGCCGTCGTCATGGGAGTCGTCGTCGTCATCGCGCAGCCGGAAGAACCAGATCAGCCACACGATCAGCAGGCCGACGTCGAACACCCGAAAGCCGACCATGAAGATCCACCCCTCGGTGGTCACGCCCCGATGCTAGCGCGCGTCTGAGGCCAGCGAAAGGCTATGCCTACTCCTCCGAGCTGGGGCGGTTGTCCGGAATGTAGGTGACCGTGTAGAGAAGGCGAGCGCCGTGGTAGGTGCAGCCGAAGACGCTCACGTCGCGTAGCTCCTCCAGGGCGAACTGGTTCAGGCTGCGAGGCGGATCGCAGCTGTTCTTCGCACGTGAGGAACGCCACCAGTTCGCGCGCGGGAGGTTGTTGGCGAACATCGGCGCCCAGGTGTCCACCGTGATCCCCACCCAGTTCCCGCGGCGCACCCGCAGCGGTTCCTCGAGCACGAACGTCGGACTCGACCCGAAGTAGTCCTCGACCTCGAATGTCTCCGACTGCGCCAGGAGGCGGTGGTTCAGCCGAGTCCGCCGGGTGTCGCCGCGTCGCAAGACCGACAGCTGTACTGCAGGCGTCGATCCGAAGTTGTCGTTGAAGAAGTCGATCTGTGCGGCGGTGGGCTGGGACAGCGTCACGGTGAACGCCACCAGCCAGCCGTCGCGGCGGATGTAGTAGGGGTTCTTCGGGCCGCCCGCGGAGCGGCCCTGGATACCCGTGACGCGGACCACCGCTTCGCACGGATCGGCGGGACAGCTTGGCTTCGCGGGCTGGGCCTGCGAACCGAGCTCGACGACGCGGGCGGAGGCAGCCTGCGGAACCGCGAGCGCGACAGCGCAGGCCATGGTCAACGAGAGCTTCCTCGACATGGACGGCGCTTCAAACACTCCACTCGCGGCTTTGTTGCGCACCCGA
>Ga0126312_10003876_pt1 | contig 10102 bp, 7 predicted proteins | sample Plot104A_FD_92537 | JGI IMG/M metagenome (GOLD analysis project Ga0126312, IMG submission 92537) | Serpentine soil microbial communities from UC McLaughlin Reserve, CA, USA - Plot104A | ecosystem: Environmental > Terrestrial > Soil > Grasslands | place: USA: UC McLaughlin Reserve, Lake County...
CCCCGACCCGGGCACCATGACCGGCGGCGATAGCGGACTCGCCGCCCTCGGCGACACACTCAACGACACCACCGACAACGGCCTCGCCGCCCTCGGCGACACGACCGACAACGGCCTCGCCGCCCTCGGCGACACGCTCCAAGACGCCGGCGCGGACAGCGGCCTCGCCGGGCTCGGGTCGCTGACCCATTCGATCGGAGGGGTGACCGACGCCGCCGGGCTCGGCTCCGTGACCGGGGGGGTCACGGAGGCCGGCTCGGCGGTGGTGGCGAGCGTCGAGTCGTCCGTGGTGCCGCAGATCGGCGGGACGGCGGCGCAGATCGCGTCGCCGCTGACCACGAGCGTGGACTCGTTCGACGGGTCCCTCGGGGACACGGTCGCGGCCGTCACGGCGCCGTTCGCCGTGTCGGTCCCCGCCGTGCAGGCGCAGCCCTCGCCGGCGGTCACCGGTGAGGCCGGCTCGCCGCCCCCGGGCGGTGAGTCGTCCACCGACGGCTCGGTGGCGTCCGGCACGCACAACCTGGTCGACGCGGCCGCCGTGAGCGCGGCACCCGCCACCACGGCGCCCGGCGCCGACCTGCTGGTCGACCCGGCGCCCGTCTTCGGGTCGGTCCTGCCCGGCGCGCCCGACCCCGTGCTGCGCCTGGACCCGGCCGCGCCGGCCGCGCTGGACCCGGCGTCTCCGGGCGCCTCCTCGGGGCCCGCGCTCGATCTGCCCGGCTCCGGTCTCGACGCACCCGGCCTGCTCGTTGGTCCGGCTGCGCCAGGGCACGGCGTGCTCCCGGACGCGGCGATGGCGGATCCGCTGTCGCCCACCGACTCCGCCCTGGCGGCCATCGCCGACGTCGCGCCCGATGTCCGGGTCCTCGTCTCCGCCGCGTGCTGACCATGGCCGCCGCGGCGATGGTCGGACCGCGGACGAGCGGCTCGGGGGCGGACATGTCGATGGTGTTCAGGAACGTCCGCCTGCTCCCCTGCGTGGTGAAGGAGAGCCTCGCGCGCCACGTCGAGATGCTCACGGCGCTGGCCGGCGCCGACGGTGGCTCAGCGGCGGCCGTCGTGCCTCGGGCGCCGGTGGGGCCGGGCTCCTCCGCGGCGGCCACCCTCGGCGCCTCGGCGGAGGGTTCGTCGGGCCCGGCGGCGCACGTGCGCGATGCGTTCGAGCAGGCGCTCGGGTCGTTCCGCGACGGCTTCGCGCAGGTGATCGCCGACGAGCGGCACGACGTCGGCGAGGGCCTTCGCGACAGCCGGTTGATGCTGCAGGTCGGGATGCTGCTCGGGTTCGTCTACGTCGGCTTCCTGAGCGTGTGGTTCTGGGCGACCCGCCTGCGCCCGTCGGACCGGTCCGACGGACCGACCCGACGCTACGTGAGGTAGAGGACCAGCCCGACCGCAAGCCAGACCAGCATGAGGATCACAAGGACCCAGAGCAGGAACGCCGCCTCGCTGACCGGCAGCCAGGGCAGCTCGCGCTGGCGCATGACGAACAGCGTCCGCCTCCGGGGGATCCCGTGCTCGTCATAGAGCACGGCCTCGCCGCTGACGGCGGCCGCCGGGTCGTCCGTCGTGCGGCCGTCGGCGTCGGTGTAGGTGACCACGGGGGCCGGTGCGGGATGCGTCGGGTCGCCGTCGGCGAGTCCCATGAGGTCGAGGATACCCCGGGAGGTGCCGGATGACCCGTGCGTTCGTCCTGGCCTGGCTGCTGGCGCTGACGGCGACGTCCGCCATCACCTTCGTCCTCAGCCGCAGTGACGGAGCCGCGGCCCAGCCGCCCGTGCCGACACCGGTCGTGCCGGTGCCCGGGGTCCCGGTGCCGGCCGTCACACAGGCCGTGCTCAGGGTCGGCGACACGATCCGCGTCGAGGGCGCGGCGATGGGGTGCCAGGTGACGCGCCGCGGCGGGCGACCGGTCATCGAGTGCCGCCGGGACGGCAAGCTCTCCGGCACCTACGGCACGTTCATGAGCGACCGGACGCTGAAGGTCGCGCGGTTCCGGTCGAGCCGCACGGCCCAGACCATCCTCACCGCCCGGCACGGCGGCGCGTGGCGGGCCTGCGGGACCACGGCACGGCGGAGCCGTGCCGCGGCGGTCGGCAAGGGATGCCGTTGACCCCTCTCCGCCGACCGGTGGTCGCGGGCTGCGGGCGCGCGGCGATCGTCTGGCTGGGCCTGGCCATCATCGCGGCCGCTGAGCATCACCTCGGCGCCGGCGGTCTCGTCGCGGTGTCGATCGCGGCCGCGATCTGGCTGGTCGGCCTCCGCATCGCCTCCGCGAGCGCGCCCTACGCGCTCGGTCCCTGGGTGCCGGCGGCGATCGGCACGGCCTCGGGTCTCGTCTGCGTCATGGCCGTCAATCCCTACCCCGGGGGGCTCGGCCTCTCGCTCGCCGCCCTCTGCAGCGTGGCGGCAGGGATCTTCCTCTCGGTCGGGACCTGGGAGACGGTCCTGGAGCGCACCGCGCAGCGCCGCGTGCTCGTGATCGGCACGGAGGCCGTCGCGGAGATCGCGGCCGCGGCCCGGCGCGTGCGTCGCGTGCCGTTCGACATCCTCGGGACCTCAGGCCTGCCGGGTGCCCGGCCCGGCACCTCGCCGCCGCCACTCGGCGACCTCGAGCAGCTCGCCGAGGTCGTCGACGCCCAGCAGCCCGACGTGATCGTGCTGGCCGAGGGCGAGTCGTGCTCCGGCGCGCTCGAGCGGCTGCTGGACATGACCGACCGCCGCTTCCGGGTGGCCGGGCTGACGAGCTTCTACGAGTACGCGTTCGGCTGGCTGCCGCTCGACCACCTCACGCCGATGTGGTTCCTCAGCCTGCTGCACCTCCGCCAGCGGCCCGGGCGCCGGCCGTCCAAGCGGCTCTTCGACGTCCTCCTCGCCGTCAGCGGTCTCGCGGCGACCGTGCTGCTGCTTCCCCTGCTGGTGCTCCTGGTCAAGTGGACGCCGGGGCCGCTCATCTACCGCCAGACGCGCGTGGGCGAGCGCGGACGGCGGTTCACGATGTACAAGCTCCGGACGATGCCGGCGGACGCGGAGCGCCCCGGCGAGCCGGTGTTCGCCCAGGCACACGACCCGCGCGCCTCCGCCGCCGGCCGGTTCCTGCGCCGCACGCACCTCGACGAGCTCCCGCAGCTCTGGAACGTCCTCAAGGGCGACATGTCGATCGTCGGTCCGCGCCCCGAGCGCCCGGAGTTCGTCGAGATGCTCGAGGCCTCCATCCCGTACTGGAGCCGGCGCCTGCTGATGAAGCCCGGGATGACCGGCTGGGCGCAGGTCCGCTGCGGCTACGCGTCCGACTGCGCGAGCGCCGCCGAGAAGCTCTCCTACGACTTCTGGTACATGCGCCACGGCTCGCTGGCCGTCGATCTCGCGGTATGCGTGAAGACCGTTCTGCAGGCGGTCGAGTGCCTCGAGCCGCGCCGGCTGAGGATGCGAGGCGCCGCTACTCGTACTGGAGAGCCCTCAGCACGTTGAGCTTCGCCGCGCGCCGGGCCGGCACGATCGCGGCGAGCACCCCGGCGATCACCGCGACGATCGTGAACGCGACCAGCTGGCCCCACGGCACCTGGAAGCCGATGCCCTCGTCCGCCAGGGCGTTCGACACCAGCGCGGCCAGGAACATCCCGAGCGGGAGCCCGACGGCCGCGCCGATCAGCGCGGTGATCACGCTCTCCTGGCGGACCATCCGCCGCACCTGGCGCCTGGTCATGCCCACGGCACGGAGCATCCCGAGCTCCCGCGTGCGCTCGAACACCGACAGGATCAGCGTGTTGACCATGCCGAAGAGGCTCACGATCACCGACAGCGCGAGCAGGACGTAGAACAGGTTCAGAACCATGTCGAGGCCGCCGGCCCGCACGTCCACCCAGCCGGCCTCGGTGTCCAGCTTGAGCTCCGGGAAGCCCTGGAGCGCGCTCCGAAGGGCCGCGGTGTTCTGCGCTGTGGCCCCGCCCTCGATCTCGACGAACGAGAACAGGTTGCGCGGCCGCGGGAACATCTCGTCGAACTTCGCCTGCGGGATCGCCACCTTGGCGAGCAGCGGCTCCAGCTTGTCGATCGACCGGGGCGCCTGGAGCGACGCGACGGTCAGCTGGAGCGGGGTGCCGGCGGCCGTCGTGACCTGGAACGTGTCGCCGATCGCGAGGTCGTGCTTCTCGGCGAAGGACTGCCGGACGATCGCCTGGTCGCCCGTGAGGGCGCCCGGCGTCAGGTCGCTGCCCTCGACGAGGAAGACGTTGAACGTCTTGTCGGCGTTGGGGTCCATGCCCATGACGCCGATCTCCTCGCCGAACGCGACGGCGTTGTCGCTGCGCACGCTCGAGGCCACCTGCACGCCGTCGACCTTCGCGAGCGCGTCGCCGGCGGCCGCCGGGAACGTCGAGTAGCCGTTCTCGGACGTGAGCACGTAGTCGGCATCCACGATGTCGTCGAGCGACTGCTCGGCGGTGCCGCGCATGCCGGCACCCAGCGTGGCGACGAGCGTGACGAGCGCGAGGCCGATCATCAGCGCGGCCGCCGTGCGCGCCGTGCGCACCGGATTGCGCTGCGAGTTGCGCAGCGCGAGCCGGCCCGCCGCGCCCGCGAGCCGCTCGGAGGGCCGGCCGACGGCGGACGCGATCGGCACCACGAGCCGTGAGGAGACCAGCCAGAAGGCGACGAACATGAGCAGGCAGCCGAGCCCGGTGACCAGCAGCGACGTGCCGGTGTCGAGCACGCCCACCGCGCCCCAGACCAGCAGCACGACCGCCGCCGCCGCCGTGACCGGCCGCAGCCACGCGTGACGCGTGAGCCGCCCGGGCGGCAGCGTCGCGCCCTCGCGCACGGCCGCGATCGGCGCGATCGCCATGGCGCGGCGGGCCGGGACGATCGTGGCCAGCATCGTGATGCCCACGCCGAGGATCAGCGAGACGACGATCGTTCGCGTCGCGAGCACCAGGCCCGACTGCGGCATCGACAGGTCCATGGCGTCGAAGACGGCGCTCAGCCCCTTGGCCAGCGCCACGCCCCCGAACAGCCCGATCACCGAGGCCAGCACGCCGAGCACGAAGCCCTCGAGCAGGACGGAGCGCATGATCTGCTTCCGCGACGCGCCGAGCGTGCGCAGCGTGGCGAACTCCCGCACCCGCTGCGCGAGCGTGATCGACAGCGTGTTGTAGATCACGAACGAGCCGACGGCGAGCGCGATCGCCGCGAACGCCAGCAGGAAGTAGCGGATGAAGTCGACGCCCTCGCTGATGCCGGAGGAGTCGGCACTCGCCTGCTGGTCGCCGGTGCGCACCTGCGCGCTGGCGGGCAGGACGGGCCCGATGCTCGCGGTCAGCTCCTTGGGGGTGACCCCCTCGTCGGAGGCCAGGAAGATCGTGTCGAGCTGGCCCTCCTTGTCGAGCAGCTGCTGCGCCGTGGAGAGGTCGAAGACGGCGAGCGTGGCGCCGCCGAGCGACTGCACGTCACCCAGCCGTGCGATGCCCGAGACGGTGAACTCCTTGGCGGGGCCCTCGGCCGCGGCCCGGATGCGGTCGCCGATCGCCCAGCCCTGGTCCTTCGCCGTGCCCTGGTCGATCACGACCTGCGACGAGCCGCTCGCCCACTGGCCGTCGACGAGCTTGAGCGGGTTGAAGCGATCGGCGTCGCCCTCGAAGCCGAACCCGAACGAGGGCGCCTGGCCGTTGCCGGCCGCCTCGCCCTCGTCGTTGTAGAGCTTGACGGTGTTGCCCTCCGACTGGAGGTCGAAGATCGCGCCCTCGGCCTGCTGGACCCCGTCGACGCCGCGCACCTTCTGCAGCAGCGACTGCGGCACCGTCGCCTTGCCCGTGGTCGAGAACTCGACGACCTGCTTGCCGGAGATCACGGCGCTCGTGTCCTCGTAGGAGCCCGTGAAGATGCCGTCGAACGCGCGCTGGATGCTGTCGGTGAGGACGTAGGTGCCGCTCACCATCGCGACGCCGAGCACCACCGCCAGCGCGGTCAGCAGCGCGCGCACCTTGCGGAACGCAAGGCCCTTCAGCGTCACGCGTCTCACGCCGCCAGCTCCTCCATCGTCGCCAGGATCTCGTGCGCCGTGCAGCCCCTCTGGTCGCGCACGATGTGGCCGTCGTCGAGGAAGAGCACGCGATCGGCGATCGCCGCGGCCTGCGGGTCGTGGGTCACCATCACCGTCGTCTGCCCCAGCGAGTCGACCGTGTCGCGCAGCAGTGCGAGGATCTCCGCGCCCGTGCGCGAGTCCAGGTTGCCGGTCGGCTCGTCGGCGAACATCACGACGGGCTTGGCCACGACGGCGCGGGCGACCGCCACGCGCTGCTGCTGGCCGCCCGAGAGCTCGGCCGGACGGTGCGTGCGCCGGTCCGTGAGCCCGACCTTGCGCATGACCTCCTCGTGCCAGCCGGCATCGGGACGCACCCTGGCGATCTCGAGCGGGAGGAGGATGTTCTCCTCCGCGGTGAGCATCGGGAGCAGGTTGAAGAACTGGAAGATGAACCCGATGTGGCTGCGGCGCAGCTTGGTCAGCGCGTCGTCGTCGAGCGCCGTGATGTCCGTCCCGTCGATCGTCACGGTGCCGCTGTCGGGCCGGTCGAGGCCGGCGAGGATGTGCATCAGCGTCGACTTGCCGGAGCCGGACGGCCCCATCACGGCGGTCAGCCGGTGGCGCTCGATCTCCAGCGACACGCCCCGCAGGGCGTGGACCGCCGCCTCGCCCTCTCCATAGGTCCGCGTGACCTCCGCGGCTTCGATGACGGCCTCGCCGCTGCGGTCGAGTGCCTGGCCGGGCAGTGCGGATGCGATCGTCATCGGGTACGGCTCCCTCTCTCGTCCGAGGCGCCTCCCTCGCCGCGACGCTATCCGCGCTGAGGAACGGAAAGCAAGTCGTGAGCCTCACCGCGTCATCCATGCGACGAGGCCGTGCCTAGGCAGCCGCGGCGCGAACCGGCAGGATTGCGCCATGACGGCGCGCCGGACGCTCGCGATCGCGGCGGCCGCCCTGCTCTGCGGAGCCGGCGACGTGCTGCTCGTCGCCCGCAGCGACCACCTCCCGGACCCCGGGGTCTGGGCGGTGTTCGGGCCGCTGGTCGGATGCAGCTTCGTGGGCACGGGGCTGTACGCCTGGCACCGGCGCCCGGAGTCCCGCTTCGGGGTGCTCATGGTCGGCGTGGGCTTCGCGTGGTTCCTCGGGCCGCTGACCGCGGCCAACGACCCGTACGTGTTCACGCTCGGCATCCTCCTGAGCGGCCTCTGGGGCCCGGTCTTCGGCCAGGTGCTCCTGAGCTTCCCGACCGGGCGGCTGCCCACGCGGGCGCGGCGCCGCCTGATCGCGGCGGCCTACGTGCTGGTCCCGCTGTCTCCCCTGCCGGCGCTGCTCGTGGCCGACTTCGAGGAGATCTCGATCGATTGCGAGGCCGACTGCCCGCGCAACGTGCTGCTGATCGCGCGCGACGAGAGCCTGCGCGACGTGGCGATCGCGTTCGGCACGGCGGTGACGTTCGGCCTCTGCATCGCCGCCGTGGTGATGCTGGTGCGCCAGTGGCGGGCCGCCTCCGCGCCCGAGCGCCGGAGCCTGGTCCCGATCTTCACCGCCGGTGGGGTGACGCTCGGGCTCGTCGCCGCCTACCCGGTGACCGGGGCCGAGGCCCTGCTGTGGATGGCCTTCGCGGCGTTCGCCGCGACCCCGTTCGCGTTCCTGGCGGGCCTCGCGCGCGCCGACGTCTCCGGCTCGCGCGGCGTGCGCATGCTGATGACCGACCTTGCCGAGATGCCCGAGCGCGCGGACCTGCGCGAGGGCCTGGCGCGGGCGCTCGGCGATCCGGCGCTGGAGCTCGCGTTCTGGATGCCCGAGCTGGGCCGCTACGTCGACGCTGAGGGACAGCCCGTCGCGCTGCCCGCCGAGGACGACGCGCGTCGCACGATCACGGAGATCTCGCGGCAGGACCGGCGCGTGGCTGCGATCGTGCACGACCGCGCGCAGGATCGCGCCACCGTCCGCGCGGCCGGCGCAGCGGCCGCGCTGCTGCTCGACAACCAGCGCCTCGACGCCGAGCTGCGCGCGCGGCTGGTGGAGCTCGGCGCCTCGCGGGCGCGCATCGTGGAGGCCGCCGACGCCGAGCGGCGCCGCCTCGAGCGCGACCTGCACGACGGCGCGCAGTCGAGGCTCGTCGCGCTGGCGCTGACCCTGCGCCTCGCGCGTATGCGCATGCGCGAGGAAGACGAGACGGCGGCGCTGCTGGACACCTCCCTCGACGAGCTCAAGCAGAGCCTCGAAGAGCTGCGCGACCTCGCTCGCGGCATCCATCCCGGGGTGCTGTCGGAGCGCGGGCTCGACCCCGCGGTCCGGGCGCTGGCGGCGCGGGCACCGGTCCCGGTGGACATCCTCGGCGGGCCCACGGGACGCCTGCCCGCCGCGGTCGAGACCGCCGCCTACTTCGTCGTCGCCGAGGCGCTGACCAACGTCTCGAAGTACGCGCGCGCCGGGCACGCGACCGTCCGCGTGGAGCGCGTCGACGGACACCTCGTCGTAGACGTGAGCGACGACGGGGTCGGCGGCGCGATCCCGAACGGCGGCTCCGGTCTGCGGGGGCTGTCGGATCGCGTCGCCGCGCTCAGCGGGACGCTCGAGGTCACGAGCCCGCCAGGCGGCGGTACCCGCCTGCGGGCGGACCTACCCTGCCTGTGATCGCACCCCGGAGGGCTGAGCCGCACCCCCCGGCGAGAGGTGGCCGCACCGCCGGCCACGCGTTTTCGGACGGCGGAACGCATGCAGCCCCGCATGGGCGGCGGAGGCGGGCGCTGGGAGTCTGAGCAGCGTCCCCAGTTCGCAGCCTCTCTCCCCAAGGAGCCCCATGCAACCCCGCAACCTCGCGGCCCGAGCCGGCCGCTGGAGTGCCACGCACAGGAAGACCGCCATCCTCGGCTGGATCCTGTTCGTCGTGCTCGCCACCGTCATCGGTGGCAAGGTCGGCCAGAAGAACCTCGAGCCCTCGGCGATGGGCAACGGCGAGTCCAAGCGGGGCGACATGATCGTCGCCGACGCCGGCTTCCCCGAGACCATCGGCGAGCGCGTGCTCATCCAGGGCAAGGGCTCGGTCGAGTCCGGCGATCCTGAGGTGACCGCCGCGGTCAAGGACGTCGTACATCGTCTCGGGCAGATCGAGGGCGTCCGCGACATCGAGAGTCCGCTCGACGCCGAGCACCGCGCCGAGACCGTCTCGAAGGACGGCCGCTCCGTGGTCGTGAACTTCACGCTGCCGGGCAAGTACGAGTCGCCCGCCGACGGTGAGAAGCTCGAGAAGACGGCCGAGGCGCCGCTCGCCGCGGTCGCCGCCGTCCAGGACGCCCATCCGCAGCTGCGGGTCGAGGAGTTCGGCGACGCGTCGGCGCAGAACGCGCTTGGCGCCACCGAGCGCGCCGACGAGGCGAAGTCGCAGCAGTTCTCCACGCTCGGCACGCTGCTGATCCTGCTGCTCGCGTTCGGCGCGGCCGTCGCCGCCGGCGTCCCGCTGCTGCTCGGCATCTCGTCGTTCGTGGCCACCACGGGCCTGTTGGGCCCGGTCAGCCAGCTCAGCCCCCTCCACGAGGCCGTCGGTCAGGTCACGATGCTGATCGGCCTCGCCGTCGGCGTCGACTACGCGATGTTCTACCTGCGCCGGATGCTCGAGGAGCAGGACAAGGGCCGCTCGCCGTCCGCCGCCCTCGACGTCGCGGCCGCCACGTCCGGTCGCGCGGTCCTGATCTCCGGCTTCACCGTGATGGCCGCGATGGCCGGGATGTTCTTCTCGGGCAACCCGATCTTCTCCTCGTTCGGCATCGGCACGATCCTCGTCGTCGGCGTCGCCATGATCGGCTCGCTCACGTTCCTGCCGGCCGTGCTCTCCTACCTGGGCCAGAAGGGCTGGATCGAGAAGGGCCGCATGCCCTACATCGCCAAGCGCCGCCACAAGGCCAAGGGCGAGTCGCCCATGTGGAACGCGATCCTGAACCGGGTCCTCGCGCGTCCGCTGATCTCGGCCGTGCTCGCCGGCGGCCTGCTCGTCGCCCTGACGATCCCCGCGCTCGGCATGCAGTTCAAGGAGTCCGGCACGGAGGGCATGTCCCGCAGCCAGCCGATCATCCAGACGCTCGA
>Ga0126312_10003877_pt1 | contig 10102 bp, 8 predicted proteins | sample Plot104A_FD_92537 | JGI IMG/M metagenome (GOLD analysis project Ga0126312, IMG submission 92537) | Serpentine soil microbial communities from UC McLaughlin Reserve, CA, USA - Plot104A | ecosystem: Environmental > Terrestrial > Soil > Grasslands | place: USA: UC McLaughlin Reserve, Lake County...
GTTTCGGACATGGCTCCGCTTCACGAAAGCCGCTCGAGCCGCGCCGGCACCTCCGCAGTGCTGCAGCGGAGCAACTGCGACAGCCGCTCGACGTCGACGAGGAAGCGCGGCGGCGCACTGCCGACGAGCTCGCCGTAGCTGCTCCACTCCCAGTCGCGTGGATCACGGCAGAGGCCCGCCTCGACCGGGTTCCTGATCACGTACCTGATGACGCCCTCGAAATCGACGTCGTCGCCCACGACCCGCAGCCCGAAGCGGCCTTGGAAGACATGGCCAAGCAGGCCGTACTCCCTGTTGAACGCCTTTGCCCAGCGCAGGTTCAGGCGATGCATCCCGTCCGAGAGGTTCGCCTCCGGCGTCTCGAAGACCAGGTGGTAGTGGTTCGGGATCAGCGTGTACGCGAGGCAGCGCCAGCCTCTCTCGACGAGCTCGTCGCCGAAGAAGAGGAGGAAAAGGTGGAAGTCGTAGTCGACGCGGAAGATCGGGCCGCGACGGTTGCCACGTGAGAAGACGTGGTTGACGGCGCCTTCGATTTGCTGGCGAAGCTCGCGGCCCATGTGCCGACGGTACGGCCTCGCGTGTACCCGGTACGTGCCAGGTATGTGCCAGGTACGCGCGTACTCCCGGCGGCGGAAAGCAAAGGACGCCGACGCCGGCGGAGCGGGTTTTCCACAGACGGCCGATAGACTCGTCCGCGCGCCTTGGGGATCTTCAACTACATCACCGGCTTCGGCGGCCGCGACATGGCCGTGGACCTCGGCACCGCGAACACGCTCGTGTACGTGCGCGGCCGCGGCATCGTCCTGTCCGAGCCATCTGTCGTCGCGATCGACTCGCGCACGAGCGAGGTGCACGCCGTCGGCGTCGAGGCGAAACGCATGCTCGGCCGCACGCCCGGAACGATCCAGGCGATCCGTCCGCTCAAGGACGGCGTGATCGCCGACTTCGACGTGACGGAGCAGATGCTCCGTCACTTCATCCAGAAGGTCCACCAACACCGGTTCGCGCACCCCCGGGTCGTCGTCTGCGTTCCGTCCGGCGTCACCGGTGTCGAGAAGCGGGCCGTCGAGGAGGCAACTCTCAGCGCCGGCGCGCGCCAGGCGTACCTGATCGAGGAGCCGATGGCGGCTGCGATCGGCGCCGGCCTCCCCGTCGCCGAGCCGACCGGGAACATGATCGTCGACATCGGCGGCGGCACGACCGAGGTCGCCGTGATCTCGCTCGGCGGGATCGTCGTCTCGCAGTCGCTCCGAGTCGGCGGCGACGAGATGGACGACGCGATCGTCACCCACATCAAGCGCGACTACAAGCTCTTGATCGGCAACCAGACTGCGGAGGAGATCAAGCTCGAGATCGGGTCGGCGTGGGACATGAAGGACGAGCTGCAGGCCGAGGTTCGGGGACGCGACATGCTCACGGGCTTGCCGAAGACGGCGATCCTGTCGAGCGAGGAGATCCGGCGCGCGCTCGACGACCCCGTAACGCAGATCATCGAGGCGATCAAATCGACGCTCGACAAGACGCCGCCCGAGCTCGCCGCGGACATCATGGACCGCGGGATCGTCCTCGCCGGTGGCGGCGCGCTCCTGACCGGCCTGGACGAGCGACTGCGCCGCGAGACGCAGATGCCGGTCCACCTCGCCGAGAGCCCGCTCACCTGCGTTGCCGTCGGCTCCGGCCGCAGCCTGGAGGAGTTCGAGGCGATCCACCGCTCGTCACGCGCCCGCCGCAACAACCACCGCCGCTACTAACGGCGGTCCGGAGCAGGCGCACGGACGCCCGGAGGCCAGGGCGCTAACCTAGGAGACTTCCTCGTGGCAACGACGCGCAACCGGACCAGCCGGTTGGTGGTACTGGGCCAGTCCGTCCGGCGCCCCGCCGCCTCGACGCTCACCTCTCGTTCCGGCTCCGCCCTCAGGCGCCGGATCGTCCTGTGGGCGCTCGTTGTGCTGTCGCTTGCGCTGATCACGGTCTCCTTCCGGGAGTCGTCGAGCGGCCCGCTTCACGCGATCCAGAACAACGCGGCTTCCGCGCTGCGGCCGATCGAGGTCGCGACGGAGCGCGTGGTGATGCCCTTCCGGGACGCGTGGTCGTGGTTCGACGACCTCTTCGACGCGCGTTCGGAGGCCGAGCGGCTGCGGCGGGAGAACCAGGAACTGCGCCAGAAGTACGTCGCGGCCCAGGCGGCGCAAGAGGAGAACGCCGCGCTCGAGGAGCTGCTCGACTACCAGCGCGGGCCGGAGTTCCCCAACGGCTACCGCGCGGTCAACACCCGCGTCGCGAGTCGCCCGATGCAGGGCCAGCACGTTGTTGTCGCGGCGGGAGCAAACCAGGGCATCCGCAAGGACGACGCGGTTGTGACCGCTGACGGGCTCGTCGGCAAAGTGACGCGAATTGCGCCGAACGTCGCACAGGTGACGCTGCTCACCGACCCGACGAGCGCGGTCGCAGCCAAGAACCTGCGCCAGGGCGCGTACGGGCTGATCCGCCACGGCGCCGGCGGCGGCACCGTTCTCTTCTTCGACCTCGTCACGAAGGACGAGGTCGTCGGAGAGGAGGACATCGTCATCACCGCCGGCACTCAGGAGGGCGAACGCCCGAGCCTCTATCCGGCCGGAATCCCGATCGGAAAGGTGACGAGCGTCGGGCGAACCGACACCGATGTCTTCATGCAGATCCAGGTCGACCCGTTCGTCGACTTCGGCTCACTCGAGGCGGTGGCCGTCCTGGTGCCGAAGGGGCGCGGGCGGTGACCGGGGCCGACGCGGCGAAGGCAGCGGCACTTCTCTTCGCCGTGGCGATCGTGCAGGTCTCGCTGCTCTCGGCGGTCTCCGTTGGGGGAGGCCGGCCCGACCTCCTCCTCGTGACGCTGGTCGCGGTCGCGTTGCTGCGCGGCTCCGTCTTCGGCGCCGTGGGGGGATTCCTCGGCGGCCTCGTCGTCGACGTGGCGACGCTCGAGACACTCGGCCTGACGTCGCTCGTTCTGACCGTCGGCGGCTACTGGATCGGACGCTACGGCGAGACCACGGGACGCGACCGGAGCCACGCTCCCTACGTGTCCGTCGCGGTCGTGACGGTTCTGTACGCAGTCGGCGCGATGCTGCTGCACTTCCTGCTCGGCGAGGAGGTCTCGGCGCGGCTCGTGCTCGTGCAGTCCCTCGTGCCGACGATCGCGTTCAACCTCATCCTCACGGCGCCCGTCTACTGGCTCGTCAAGAAGCTCCTGCGGCCCGTCGACTGGACAGACCGGGCCCGCGAGGTTCGGCTCCTTGGCTAACGGCACAGGCACCCAGTTCCTGCCGCCGAGCCCAGGGCTCGAGGAGCCGTACCGCCTCACCCCCCAGCTTGCTCTACGGGTGGCGATCCTGGGCTCGCTGGCGCTGGTGATCTTCGCCGCGCTCTTCCTGCGCCTCTGGGCGCTGCAGATCCTCTCCGGCGACCGCTACCTGCGCGCGGCGCAGAACAACCAGGTTCGGACGCTCCGGCTCGAGGCCCGCCGCGGCGCGATCCTCGACCGCAACGGGGTGCCGCTGGTCGAGAACCGGCCGGGGACGGCCGTTGAGCTGTGGCCGGCCGACCTCCCGCAGACCTGGGACGAGGAGCGCCGCGAGCTGCGCCATCTCTCGCGCGTCCTTAACGTCCCGGTGCGGGAGATCCTCGAGGGGCTCCGCAAGCGCATGGACGATCCGCTGACGCCGGTGACGGTCAAGGAGAACGTCAGCGAGGGGCAGGTGATCTACCTCTACGAGCACCGCGAGGACTTCCCGGGCCTGCAATTCACTCGCTCGTACCCCCGGAAGTACCCGCAGGGCCGGCTCGCGGCGCAGGTACTCGGCTACGTCGGCGAGGTGACGGGAGTGCAGGTCGAGCGCAAGGGCTCTCCGTACGTCCTCGGCGACAAGGTCGGCCAGTCGGGAGTGGAGGCGGCGTTCGACAGCTGGCTGCGCGGTGTTCCGGGGGAGGCGAAGCTGCGGGTCGACTCGCTCGGGCATCCGCAGGGCCAGCTCACGCCGGCGCTGAACTCCCGCCCCGGGAGCTCGATCCGGCTCACGATCGACGCCAAGCTCCAGCGGGCGGCCGAGCGTGCGCTGCAGGAGGGGATCCAGCGCGCGCGCGAGTCGGAGTGCATCGGCTGCTGGTACTCGAACGGCGGCGCCGTCGTCGCGCTCGACCCGAAGGACGGGTCCGTGCTGGCGATGGCCTCGTCGCCGACGTACAACCCTGCGATCTACACGGGCCGCGTGACGCCTCGGAAGCTGAACGCGGCCGGCGTCGGCACCTCGCCCGAGCGGGCAGAGGAGACGAACTTCCCTGCCCTGAACCGCTCGCTGCTGGGCTATCCGCCGGGGTCGACCTTCAAGCCGGTGACAGCGCTCGCCGCGATGCAGGAAGGAATCATCTCGCCCTGGACGACGTTACCGTGCACCGGGGTCTACTACTCCACGAACGACTACAGCGAGCCGAAGCAGCCGTTCTACAACTGGGATCGCGGCGTCTACACGGGAATGGACCTGCCGACCGCGATCGCCGCCTCGTGCGACACGTACTTCTACGCCCTCGGCGACATGTTCTACGACCTCCCGACCGAGCGGGGCCATCCGCTGCAGGCGTGGGCGAGCCGCTTCGGCTTTGGGCAGCCGACGGGGCTCGACGTAGGCTCGGAGAGCGCGGGCCTGCTGCCGACGCCCGAGTGGCGCCAGAAGGCGTTCAAGTCGGAGATCGACCGGGTCTGGAAGCCCGGCGACTCGATCCAGCTCACGATCGGTCAGAAGGACCTGCTCGTGACGCCGCTCCAGATGGCGCGCTTCTACGCGCTGCTCGCAAACGGCGGCAAGCTCGTGGCGCCGCACATGTTGCTCGCGGTCGAGCGGCCCGGCGAGAACGGCGCTGCACCGTTCCCCGCTGCACCTGTCCCACAGCAGGTCGACGTAGATCGGAACGCGCTCGAGGTCGTCCGGCGCGGGCTCTTCGAGGCCACCCATTCGACGCTCGGCACGTCGACGGGCATCTTTGGTGCGTTCCCGATCGAAATCGCCGGCAAGACGGGGACGGCCGAGAAGATCATCGACCCGGGCGACGGCATCGCGCGGAACTTCGACCAGGCGTGGTGGTGCGGCTTCGGCCCGTACGACGACGCGAAGATCGTCGTCTGCGCCCTGATCGAGAACGGCGGCCACGGCGGCACCGTTGCGGCGCCCGTCGCGCTGCGCGTCTTCGAGCAGTACTTCCACCAGAAGGCGACCGTACTCGGCCCGGTCCATTCGGACTAGATGGCGACCACCGCCCACGCATGTCACGCACGCCGGCACGCTGCAAAGCGGCGCACTGCGGCGTCCTCAGTCGCGCCCGTAGCCTCCGGCTACGAACGGTCCCTGCGTCCTTGCATTGCTTGCTTTTCGCGGCCGGCGCGCGCGATCTGCGCGGACGGTGATCGCTAGTGGCAGTCGACTACGCCCAGACGAAAGCCCAGCGGCGCGCGCGCTCGCGGCGCCGGTTGCGCGCCGAGGAGCTCTCGCTGCTGCGGCGGATGGACTGGATCCTGTTCGGAGCGATCGTGGCCCTCGTTGCCTACGGTCTGACGGTCGTGAACGGGATCACGCAGCACGACGTCGAGGACAATCCGCGCTACTTCCTCATCCGCCAGGGGATTTTCGCCGGAGTGGGCGTGGTCGGCCTCCTCGTCACGGTGATCCTCGATCCCAGCATCTACCAGCGCTTCTGGCGGGCGATTTACGTCGGCACCGTGGCAGTGATCGCGCTCGTGTTCATCGCTGCTCCGGTCGTCCGCGGCTCGCGCCGCTGGCTCGATCTCGGGTTCTTCAAGTTCCAGCCGTCGGAGTTCGGGAAGCTCCTCCTCGTCCTCGCGCTCGCCGGGTTCCTCGCCGAGAGGGGCAAGCGCATGCAGCACACGCCGAGCACGCTTGCGACGCTCGGCCTGGCGGCGCTGCCGACGGCGCTCGTCTTCCTCCAGCCGGACTTCGGCACCGCGCTCGTCTACGGCGCCGGGCTCTCTGCAGTGCTCCTCGTCGGAGGCACGCGGTGGATCAGCATGGCTGCTTTCGGCGTTGCAGCGCTGTTTGCGGCGATCGCCGTCCTGTGGCTGCTGCCGGCCGCCGGAGTCCAGATCCTCAAGCCGTACCAGCAGGAGCGGATCACCGGCTTCACGAATCCCGATGCGGATCCGAGCGGCGCGACCTACAACGTCACCCAGTCGGTCACCGCAGTCGGCGCGGGACGGTTCGACGGCCGCGGCGTCGCCGGCGCGACGCAGACGAGCCTCGGATTCAATCCCGAGCACGCGACCGACTTCGCGTTCGCCTCGCTGTCCGAGCAGCGCGGGTTCGTCGGCGCGGCGATCCTGCTCTGCCTCTACCTGCTCGTCGTCTGGCGTGGGCTGCGCATCATCACGGTGGCGCGCGATGCGTTCTCGGCGATCGTCGCCGGCGGCATCACGTTCGCGCTCCTGTTCCAAATCGGCATCAACGTCGGTATGACGATGGGGATCGCGCCGATCACGGGCATCCCGCTGCCGTTCGTCAGCGTCGGCGGCTCGTCGATGATCGCGAACCTGGCCGCGATGGGCGTCCTGCTCTCGATCCACGTCCGCGGCACGCCCTACCGCAGCAAGCGCTGAGCCGGGCGTGGCTCTTCCGATCAAGGTTGCCGGTGTCTTCGGGCTCATGCGCGAGCTCGGCAAGAGCCACGACCGCCCGATCCTCGTCGGCGGCGCGGCGAACCTCGTCCCGGTGCTCGTTCGCGAGCTCACGCGCGGCGGCGACGCGTCCGCGGTGCGTACAGGCGGCTCGCCGGAGGAGGTGGAAGCGCTCATCTACATCGTGGGCGACCGGATCACCGATCAGGACGAGCGCGCGCTCAAGGTCGGCCGCCGGGCGCGCGTGCCGACGATTGTCGTCGCCGCCGGACGTGACGTTCCCTCGCGGGTCCCGTTCGTCCTGGCGACGGACGTCGTGCGCGTCCCGCCCGGATCAGGCGTGGACGTGGAGAAGATCGCGGCGGTCCTCGCCCGCCGCCTCGGCGAGGAGGCGACGTCGCTCGCGCGCCGCCTTCCTGTCCTGCGCCGCGCCGTGTCAGGCCACCTGATCGAATCCTTTGCGCGCAAGAACGCGATCATCGCGGGCGCCATTTTCATTCCCGGCGCGGATCTCCCCGCTCTGACGCTGAACCAGCTTCGCTTGGTACTCCGGATTTGCTCCGCGTACGGCCTCGACATCGATCGGCAGCGGCTGCCCGAGGTCGCAGCCACCGTCGGCGCAGGCGTCGGTCTGCGCGAGGTCGCGCGGAGCGTGATCGGCGCAATCCCGATCGCCGGGTGGGTCGCGCAGGGAGTGATGGCATACACGGGAACGCGCGCGATCGGCGAGGCAGCGATCAGGTACTGCGAAGCGCGGGCTCACGCCCGCGCGGCGTAGCTGCTACGCGGCTGCCGTGCGGAGCTTTGCCTTCCTCGCGCGAATCGTGCGCAAGCGCTGCGATAGCCGGGCCCACGCCCAGGGCTCGAGCTCCTTGTAGCGCGGCTCCGTCTGTCCCTGGGTCGCCTCCAGGTACTCGAACCACGCGTCGGCTTCCTCGATCAGCAGCAGCTCGTGCGCCTCGTCTCCGCTCGCCATCGGCGCCACCTCCCGTCGCTCGCTGTGGCAACTATGCGGCGGGCGCCGGACGGAGAAGCTGGAACAGGCCACTGCTACCCTGCGTTCAAATGTTCATCGTTCTCACAACCCGTACTGCGCAGCGGCGCCCCGCGTGGCTGCCGCGCGCGGTCGAGAAGGAGTTTTCGCTTGCCGTTCAACTGGTTCCGCCGGCCGAAGCCGGTCCGGGAGCAGGCGCCGCCGCCCCAGGCAGCCGCTCCACCCGTCGAGCTCCCGACTGAGCCGCCGCCGCCCGCGGCGAGCGCGACCGAGGAGACAACCGAAGCACCGAAGCGAAGCCGGCGTGGCACACGCGGCGGCCGCAACCGCAAGAAGCCGGCCACGTCCGCGGCGGCGCCTCAGAAGCAGAAGCCCGAGCCCGTCCGCTCACAGGCCGAGGAGCGTCGGCTCCAGCAGCGCAAGGATCGCCAGCAGCGGGGCGAGCGTCGCCGGCGCGAGCCGCCGCGCCGCGCGCCGCTACCCGAGGCGAAGCGCGATCTGCTCGTCTCCGTCGACGTCGGCGAGCGCCGCGTCGCCGTGCTGGAGGACGATCGCGTCGCAGAGGTCTACCTCGAGCGTCCCGAGCGGCGCTCGATCGCCGGGAACATCTACCTCGGCCAGGTCGACAACGTCCTGCCGGGGATGGAGGCGGCGTTCGTCGAGATCGGCCTCGAGAAGAACGGCTTCCTCTACGTCGACGAGATCGTCCGCCCGGAGCTCGAGGGCCGTAGGCACGGGAAGCGCATCCAGGACATCCTGAAGCGCGGCGAGACGATCCTCACCCAGGCGGTGAAGGATCCGATGGGGTCGAAGGGCGCGCGTTTGACGATGGAGATCTCGCTCCCGGGGCGCTTTGTGGTCTACGTCCCGCACGGCGAGGGCCTCGGCGTGTCCCGGCGGCTCGACGACAACGAGCGTCAGCGGCTGAAGGACATTCTCAAGGCGATCGCGCCCAAGCAGGGCGGTGTGATCGTGCGTACCGCGGCCGAGGGCGCGAGTGCGGAGGACATCGAGCGTGACCTCGACTTCCTCCAGAAGCTCTGGAAGTCGATCGAGCAGCAGGCGAAGCAGGAGAAGGCACCCGCGCTCATCTACGAGGAGCCCGAGCTGCCCCTGCGCGTGACGCGCGACCTGTTCACAGAGAACTTCGAGAAGGCGTACGTCGACGACGACCGGACACACAAACGGATCGTCGGCTACCTGAAGAAGACCTCCCCGCACATGGTCGAGCGCGTCGTTCGCTACCGCGAGAAGCAGCCGTTGTTCGACGCGTACGGCGTCGACGCCGAGATCAAGTCGACACTGAACCGTCGCGTCGACCTGCCGTCCGGCGGCTACCTGATCTTCGATTACGCGGAAGCATTCACCGTCATCGACGTCAATACGGGACGCTTCGTCGGCTCGCGCTCGAAGGCGTCGCCGGGCCGGCTCGAGGAGACGATCACCAAGAACAACCTGGAGGCGGTGAAGGAGGTCGTCCGCCAGCTGCGCCTGCGAGACATCGGCGGGATCATCGTCATCGACTTCATCGACATGGCGAACCCGAAGAACCGCGAGGAGGTTGAGGAGGCGCTGCGAACCGAGCTCGAACGCGATCGGACGAAGACCTACGTCGTCGAGATCTCTCCGCTCGGGCTCGTTGAGATGACGCGGCAGAACGTCACCGAGGGGCCACGAGAGGTGATGACGAACAGGTGCCCCACGTGCGGCGGCAACGGCGTCGTCATCTCGGAGCACTCGGCCGCAATCGAGGTGGAGCGACGGCTCCGGACGCTTGCGCGCGGCTCGCGCGTCCAGGCGTTCCGCATCGAGGTGAACCCGAAGGTGGCGTCGCTGCTGGTCGGGCCGGGCGCCTCTCGGCTCGAGCAGATCGAGGCGGCGTCGAGGCGGCGCTTCTTCCTCGAGCCGAAGGAAGGAATGCACCTCGACCACATGCACGTCCTCGCGCAGGGGAAGCTCGACGCGCTCCTGCCGAAGGCTTCGGTCGAGGAGGGCGGCGAAGTGCGTGTCCAGCTCGTCGAGGTCGGCCTGCACGATCCGGCCTCGGCGGTCGCGAAGCTCGACGGGTACGACGTCTGCGTGGCCGACGCCGCGAAGCTGGTCGGCAAGAAGGTCGGCATCCGGATCAAGCGGATCCAGCCGGGAACGGTGTACGCGACGCTCACAGACGGCGCCCCCGCGGCAGCCGTCCCCGTGACGGCCGAGGGCGAGGCCGAAAAGCCGACGCGAAAGTCGCGTGCGAAGCCGAAGGCCGAGGCCGCCGACGCGGCGACGCCCAGCGTGAAGGACCAGCCGAGGCGGAAGGCCCGCCCGAAGCCGGTAGCCGCGGCCGAGGCCGAGGCCGAGGCCGAGCCGGCCTCCGAAGCCGAGGCCGCCGGCGCGGAGGCGCCGGAAGAAGGAGAGGCGAAGCCGAAGCGGAAGTCGCGGCGCGGCTCGCGCGGCGGGCGCGGACGGAA
>Ga0126312_10003878_pt1 | contig 10101 bp, 8 predicted proteins | sample Plot104A_FD_92537 | JGI IMG/M metagenome (GOLD analysis project Ga0126312, IMG submission 92537) | Serpentine soil microbial communities from UC McLaughlin Reserve, CA, USA - Plot104A | ecosystem: Environmental > Terrestrial > Soil > Grasslands | place: USA: UC McLaughlin Reserve, Lake County...
ACGGGATCGGGGCAGTACTTTTCCCTACCTTTTTCCACAGACGCGCCAGGAAGGCGGGCGCGCCTGTTTTGTTTGTGGTGCTTCGTTAAGCGTCTGGAATGTTTATCCGCGGCAAAAGTTCTATACGTTTTACAACGTAGAAGCAAAACAATGGTCATTGATGAAAGGTTGATACTATGAAAATCAAATGGGTGGTGATTATCTTTTGATTGTGGTTCTTTCAGCTTGCGCGCCGTCCACAGCCCCAAACACGCGAACCCCTACCGCGACAAAAACCGCGACGCGCACCCCTGAACCCAAGTCGGGCTGTATACGCTGGGATAAGGTCCGCAAGAGCGACCAAGGGAAAGAAGTTTGCGTATCTGGTGACGTGATTTTCGGTCTATCTGGGGAGGATGGCAACGGTAACATTGCGTTTTGGATTGTCGGGTTTTCCGACACAGGAACACTCCAAATTGACGACGACGGAACGGTTTTTATCGAGCATGGCAAGATCGCAAAGTGTTGATCTTTGTTGACTTTTAACTCCCGGCGTGCGCGTGTTAGTCTGTTTTATTGGCTGTACTTGGGTAAAGGACTATCACCCCATGACCTACTCCACACATTCGCAGAATGAGCAAAGCACAACCTGACCAAGCTCTTACAGAACGCCGGAGGCTGGAATAGTCCCGCGATGGCTCTCCGCTACCAGCAACGGGGCGAGATCGCCAATGAAGGGCTGGTCTTGGAGGACTGAAATGTTGTATCCCCCTCCCACATGTTATAATTTCGTCATACAAAAGAACTCTTGCTTACTGGGAAAGTGAGCAGGAACGGCAGTTTTTTCGAGCGTGGTTGGCTCCCAAAAAGCTAAGTGCTTCCCAAGCAAGATATCGTGGGTTCGAGTCCCATCACCCGCTTTGTTCCGTGGCCCAGTGGCGCCGCACAAATGTCGAGGAGAGACCCTCGACATTTTTGTTTGGTATTTTGTAAGGTAGCTGTCATGTCCTCCCCCTTCAGTCCTATGTAAAATTCATGTCGGAGGTTCCTCAAAATGGTTTCACCAGAAAATAAAGGAACAATTTTATATGTAGAAGATAATCCCGATAATCGTTTGCTTGTCAGGCGGATTCTCCTCTCTGAGGATTATTCGCTCCTGGAAGCAACAGATGCGAAGGATGCTCTCAATCTGCTCAAGACCGCCCACCCGGATCTGATCCTGATGGATATTAACATGCCCGACATGGACGGTTATACTTTAACGGCAAAGATCAAATCCCTGCCGGGATTTGAGCGCGTGCCAATCCTGGCTGTCACCGCAAATGTAATGCGCGGCGATAAAGAAAAGACCCTGGAGGCCGGGTGTGATGGTTATATTCAGAAACCACTGGATATTGAACAATTGACCCGGGAGATCGAAAAATTTATTTCGAGGAGATCAAATGGCTGAAAATATTACCGATACCCAACCGATCAAGAAACCGACAATTCCAAAAGACGCTACAGTCCTGGTGGTAGAGGATAATGTTGCGAACTTTGTACTGATCGCACGGATGCTCGGATACCTTGGCATTCACTGCGAGTGGAAGACTTCCGGGTATGAAGTGGTCGAATATGCAGATACCCTTCAGCGCCTGGATTTGATTCTGATGGATATCCGTTTGCCGTATGAAGACGGATATGGCGCCTTAAAAAAGATACGCGCCTCGAACCGGCTCAAATCGATCCCGATCATTGCTGTTACGGCGGAAGCCAGCACGGACCAAATGAACAAAGCCAAAAGCTCTGGCTTCGATGGCTTCCTCGGCAAACCACTTGATCCGGATAAGTTCCCTGATCAGATCCGCCGCATCCTGAATGGAGAATCTGTTTGGGAATTTAGTTAACATCCGGGCCAGTTGATGACAGTAAATCCATTGAGCAACAAGTTCTTCGTTACCGCATACTTTATCGTTGTTGGAAAACGTTTACAGCTTCTCCCGTCCGCAGCGCCGCTGGGGCCGGAATGGCCAACGACGATTCCACGCGGGATTGAACTTTCTGTATCGCTACCTGAAGTGGAAGGCCTCTTTCGAGCCGGACCCATTCAAGTGGATTTACGAGTCGCGTCCTCTCTGCCTCCCCCTCTGACTGCCTACCCTCGTCAATTGGGATGTCAGGTGGCCGCGTATGTTCCCATCCTCCAAAAAGGACAACTGCGCGGTCTTGTGTTAATAGGCGCACACGGGCAGCAAGACCTCAACGAAGAGGCGATCAATGCGTTCGTCCGGACGATCTGGCTTACGACGAGCGCGCTGGAGACCGCGCCTTCATCGACGGAACCGTTGAACGAGCGTCAAGCATTGGAGACAAAAGCACTAACCACACTTGCCGCTAATACGACCAATGTAGATGACTTGCGAGTTTTTTACAAATTGATCCATGAGCAAGTGCGGTCGGTAATTGGCAACTACGGATTTGTAATCGCCTTATACAATCAGCGCACAAACTCCATCAACATCCCTTATCTGTATGAGGATAATACTTTTTCGTCGATTGACTCTTTTCCGCTGGGGGAGGGCTTAACCTCCATCTTGATCCGCACGCGCGAGCCGTTGATGCTCGTCGAAGATACGGAAAGACGGGCAATTGCCATGGGCGCAAAGATCGCGGGCAAGCCGGCCATGTCCTGGCTGGGCGTCCCGTTACAAGTGCGAGGGGAAGCGATTGGCGCAATTATTATTCAGGACCTCCAGCACGAGCATAGCTTTGATGCCAGTGACCTGCGTTTCATGGTGTCCGTCGCCAATCAGGTATCGGGCGCCATTTATAACGTTGTGTTGATCAATGAAAGCAAACAATCTGCCCTACAGTTTGAAACCGCGGCAGAGATCGCGCGCGACATTAGCAGCTCCCTTGACCTAGATGAGCTCCTGGGGAAAGCCGTTGAACTGATTCGCTCGCGCTTTGATTTTTATCATGCGGCAATCTTTCTGAAGGATTTGCCTGGAGAATTTGTCGTGATCCGGGAAGCGACCGGCGATGCGGGCGCGCAGTTGAAACGCTCCGGTCATAAGCTTGGAATCGGGTCAAAGTCTGCGGTCGGTTTTGTGGCCGGGCAGGGCGAGCCCCTGATCGTCAATGACGCGGCTCGCGATCCAACGTATTACGCAAATCCACTCTTACCTGACACGCGCGCCGAAGCTGCCTTGCCATTAAAAGTCAGCGATCGCATCGTAGGTGTTCTGGATGTTCAGAGCAAGCAGGCGTATGCATTCTCGGATGAGAACCTTCGTACTCTGCAAATTCTTGCCGATCAACTGGCAATCGCTGTCGTGAATACGGAACTCTTCGCTGAAACCCAGGAACATTTGGCACAGCACCGGCTCCTGCATCACATCACCACGACTGCCGCTTCAGGAACTACGCTTGACGAGGCCCTCCAATCTGCCGTGAATGGTTTACAGGTGACTCTTGGCGGTGACCGTGTTTCCATCCTGCTGGCGAATCGTGAAAAGAAGGTCCTGGAGGTTCGAGCCGCTGTGGGCTATGCCAACGATGTGTTCGAACTGCGCATTCCCCTAGGGAGCGGAATCACCGGCTGGGCGGCCGCCCACCGCCGGACCTTGCGCGTGAACAATGTTTTGCTCGATACTCGATACATCCAAGGAAGTCCAAATACTCGCTCCGAAATGGCGATCCCTTTGTTATATCGAAGCGAGCTGCTGGGTATTCTAAATGTAGAAAGCGAACAGCTCTCGGCCTATGCCGAGAATGACGAGGAACTCCTGGGCACGTTGGGAGGCAGCCTCGCGGCGATCATTGCAAACGCCCGATTATTGGAACAGATCCGTGCCCAGGCCGACCGCGAACGCATCCTGTTTGAGATCTCCGATAAGATTCGCCGCACCACTGATATGGAAACCATATTGACCACGACCGTTAGCGAACTGACACGTGCGGTTGGCGCCAGCAGTGCCAGAATTCGGCTGGGAGCCGTTGCCTCGGGCACGAGTAAGAAGACTTTGGCAGACAATGATTAAACGATTTTCCTTCGATCAATTTGTGCATCGCACCGGCGGATGGTCTTTGATCATCATTATTGCCGTGTCCCAGGCTATTGCGCTCCTCGGGGCGATTCCCGGTATCCTTTCCATCGGACTCAACGCGGAGTTCGAGGAACAACAGCTTGCAGGATTCTCTATTGTTATCCCTATACTTATTTTGATTACGTATCTGCTTCTGCTTGGCATTAGTTGGCGAATTACATTCACCGCTCGCAAGCGACTTGCAGATTGGGTATCTGGTCTAAATAGATCGAAATCTGAAGATGAATTTTTGGCGTGGCGTGAGATCACGAGCCTGGGATGGCGCTACGGGATTTTCGCGGTTTTTCTCATTTCTATCATCGTAATCCTGCCGGCTCTTTTTATCTCTCTCGCCGAAGGAGAAGCAATTACCTCGGCTTTCCAACCGGCCGCGCTCAACGCATCCGATCCGGTTTATGTTCTCGTTGGTGGCGTGGTTGCTTTATTTGGCTCGGTCATTCCGGCAATTCTCATGATTGAACGATTCACATTGCCCATCAGGTTAATCCTCCTTCCAAAAGACTTCGGGGCCCAGCTCAAGGGACGTGCCGGACTCCTGCTGAACGGCAAGTTTCTCAGCCTCACTCTCGCATTGATCCTAATCACAGTTCTGTTGATCGCCCCGATCGGCTATCAGCATACCATTCGCGTGCTTTACGCGGAAATCAGTTCTTTCGCTATCTTTCGCGGCTTGCAGTTTCAATCCATTCTTTTTAGTCTCCTCGCTCTTCTTCTGGGAGCTGGATTCTCCTACTATCTGGCAAAAGCAGTTTCAGATCCTATTTATGACCTGATCAAAACATTCAACAAGATCGAGCAGGGTGATCTGACGCAGCGCGCCCCCGTCAGCAGTACTGACGAATTGGGGATCGTGACCGTGCAATTCAACCGCATGGTTGCCCGTTTGGAGTCGCTTCAAGGCAACCTGGAACAACAGGTCGTGGAACGGACAAAACAACTGGCCGTCACCAACGAAGTGGGAAGAGTGGCTGCCTCGAGTCTCGACCCCGAACAATTGCTTGCCCGAGTATTGCATCTCTTTCCGGAACAATTCGGCTATTACTACGCGGCAATCTATCTGCTGGATTCAAGTGGAAAATGGGCTGAACTCAAGGAAGCGACCGGTGAAGCCGGCAGAGTACTGAAGCAGAATCACCATCGGCTGGAAATATCTGGGAAAAGCATGGTTGGCACAGCCATCCGTGAACAATCCCCTCGCATCGCACAAGTCGCCTCAGATGAGAAACAACGGTTCGACAATCCACTTTTGCCATACACCCGTTCTGAGATTGCCCTGCCTCTCATGGTCGGCGACCGTGTGCTGGGCGCCTTGAACATCCAGTCGACCCGCGAAGCGGATTTTGGTCCGCAGGTGATCGAGACGATGAAGAATATGGCAGGGCAGGTTGCCATTGCACTTGAGAACGCCCGGCTCTTCCAGGAGGCGCAACAGGTCATCCGAGAATTGCGCACCGTTCAGCAGCAGTATTTGCTCGAGGGCTGGAGTGGATTTACTGAGCTAAACGAAAGACTAGAATACCGTATTGGCGATGAGGAAGACGACGACTCCAAAAAATTGGAAGTGCCCATCAGCTTGCGCGACCAGATCCTGGGGCAGATCATGCTGGAGGGCCAAAGAGAATGGACGCCCGATCAGCACAGCCTTGTGAATGCTGTCGCGACACAGGCGGCCATTGCCCTGGAAAATGCACGCCTGGTCAGTGAAAGCCGCCAAATTGCGCTACGGGAGCGCATGGCAGCAGAAATCAACTCAAAGATCTGGGCATCAGCAACGATTGATGGAGTTCTCCAAACTGTGATCAAGGAGCTGGGCAGGCGGCTCAATGCCTCGAGTGCCACCATCGAACTGAACATCGACGGTACAGGAGAAGAAACATGAACAACACGACTCCTTCTCCGCGAATTCCCGGTCGTGAATTCTTCTCCTATGAGCAATGGCGCGAGCGCTTCCTCAAGGTGGTACTGCAGAGCGCCTGTATCCTCGGCTTCTTTGCGATCGCGCTTTATCTTTTCACTCCTTCATCTCCCCTGTACAAAGTTCTGGCGGTCGCGTCCTATGGAATCCTTGTCTTAATCACGCTGTTTACCAGCTTGTCGTATACCATCCGGGCAGGGGTTTTTCTCTTCCTCTTATTTTTTGCCGGATTCAGCTCGCTGATCGATCACGGCATTGCAGATGCATCCCTTCTTTTGCTGGGATTTATTGTCATGACCGGTTTGTTGTTTTCTCCACGCGCGGGACTATTTCCCATAATTGCGGTAACGCTCCTGATCATTCTGATTTTCGGCTGGCCCAACACCTCCCTTGCCGATGCTGCAAGATTAACGGCAATCCTCTTAGTCGTTTCCGCGATTATCGCGATCGGTTTGCACACATTCCAGGATGAATTTACAAAAACACAGCATGCGGCCCGGCAAACACTGGATGAACTCCGAGAAGAACGCTCCAAGCTGGAAGAAAGAGTAGAGGAAAGAACCGCTGGCCTGACCCGTAAATCCGATCAGCTCCGGGCAACTTCCTATATCGCCCGAAAGACCGCCGAAGTGCAGGATCTGGCTACACTTCTGGATACCGTTGCCCATCAGGTCACAGACCAATTTGGGTTTTATCATACGGGCATCTTCCTGGTCAACGAGAATGGGAATCAGGTGGTGCTGCAGGCCGCTTCTTCTGAAGGCGGGCAACGAATGATGGAGCGAGGGCACTTCCTTGCCATTGGGATGCAGGGGATAGTCGGATACGTGGCGGCACAGAAGAAACCGCGCATTGCACTCGATGTGGGAACGGACGCCGCATTCTTTAATAATCCCGATCTTCCCTTGACTCGCTCTGAGGTGGCGCTGCCATTGCTAATTCGAAACAACATTCTAGGCGTTCTGGATATCCAATCGGACAGACCGCGGGCGTTCAATATGGATGATATTGATGTCCTCCAGACCCTGTCCGATCAGATCGCCATCGCAATTGAGAACGCGCGTTTGCTCAACGAGACTCAGGCGGCGATCATGCAGCTCGAGGCGCTGACCAGCATCCCTACACACGAGGCATGGATTCAAAAGCTTCGAGAACACGGGCGCGCGTTCACATACACCCCCCTTGGGCTGCGCGCAGAAAAAATAGCCCAGAACAAGGATAACGCGATGAGTGCCCCAATCGTCCTGCGCGGACGAAAAATCGGAAACATTTCGATTGCCAGAAAAGGCGAGGGGCAGTGGAGCCGACTGGATGAGGGCTTGCTGGAAGAGGTCGCCAACCAAGTCGGCCTGGCAGTCGATAATATCCGCCTGCTTGAAGAAGCGACGCAACGCGCCCGACAGGAGCAGACCGTTGGCAAGTTGGCCGCCCAGTTTAGCCAGTCACTGGATCTGGATACTTTGTTACAAACCGCTGCACGTGAGCTGGGTCAACTTCCTGATGTCTCTGAAGTGTCTGTTGTGATAGGGCAGCAGGACGAGCAAACCTCGCAATCAAAGCAGCAAGCCAAGCGCAATGTGATTTAACATGAACCAATCAAATACACTGCAAACTGACACGAGTGCCGCAAACGAACGTCTTGCAAGTAAGTATTACGCAAGCAGGCGCTATAACCCCATATTTCTCGCCGTAACAGGGATAGGGTTCATCGCCATTTTTCTGCTGACGCAATTCAGCATTCTCGGCAATCCCGCTCCTCAGTTGTTGTATATCGGCAGTATTACGTTATTGTTCGCGATCGCAGAAATCCCGGTGCTGGCGTTTGCACAACGAAACCATGGGATCATTGCAACGTTCCTGGGTTCGGCAATTGCCGGAGCCTTTGCGATCCTATTAACGATGCTCTGGCAGGGAATTTTTCCTGTCACGATATTGATTGCATTGGCGACGCCGTTGCTCGCGCTACGCACTGGCATGCCTCGCAGGTATGTCTTTGCTCTATTATTACTGACGGCGGTAATTGTGGCAGGAATCCTGGCTGTAGATGCAAATTCGTCAGTAGAGCGTCTTCAGAACACCACTTCTGCGGCGATTGCTAGTATCGTCTTTCTGGGCGCTACCGGTTTATTGTTAATCACAATTGCCAATATCTCCCAGAACAGAAGATTTAGAAGTATCCAAGGCCTGCTATTAACTTCTTTCATAATTATTGAACGATCCCAATTCTCACGACAGCCATCCTGTCCGGGCTTGGAGCTTATACAAATGGTCAAACTCAAACCTTTAATACACTCCAGGCGATATCAACCCTCAAACAAAATCAGATCGAAGGCCTGTTAGTTGACTTCAAAAATGATGTGGAGACCCTTCTGGCAGATTACCGGTTTACTTCCATTACCCAGGAAGCCTTCACCGTGACAGGTGTTGATAGTGAAGTGTTGCAAGAACACTTCAAAAGACAGGTCCGGTTACAAATGGTGACTGTATTAGGAACAGAAGAGGAAGCTTACAACGAGATGATGGTCCTGGATACGCAGGGCAATGTTTTTATCTCTACGATTCCTGAGCGAGAAGGAGCCAGCTTTGAAAAACAGCCGTTCTTCCGTCAGGGAATGTTGGGTTTTTATGCCGGGTTTGCAGAGGAACCTTCCTTTGGCACTGATAATATGATCGTTGCCGCTCCTATTTTGGGAGAGGACGGGCAAGCGACTGGCGGAGTTCTGATGCTTCGCTCCAATGCGGCTGCCATCAAAAGGATCCTGGAAAGCACACCCGGATTTGTTGAAGCTGAAACGTATCTCGTCGATATAAACTTTAAACCCGTGACAAAGACACGCACACAAACCGAGTTAATCAGCACGAAAGCTGCCGCCGATGCGATTTTGAATAACACTTCGGATGGCAAAGCCGTATATTCAAATTATGCGCAACAGCAAGTGCTTGGTTATTATAAATGGTTTCAGCCAATGCAATTGGCGATCATTGCCGAGGTCCCTTTAAGTTTCGTGGTGAACAACTCTGTACGCGGCTTGGCTGGCAGCGCCCTGCTGGCTTTATTTATAGTCGCCATCGCAATTGCCGCCGTGGTGGCTTCTGCCCGCACGATTGCGGACCCTATCAAAGCCCTCGTCCAAACGACAGAAAGCTTCGCCCTCGGGAAGTTATCGATGCGAGCAATGGTAGATCGTGAGGACGAAATCGGCGCCCTCGCCAAATCCTACAACCAGATGGCAACACAGCTTCAAGAGATCATCGGTAAATTGGAACAGCGCGTTGCCGGTCGCACGAAGGATCTCGAAAGCCAAACCCTGCGCCTCCGCGTGGCAGCAGAAATCGCGCGAGATGCGGCGGCAGCGCGCAATCTGGATGAACTGCTCACCCGGGCGGCGGATTTGATCGCCAGCCGGTTCAGCTTTTACCACATTGGCATTTTTCTGCTTGACAACAACAAAGAGTACGTGGTTTAGGTTTCCGCCCCCACCGAAGAAGGCAAGAAAATGATTGAGGATAAACATAAGCTCCGCGTTGGCGAAGTGGGGATTGTGGGACTCGTCTCTGCCACAGGCGAACCGCGTATCGCACTGGACACCGACGCTGACACCGCCTACTTCAACAGCTCTTATCTGCCTAATACGCATTCAGAAATGGCGTTGCCGTTAAAAGTGGAAAATAATATTATCGGTGTCCTAGATGTACAGAGCGATCAACCTCACGCCTTCAATGAAGATGATGTGGCAATCATGCAGGTCATGGCAGATCAGCTCGCGACAGCGATTGAACGAACCCGCCTCCTGCAGGAAGTGGAAAGAAACCTGAAGGAACTTGAAAATGCATACGGTCTGTTCACTCGCGACAATTGGAAAAAGTTAACGGAAGGGACTGCGACAGGCAGCATGGGGTACCGGTTTGACAATGTTCGCCTCGAGCGAATCACCGAATTGCCCGAGTTAGCGGGCGACGCCTTCACGAGTGGGAAGACTGTCAACGCGAACGGCAGGCATCCTGGAACGGAAAAGGGACGCAGCGTCGCTGTCCCAATCAAATTGCGTGGACAAACCATTGGAGTTGTCAGCCTAAAGCTCAAAGAAGGTTATGACGATAACACAATTTCCATCATCG
>Ga0126312_10003879_pt1 | contig 10101 bp, 10 predicted proteins | sample Plot104A_FD_92537 | JGI IMG/M metagenome (GOLD analysis project Ga0126312, IMG submission 92537) | Serpentine soil microbial communities from UC McLaughlin Reserve, CA, USA - Plot104A | ecosystem: Environmental > Terrestrial > Soil > Grasslands | place: USA: UC McLaughlin Reserve, Lake County...
AGAGCGACGTCCTCGTCGACGCTCGACGCTGCGGCCTTCGCCTCGACCCCCGCGGCAGCGAGCGCGGCGAGGACGTCCTTGGAGGTGACGCCCTCCTGCTTGGCGATCTCGTGGACGCGCTTACGGGCCACCTACGACTGCGCCTCCGCCTTCTCGTCGGTCGGAGCCTCGGCCGCGGCCTCCTCCTCCGGCACGCCGCCGTCAACGGTCGTCTCGGCCTGCTCGGGCTGCTCCGCAGGCTCCTCGGGCTCGGTCGGGTCGGCCGGCTCCCCCGGCTCCTCGACCGGCGGCGCTGTCGGCGCCTCCGGCTCGGCCGGCGGCGCGGGCGTCTCCGCCTCGGCCGAGAACTCGGCCTTCGCACGCTCGACGAGCGGCGCGACCTGATCGTCGGATGCCTCCGGGTCCGCGAGCACCGCGACCTCCTCGTCGCTGAGCGGCGCCAGCACGGTCACCTGGTTGGTGGAGAGGCGGCTCAGCGCCTGATGCTGCGGAAGGCCGCAGTAGCGCGACCCCTCGAGCGCCGCGTTCGGGCACCGACGGCCGGCGGAGAGGACGGCAGCGCAGCGGCCGTCCGCGTGCTCCTCCTGCTCGTACTCGATCTCCTCGACCTCCGAGAACTCGGTCTGCGACTTGATGTCAACCTTCCAGCCGGTGAGCTTCGCGGCCAGCCGCGCGTTCTGGCCCTCGCGGCCGATCGCGAGCGAAAGCTGGTCGTCGGGGACGATCACGGTCGCTTCCTTGGTCTCGTCGTCGACGAGCACCTCGCGCACCCGCGCCGGCGAGAGCGCCTTGGCGACGAACCGGGCGGGCTCGTCGTTGTAGGGAATGATGTCGATCTTCTCGCCGCGGAGCTCGGAGACGACCATGCGGACGCGCGATCCACGCGGGCCGACGCATGCACCGACAGGGTCGACGCCGTCGGCGTGCGAGATGACCGCGATCTTCGAGCGGTAGCCGGGCTCGCGGGCGACGCCGACGATCTCAACCAGGCCGTCCGCGATCTCCGGCACCTCGAGCTCGAAGAGCTCCTTGATCAGCTCCGGGCTGCGGCGCGAGACGACGATGCTCGGCCCCTTGCCCTCGGCGGAGACGTCGGTGATCACGGCCTTGACGCGCATCCCGTGGTCGTAGCGCTCGTTCCAGACCTGCTCGGAGCGAGGCAGGAGCGCCTCGACCCGCTCGCGGAGCTGGACGAGCGTGTACCGGTTGTCGGACTGCTGGATGATCCCGGTGATCAGCTCGCCGACACGGTCCTGGTACTCGTCGTACATCATCTGGCGCTCGGCCTCACGGATCCGCTGGAGGATCACCTGCTTCGCGGTCTGCGCCGCGATCCGGCCGAAGTCATCCGGCGTCACGTCGCGCGCCTTGATCTGATCGCGATACGGCTCGAGGATCTCCGGATCGAGCTCCGGCTCCTCGGGCTCGCGGAGCTCCCCCGTCTCCGGGTCGATCGTCTGCTCCTGCTCCTCGGCGACCTGCGCCAGGAGCTTCTCCTCGAGCTCCGGCGGCAGGATCAGCTCATAGACGCGGAAGTCCGCGGTGTCGCGATCGAGGTCGACGCGCGCGTACTTGGCCGCACCGGGGCTCTTCTTGTAGGCGGAGAGCAGCGCGTCCTCAAGCGCCGCCATCAGCGTCTCTGCGTCGATGCCCTTCTCTTGTTCGAGGCCATGCAGTGCCTCGACGATCTCGCGACTCAACCGCTACCTCCAAACTCGGGAACCAGATTCGATCGACGGATGCGCGCCAGCGGGATGCGGATCGCGTCCCCGTCCGCCTCCAGGGAGACGCTCTGCTCGTCGGCGTCCGTGAGCCTCCCGGTGAAGTTTCGCCTGCCCTCCACCTCCTCCTCGGTTCGGACCTTGACCCGGCGGCCGAGAAAACGACGATAGTGCTCGGGTTTCGTGAGCGGCCGGTCGGCCCCCGGTGAGGAGACCTCGAGCGACCAGCTCTCGAGCAGATCGCGCAGCTCGTTCGTGACCCGCTCGCAGAGCGCCAGATCGACGCCCTCCGGATGATCGATGTAGAGCCTCAGGGTCTCCGCGGCCGGCCGCTCGAGCGCGATCAACTCAACGCTCGGCTCGTGCTCGCCGATTCTCCGCTCGATTGTCTCTTGCAGCTCCTGAAGCTCGCTCAACTCGGTCCTCACTGGTCTTTCCTCCTGCCCCCGCACGCTGCCAAACGCCAAAAAAAAGGCGGGCCCGGGCCCACCTCGAAAGGGTTCGGGTACGTGAAAAGGCTCCGTCAGTATAGCCCGAGGCCCTCAGTCCCGAGGGCGTCCGAGGCGCTTCGCGGCGCGCAGCGGCGCGGTCACGCGCCAGCTCGCCGAGCGCTCAACCTCGTCCAAGAGCGCCTGGCGCCCTGCGGCTTGCTCGACGACCGCGGCGCGATCGTCTCGCAGGCGCGCCCACGCCCGAACCAACGCGTCGACGCCCGACCCGGCGGTGACACCGCGGCGGTTGCTGCCGCCGGCCCGGGCTCGCTCGCTGCCGGGGGCAAGCTGCTCCAGGAGCTCGCGCTCGGCGCGCTGGCGCCGCTGCAGTACGGAATCGCGCGCAATCGCGAGGAGCTCGTGGTCCCTGCTCCGGGCATGCGGTTCGAGACGCGCGGCGAGGGCCGCGCCCGCCCCCTCCGGCTTGGCCGAGGTGTTGCAGAAGTACTCCTCACCCAGCGGGAAGTCCCGTCGCAGCGCGCCCGCTTTCTGCGCGTAGTACTCGTTGCCGAAGAGCAGCACCGACGGCACCCCGGCGAGCAGCGACGTGAGGCTCACGTGATAGGAGCAGCTCACCGTCACGGCCGCTCGGCGCATCGTCTGAAGCGCGCTGGCGAGCGTGGCCGGCTGGAGTGCGATCGGCTCGGCCATGGTCGCGAATCGCAGGCAACGGGCAAGCACGGCCTCGAGTTGCGGTCGCTCGCTGATTCGACCGTCGTCGTAGGCGATCAACGGTTGAATCCGAAGCCCGCCACCGGCGCGGCCGGCAACAGCCTCCAGATAGCGGCTGATGAAGCCCACGAGCCCGGCGGGATCGTCGGTCACCCATGGCTCGGCGCAGACGTGGAGATTGACCGTGAGGCCGGCCGCCGGAGGGTGCTCTCCGGCGGCGTCGAGCGCACGCGCGACCGTTCCAACCGCGTCGTCGCCAGTGTTGACGGCCGGCGGCATTCCGTCGGGCCCGGCGAGGTCAGCGCCCGCCTGGCGGGAGAGCTCGTCGCGGACACCGATCTGCTCCAAGGAGCGAAGGATCCCGCGGGACTCTGCGCCGAGCCTCCGGGCCCATCCCGGTTCGATCTGGAGCCCCGAGGACGTGGCCGTCCACCCGGAGACACCGGGGGACGTGCCGAGGTCGGCAGCGGCGGCAATCATGTCGAGCAACCGGTCCGCCCACCGTACGTTCATGAATCCACCTCCGTACAGGTACGTGGGCGCGTAGGAGATGGAAGCGGGCAGCACCGCCGGGATTAGGCCTTCCTCGATCGTTCTGTGGTCGGTGGACGGGCTCGGGTAGGCGAAGACGAGGACGTGCCCGGCGTCGAAGTTCGTGGTCGCGGGCAGCTCGATCCGCCGGTGGCTTGCCTGGTAGCGCAGGTCGGTGACCGGCAGCAGGAGCGCTGAGGTGCCGAGCGCCTCGAGCAGCCGAACGGCGCTCTCGAGCTGGGCGACGTCACCGTAGTTGCCCGAGCCGTCGTAGCTTCCGATCAGGATCACGGCCGAGCTGTGCGCCGCGAGCGCCGCGAACGTCTCCGGCCGCATGTAGAGCATCGGTTCGCGTTCGCGCTCGATCGCAGGAACCTCGGCCGCCGGCAGTGCGCGAGCAGCCGGCGGCGCGGTTGCGAGGCAGGCCTCGATCGCCTCGATCAGCTCCGGGCGCGCCTGTTCGCGGATCGCCAGTTCGAGGTTGTCGCGCCAGAAATCGATCTGAAAGCGGTCGGTGAGCCCGGTTCCGGCCACGAGGTCCGGGCTGAAGTCATCTGGAAACGTCAGGAACTGCCGACGCACGCCGAGCACCTCGAGCGCCGTCAAGGTGCGGAGGCACTTCTCGCAGCGGCCGCAGTTGTAATCACCCTCGGGGGTCTCCCAGCAGACCCGCAGCCGGCGGCGCGCCACGGGGTCCATCGCCAGCCTGCGCACCTTCTCGACCCGAGGGATCCGGGCGCCGTCGTGGACGATCTCGACGCGCCCGCGGCCCCAGAGCTGGTCGAGCATCGGATGTGAGCCGAGCGGGTGGAGCGTGTCGTAGGTGATCCCGCTTGCGATGAGGACGCGCCCCACCGCGCCCGAGAGCGATACGGCGACCGCGGCGAGCGCGGTGCCGAAGTACGTGGCCCACGGCACGTGTAGGTCGGATAGCTCGCGGAGGTTGGTGCGGACGACGATGAGCTCTCGGCCGAGCTCTGCCGACGCGGCCTCGAGCTCCGCCCGGACGCGGCCCGCGAGCTCGCGCTGTTCGAGCCCGACGTCGAACCCCTCGACGTGGATCAGATGCGTGATCTCCGGATGGCCGAGGACGGTCGAGAACGAGTCCACACCGCCGCTGAAGAAGGCCGCGACCGCGGCTGGCCGCGTAGCCCAGGACTGCGGGTCCGGCGGGCTGCCGGTCATGATCTCGATCTCGCGGGCGAACGCAAACATGCCGCGGCTGCCCCCGGAGCGCGCCCACGAGGCGAGGATCGCCTGCGCCTCGCGCATCCCGTCGAGGGTGGCTTGCGCGACCGGCGCCTCGAGCTCGAGCGGGGCACCCACCGCCATCGCCGGGAGCAGCGTGGCGACGGCCGCCGCCTCGGGCCCGGCCGCCAGCGGCTCGCTGCTCGTCAGCCAGATCTCGTGCTCGCGGCCTGCGATGTCGACCGTGAACCGCAGCTCGCCGTCATCGACCGCGACCGCGCCCAGTCGCGTCGCCACGCTTTCACCACCCCGGGACACGCGCGGAAGCTAGCGCGTCGCCTCAACCTCGACCATCACCGTCACCGGCCCGTCGTTGACCAGCTCCACGGCCATTCGCGCACCGAACACGCCGCCCCGCGCGCCGAGCCGCTCGCGAAAGCGCTCATAGAGGGGCTCAGCGAGCTCCGGGGGCGCAGCCTCGACGTAGCTCGGGCGATTGCCCTTGCGTGTGTCGCCGTACAGGGTGAACTGGCTCACGCAGAGCGCCTCGCGCTCGCTCAACGGCTCGTTCATGCGCCCGTCGGCGTCGTCGAACACCCGCAGGGCCCTCACCTTGTCAGCGAGCCGATCGGCCTCCTCGGGGCCGTCTCCGTCGCGGACGCCGAGCAGGACCAGGAGCCCGGGGCCGATCTCCGAGACGAGCTCGCCGTCGACCGAGACGGAGGCGCGGGAGACCCGCTGGACGAGCGCCCGCAAGCGCCCGCGTCAGGAGGCCGCCCGCAGGCGGTCGCGATAGAGGCGGTAGTCGCCGCGCTCCGGACGCAGGTTCGATGCCAGCGCGAGGTGGTGCCGCGCGCGGGCGCGCTCGCCGGTGAGGCTCAGCGCCCGTCCGAGGCAGAAGTGGGCGAAGTCGTTCACCGGCTGGCGGTCGACGACTGCCTCGAACTCGGCCGCCGCCTCCTCGAACTGGTGATTGCGGAAGTAGGCACGGCCGAGCGCCTCGCGCACCGAGGTCTTCTCGGGCTCCCGACGGGCCACCTCGGCGAGCGGCACCGTCGCCTCGCCGAAGCTGCCGTCGGCGAGCAGCTCGACGCCGCGGCGATACAGCGTGTAGAGGTTGTCGTGCTCCTGCCCCACGTCAGTCAGTGTAGGCGGGCGCTCAAGCCTCGCTGCCTATTGAAGCGCGCAGCGTCTCGACGCGGTCGAGGATCGCCTCCGCGACCTCCTCCTTGGCTGCGAGCGGCACGTGAAGCTCGCCCTCACGCTCGAGGATCGTCACCTCGTTGGCGGCCGAGTCGAAACCGATCTCCGGGCGTGAGACGTCGTTGAAGACGATCGCGTCGACGGCCTTTCGCTCGAGCTTCGCCCGCGCCCGGTCCAGGGCGTCGGTGCCGGTCTCCGCCGCGAAACCGATCAGCGTCTGGTCGGGACGCCGTCGCGCCGCCACCGTGGCGAGCACGTCCTCGGTCGCCTCGAGCCGCAGCTCGAGGCCGGCGCCGGCTTCGCGCGAGAGCTTGCGCGCGGCTGGGGTGGCGGCGCGAAAGTCGGCCGGGGCCGCCGCCATCAGGAGCACCTGACAGGAGCCGAACTCGGCCTCGACCGCGCTCGCCAGCTGCGCCGTCGTCTCGACGTCGATCCGGCGCACACCTCCGGGCGCCGGCAGGGTGACGTTGGCGGCGATCGCGGTCACCTCCGCGCCGCGCCGCGCCGCCGCCGCCGCCAGCGCGAGGCCCATGCGCCCGCTCGAGCGGTTGCCGATGAAGCGCACCGGGTCGATCGGCTCGCGCGTGCCACCGGCCGTGACGAGGACGCGCATCCCGTCCCAGGCGCCGCCGGCCGACCCGAGCATCGACTCGACCTCCGCCAAGAGGCGGTCCGGCTCCGGCAGCCGCCCGACGCCGAACTCGCCGCGGGAGGCGAGCGCGCCGGAGTCGGGCTCGATCACGCGGACACCGCGCTCGCGAAGCGTGGCGAGGTTCGCCTGCGTCGCGGCGGCCGCGTACATGCGGTCGTTCATCGCCGGCGCGACCGCCCTGGGCGCCGCGCAGGCCAGAAAGCCCGTCGTCAGCATCGAGTCGCAGATCCCGGCGGCGAGCTTCGCGATCGTGTTCGCGGACGCCGGTGCGACGAGGAACGCGTCCGCGTTCGCGACCAGCTCGAGGTGGCCGATCGGGTCGTGGCCGGGCGGAGGGTCGCCCGGAAAGCCACCACGCATCGGGTCGCGCTCGAACTCGTCGATGAGGACCGGCGCGCCGACGATCCCCTCGAAGGAGGCTGCGCCCACGAAGCGGGTCGCGGCCGGAGTCATCACCACGCGCACGGCGTGGCCGGCCTTGGTCGCGAGGCGCGCGAGCTCGAGGGCCTTGTAGGCGGCGATCCCGCCGCTCACGCCAAGGAGGATCCGGGCCATCCGCTGATGCTACGCCCGCGCGGGCACGGCGCCGGGCGCCGGCTTGCGGGCGTTCAGACCCGGTAGCGGTACTTGATCTTGCCCGACGCCAGCTCCTCGAGCGCGATCGTCAGGTAGTTCCCCGACTGCGTCTCGATCATCGGCGGCGTGTACTCCTCGTAGCTGCCCTCGCCGAGGGCGCGGTAGTAGCTGTTGAGCTGGCGGGCGCGCTTCGCGGCCACCAACACGGCGGCGTAGTGACTGTCGGTCTGCTCGAGGAGCTCGTCGACTCGTGGCTTGATCATCGCGGGGCAGTGTAGAGACTGCGGTTCACGCCCCGAGCTCCGAGCGAGCGATGCGCTCGAGCTCGTCCGCCGCGCGGTCGAGATCGTCGTTCACCACCACGTGCTTGAACTCCTGCTGGGCGTCGAGCTCGATCTCCGCCGTGCGCAGGCGCTCGTCGATCGCATCCGGGGTGTCGGTGCCGCGGCCCTCGAGCCGCTCGCGCAGCGCGGCGGCGCTCGGCGGGGCGATGAAGACCAGCACCGCCTCGGGCATCGCGGCGCGCACCTGTCTCGCCCCCTGGACCTCGATCTCGAGCACCACCGAAGCTCCCGCGGCGAGCCTTCGCTCGACCTCGGAGCGCAGCGTCCCGTAGCGGTTGCCGCTGTAGGCCGCGTGCTCGAGGAACTCGTTGCGATCCGCGCGCTCCGCGAATTCCTCGCGGCTCAGGTAGTGGTAATCGCGGCCGTCCTCCTCCCCGGCGCGGGGCGCGCGGGTCGTCGCCGAGACCGACACTTCGAGGCCCGGGACCCGCTCGAGCAGCTCGCGGATCAACGTCCCCTTGCCGACCCCGGAGGGGCCGGTGATCACGAAGACCTTCGCCACGGCCGCAGACTAAGCGCGGCGTCGGCGTCTCAGCGACGGAGGAACTGGACGAGCTCGGCGCGCTGGCGCTCGGACAGGCCGCCGATCGTCTTCGAGGGCGAGATCCGGCACTGAGTGAGGATCTTGTTCGCCTTCACGCGCCCGTATTTCGGGACCGCGAGGATCATGTCGAAGGCCTTCGCCGAAAGCACGTAATCCGGTGGGTCCCGAAGGAGCTTCTCGATCTTGACCTTGCCCCCCTTGAGGTCGCGCTTGAGCTGGGCGCGAGCCGAACGGATCTCATTTGCCCTGCGTAGAGCCCTCATCCGCTGCTCGTGAGACCTTTCGGGGACGGCGGCGGATGTGGTGTCGACGGAGGGCGCCATCGGCGGCGGCGAGTATATCCCCGCCTCGGCGAGGCGCAAGGGGGGTACGGCGGTTTTCGGCGAAATTCGGTTCGACCTCAACTTGAGGTCGACGCAGCCTCTCGGACGGGGAGAGCGTCGAGCCCGGCCGCGGCGAGCTCGGCGCTGAGCTCCGACCGGATCCGGCCGGCGGCACCCGGATCGCGGAAGCTGGCCGTCCCGACCGCGACCGCGGTCGCTCCGAGCCGCTGGAAGGCGAGCGCGTCGGACCCGGACTCGATGCCGCCCATCCCGATCACCGGGATCGAGCAAGACTCGGCGACCCGCCGGACCTGGTCGAGCGCGACCGGCCGCACCGCCGGGCCCGAGAGCCCGCCGCTTCCGCCGCCGAGCCAGCGCTCGCCGGTGCGCGGGTCGAGCGCGGTCGCGCGCAGCGTGTTGATCAGCGAGACGGCATCCGCTCCGGCGCCCTGGGCCGCTGCGGCGACCGCCTCCGGCTCCGCGCAGTTCGGCGTCAGCTTCACGATCAGCGGCTTCTCGGTCAACGGCCTCACCGAATCCAGCAGCGCGCGTGTCTCCTCCGGCTGCTCGCCGACGATCAGCCCCGACTTCACGTTCGGGCAGGAGACGTTGAGCTCGATCGCGGCGACCTCGTCGCGAGCCCCGACCCGGTCGACGAGCGTCGAGAACGCCTCGCGGCTGGTCGCCATCACCGAGACGATCAACGGCACCGGCAGTGTGGCGAGCTTCGGGAGGTCCTCGCCGAGGAAGCCCTCGAGCCCCCTGTTCGGCAGCCCGATCGAGTTGATCATCCCCGCGGGCGTCTCATAGAGGCGCGGCGGCGGGTTGCCGGCTCGAGGCTCGAGCGTGATCGTCTTCGAGACGAAGGCGCTGAACGGAAAACGCCGGTCGAGCTCCTCGCCGAAGGCGCGCCGCGCGGCGAGGGCGTCAAAGGTCCCCGAGCCGTTGATGATCGGATGCTCGAGGCGGATTCCGCACAGCTCGACCGACAGATCCACGGTCATCAGTGCCCCGACCCGGCGACCAGCGCCGTGTCGATGCGGTCCGCCGGCACGGTAGGTCCGTCGACGCAGAGGCGCATGTAGCCGCCGCCGGCGAGCGGCACGGCGCAGCCGAAGCAGGAGCCGAACCCGCAGGCCATCGGCGTCTCCATCGCGAGCTCCGCGGCGACGCCGCGCTCGGCGCACATCGAGCGCACCGCCTCGAGCATCGCCGGCGGCCCGCAGGCGTAGACCACTGCCCCCTCCGGAGCGTCGCCCTCGAGCAGCACTGCGAGCAGATCGGTCACGTAGCCCTGGTGGCCGGCGTGGCCGTCCTCCGAGGCGAGCCGAACCTCGGAGCACCGAAAGAGGTCGAGACCACCGGAGTGCTCGCGGTCGCGGAAGCCGAGCAGGACCCGCTGCGGCACACCGCGCTCGGCGAGTTCGCGCCGCAGAATCGCAAGCGGCGCGATGCCGATCCCGCCGCCGACCAGGATCGCCCCCTGCGCCCCGTCGTGAAGCTCACGGGGCATGGAGAAGGGCCTCCCGAGCGGGCCCGTGATCTCGAGCTGACCACCGCTCTCGAGCGCGGCGAGCCGCTCCGTGCCGGGGCCGATCGCCTCGAGCAGGAAGTCCAGTCGGACCCCGTCGGCTGCCGGGCCCGCCTCGGCGACTGAGAAGGCACGCGGCAGGTACGGGCGGCCCGCCTCCCCGCCCCACCCGGGCGCAGCGAGCATGTAGAACTGCCCAGAACGCGGCATCGGACCCTCGCGATCGATCGCCGAGATCAGCCGGTAGCCGTCGGTCGGCGAGTTGGCGCTCAGCGACGCCGCGCGGCGGCCGAACGGGGCGAGGACGCGCTCGCTCACGGCCGCT
>Ga0126312_10003881_pt1 | contig 10100 bp, 11 predicted proteins | sample Plot104A_FD_92537 | JGI IMG/M metagenome (GOLD analysis project Ga0126312, IMG submission 92537) | Serpentine soil microbial communities from UC McLaughlin Reserve, CA, USA - Plot104A | ecosystem: Environmental > Terrestrial > Soil > Grasslands | place: USA: UC McLaughlin Reserve, Lake County...
CCGGGCAGCTCTGGCTCAAGGGCCAGCGACCGCTCTAGCCGGAGCGTCCCCACACATGGATCCTCGCCCCCAGCGGCGAGAATGCGGCGGGCGAAGCGAGTGCCGGCGGGGCCGGACGGGGCGCGGGCGGGGAGGACGCTGGGCCGTGGCGCCGAGCTGCGGGCGAGTCCGGGCGGTCGGGCCCCTGGCGGCGGCGCCGGCTACCCCTGGCCGGCGCCCTGGATCTGTGATTGAGTTACGGGCGCCCGCCAGATGGGACCCTTCCCGGAGGACTCGCCCGTTGAGCAGACGCGCGCACCGCTCGGCCAGCCTGCCCATCGCAGGGGCGGGCAGTCTAGGCGCCTTCGTCGCGCGACTCGGGCGGCTGTTCGCGCCCGCGCTCCAGCCACAGCTCGTAGGCGTCTTGCAGCGCGATCGCGCGGCGAACGTACTCGGCGATGCTGATGCCCTTCGCATTCGCCCTCTTCTTGAGCCGCTCGAGTTCGTCCTCGGGGATGAGGACGTTCATCTGGCGCAGCGGCATCCGCGGCAGCCTTTCACGCTTAGCCGGCCGGCGCCTAGTCATAGTGCCCACGGTAGTACCAGTACCCCTGTTAACGGTAGATCGCGTGGTATGGTGCCGCGGCGAGCGGAGATGCCAACTTGCCCCCTAGAGGCCGCCACGACGACGCCCTGGCCGGGTCGCCGAGCCCGAGCCGGCGGCGCCGCGCGGCGGGGGAGGGGGGGCCGTTTTTCGAGGTACGGGCCTCTCTAGAGATAGTGGGACGTAACGGCGCAGCACCAGACGGCCGCCAACGCACACAGGAGCTGCTCGACTGGCTGCTGCGCAACGGGAAGCGGGAGCAGCTCTGCGCCGAGGTAGCCGCCATCAGCGGCGCCCCGCGCGAGCTCGTCGAGGACGCCCTCCAAGAGGTCTGCGAGCGCGCCGCCGCCACGGACAAGTGTCACGGCACGAGCGAGGGCGAGGTCTACAAATGGCTGCTGACCAGCACCCTGCACAGGGTCGGCAAGCTGCTCGGCCGAGCCCACCGCCGCCGCGAGGTGCTCGTCGACCCGGACGGGGCGCTCCTCGAGCGCTTGGGTGCGATTCCCGGGGCCGACGTCGAGGTGCTCGAACGCGAGCGCGAGCGCGAAGTCGGCGAGCTTGTCCGCACAGCGATCGAGCCGCTCAACGAGCGCCAGCGCCACGTCGCCGCCCTGCACAGCCGGGGCGCGGGCGGCCGCGAGATCGCCAGGCACCTCGGCAGCAGCGGGCGCCGGGTCAAGCACCTCAAGGCCCAGACCTACACGCTTGCCCGCGACGGGCTGGTCGAGGCCGCCGGAGGCGGCTGCGAGGAAGGCGAGCGGCTGGTCGCCCGCTTCTGGTTCGGCCTCGCCAGCGCCAGCGAGCGCAGCGCGACGCACCTGCACCTGTCCGTCTGTGAGCGCTGCACGACGCTCCACCAGCGGCTCGAGCTGATGCACGACAAGATCGCGGCGCTGCTGCCGGTCCCGGCCGCAGCACAGGCCGATCCCGGCCTGGTCGAGCGGACACTCCACAAAACGACGCAGGCGCTCGGCTACGCCAAGCAGCAGCTGGCCGAGGCGGCCGGGCACGCGAAGGAGCACGCGGCCACCGGCTATGCCCGGGCGATCGAGTACACGCCGCTCGCCAGCGCGCGACCGGGAGCGGCCGCGACCGCGATCGCCGGCTGCCTGGCGCTCGGCGGCGGCGCCGCAGGCTACTGCCTCGACAAGGGCGTCGACCCGATCACCGGCCTGGCCGACGTCGTTCAGCGCAGCCCGGCGAAGCCGGCGCAAGAGCGGCCGGCGAAGAAGAAGCCGCCGCGGGAGCAGCCGCCCGACCCGCCACAAGTAGCCGCACCAGCGACCACGCCCGCTCCGCCTGCGCCGCCGCCTCCGCCCGAGGCGGAGCAGCCGGCGCCCGCCCCGGCGCCGGCCCCTGCCCCCGCGCCGGCCCCCGCCCAGCCAGCGCCACCGCCCCCACCGCCGCCCGAACCGACCCCGCCGGCGGTCCAGTTCGGCGAGCCGACCAACCCGACTCCCGCCCAAAGCAGTCCCTCGACCCCCACGCCTGCTACGGAGCCGGCTCAGCCGGCACCCACGCCGTCAGGCGGGGGCGACTTGTACGGACCCTGAACCCGAGAGGAGCAGCGATGCGCACGAACCACCTACGCTTCGGCCTCCTGGCCGCTGGCGCCTGGACACTCACGTGGCTGCTCGGCGGCGCGACGCCCGCCGCTGCCGGCACCTACAAGGTGAGCGCCTGCACGGCGGCGGAGCGCTTCAACGCCCAGGCACCGCCGACGCACGCATTCGCAGACTTCAACTCGCCACTGTTCGGCAACATCGCGACGGGCGGCCTGTACATGCGTCGGGCCTGCGCCCGCTCCGACGGGAGGCCGTTCGGCATGGTGGCCGGAAACGTGCTGCGCTCGGGGCGCGTGGGCCGCGGGCATCAGGCGGGTTTCGTGATGGACGCGCCGGCGGGAACAGATGGCTTCGTGCACCTCGATTGGTCGGGCCTCGCGAAACGGCGGGATTGCAGGTATTCGCTTCAGATGTACGCCCTCGCGGCCGACGGCTCCGCCGTGCCGGTACGGACGCCGGACGGCAAGGTTCGCGGCGGGATCCGCAACTTCCTCGCCAACCGCAACTGCGCCAGGAGGGACCCGCAGCTCTCGTATGGCCAGGTGGCCCAGATCGGCTCGGCGTACCGGCCGAAGCCGTTCGCGCTGCTGCGACCCGCCGCCCGCATCGTCCAGCGGGCCGTGTGCGTCGGGGGGACACGCAAGCGCTTCTGCTCGGCCCGGTCGGTCAACAGGATCAACACCTGGTTTGCGGAGGCGACAGTCGCCGACAGCAGCCCGCCCTCGGCCGCGATCGCGCAGGACAACCCCTTCACCCAGGGCGCCTGGGTGTCGAGCGGCACCCAGAGCGTCGGCTACACCGCCAGCGACAATGTCGGCATCAAGCAGGCGTCCGCAGGGACCGCGAGCGCTCCACACAACCGGCCTTGCGACTACACGCAGACCGTCCCCTGCAACAACGCACCGGGTCGAGTTGACGTGAGGACAGCCGAGCTTCCCGAGGGAACGCAGCCGCTGGTCGTGCGGGCGATAGATACGGCCGACAACGCGGCCGACTCGCAGCCCGTGACGGTGCGGGTCGATCGGTCGGCCCCTGCCGCGCCTGCGGTGTCGGTGGACGGCGGCGAGGGATGGAGGTCGCAGAACTCCTTCGCCGTCGCCTGGCAGAATCCCGACGAGGGCGACCGCGCCCCGATCACGGCCGCCCACTGGCGCCTCTGCCGAAGCGGGACCAAAAGTTGCACGACGGGCAGCCAGTCAGGGACCGGGATCCCACGGCTCGGCGACGTGAGGGTGCCCGAGCCGGGTGTGTGGGAGTTGACAGTCGTGAGAGAAGATGCGGCGGGCAACCGCAACGACGCCTACGCCTCGCAGCCGGTCACGCTGCGCCACGATCCTGAGGCCCCTCAGCTGGGATTTGAGCCTGCCCCCGGAGACGACCCCACTCGGGTGTCGGTCGCGGTCACCGAGAGGATCTCCGGCATCGCGGGCGGGCAGATCGAGCTGAGCGCCGCGGGCTCGAACACTTGGCAGGGACTGCCGACGAGGCTTGAGGGCAACCGCCTGGTCGCGCACATCGATGACAGCGCGCTGCCGCCGGGTCCCTACTTGGTGCGGAGCCAGGCCACCGATCTTGCCGGGAACGTCGGCGTGGCCACCGCCGCGCAGCAGTTGACGCTGCCGCTGCGGATCCAGTCGGCGCTCCAGGCGGGCGTCGTCACCACCCGGATCGTGCGCGACAAGGTCGAGGGCAAGAAGGGGAAGAAGGGTCGCCGCGGCTCGCGCCGGCGCACGGTCCCGCGCCGGGTGATCGAGCTGCGGCCCGAGTCGCGGGTGCGCTGGGGGCGCAATGTTACGATCGCGGGGCGTCTGACCAACCGCGACGGGCAGGGCCTCCCCGGCCAGGAGATCCGGGTGCTGGGGCCGGGCGCGGGCGGGGAGGAGCTGCTGGCCTTGCTCACGACCGACGCCCAGGGGGCGTTCAGCTACCGGGCCGCCGGGTCGGCCAGCCGCACGCTGCGCTTCGTCCACCTGGGAACGCCTACCGTGCTGCCGGCCGAAAGCCGGGTCACGCTGGTCGTCCCCGCCGCGGGCAGCTTCAAGCCGTCGCGGAAGCGGCTTCCCAACGGCGGCAGCGTGGTGTTCCGCGGACGGGTCGCGAGCCTGCCCCTGCCACCCGCCGGCAAGCTGGTCGAGCTGCAGGTCAGACAACCTTCCGGCGAGTGGACCACCTTCCGCACCCTGCGCACCGACACCCAGGGGCGCTGGACGATGCGATACCGCTTCCAGCGCACGGAATGTCACACCACCTACCGGCTGCGCGCCCGCATCCCGGCCGAGGGCGGCTACCCGTTCGCCGAAGGCCGCTCGCGCATCCGAAAGGTGAGAGTCCTCGGAGCCCAGGGACCATGCCCATGACCACCAGCCAACCACGGCGACTAGTGCGCCGCGACCGGTCACCTGCCGCGGGTTGACCGAATGACCCCGAGGAGGAGAGAGCCCATGCTCACCAACCTCTACCGCCGGCTCAACTACGCCAACGTGGTCGCGACGCTGGCCCTGTTCATAGCGCTCGGCGGCAGCTCCTACGCCGTCACCAAGATCAGCGGGAGTCAGATCCGAAACAACTCGGTCGCGGGCAAGAAGCTCAAGCGCAACACCCTGGGCGGGAAACGGATCAAGGAATCGCGCCTCGGCACCGTCCCCAGCGCACGCAATGCCGCGACTGTCGGGGGCCTTAGCGCCGAGCAGCTGCTCGTGAGATGTCCGCAGGGCACGATGGGTGTGGCCGACGTCTGCGTCGAAACCCAGCCGCGCCCGCCAGCCATCTACACGGGCGCAAGAACCCAGTGCGGCTCGACGGATGGGCCGCCGCGCGCCGGCCGGCGGCTGCCCACCCACGGTGAGCTGGCTTGGGCACTCACCTTTGACCAGATCCAGCTGGCGCCGGGGGGCGAGCTCACCTCCGAGGTCTACCCCTCCGGTTCCAGCACAGGTTCGGTCGACGTGCTCTACATAACCGACGAGGCCGGAAGCGTGAGTGTCGTACCGAACACGGCCGGGGGCGAGAAGGCGTTCCGCTGCGTTGCCGACCCGCTCAACTAGAGGAAGGAGAAGCGATGCTCTCGACAAGCGACCGGACCGACAGGAGGGAGGAGCGGTGTCGCTGAGCGCCCACTTCACCACCGGCACGGCCGAGCACGGCCGGCTCAGGTTCCACCCCGACTGCCCGCGCTGCCAGGCCGAGCGCTTGGCCGGCAGCCTCGGGACCGATTCGCTCGCCTCGCGGCGGGCCCAGGCGGCGCTGGCCGCCGGGCTGCTCGCCTTCTCGGCGGCAGCCCCGTCGGCCGCCGCTCAGGCTCCCGAGGTGGACCCCCAGCAGGAGGCGCCGCCGCCGCCAGCCGGCGGGGCGCCCGGCCTCGAGCCCGAATTCGACCCCGGCGGCGGGGACCCGGGAAGCCAGGACACGTTCGACTACGAGACCACCCCCGTTCCGGGCGGACCCCAGGCGGGTGGAGAGGAGGACGAGGGGCTGGGGCCGCCGGTCGAGACCGAGCCGACGACCGGCCCGCCAGAGGAGGCGTCGCCGCCGGCGCCCTCCGCGCCGACGGCGCCGCCCGAACAAACGCCTGCGCCGCCACCCACGCCTGCACCCCCAGCGCCACCAGGCCCACCAGCGCCAGTGGCGCCCACGCCTGTCCCACAGCAGCCGCCCCCAGCCGCCCCCGTGCCGCAGCAGCCAGCGCCCACACCGGTGGCCGAGGTCGATCAGCCCGCACCGCCGCCCGAGCCGCGCGAGAGGTCTACGAAGCCGCGTCAGCGGGCGCCCAAGGCGCACGAAGTCGAGCGGCGGGCTTCGATCGGCACGAGCCCGACACCGCCGCCGGCGACCCCGGCGCCGGTCGTAGAGAACCCCGCGCCCGCCGTAGAACCGGCCGCGCCAGCACCGCCCGCGACCGTGCCCATCTCCCAGCCCAGCGAGCCGCCCAGCGCCCCGATCAGCGGGCCAAGCTACACCGTGCGTGCGGGCGACAGCCTCTGGTCGATCGCCCGCCGCATCCTCGGCCCGGACGCCTCGGCCGGCCGGATCGCGCGCGAGGTCAACCGGCTCTGGGAGCTCAACCAGGACCGGATCGGCACCGGCAACCCGAGCCTCATCCACGTCGGCACGGTGCTCGAGCTGTGAGCAGCGAGGACAGCGAGCGGGGCGCGGTGCGCCGGCTCGCGCGCGAGCCGTTCCCCGACGGGCCGCTCGTCGACGGCCGGCCGGCGGACAGGGCGCCGGCGCGCTGGCGGCGGCGGGTCCAGCGGCTGCTCGTCTCGAAGGGCGAGCGCGACGAGGCGGAGCTCGAACGGCTGCTGGGCCAGCCGCCGGCGGTCAGCCGCCCCAATGTCGCCGCCGTGATCTCCCCCAAGGGCGGGGTCGGCAAGACCACCAGCGCGTTCGTGATCGGCAGCCTGCTCGCCGACCGGCTGCGGCTGCGCGTCATCGCGGTCGACGCCAACCCCGACTTCGGCACCCTCGCCGCGCTCGCCCCCGCCCGTCTGCGCTGCGAGCGGTCGCTGGCCGACCTGCTGACCGACATCGAGAGGATCGAGACCGCCGCCCAGCTGCGCTCCTACGTGTCAGCGCTCCCCAGCGGCCTCCACGTGCTCGGTGCGCCCGCCGACGCCGCGGTGATGGCCGGGCTCGGCCCCGATGCCTACGGCGAGCTGCTGGCGCTGCTGGCCACCTTCTACGAGCTCGTGCTGCTCGACCTCGGCACCGGCGTCGCCGGCCGCCTGGCCCAGTTCGCCATCGGCCGCGCCGACCAGGTCGTACTCGTCACAACCCCGGAGTGGGTGACCAGCTCGGCCGTGCTCGCCGCGCTCGAGCACCTCGAGCACGAGCGCACGACCGTGGCGTGCAACAAGTTCTACGCCCGCGGACCGGCCGACCTGCGCGAACTCGAACGCCGGCTGCGCGAACGCCGCTTGCACCGCAACGTCGCGATCCCCTACGACGACCAGCTCGCGGCCATGCTCGACACCGGCAGCTACCAGCTCGACGCGCTCAAGCGCACCAGCCGCATGGCGATCAAGCGCCTCGGCCTCGCCGTCGCCGAGCAGCTCGTCTGATGCGCGCCCTGCGCGAACAGCCCCGCCTAGTCGCCGCCAAGCTCGCCCTCGCGCTCGCCGCGCTGATCGCGACGGCGCTCGTGGCGGCGGCGATCGCCAGCGACGACTCCGAATCATCGCCCAACCTCCAGCCGCGACTCCAACGCAGCGAACCGCTCCGCCGCGACCAGACCAACGCGCTCCAGCGACAGGCCGCCGACATCGCCCGGCTGCGGGCCGACCTGCGCACGACGACACGCCGAACCCACGACCGCGCCCGCACAAGCGAACGACTGCGCCGCGAACTGCGAGCCGCGCGACGCAGCCTCGCCCTCGAACGGCAGCAATGAGCTTCCGTCCGCCGCGGGCGGGATAACGAGCCGGGCGATGGGTATCTTCTTCAAGGCACTCGCAGCGATCGTGGCCGCCGACGCGATCGACCGCTACGCGCGAAGCCGCCCCACCAGATACTGGTATCCGAACCGGCCCGGTCTCCCACCGCCAGGCAGCACGATCCCCTACGCGAGCGTCGACCCGTCGACCTCGGCTCCAGGGCGCCAGCAGCCGCCCGCCGCCTGGGATCCTGAACATCCCGAACGACCCTGAGTCCGTCGGCAGCCGGCGCTTCATCCGTGCGGCCACGCTCAGCCACCCAAGCGACCCGTCGATGGTTGCGCGTCTCGGCCACAGCCCGCGTGATGGCCGCGACCCACACCAGGGCGTGCTCGCTCATGCGCGACGGGCGGCGGTGGTGAGCATGTGAGTGTGCTAGCGGGCGTGGTCGCGGTCCTGGCGGGCGCGGTCGCGACGCGCGTGCAACTGCTGCCCGACGTCATCGACGTCACTATCGTCCCGACCGCGGCGGGCATCGGAGGGCTGGTTTCGGCCGCCGTGGGCGCAGCGATGCGCTTCGACCCTGACCGGCTCGGACGAATTACTCTGCTCGGCAACCTGCTCGGGGGCGCGGTCGCGCTCCTGTCCTTGCTGCTGGCGCTGCTGCTCGATGTATTCTCGTAGCCGATGCTGCGCGAACTGAGCTCCTACCTCGTCTCAGCTCTCGCGATCGGCGCGGCCGGCGGCGCCGCCTACGGTGCGGGTCTCATTGGCGTGCCGGCTGTCTACGCGACGATTCTTGCCGCCGTGCTGGTAGGACTGATCGGCTACCTTCGCTGGGACGAGCGCCACCAGGCGCGGTGAGACACTGAGCCCCGAGCTGGCAGTTAGGGCGGTCGCGCTCCTCGGCGGCGTCGGGGTGTTCCTCACGCTGGAATACAACAGCAGCCTCGTAGCCGGCACAACGACACTGGGGCTGCTCGCCAGCGCACTCGGGCTTCTGAACGTCATGGAGGTTAGCGACGCTGCCAGCCTCGCGGCGCTCTGGCTGGCCGTCGGCGGTGGAGCAGCGGCGAGCGCGGCACTCCCAGCACCATCGCGACCGCCGAGCGGCGGACGCTAGCCCGGCGCCCCCTCTCGCTTCTCGTTGGGCGAATCGGAGTAGCCGAAGACAGCCGGAGGCTTACTACCGCAGCCCCACGGCTTCGAGGGCTTCGTCTGGTTCGTAGAACCACTGGAAGCGCACCGCCTTCCCGCCGCGGACGGTCCAAACGGAGCCGTGTCGGCGCTCGACCTCAACACCGCTGGTGCTCCCGTGCCCCCGCATTGTCGCTATCACCACGACGCGGTCGTCGACGTCGATGAGCCGTTCGACGTGCATCCGGAGATCCCTGATTGTCTCGGAGAGCCCCTCGGTGATGGTGGCAAAGGCGTCGATGCCCGTTCGGGTCCCCGGTTCGAGCGCATCGCCTGGGTTGACCCACTCGATATCAGGGTGCAGCAGGTTCGACTCCGTTGGCGAGGAGCCGGGCGCCCAATTCGCGTAGATGCGGCGCACGATCTCCACGTTCGCCTGCGACATCTCCCGCCGAGTATCCACCGCTCAATGAGTCGCGTCCAGGACGGCCTTAAGCCCAACGAGAAGCGAGAGGGGGCCCGGCGGAGCTGCGCGCCGAGGTGCATGAGCTGCTGGCGGGCGCGCCCCGGCGCGCCAGGCGGACTCTCGCGGTTCTCATGACCAGGCGCGAGCCGCAAGCGCACGCTTCAGCATGGGGATGCGCCGCGCCGGTCGAGGCGCTTGGCGACCTGGTCTGCTCAAGCTGCCATCCGGTCGCGGCGCCAGCCGTAGTGAGGGCGATCGAGCACCCGATCGGTGGACGCACCCCACCAGGCGCACCGGACGGTCTCTCAACGGCCCCGCTGTCAGGCCCCTGTTGCAATCACCGCGAGAACCCAAGCCCCCCTCAGCGGGCTCTTCACGGGCGGTCTTGCGCGACACCGGGACCCCAAGGCGGCATACGCGGAGGCCGGCGGCGGTGTGGCGCGTTGCGGGTTCGGCTTTGGGGGACGGCGGTTTCGCCGGACGCTCCGGGTGCCTTGGGCCTAGGGGCCGATTGGTTTTCGATACGGCGGAGGTCAACACTGCCATGACGACGATGCACATGCTTGAAACCGCCGAGGTCGACATCGCCTACGACGTCCGCGGCCCGCTGCCGACCGCCGACGGACGCCCGCCGCTGTTCATGATCGGCCAGCCGATGGACGCCAGCGGCTTCGCCACGTTGGCGTCGCACTTCCCCGACCGCACCGTGGCCACCTATGACCCGCGCGGCCTCGGCCGCAGCACCCGCAAGGACGGCCGGGTCGACAATGCGCCCACTGTCCAAGCGGACGACGTGCAGGCCGTTATCGAGGCGCTCGGCGCCGGCCCGGTCGAGATGTTCGCGAGCAGTGGGGGCGCGGTGACCGCGCTCGCGCTGGTGGCGGCCTATCCCGACGACGTGCGCACCCTGGTGGCACACGAGCCGCCGCTCATCCCGGTGCTCCCCGACGCCGCGGCGGCCGAGCGCGCCCGCGCCG
>Ga0126312_10003884_pt1 | contig 10096 bp, 12 predicted proteins | sample Plot104A_FD_92537 | JGI IMG/M metagenome (GOLD analysis project Ga0126312, IMG submission 92537) | Serpentine soil microbial communities from UC McLaughlin Reserve, CA, USA - Plot104A | ecosystem: Environmental > Terrestrial > Soil > Grasslands | place: USA: UC McLaughlin Reserve, Lake County...
CGGCGCCGAGGCCGATGCCGACGAGCTGCGCCGCCACTGCCGGAACAGCCTCGCCGACTACAAGGTCCCCAAGCGTTTCGAGTTCGTCGAGGAGCTGCCCCGCACCGCGTCCGGAAAGCTCCTGCGACGGGCGTTGCGATGAAATGAGCCCAATGGACCGCGCTGACGTGAATCGCTGGCTCGAGGCCTACGTCTCCGCCTGGAAGAGCTACGACCCGGAAGAGATTGGCGCCCTGTTCAGCGAGGACATCCGCTACCGCTATCACCCATACGACGACGGCTTCGAGGGCCGGGAGGCGGTAGTCCGCAGCTGGCTGGGCGAGAACGAGGCCGAGGGCGCCTCCAGCCGCGACGCGGAGGGCACCTACGAGGCCTCGTATGTGGCGGCCGCCGTCGACGGCGACGCTGCGGTCGCCACCGGCAGCAGCACCTACTTCACCGAGCCGGGCGGCGCGGTCGAGAAGGTCTACGACAACTGCTTCGTGATGCGTTTCGACGGCGAGGGCCGCTGCTCGGAGTTCACCGAGTGGTTCATCAAACGGCCCGATCCCTAGGATCCGCGCCATGCCTGACGAGGGGATCTTCTACGACGCGGACGCGAACCTCGACGCCCTGAAGCGCAAGACGGTCGCGATCCTCGGCTATGGGTCGCAGGGACACGCGCACGCGTTGAACCTGCGCGACTCGGGCATCGACGTGGTGGTGGGGCTGCGTCCCGACTCGTCGAGCCGCGCCGAGGCGGAGGCCGAGGGCCTTGAGGTGCTGGGCGTCGGGGACGCCGCCAGCCGCGGCGACGTGGTGATGGTGCTGCTGCCCGACGAGCGACAGGCCGACGTGTGGGAGTCCGAGATCCGCGACGGGATCGCCCCGGGCAACCTGCTGATGTTCGCCCACGGCTTCTCGATCCACTTCGAGCAGGTCGAGCCGCCCGCCGGAGTCGACGTCGGGATGGTCGCCCCGAAGGGGCCTGGTCACCTGGTGCGGCGCCAGTACGAGGAGGGGAGAGGCGTTCCCTGCCTGATGGCGATCCACCAGGACGAGACGGGCAACGCGCGCGAGCTGGTGCTCGCCTACGCGAGCGGGATCGGCGGCGGGCGCGCCGGCGTCATCGAGACGACCTTCAAGGACGAGTGTGAGACCGACCTCTTCGGCGAGCAATCGGTGCTGTGCGGCGGGGCCACCGAGCTGGTGCGCGCCGGGTTCGAGACCCTCGTCGAGGCCGGCTACGACCCGCGCCTCGCCTATTTCGAGTGCCTACACGAGCTGAAGCTCATCGTCGACCTGATGTACGAGAAGGGGGTCCAGGGCATGCGCGACTCGATCTCGAACACGGCCGAGTACGGCGACATGACCCGGGGCCCGCGCGTCATCGGAGAGCCCACGCGGGAGGCGATGCGCAAGATCCTGGCCGACATCCAGTCCGGCGAGTTCGCGAAGGAGTGGATCGCCGAGAACCGCGCCGGGGGCGAGAGCTTCCAGCGCCTGCGCGACCAGGCCGTGGGGCATCAGATCGAGCAGGTGGGCGACGAGCTGCGCGGCATGATGGCCTGGATCGACGAAGACCGCTGAGCCGCCTCGTTCCAGCCGCGCCCGCGTGGGATAGGGTGGCCCCGCCCTCGCAACCGACACAGGGAGAGGCATCAGATGGCTGAGGAAGTGGCAATCGCCGGGACGAACGCCTTCGCGAAGAAGCGCAACCCGTGGGGCGTGTTCGGACTGACGTTGATCACGGTCGGGATCTACGGATTCTTCTGGTGGTACTACGTCAACAAGGAGATGGTCGAGCTCGGCCGCGCGAAGGGGACCGACGAGCTGGGCGACAGCCCCGGCAAGTCGCTCGCGGCACTCGTGCCGGGCTTTCTGATCATCGTCCCGCCCCTCGTCTCCTACTACCGCGGCACGCAGCGGATGCAGGCGGCCGCGCGGCTGACGGGGGCCGAGCCGGTGAACGGCTGGATCGCGCTGATCATCTTCCTGGTGATCGGGATCGCGTTCGCGCCCTATCTTCAGAGCTGCCTCAACAACGTCTGGGACGCGCAGGCGGGCGGCGCCGGGGCCATCCCGGCGGCTCAGTCCGCTTCCGCCGAGCAGGCGCCGGCCCAGCCCGCCGCTCCCGCAGAGCCGCCGCCGGCCTCGTAGAGGCCGCAGGAACGCGCTCCCTACAGGCCCTCGAGGATCTTCGCCTTCTGCGCGTCGTAATCCTCGGGCGTGATGCCTCCGGAGTCGCGCAGCGCCGCCAGCCGCTCCAGGCGCTCGAGCTGCGGGTCCGGCGCCGGCTCGGGGGCGCTCGGGACGGTGGCCGGGGACGGCGCGCCGGGCGCCGCGGATGCCTGCGGCACGCCGGGCGTGGCGGGGACCTGGGGCACCGTCGCGACCGGTGCCCCCTGCTCGGCGATCGACTCGGTCGCCCACACCTTGTTCAGCTCGCTCTGGACGTAGGCGACGACCAGGGGGAGGGCGATCACGAAGCTGGTCGCGAGGAGCGCGAGGGCGATCCAGCCGTTGAGGCGCTCGCGCTCCTCGATCCCGGCGAGCTCCTGCGCCGCCTGGACGCGCTGGCAACCGTTGTAGAGCGAGACGAAGGGCGGCACGACCACCAGCAGGCCCAGCGTCACGGCGGTCAACGAGAGGCCCGGGCTGTCTCCCAGCCCGTGGGTGTCGTGGATGCGCCCGACGTCGCGCATCTCGCGGTTGACCTGGTACCACCAGTACGCGCCGTAGATGCCAAGGCTGATCACCGTGAAGACCACGGTCCACACCGGGCTTCGCACTTTGGCGAGGGACGTCCCGCCCTGCAGTCTCACCTGGTCCGCCAATGGTCCTCCTCGACCCGCATCCGTCGCCCCGAGAGGCGCGATGATCCCACAGCGCCTCGCGCTACGGGAGGATGTGTCTCGTGAGCGACGGGTTCCGCAAATGGGGAACCGGCGGCGAGGACACCGAGTGGCTTCACCGCGCCGGCTTCACCCGCCGCAACACGCGGCGGGCGATCCTCGCGTACCTGCGCGACGGCCTCGCGGACGACGAGGTCATCCTGCATCTCGCCAGCGGCACCTACCGGCTGCAGATGGGCTTTCTCGCGATCACCGACCGCCACGTCGTCCTGGGGATGTCGTGGGCGTTCCTGCCCTTCATCAAGCGCCGCCGCACCATCCCGCACGAGCTGGTGTCCTGGGTTCGCGCCGACTCGAAGCCATGGGGCGCGCGCCTGGCCCTCGACTCGATGGCCGGCGGCGGGATCCTGGGCAATCTCGAGGAGGCCGACGCCGAGCGGCTGGCGGGCCTCATCCACGCCCTCTCGACGAGGGCGAAGGCGCGCGTCGCGGCGCTCACCGGGGTCACGCCGGTGCCCACCGGCAGGCCGAAGGGCCAGTCGTGGCCGGCGCTGACGCTCCCAAGGCGCCGGCCGCAGCCGGGCTAGGAGCCGTCGCTCATGAACCGGCCGCGGATCGAGTCCTCGCCGTCGGGCTGGACCCCGTCGCGGCCGACGTAGCCGTCGGCGGCGCCCACGACCACGTAGACGGCGTCGTCCGGGCCGAAGTTGCGCAGCTCGCGAACCGTGTCCGGCGCGACCCACGCCATGGCGCCGGGGCCGAGGGTGTGCTTGGCGCCGTCTCCGAACTCGATCTCGACGGCGCCGGAGTGCACGAAGTACAGCTCCTCCTGGCGCTCGTGGGCGTGGCGGCCGGTCTCGTAGTTGGGCGGGAGGACGATCGCGTTGACCCCGAAAGCGGTCACGCCCAGCTCCTTGCGGATCTTCCGGAAGCCGTAACCTTCGCCGAGCCCGTCGAGTCCTGCGACCGCGTAGCCGTCGCCCTTGACCGGACCGGAGACCTCGTCCTGGCTCACGCCGGAACCCTATTGGAACCATGGCCCTGTCCCACACCATGAACGCAACCGATGCCCGCATCCCCGAGGACCTCAAGCCGGCGGACGGGCGCTTCGGCTGCGGCCCGTCGCGGGTGCGCCCGGAGGCGCTGTCACGGCTCGCCGAGCGATCCGACGTGATGGGGACCTCCCACCGCCAGCGTCCCGTGAAGGACCTCGTCGCGCGGATCCGCGGCGGACTCGCGGAGCTCTTCGCGCTGCCCGACGGACATGAGGTCCTGCTGGGCAACGGCGGGACCACGGCCTTCTGGGACGCTGCGGCCGCCGGCCTCGTCCGCGACCGTGCCCTGCACCTCGTCTTCGGCGAGTTCTCGGGCAAGTTCTCGAAGGTCACCGGTGCCGCCCCCTTCCTCCGGGACCCGATCGTGATCGAGGCCGAGCCGGGCGACGCCCCCGGCCCCGTGGCCGACCCGGATGCCGACGTGCTCGCCTGGGCGCACAACGAGACCTCAACCGGCGTCAGCGTCGCCGTCGAGCGGCCGGCCGACGCCGGTGACTCGCTGGTGCTGATCGACGCCACGTCGGGGGCCGGCGGGCTCGCGCTCGACCCGACCCAGGCCGACGCCTACTACTTCGCGCCCCAGAAGGCGTTCGGCTCCGACGGCGGCATCTGGCTGGCCCTGGTCAGCCCGGCCTCGATCGCGCGCATCGATGAGCTCGACGGGGCGTCCGGCCGCTGGCAGCCGGCCTCCCTCTCCCTGGCGCTCGCCCTCGAGAACTCGCGCAAGGACCAGACCTACAACACCCCGGCGGTGGCGACGCTGCTGCTGCTGGCCGACCAGATCGAGTGGATGCTCTCCTCCGGAGGGCTCGACTGGTGCGTGGAGCGCTCGCGCGCCTCGGCGGAGCGCCTTTACGGGTGGGCCGAGGCCTCCGAGCCGGCGACGCCGTTCGTCGCCGACGCGGCCAAGCGCTCGCCGGTGGTCGGCACCATCGACTTCGACGAGAGCGTCGACGCCAAGGCGCTGGCGGCAACCCTGCGCGCCAACGGCATCGTCGACACAGAGCCCTATCGCAAGCTCGGCCGCAACCAGCTGCGGATCGGGATGTTCCCGACGATCGATCCCGCCGACGTCGAGGCGCTCACCGCGTGCATCGACTGGGTGCTCGAAAACGCCGCCGGCGTGGCCGGGGAGGGCTGAGCCATGGCCGACCGGACGCTCACCGACCCGGTCCCGCGGGTCCTCGTCAAGGAGAAGATCGCCGATGCGGGCGTCGACCTGCTTCGCGGGCACTTCGAGGTCGAGCTCGGGCTCGACTGGGCCGACGGCGAGCTCGCGGAGCGCATCGCGGACTTCGACGCGATCCTGATCCGCTCGGGCACCAAGCTCACCGCCGACCTCATCGCGCGCGCCGACCGCCTGCGGGTGATCGGGCGCGCCGGCACCGGCGTCGACAACGTCTGCATCGCGGCGGCCACCAAGCGCGGGATCATCGTCGCCAACGCGCCCGAGTCCAACTCGGTCGCCGCTGCCGAGCACACGCTCGCGATGGCGCTGGCGTTGCACCGCAACGTCCCGCAGGCACACGGCTCGCTCGTTGCCGGCCAGTGGGAGCGTTCGCGCTTCGGCGGCAACGAGCTCTACGGCAAGACGCTGGGAGTCGTGGGGTTCGGCCGCATCGGCCAGCTCGTCGCCCGGCGGGCGCAGGCGTTCGAGATGGAGATCGTCGCGTTCGACAAGTTCGTCTCGCCCGAGCGGTTCCGCGAGCTCGGTGTCGAGGGCCTCGCCTCGATCGAGGAGCTGTATCGCCGGGCCGACGTCATCACCCTGCACCTCCCGAAGACGCCGGAGACCGTGAACTGGATCGACGCCGAGGCGATCGCGGAGATGCGCGACGGCGTGCGGATCGTCAACTGCGCGCGCGGCGAGCTGATCGACCTCGCCGCGCTCGAGGCGGGCCTCGAGTCGGGAAAGGTCGGCGGCGCGGCGCTCGACGTCTTCCCGGAGGAGCCCTTCACCGAGCATCCGCTGTTCGGGCGCGACGACGTGGTGGTCACGCCGCACCTCGGAGCGTCCACCGCCGAGGCCCAGGACCGCGCCGGCATCGACACCGCCGAGCAGGTGCGAGCCGCGCTCGCCGGGGCCGTGGTGACCAACGCGGTCAACATCCACGCGCCGCTGCCGGAGGCGCTGGTGCCGTTCGTGCCGCTGTGCGAGCGGCTGGGCCGCCTCGCTCAGGGGCTCGACAAGGGGTCGATCGGCCGGGTCGAGGCCGAGTTCCGTGGCCGCATCGCCGAGTACGACACGCGGCTGCTGGGGATCTCGGTTCTGGTCGGGATCCTCTCGGGGCACACGGAGGAGCCGGTCAACCTCGTCAATGCACCCGCGATGGCCGCGGAGCGGGGGCTCGAGCTGGTCGAGACCAAGGACACCGTCTCCGAGGACTTCACCGAGCTGGTCACCGTGCGCATCGGCAACGGCGCGGATGCGGTGGAGGTCGCCGGCACCGGCGTCGGCCCTCGCAACGTGCCCTATCTCACTTCGATCTGGGGCGCCCGCTTCTACATCCCCTTCGACGGCCACCTCGCCGTGTTCCGCTACACGGACAAGCCGGGAATGATCGGCCGCGTCGGCACGGCCTTCGGCGAGCAGGGCGTGAACATCATCTCGGCGGCGGTCGGGGCCGAGACGGGAGACGACACCGCCGTGATGGTGCTGACCACCGATGCTCCGGTGCGCGCGGAGACCGTCGCCAGCATCCTCGAGCTCGGCGGGTTCTTCGAGGGCCGGGCCGTCAGCCTCTGAGCGCGTAGGGTTGGCGCATGCGCGCCGTCGTGATCCCGCGGCATGGCGGGCCCGAGGTACTCGAGGTCCGCGAGCTTCCCGACCCCGCCGTCGGAGCGGGGGAGGTCCGGGTCGCAGTCAAGGCGGCGGGGATCAACTTCGCGGACCTGATGGCCCGCGCCGGAACCTACCCCGACGCCCCGCCGCTCCCCTCGGTGATCGGCTACGACGTCGCCGGCGAGGTCGAGTCGGTGGGGGAGGGCGTGGAAACGCACGCCGTCGGCGACCGCGTGCTCGCCGGCACCCGCTTCGGCGGCTACGCCCAGCTGGTCACCGTTGACGAGGGGCAGGCGCTGCCGCTGCCGGACTCGTTCACGTTCGAGCAGGGGGCCGGGTTCGTCGTCAACTACACCACCGCGTACGCCGGGCTGGTGGTGATGGGGGGCCTGCAGAAGGGCGAGCGGGTCCTGATTCAGGCCGCCGCCGGCGGGGTCGGGATCGCCGCCACGCAGGTCGCGCGCTCGATAGGCGCCGAGATCTTCGGAACCGCCTCGGCCTCTAAGCACGACGCGATCCGCGAGCAGGGCGTCGACCACGCGATCGACTACCGCAGCCAGGACTTCGAGGAGGAGGTCGACCGGATCACCGGGGGCGAGGGGGTGGACGTCGTGATGGACGCGATCGGCCCCTCTAGCTTCCGCAAGAGCTACCGCTGCCTGCGCCAGGGCGGGCGGCTGATCATGTTCGGGCTGTCCGAGGTCCAGACCGGCGAGAAGCGCGACATCCCTGCCATGCTGCGCGGAGTGGCGCGGATGCCCCTGGCGACGATGCCGTGGTGGAAAAGCCTGGGGGTGATGAACGAGAACAAGGGGGTCTTCGGGCTCAACATGCTCAAGTGGTGGGACCGCGAGGGCCTCGACCGGATGATCGAGCCGCTGGCCGGCCCGCTCGCCGCCGGCGAGCTGGTGCCCGTCGTCGCTGAGAGCTTCCCGTTCGACCGCGCCGCCGATGCCCACACGTTCCTGGCCGAGGGAAAGAACATCGGCAAGGTCGTACTGGTGCCATAGGATCGTTGCCGTGCGGGTGAGGCATGGATTGCTGATTGCAGGGATAGCCGGCTTGGCGTTCGCCGCCAGCGCCTTCGCGACGAACATCGCGACCGTCAGGTACGCCCCTCCGAAGATCATGGTCATCGACAAGCCGGAGGCCGGATCCACTGAGGACGTGACCGTCACCAAGCAGGGCGACGAGTACTCGTTCGCTCAGCCTTTCAGCCTGACGCCGGACCCGAAGACCGAGCCCGGCTGCACCGAGAACACGTCACCCGACTTCCGCTGCCCTGTCAGGGGCATCAAGAAGATCGTCCTCAACCTCAGGACGCTGGACGATCAGGCCGAGATCGACCTGGGGTCGAAGGCGAACAAGGTCACGCAGATCCTCAAGGGCGGTGAGGGAGAGGACACACTGATAGGCGGCCCCGGTCCCCAGACTCTCAATGGCGGCCCGGGGGTCGACGAGTGCATCGGCGGGCCCGGTCAGGACACGATCCGCAACTGCGAGGAGTAGCCCGCCGGGGCGTCTCCTAGTCTGGCGGCCGTGGACTGGACGCTGGTCGCCAACATCGGCAGCCTCTACGAGCGGGCGATCGTCGACACCGGCCGCCAGGCCGAGTTCCTGTTCTTCGTCGCCTTCCTCCTGAGCTTCGGCTTCATCCGCACCTCGGCCCACCTGATCCGGGCGCAGGTGAGCTGGTGGCCGGGCAACGTCGAGGTCGGCGGCACCCACATCCACCACCTCGTGTGGGGGATCCTGCTGCTGCTGATCTTCGGCTACATCGGCGTCGCGATCGCGCCGGAGTCGCCATGGCACGAGATCGTCGCCGTGATGTTCGGCATCGGCGCCGGGCTCACCCTCGACGAGTTCGCCCTGTGGCTGAACCTCGACGACGTCTACTGGTCGGACAAGGGACGGCGCTCGATCGACGCGGTGATCGTCGCGGCCTGCCTTTCGGGGGTGGTTCTCGTCGGCTTCGCCGCGTGGATCGACGTGGGCACGAAGGTCGAGGACGAGGTCTTCGCCCTCGTCGGGTCGCTAGGGGTCGTCTCCGTCTGCGCGATCCTGGTGAACCTCGCCAAGGAGAAGTTCGGGACGGCCGCGGCGGGGGTGGTGATCCCGCCCGTCGCGATCGTGGGGGCGTTCCGCCTCGGCAAGCCGGGCTCGCTGTGGGCGCGCGCGTTCTACCGCAGCGATGCCAAGCGCGAGCGGGCGAAGAGGCGCTTCGCGGCCTAGACAGCCCGGCCGGGCGGTGGTAGGTTCGACGGCGGAGCAGGGATGGACCCCTTGATCAAGCCCCGCAGGATGCTCGGCGCGATGGCGGTGGCGCTCCTCGCGGGCGCGGGCACGGCCGTGATCGCCAGCGGCGCGGCTGCCCCCGAGCACGTGATCACCCTGCGCGGGGCGGACCAGCAGATCCTGACCGTGCGCGGCTCGGACTTCGGCGACGCGATCACGATCGCGGGCCGCGCCGGCGGCGGTCAGATGCTGACGATCATCGGCGACAGCGTGATCGAGAACCAGCGCACCGACTGCACCACATCCCCGACGACGATGACCGAGGCCTACTGCAACGGCGTGGACACGAAGAAGATCGACATCGCGCTCGCCGATGGGCGCGACAACCTCGACTTCGCCGAGGGCGCGGGGGGCGGCATCACCATCGAGGGACGGGGGGCGGCCGGGGCCGACGAGTTGAACGGCTCGACGGACCCGGACCACTTCGATGGCGGTCCGGGCGGCGACACGCTTCGCGGCAAGCGGGGCGACGACGAGCTGGATGGCGCCGCGGGCAACGACAGGTGTGCCGGCGGCCCCGGCAAGGACAAGATCCGCAACTGCGAGCAGTAGACGCGGCCTCTTGCACCCGAGTGGCGTGCGGTACGCTTGGCCCGCCGAATGACGCACCGGCTCGACAGCCTTGCGCTTCTCCTTCTCCTCCCCCTCCGGGGGGAGTAGCGCTGGGCGGCGCGTGAGCCGCGAGGTAAGGGTCAAACGGTTTCTCGAGAGAAGGAGGGAGTCACGTTGAGCGACTCCGAGCAGGCACAGGCAGTACCCGAGCAGGACCGGGTCCACATCTTCGACACGACGCTTCGCGACGGCGAGCAGTCGCCCGGGATCTCGCTGAACACGCAGGAGAAGGTCGAGATCGCCCAGCAGCTCGCGCGCCTTGGCGTCGATGTGATCGAGGCGGGGTTCCCGATCACCTCGCCCGGCGACTTCGAGGCCGTCAAGGCCATCTCTCGCGCGGTCGAGGGGCCGGTCGTGTGCGGGCTCGCGCGCACCCACAAGGCCGACATCGACGCGGCGTGGAACGCGATCATGGACGCCGAGCGCCCCCGCGTCCATACCTTCATCTCGACCTCCGACATCCACATCGAGCACCAGCTCCAGACGACGCGCGAGGACGTCAAGGGGCAGGCCCGGGC
>Ga0126312_10003885_pt1 | contig 10095 bp, 8 predicted proteins | sample Plot104A_FD_92537 | JGI IMG/M metagenome (GOLD analysis project Ga0126312, IMG submission 92537) | Serpentine soil microbial communities from UC McLaughlin Reserve, CA, USA - Plot104A | ecosystem: Environmental > Terrestrial > Soil > Grasslands | place: USA: UC McLaughlin Reserve, Lake County...
ACTTCCGGCGGAACGTCATGCATGAACACCGTCAGCACGTCGAACTCGGCATCGCGGTCGCGCCCATCCGTTTGGTCGTTCTGCCGCTGAGCTTCGATCTGGCCGGTGCTCGCCCACCATGCGCCGAGCGACTCGCCCGGGGCCGGGATCATTGGCGCCACCAGAACCAGCAGCCGCACATCGATCCGATCGCACACCATCGGCGCGATGAAGGCGGACATCGATTGCGCCACCACGATCGCGCCGAGGCGGTCGCGGACCGCCTCGACGACAGTATCGGCGTAGTCCCGTAGTCCGGCTGCGTCGTCGCCGGCCGGCAGGTCCGGTGTCAGTACCTCGTGGCTGCGGGCGCGAAGGCGCGGAGCGACCAGGTGCCAGTACCACGAGTCCCCGCCGGCACCGGGGAGAAGGATGTAGGTCCCGCTCATGTTCCCGAGACGCGAGCGAGTCCGCTAACGACGGCGCTCGTTCGGAGAGCCGGTGGTGTTGCGCTCCTTGCTCATGCTGGTGAAGTCAGACCTCGACGGTCGGGTCTGATGCCCACTCGAGGTGGCTCGCCCCGGCGAAACGCAGGTAGGCGCGGAGCGCGTCGCGCATCGCGTCCACGAACCCGTCGGCGCGGCGCGGCGCGAAGCCGTCCTCCCACCAGACGTTGAGCACCTGGACACGCGCCTCCTCGCGGTCGATGCGCGGCTCGATCCGGCCGACCAGGCGGTCCCGGAAGACGATGGGCAGCACGTACCAGCCCCAGCGGCGCTTGTTGGGCGGTACGAAGAGCTCCCAGACGTAGTCGAAGTCGAACAGGCTCCCGAGGAGCTTGCGGTCCCAGACCAGCGGATCGAAGGGGGAGAGGAACGCGACGGAAGGCGGCGGCTCCGGCGGCGCGTCCAGGAGCGCGACGTCCTCCCGAATGACGAAGCGCTTGCCGCTCAGGCCCTCGACCTCGACAGGCACGAGCTCGCCGCGCTCGACGAGCTCCTCACGCAGCGCGTTTCGCCCCGGGTGATCGGGCCGGCGCGGGTCGGGCCTCGCGACGCCGATCCCGCCGAAGATGTCCCCGGCCCCGCCGATGCCGAGCAGGCCGTGCGCCCGATAGCGCGACAGGAGCTTGTGCCGGAGCTGCTCCCGTAGCGGGACCTCCTGCTCGAGGACATCGGCCCGGACGAGGCGCTCGAGGAGGTCGTAGTAACGGCGGTTGCCGTCGCGGCGCGCGAGGCCGAGGACGCCCGTTGCAGCGTACGCCTCGAGCACGGCGCGCACGGCGTTCGTCGGGACTCCGAACCAGTCGGTCGTCGCGCCGCTCTCCGGGTCGAAGTCGAGGGACGAGAGCGGCCCTTCCGCACGGATTCGGTCGAGCACGCGCGCGGCCACGTCCGCGTTCTCGGCGAGGATCTGCGGCGCGTGCCCGCGCAACGTGCCGCGGAACCACGCGAACTCGCTCGTCGGGACGAAGGAGAGCCCCTTGTTGTATGCCTCGAAGATCTCGCGGCGCTCGTAGAGGAGGTCGCACCACGCGGGCTCGTAGTCCGCGACGCGCGCGTGCAGCACGAGGTCGTGGCTCCGGCCGGCGACGGAGATCGGGTCGAACTGGATCGAGCCGAGCCTGCGGAAGACCTCGAGCACGGCGTTCGGCCCGCCCTCGAGCGACCGAGCCGGCGCGACCAGCTGGCGGGCGACAAGGAAACGGCGGGCGGCCTCGGCCGTAACCTTCACCGAGCGGACGCTACCCATCCCGGCCATCGACGCAAGGACCTCGGGCCGGCGCCTCTGTGGAGTTGCCACCGGTCGTCCGCCCGGCTCGCTAGCGTCGCACCGCCGGAACTCGAGCCAGTCGACGTGAACGAAAGGCGCGCACTTGGGGCGCCGTTTGTGGAGCCCTCTGACGGGCTCGAACGATCGACGTATTTCCCACCATCGCGACCGAGCTTCGACCCTTACACCCGAGCCACGCAGCGCCATTTATTCCGTCCCGCCCCTTGCATCCTGGCCGAGGGCGTAGCGCGTGCCTTCGGCGTCTTCGAACATTGCCCACCAACCCCAATGCATCTCGACCGGCGGCGTAGGGAAGCTCACGCCGCGCGCGGTTAGTTGCCTGTGGGTTGCCTCGATGTCCTCGCACGTGAAGAAGACGTTGGCGTGCGGCAGCTCGTCCGGCGCATCGGGCCGTTGTTCATGCGGCGCGCGCTTGCTCAACACGAGCAGCAGGTTGCCGTCGGGCGGCCGGACTTCGATCCACCGCTCGCCTTCGAACGTCTCGTCGCGGACGAGCTCGAAACCGATCGCGGCCGTCCAAAACTCCTTCGCGCACTCTTGATCGTCGACGGGGATGGCGACCTGGCTGACCGCGCTGATCACGCCGAGCTTCTCGATGCCGCGGGGTCTCGATGCTCGGCGCGAGGCCGAGCCGAGCATCCAGATCGGCAGGAGATCGCTGTCGTGGCGACTGCTGCAGCGCTGTCCACACCGCAGATATAGCGTCCCTCGCCACATGCCAACTCGTCGAATTCGGACAAAACGCGCCGATGCATTGGCGAACCGAGCCGCTGGGGATTCGTCCGGATTCGGCGAGAGCCAACGAGGGGGAGACCGCCGCGTACGTGTGCTCCGTGGTCTGCGTTCCGTGGTCGTGACCGGAAACCGCCGCCAGCAGCGCTTCGCGCACGGGCGCGGTCAGCTCGACGGCGACGGTGTGGTAGCTCTCGATGAGCCCCATGACGGGTTCGCGGTAGTTCTGACGCCACTCGTCGCTCCCGTAGAACGAGTCGAGTTGCTCCTGCCGCTGAGCGGCGGACGAGAACGCTCGGATGAGGCAATAGTGGTCGTCACCGTCAGCGGACGGTGCACACGCGACCACGCGGATGCCGAAGCGCCCGAGCATAGGCAGCGGGCCTTCACGGACGAGGCGGTCGAACTCGTCGGAGGCGCCGGACACGAGCTTGTACGTTCGGATCTCGAGCATCGTCATATGGCGTGCGGAGACGGGCAGCCTCTCGTCAGGCTGCGTCCATTCGCGCAAACAATCGTTGCCGGGGGTCGTCGAGCCAGAGATGCGTCACCGCCAGCGCCCGCCACGGCCGCCACCGCTCGCTGATCGCCGCGGCGATTTCTCCGACTTGCCCGCTGAGGGTGCGCTGCAGGCCGTGGTTCGAAATCGGACAAGCGTCTCGCTCTCCGAGCCGCAGAGCGAGGTAATGAGCGGTCCACGGCCCCACGCCTTCGATCGCGGTGACGGAGTCGATGAGCTCGTCGAGCGAGACGCTGCGGTCGAGGCGGATCGCCTCGGCGTGGACGGCTTGCGCGAAGGCGCGGATCGCCGTGCGGCGCCCCTGCGTCAGGCCTATGCGGCTGAGATCCGCCTGAGCGAGGACCTCAGGTGAAGGAAACGTGTGCGTGAGGCCGAGCTGTGCGAGCCCGGCGATCGGAGTGCCGAATCGTCCTACGAGCCGCCCGGTAACGGTGTTCGCAGCAGCGACGGTTATCTGCTGCCCGATGATCGCGCGTACGCCTGTCTCGAAGGCATCCCAGGTCCCGGGGGCGCGAACGCCGGGTCGCGCTCGAATCAGCGGCCCGATGATGGCGTCGTCGCCGAGGTGGCTTGCAGGCTCGTCGAGGTCGAGGTCGAGGCTCGGGATTCGCCGTGCCCGTTGCACGACGTGGATCAGCTCACGCCAGTGCGGCAGATGCGCTCGGAGCAGCAGCTCACCCGTCTGCCCGGGGAAGAGCTCGAGCACGCCCGGGTCGCCGTCGATCACGATCGTACGTCGGTAGACGTCCCCTGCCGTGTGCTCGACACCTAGGATCGCGCGAGCGGAGAAATAGCCAAGCATCGACGGCCAGTCGAGGGGCCCCTTGAACGGCAACCGCAAAAGCAGGCCGCCGTCGGCAGCGAGGCGATCGGTCACGCGCCGGCGGGCGCGCAGCTCGCGAGGCGACATGCGAAACACGTCCTTGCACGCTCGGTTGAGCTGACGGAGGCTGCCGAACCCGGCGGCGAACGCGATCTCGAGGACGGTGAGGTCGGTGTCATCGAGCAGCCGGCGAGCAAAATGCGCTCTGGCCGACCGCGCCAATCCGCCCGGGGTCACGCCGAGGTGCTCGACGAAGAGCCGGCGGAGGTGCCGCGCCGATACGCCGAGGCGAGCACCCAGCTCGGCCTCTGTACCAGTGTCGAGAGCGCCGTCGAGGACCAGCCCGACGGCCCGGCACACGAGGTCGGGACCGCCGGCCCAGGCCGCGAGCTGCGGAGACCGGTACGGACGGCAGCGAAGGCACGCGCGATATCCCGCAGCCTCGGCGGCCGCAGGAAGCGCGTACCGCCGAACATTCTCGACACGCGGCTGCGCGGAGCACCCGGCTCGGCAATAGATGCCGGTCGTGGTGACCGCGGCGCAGGCTTCCATCTCGTGACCTATAGCTTCGGTGACGTCGTTTGACCGGACAGATACGGACAGGCGCGCGTGCGCCTTATTCGATCGAAGCGCTGCCGCTGATCACGCACGCGACTGTTGCAGCCGCTCTCCGCCGACGGCAAGAGCCACGTGCGCCGCTTCCCGCGAGTCCAGGCGGCCGTCACGGGCAGCGGGTCAGATTCGACATCGCGTAGACAACGGCTCGTTCCGCAGGGCCAGCTTGCCCGATCACTCCTTCGTTCGGCCAACCGGCTGCACGCTCGAGGTGTCCGAATTCGGCGAGCACGCAACGGCGTGATCGAGGCAGCGTCGGAGATTATCCGGCAAACGACATCGGCGAACGGACACGACGTTGACCGCCACAGCGTCTCGGTCGTGAAGAACACGACTCCTGTCAGCGCGAGCCGCGTCGCCGTGCTGTCGGACGTGCACGGGAACGCCGTCGCGCTCGAGGCGGTGCTGCGCGTGGTCGCTGCCGAGGAGCCGGAGCTGCTCGTCTTCGGGGGTGACCTGACATGGGGGCCACTGCCCGAGGCGACGCGAGAGCTTGTCGCTCCCCTTGAACACTCGGCGCTCTTCGTGCGCGGGAACGCCGAACGCAGCCTTGCCGAGGCCGCGGCGCGGACGCAGAGCGGCCCAGCAGATGAGCTGACGGAGCGAGAGCGGTGGATGCTCGCGCGTCATTCCGCCGACACCCTCGACTTCCTCGCCCGGTTCGTCGAAGGGGCGGTCATCGCCATTTCCGGTCTCGGCGACGTCCGCTTCTGTCACGGCTCGCCGCGCAGCGACGAGGAGCTGATCACTTTCGCGACACCGGAGATGCGGATGCGTGCGCTGCTCGGCGACGTCCCGCAGAAGGTCCTCGTCAGCGCGCATACGCACATCCAGTTCGACCGAAGGGTCGCGGGCGTCCGCTCGGTCAATCCCGGCAGTATCGGCATGCCGTACGAGGGGAGGTCCGGCGCTGCCTATTGGGCGCTGCTGGGGCCGGACGTCGAGCTGCGGCGCACCGAATACGACGTCGATGAGGCCGTGCGCCGCTACCGCGCGAGCGACGACCCGAGGGCCGAGCAGATGGTCGAGATTCTCGTCTCGCCGCCGACACCTGACGACGTCGTCGCCGACGCCGAGGCACGCGAGTTCGCCGGGTGAAGAGGTACTAGGCTCGAGCACGGTCGTTACCCGGCCAGCACTGAGCTTGCTTCGCTGAGAACGGCAAATCTCGCACCGGTCGGATCGGCGATCAGCGCGGAGTCGCCCACGGACGCGTCGCCGAGGTGGTCGCCTCCGAGTCGCTGAGCCTTCGCGGCGACCGCGGATGGGTTCTCGACCATGAAGTACGGTAGCCATCCTTCGAGCGATGCCCTCCGCTCGTGGCGGATGCGCATCGAGATGCCCGGGCCGGCCACGTCGACGACCCGGGTGTGCTCAGGTGATTCGTCCCGGTAGCTCCACCCGAACACGGCACCGTAGAACGATCTGGCGCGAGTCAAATCCGACGTAGAAAGCTCGGTCCAGCAGTGCGCGTTGACCGCGTTCGTGCGGGTCGCGCCTGTCCGTGCGAGCGGTTGCCAGAGCGAGAGGATCGAACCTGTCGGATCCGCCAATGTCGCGACGCGGCCGTAGTCGAGGACTCTGAACGGCTGTCGGAGGATTGTCGCGCCGTGTCTGCGAGCGTCCGAGACTGTGGCGTCCGCGTCGCGAACACCGATGAACGCGGTCCAATGCGGCGCCACTCGTGCAGCACGCGCCGGCGCGGTCTGGGCGTACAGGATCGCCACGTCTTCTCGCCCGGCCGAAAGGGTCGTCACCGTTCCAATCGCGCGCGTCGCGATATCGGAAGTCCGCCAGCCGAACAGCTCGGCGTAGAAGACGGTCGCGCGTCGCGGATCAGAAGTTGCAAGGCCGACCCACGCGAACGGGCAGGGGGCGTCGCGGATGTTGGTCACGCTGTCACTCCGGCGCTCCACAACGGGCACGAGCACGGCCAAGGCAGCTCGCCCGTGGCCGTGCCCGAACGTGCTTCATCGGTTAGCGCGAGAGGTCTGCTCGACGGACGCCGGACCTCGTCATCACGCTCCGGATGAGATCCCACGAAGCGGGCGAAGCCTTCTGCAGCTGCGTCGGTGCCATGCTCGACCCGTGTGCCCGCGGGCTTGCGAGGAAGGCGACGCTCCGGCCGGTCCCTTCCTGGACAGCTTCACCAGTGACCTGGCCGAAGTCGTTGATGTCGTTGGCCGCGCACAGCCGACCCGCATAGGCGGGGGCGAGACTGTCCAGATCTCGCATCACACCGTGTTCCCAGATGAACGCGCGACAGGCGAAGTCCCCCGAAAACGAGACGCCGACCACCTGGCGGTCCTCATTGATCCCGAGCGCCTGGCTGTAGGGGTCCTCACCCAACGCGCCGAGATCGATGATTCGTCCCGGTTTGGTGGAAAGGAACGCGCGAGGCCGGAACGACGCGCCGTCGGCCGCGGACCGGTTCACGAACCCGACGACGTCGCCTTTGCGGTTGATCGCCATCGGTGTGTTCCACGCGACGCCGCCCAAGTCGCCGATGTTGATGGCCACTCCGTTCTCCCAGAGGACCGAGTGCCGGGCGGTGAACCGGCCAAACGCTCGGTCGCAATCCCCGGAGATGCCGACTACGTGGCCGTTGTCGTTGATCGCGGTCGCCGCCGTCGCCGAGTCACCGGGAAGGGGCGGAAGCGATTGAATGTCGCCCTGGGCGGGTCCCCACACCACTGCCAGGAACTGCAGGACCTGTGGTGCGACGCAGCTCGGATCGTGCACGGTGTTCTCCGCCCATCCGACCGTCTGCAGGGCGTTGTTCGTGCCCGTCGCGAAGCTGTTGTACCCACCGAGCGTCGGGAGCGCCCGCTTGTGCCCGTTCTGCCACACGAAGCCGGAGCAGTTGTGCCTCGACTGGGTGAAGAAGTACCCGCAGCTCCAGATCTCGTTGAGCGGGTTGAGATCGCCGGTCTCGGCAATGCCGCTGATCGCGCCGAGGTCGTTCTCGACCGGCCAAAGAACGGCGCTGTTCGTTCCCGGCCCACCGAACGTGCCCAGATCCGTGACGGAGCCGAACCGCCACAGCGTCGCGTGGAGATCGCCGGTCGCAACCGTGGCGTTGCCGGCGACCCAACCCGTGTTGTTCACGCTGGTGCCGACGCTGTAGCTGCCTCCCAGGGAGCCAAGCTCCTGAACGTCGTAGTCCGGCATCGCTCGCTGCGAGGCGCTCGCGGCGCCGCTGATGAGCATTGCCGCGCCGAGGAAAACGGCGAGAACTACGGTGAGGACCCCGTTCCTGGTGGTGTGTCTGCGACCTGTCGCATCTGGACGAGACGTCTCCATTCGCTCTCTCCCTCTCGTTGTGTAACCGGCAGCCGAACGCACGCAGTGTGCGCTCGCGCCGGGCGAGCGGACTCGCCAAATCCGGACGTGTGATTCCGGAAAAACGTCAGTAGGCGGCGGTGTGGGTGCGACTGAAGTCCATCACCCAGTTCAGCTCGAAGGTCCTGCCGCCGTCGAACGAGAACGACTGCTCCCAGCGCGCCGACGACGGCATGATCCCCGACCACCGGAAGCGCACCTTGATTGCATGGCCGGCGACGTGGTCGTCGCCTTCGAAGTGCCCCTGGCCCTCCGTGAAACGGCCGGCGAGCGGCGGGTCGAGCCTGCCACCGCCGCTGCTCGACGCCCACCAGATCCGCCACAGAGCGGTCGCCGGATCGAAGAGCCGGAGCGCGAGGCCGTGGAACGCACCGCGGCCGGGGAAGTCGGCGGCGTAGTACGTGTCGACGTTGCCGAGGCCGCCGAGGATCGGCCGCGACTCGACGTCCGACTCGAACTCCACCCAATCGAGGGGCTGCCCGGGTAGGGGGTCGCGCAGCTTTCGATTGCGGACGTGCCACGGGCCGGCGAGGAAGTCGAAGTCGCGGCGTCCGTCGAGGCCATGGGCGGGAGCGGTCGAGGCGTCGGTGTTCACTCGTTTGTCCTTTCGGGCGCGCGTTGGGCGCGCGTCACGTGTGTCGTGAATGCCCTGGCAGGGCGACGCCCGCCCTGTCAGAAGCGACCGCCGCGTCGGCAAGAGCACGAGCTTCTCGACCCGCCTGATCGACGACAGCCGGCCGAGCGCCGCATCGACGGCGTCGCGCGTGGGCGCGGCGGCCGCCTCGAGCGCCGACGCCGCCGTGAAGCCGGCGAACCACACGACCACGGACTCGCCCTCCCTGACAGGCAGAACCGGGTAGTCGTTCCTGCTGGGCTCCGTTACGAAGTAGCCGAGTACTTGACCGCCGTGACGGCCGATCGCCGCCGCGATCGTGGATTCGAACACTTCAACGATCGCGGTCTCGGTGTTCGCCGTTTCGAGGTGGACGAGAGTTGCGGCAACGACGCCCCGCGAGCCGTCCGGGCGCTCGTCGTCGAGCGCGAAGCCCGCGCCGCTCCGCGCGGGTCGCAGCAGGAGGACGTTGTCGGATTCGACGATGGTCGCGTTCGCCGCGGAGCGATGCGCCCGCCACACCGGGCCCTCGTAAAAGGCGGAGAGGGCTGCTCGGCGTGACGGCATGTCCGCGAAGCCACGGAGCCATACGAACCGATTGGGGTCGTCGCGATCGGCAAACTGCCCGATCACGCTCATGCCTGTGCGCGCCTGCGGCTCGAAGAGCTCCCGCTCGAACAACTCGACGAGGACGTCGCGTTGGCCAGGGCGGAGCTCGTATTGACGCAGCTCGACGAGCGCCGAGTGGGGGGCTGGGCGGTGCTTGGAAGCTGACGTGATCTGCACCGTGTCGCGAAGGGTGTCGGGCGGCCGGCGCGTCACGGTGCCACGCCGTTGGCTCTCTGGGAAGATCCACAACGATGCAGAACGATGAGTCCAGCTGGATTTCGATCGATCGTGCGCCAGGCGAGACGTTGCGGGCGGCGCTGCGGCGGACGCTGCGAAATGCAGTCCGCGACGGAGCGCTACGCGCGGGCACCCGCCTGCCGGCTTCGCGCGTGCTCGCCCGGCAGCTCGGCGTCTCGCGCGGTGTCGTCACCGACGCGTACGCCCAGCTCGAGGCCGAAGGCTTCCTCGTCGTGCGGGAGCGCCTCGCACCGGTCGTCGCCGGGGTTGCAGCGCAACCCCGGCGGCGCAGCGCCGCCGACTCACCGCCGCGCGCGCCTCGGTACGACCTCACGCCGACGACGCCGGACGTGATGGGCTTCCCCCTGCGTCAGTGGCTGGCGGCGTACCAGAAGTCGGCACGCCGGACGGCACCGGCGACGCTCGACTATCGGGAGCCACGCGGCGAGCTCGCGCTCCGCGAGGTCCTCGCCGACCATCTTGGGCGCACGAGGGGCGTCATCGCCGAGCCCGGGCAGATCATCGTCGTCCAAGGCACGGCGCAGGGCTTCGACCTTCTGCTCAGGAGCCTGGCCGCGCGCGGAGCCCGCCGGGTCGCGGTCGAGGATCCCTCGCACACGACCCAGCACGAGCGGATCCGCGCGCACGGCATCGACCTCGTCGCGCAACCCGTCGACCGCCACGGCGTGACCGTCGACGGGCTCGACGCCGACGCGCTCCTCGTTACGCCGGCGCATCAGTTTCCGACCGGCTGCGTCCTCACGGGCGCCCGACGGCGGTCGCTGCTTGCCTGGGCCGACGCCGACGATGCGCTGTTCGTCGAGGACGACT
>Ga0126312_10003886_pt1 | contig 10093 bp, 9 predicted proteins | sample Plot104A_FD_92537 | JGI IMG/M metagenome (GOLD analysis project Ga0126312, IMG submission 92537) | Serpentine soil microbial communities from UC McLaughlin Reserve, CA, USA - Plot104A | ecosystem: Environmental > Terrestrial > Soil > Grasslands | place: USA: UC McLaughlin Reserve, Lake County...
CCCGACCACGTTGTCGCCGTGCAGCGCCGAGATCGGGATGAAGGTCACGTCCTGCACGTCGAGCTTCGCCGCCCACCCGGTGAACTCGGAGCAGATCCGGTCGAAGACCTCCTGGTCCCAGTCGACCAGGTCCATCTTGTTGACGCAGACGACCAGGTGCGGGATGCGAAGCAGCGACGCGATGAACGCGTGCCGGCGTGACTGCTCGAGCACGCCCTTGCGCGCGTCGATCAGGATCAGCGCGAGGTCGGCGGTCGAGGCGCCCGTGACCATGTTGCGCGTGTACTGCTCGTGCCCCGGCGTGTCGGCGATGATGAACTTGCGCCGCGGCGTGTGGAAGTAGCGGTACGCGACGTCGATCGTGATGCCCTGCTCGCGCTCGGCGCGCAGGCCGTCCGTCAGGAGCGCGAGGTTCACGTAGCCGTCGCCGCGCCGCTTGGAGGTCTCCTCGACGTGCTCGAGCTGGTCCTCGAAGATCGACTTCGTGTCGAACAGCAGCCGGCCGATCAGGGTCGACTTGCCGTCGTCGACCGACCCGGCCGTGGCGAACCGAACGAGCTCCGAGGTGCGGACCGCCGTGGGCCGCCCGTTGGTGGCCGCGCCGGGCGCCATCAGGACACCCTCCGGGGGCTCGCGCCCCCGGTCCCCCGCTGACGCCTGGCCGGTATCAGAAATACCCCTCCTTCTTGCGGTCCTCCATCGCAGCCTCCGAGATGCGGTCGTCCGCGCGCGTCTCGCCGCGCTCGGTGATCCGCGTGGCGGCGATCTCCGCGACCACGTCCTCGAGCGACGTCGCCTCCGAGGCGACCGCGCCGGTGCAGCTCATGTCGCCGACCGTGCGGAAGCGCACCCACTTCTTGAACGGCTCCTCGCCGGGCAGCAGCTCCACGTGGTCCGACACGGCGTACAGCATCCCATCGCGCTGGAAGACCTGGCGCTGGTGCGCGAAGTAGATCGGCGGCAGGTCGATCTTCTCCTCGGCGATGTACTGCCAGACGTCGAGCTCGGTCCAGTTCGAGAGCGGGAACACGCGCACGTGCTCGCCTGGCTTCACGAAGCCGTTGTAGATGCTCCAGAGCTCCGGGCGCTGCCCCTTCGGGTCCCATTGGCCGAAGTCGTCGCGGAACGAGAGGATGCGCTCCTTCGCACGTGCGCGCTCCTCGTCGCGGCGCGCGCCACCGAACGCGGCTCTGAAGCCGTGCTCCCCGATCGCGTCGAGCAGCGTCACGGACTGGAGCCGGTTGCGCGAGGCGCGCGGGCCGGTCTCCTCGACCACGCGGCCGTTGTCGATCGAGTCCTGCACGGAGGCGACGATCAGCCGCGCTCCCATTTCCTCAACGAGCCGGTCGCGGTACTCGATCACCTCGGGGAAGTTGTGCCCTGTGTCCACGTGCATGACCGGGAACGGAAGGCCGCCCGGGTGGAACGCCTTGCGGGCGAGCTGGAGCAGCACCGCGCTGTCCTTGCCGCCCGAGAAGAGCAGAACCGCGCGCTCGAGCTCGGCCGCGACCTCGCGGATCACATGGATTGCCTCGGACTCGAGGGCGCGGAGATGTGAGATTTCGTAGCTCAAGCGTGCAGGCCGCACTCGGTCTTGTCTTGACCGGCCCAGCGGCCTTCGCGGCCGTTCCCAGGAAGCGTGCAGGGGGCGCAGCCGATCGACTCATACCCTCTGTCGTGGAGGGCATGGTAGGGCAGATCGTGCTGGTTTACGTAAGTCCACACGTCGTGGTCGGTCCAGTCGACGAGGGGATTGAACTTCCAGACGCCGCGCGCCTCGTCCCACTCGACCGGCTCAGCGCCCGCCCGCGTGGGCGATTGCTCGCGCCTGATGCCCGTTATCCACGCCTCCGTGCCCTGGAGCGCACGCTCGAGAGCGTCCACCTTGCGCGCCCCGCAGCAGTTCGCCGCGCTCCAGGGCGTGCCGTTCGGCGGCGTCGCGTCCACGACCTCCACGCGCAGCCCGTAGCGGTCCTCGACCTTGCGCCAGACCTCGTAGGTCTCCGGGAACAGCACGCCCGTGTCGATCGTGAACACGCGCGCCGACGGCTCGATCCGCATGAGCATGTCGATCATGACCGACTCCTCCTTCTGGAAGGAGCAGGCCATGACGAGCGCCGGGTGGTGGCGCTCGACGGCCGTCCGCAGCGTCACCTCGGCGGTAATCGCTACACCGCGCATTCGCCCTCACCCCGGACGACCTGGAAGGGCTCCTTCTTCTGCCAGTCGATGAAGTACTGCATGTTCTCGAGGGTGAACTCGACCGGCATCGACAGATCGCGGACCTCGTCCTCGAAGCGCGTCTGCCCGACGCGCTCGGCGAAGTCGTTGAAGACCTCGCCGTCCTGGCGCTCCGCCTCGTACATGCGCACCCAGCGCTCCACCGCGTCCGGCACCCGCTTGGCCGCGAGGCGGACCTTAAGCCGCGTGCCGTAGATCACCTCGCCGCCCTCGTAGTTGCCGCCGATGTGCGCGACGTATGCGGGGATCGTGTGCTCGCCGACCTTGATCGACGCGCCGTAGAACCCGAGGTTCGCGATGTGGTGCTGGCTGCAGCCGTTCGGGCAGCCGGACATCTTGATGTGGATCCGCCTCGTGAGCGGGTCCTCGATGCCCATGGACTCGATGCGCTCGCGCACCGCGTGGTTCAGGCCCATCGAGCTCGTGATGCCGAGCTTGCACGAGTCCGTGCCGGGGCAGCTGACCACGTCGTTGATCTCGTCCGCGCCGGCGTCGCCGAGCCCGAGCTCCGAGAGCGCCTGCCAGACCTCGAAGAGCGTATCGTCGCGCACCCAGCGCAGCACCAGGTTCTGGTGGACGGTCGTGCGCGCGTAGCCGCCGGAGTACTGGCGCATCAGGTCGGCGAGCCCGCGGAACTGCTCGGGTGTGAGGTCGCCGCGGATCACCTTGACCTGCACCGTGGAGAAGCCCCTCTGGCGCTGGGGGACCACGCTCGTGGCGCGCCAGCGCTCGAACTGGCTGCCGTCGCCGTTCGGGCTCGCGTAGGTGGCGGGCACGGGCGGCGCTCCGGCCTCCTCGTCGTCGATGTACAGGAGCGGCCCCGGGTCGAAGTCGCGCTCGGCGACCCAGTCGCCCTTCAACTCCTCGTCGACCTGCCTCGCCAGCTCCTCGATCCCGAACTTGTCGACGAACACCTTGATGCGCGCCCGCGCGCGGTTCGCGCGCAGCCACTCCTGGCGGTCGAAGATGCGGAACACCGCCTCGGCGACCTTCAGGTACTCGCCGTCGTCGGCGGTCACGAACTCGCGCAGCGTCGGCGCGACGCGCGGCATGATCGAGGTGCCGCCGCCGACGCGCAGCTCGAAGCCCTTCACCCCGTCGCGGATGCGCGGGATGTAGGCGATGTCGTGGATGCCGGTGATCGCCCGGTCCTCATCCGTGGCGGTGAAGGCGGTCTTCACCTTGCGCGGCATCAGCTGCGTCGTGGGGTGGCGCACGAAGTAGCGCACGTATGCGCCGACGTACGGCGTCGGGTCGAACAGCTCGCCCTCGCAGACGCCGGCCCACGGGTCACCGGTCACGTTGCGGACCGTGTTGCCGCAGCCCTCGCGGCTCGACAGGCCGGAGTCGGACAGCTCGCGGATCGCCGCGGCCGCGTCGCGCAGCGGGATGTGGTGGAGCTGGATGTTCTGGCGCGTGGTGATGTGGCCCTTGTTGAGGGGCGCGTACTTCTCCACCACGTCCGCGAACGCCTCCATCTGCTCCGGCGTGATGCCGCCGAACGGGAGCTTCACGCGGATCATCTGGACGTCGGCCTGGCGCTGCCCGTAGACGCCCTGCTTCAGCCGGAACCCGATGAACTGGTCCTCGGGCGTCTCACCCTCGAGGAACTTCTCCGCCTCGTTGTCGAAGTCGTCGAACTCGCGCTCGAGGATCGGGATGATGTGCCCGGGGACGTTCTCGTACACCTCCGGGTTGTCGAGGGACCCCTGCTTGCCCTTGCGCTTGGGCGTTGTGGCGCCAGCACCGGGCTCTGCCCGGCGCGCAGCGATGCCATCTGGCGCGGAAACCGGTTCCATGATGGGAAAGTACCAAAAGACAGTCGGGATTCCTGCCTTTTATCGGCAGGGTCCCGCTAGGAGCTGACCGCGCGCCTGTACTTGTGGACGGAGAGGCCCGCGAATACGACGATCAGGCCGACCGACCAGAGGACCGCGGCCCATACGTCGTTGCCCGCCGGAGAGCCCAGGAACAGGGCACGCGTGGCGTCGACGACGGTGCTGAACGGGTTCGCGTTGGCGAACGCCTCGACCGCCGCGGGCATCGAGTCAGGCGGCGCGAAGGCGGACGAGGCGAACGTGATCGGGAAGATCACCACGAACCCGAGCGACTGCGCGCCCTCCGGCGAGCTCGAGTTGAGCGCGATGAAGGCGAAGATCCACGAGAACGCGTAGCCGAACAGCAGCAGCAGCCCGATCCCGGCGACCACCTCGAGCGGGCTCGCGCTGAAGTTGAAGCCCACGAGCAGCCCGACGACGATGATCACGGCGATCGAGACGGCGTTCGTGGCCACGTCCGCGAGCGTGCGGCCGGCCAGCACCGCCGAGCGCGCCATCGGAAGTGAGCGGAACCGGTCGATGAGCCCCTTGCGGAGGTCGTCCGAGAGGCCGATCGCGGTGACGAAGCCGCCGAACGACATCGTCTGCGCGATGATCCCCGGCATCAGGAAGTCCGCGTAGTCGTCGAAGCCGGGCGTCTGGATCGCGCCGCCGAAGACGTACACGAAGAGCAGCACGAACATGATCGGCTGGATCGTGAAGGAGACCCACAGGTCCGGCTGGCGCGGGATTCGCAGCAGGTTCCGCCTGGCGACCACGGCGGTGTCCGCAGCCGCGTAGGCCAGGGCGCTCATGCCACGGCCTCCTCCTCGCGCTGCTCGGCCTCCTCCTCCTCGGCCTCGGCCGCGTGGCCCGTGAGGGAAAGGAAGACGTCGTCGAGGGTGGGCCGCCGCACCGCGATGTCGGCGATGCGTACGCCCGTGGCGTCGAGCCGCCGCACCGCTTCGGCGATGTCGCCGCGCGCCTTGTTCAGAGGCATCACCAGGATCCCGTGCTCGCACTTGGGCCGCTCGTCCGCCAGCGGGGCCAGCGTCTCGATCGCCGCCGCCTCCTGCCCGTAGTCCTCGAGCGTCACCTCGAGCCGCTCGCCGCCAACCTGGTTCTTAAGCTGGTCGGGCGTGCCCTCGGCTATCACGCGGCCGTGGTCGATCACGGCGATGCGGTCGGCGAGCCGGTCCGCCTCGTCGAGGTACTGGGTGGTGAGGAGGACGGTGGTGCCGGCCGCCACGCGCGCCTCGATCGTCTCCCAGAGCTGCAGCCGGCTGACCGGATCGAGCCCGGTCGTGGGCTCGTCGAGGAACAGCACGGGCGGGCGCGCCACGAGCGCCGCCGCCAGGTCGAGGCGCCGCCGCATCCCGCCCGAGTAGGTCTTGGTGAGGCGGTCCGCCGCGTCGGTGAGCGAGAAGCGCTCGAGCAGCTCGTGGGCGCGCACGCGCGCCGGGCCGCGCCCGAGGTGGTAGAGGCGCCCGACCATCTCGAGGTTCTCGAAGCCCGTGAGGTTCTCGTCGACGGCCGCGTACTGGCCGGCGAGCCCGATCTGCGAGCGCAGCGCCGCGGCGTCCTTCACCACGTCGAACCCGGCCACGCGGGCGGTCCCGGCGTCCGGCGGCAGGAGCGTAGTGAGGATGCGCACGGCGGTCGTCTTGCCCGCCCCGTTGGGGCCGAGCAGCCCGAGGATGGTGCCCGGCGCCGCGTTCAGGTCGATGCCGCAGAGGGCCTGGACGTCGCCGAAGCGCTTGCGAAGGCCCTCTACCGCGATAGCTGCTTCGGCCATCCAAAGCACTGTACGGATCGTCGAAGATTGCGGCCATGTGCCCCCTGAACATCTCCGATCCCGAGTTCACCTTCGATCCCGAGGACCCCGAAGGCTTCCGTGCCGGCATGCTCCGCATCGGCACGCAGGTCGGTGCCGAGCAGACCAGCGCGACCGTCTACGAGCTCCCGCCCGGCCAGCTCCTGTGCCCCTACCACTACGAGTACGGCGAGGAGGAGTGGCTGCTGGTGCTCCACGGCCGCCCGTTCCTGCGCACCCCCGAGGGGACCGAGGAGCTGGCGCCGTTCGACCTCGCCTTCTTCCGGCGCGGGCCGGAGGGCGCGCACCAGGTCGGCAATCGCACCGACGAGCCCGCGCGCGTGCTCATGTGGTCGAACGTGGTCTACCCGAGCGCCACCTCGTATCCGGACAGCGGCAAGGTGGGCGTCTGGACCGGGTGGAAGCCCGAGGACCTGATCGTCGAGCGCTCGTCCGGCGTGGACTACTACCGCGGCGAGAAGCCGTAGCGCCAGGGCGACTCGCCCGCGCCGCGCTTCGTCCCCTCGAGCAGGCCGGCGCGGAGCCAGGAGCTCACCTTGGGCTCCGGCTGCGCGGGCGCCGGCGCCGTGTCGCGGATGAACTGCTCGATGGCGGCGGCGATCGCCGCCGCCTCCTCTGGCGACGCCGGCTGACGCACCTCGATGCGCGGCCGGGCCGGGCTCTGCCTGCCGTTGCGGCTCACACCCTCACCCTAAAGGGGTCAGACCCCTTGAGGCTGGTTGAGGGTTACCGTTGTCGCGGATGCCCGACCTCCTCGTCTTCCCGCAGGAGACCGTCCTCCGGGCCATCGAGCCGGGCGAGGCGATCGAGCGCGTTCGCGACGGCTTCGTCGAGTACGCCGGCAACGAGTGGCAGATGCCGCCGAAGGTCTATCTCGACGCCTCGCCGAACGGCGACTTCCGGGCCATGCCCGCCAAGGGCGCGGGGCTCGCGATCCTGAAGTGGGTCACGTCGTTCCCGGGCAACCCGGAGGCCGGGCTGCCGGTGGTGATGGGGATGATCTGCGTCTCCTCGGCGGTGGACGGCGAGCCGCTCGCGCTCGTTGACGTGCGGGCGGTCACCGCGCTCCGCACAGGCGCGGTCGCCGCGGTGGCCGCACAGGAGCTCGCGCGCGAGGACGCGCGCACGGTCGGCATGATCGGGTGCGGCCTCCACGGGACCTGGGCGGCGCGCTGCCTCGCCGCCGCCGAGTACGGGCCGGGCGTCTGCTTCGACCCGGACCCCGAGGCCGCCGGCCAGCTCGCCGGCGAGCTCGGCTGGGAGGTCGGCGCCCGCGAGGACGCGCTCGCGTGCGACGTCGTCACCTGCGTGACCCCCGGCCACGAGCCGGTCGTCCGCGCGGGCGATCTGCACCCCGGCGTCCACCTCAACATGCTCGGCGCGGACGGGCCCGGAAAGGCGGAGGCGGAGCCGGAGGCGGTGGCGCGCTGCCAGCTCTTCTGCGACGAGTGGACGCAGGCCAGCCACGGCGGCGAGCTCACCGGCGCGGTGGAGGCCGGCCTCGTGACCCGCGACCAGGTGGTCGAGCTCGGCGCCGTCTTGACGGGTGCCCATCCAGGCCGTTCCGCCCCGGATGGGGCTACGCTGTTCGACTCCACAGGCTTGGCGATCCAGGATCTCGCGCTCTGCCTCGCGCTGATCGAGGTGCACCGTTCGGGGCGCGTGCGTGCCGATACCGTCCGGCTCTAAGCCCCTCCCCCCCCGACTCAGAGGCCCAATGCGCAGACTCCTCGCAACCGTCGCCGTCCTCACCGTGCCCGCCCTCGCCGCCGCCGGCTGCGGGGACACCGACGAGGCCGCCTCCGGCGCCTCCGAGCTCGTTCCGGCCGGCGCGATCATCTACGCCGAGGCGAACCTCAAGCCGGAGGGCGACCAGAAGCGCGCGATCGATTCCATCCTCGCCAAGTTCCCGGGAGGGGCTCAGGCCGGCGAGCGGCTCAAGGACCTGATCGAGAAGGGCCTGCGCGACTCGGACGCGGGGATCAGCTTCAAGAACGACATCGAGCCGTGGCTCGGCGACGAGGCCGCGTTCTTCGCGAGCGACTTCGGGACGATGAACGGCCAGGGGACCGCCGCGGGTATCGTCGCGACGAACGACGAGGACGCGGCGCTCGAGACGCTCGAGAAGACCGCCGACGGCAAGATCACGCGCACGAGCTACAAGGACGTCGACTACCTGACCGACGAGGCGGAGGGGACGAACGCCGCCGCCGTGCTCGACGGCTTCCTCGTGCTCGGCACGGAGCCGGGCGTCAAGGCCGTGATCGACACGAGCAAGGACGGGCCGACGCTCTCCGACGACGACCGCTACAAGAGCTCGCTCGAGAGCGCGGCCGACGACAGGCTCGGCCTGATCTATGTCGACATGCCACAGATCATGAAGAAGGCCGAGCAGACGGGCATGGGCGCGATCCCGGACTCCTTCAAGCGCTCCTTCGACGAGCCGCTCGTCTCCACCGTCGACGCCGACGACGACGGCGTGTCCTTCGAGTCCGCGATCACCGAGGAGCTCGCCACCACGTTCGGAGTCCTCGGCCACGGGAGCGAGCTCCTGAACGGGCTGCCGGCCGACTCGTGGGCCGCTGTCGCGCAGAACGACTTCGCGCACCTGCTCGACTACTTCGTCGACGCCTTCGCGGGCGTCGCAGGCGGGCGCGACGCGATCGAGCAGCAGTTCCGCGCGGCTACCGGGCTCGACCTGCAGAAGGACGTGCTCGACTGGATGGGCGACTTCGGAGTCTTCGTGCGCGGCAAGACCGTGTCCGAGCTGAACGGCGCGCTCATCGTGGAGACCAAGGACGAGGCCGCGTCGGGACGCTTCATCGAGGCGCTCGAGCGCCTCGCGAGGAACCAGGCCGACAACCCCGGCGACAGCGTCGGGCCGCTCAGCGCGCCCGGCGGCGGCAGGGGCTTCACCCTCTCGAGCGCCGACGTCCCGAAGCCGATCCACGTCCTCCAGCGGAACGGCCGCGTCGTGTTCGCGTACGGCGACGCAGCCGCGCAGGACGGGGTCGACGCCGGCGACAAGCTCGGCGACTCGCCGGACTTCTCGGCGGCGCACGATTCGCTCGGCGACTACGACGTCTCGTTCTACGTCCTGGTGAAGCCGATCCTCGACCTGGTCGACTCGACAGAGGCCGGGAGCGACCCCGACTGGCAGAAGGCGAAGCCGTACCTGGAGCCGCTCAGCGCGCTCGTGGCCGGAACCTCCGGCGACGGCGACGACCTGAAGTCGGTGTTCAAGCTGGTCGTGAAGTAAGCGGGCGGGCTCATCCCGCGCCCTTACAGCGGGATGTTCCCGTGCTTCCGCTTCGGCGTCTCGACGCGCTTCGTCTTCAGCGTCTCGAGCGCCCGGATCAGCTTCGGGCGCGTCTCGTGCGGGATGATCACGTCGTCGATGTAGCCGCGCTCGGCCGCCGAGTACGGGTTCGCGAAGCGCGCCTTGTAGTCGCCGATCAGCTTCTCGCGGCGCTGGTCGGGCGTCGGCGAGCTCTGGATGTCCCGCCGGTGGATGATGTTCACGGCGCCCTCTGGGCCCATCACGGCGACCTCGGCGGTCGGCCACGCGAACACGAAGTCGGCCCCCATGTGCTTCGAGTTCATGACGTCGTAGGCGCCGCCGTAGGCCTTGCGCGTGATGACGGTTAGCTTCGGCACGGTCGCCTCGGTGAACGCGTAGAGCAGCTTCGCGCCGTGGCGGATGATCCCGCCCCACTCCTGTGAGGTGCCGGGCAGGAAGCCGGGGACGTCCATAAACGTGAGCAGCGGGACGTTGAACGCGTCGCAGAAGCGCACGAAGCGGGCGGCCTTCTCGGAGGCGCTGATGTCGAGCACGCCGGCGAGCTGCGACGGCTGGTTCCCGACCACGCCGACCGGCCGGCCGTTCAGCCTCGAGAAGCCGACCACGATGTTGCGCGCGAAGTGCTCCTGCACCTCGAAGAACTCGCCGTTGTCCACGACCAGGTGCACCACGTCGCGCATGTCGTACGGCTTGTTCGGGTTGTCCGGGACGATCCGGTCGAGCTCCTCGTCCGCGCGGTCCGGGTCGTCGCCGGTCTCCATCTGCGGCGGCAGCTCGAGGTTGTTCTGCGGCAGGAACGACATGAGGTAGCGCACGTCCTCGAGGCATGTCTCCTCGTCGTCGGCCGCGAAGTGCGCGACGCCCGACTTCGAGTTGTGCGTCATCGCGCCGCCGAGCTCC
>Ga0126312_10003888_pt1 | contig 10090 bp, 5 predicted proteins | sample Plot104A_FD_92537 | JGI IMG/M metagenome (GOLD analysis project Ga0126312, IMG submission 92537) | Serpentine soil microbial communities from UC McLaughlin Reserve, CA, USA - Plot104A | ecosystem: Environmental > Terrestrial > Soil > Grasslands | place: USA: UC McLaughlin Reserve, Lake County...
CGGTCAGGTCCGCCCGAAACCTCCCACTTCCCGGGGAGCGCCGCCCTCGCTAGGGTCACCGACTGGCGGCCAGATCGACAGATCAAGCGGGCGCGTGTTCGACGTCAGCTGTCCGCCATGACCGGTGCGAACAATAGTTCTCTTCCACTCCAAGTGAAGCGCGGGCTGCGAAGAAGCATTCGCCGTTCTCCTCAACTTGAGCGGGCCTGGCTATCGCTTCGGCGGCGGGCCGGCCGCGATCAGTCCGCCAAACCCGCCGTGGCTGCATCTCAACCGCGTTTTGGACCAGTCACTGGGGTGCTAGAGACGCTTCGCTGGGTCTCGGAGGGAACGGTCGAAATCGGTGGCTGGGTGTACTCCCAAGGCGTGGTTGCCACCACCTCGATGCGCCCTTGGCTGGACATCTGGGCCGAGCGGTCAGGCGATCGATCGCGGGTTCGCGCGGTGACGCTACAACGGTTAGAGCCCGAGGCCAATCTGGCAGCAAACGATCCCAAGACCGACTACTCGGGTTCCGGGTTCGTGGCGCGGCTAGACCTGGCGGACGGTATGCGCCGCGGGCCGGGGCCCTGGCGTGTGCGCTACCGGTTGCGACACCATGGTCCGTACCGCATCGATGGCTCGTTCACCATGCTCAAGTCGGAGGGCTCCGCGGGCGGCCTCTTGGCAGGCCGCCTCCCGGATGGGACATATCTGCAGCCGTGCTGGTCGGACTCCGATGGACTGGAGTTCACTAGTCAGCCATCGGTGCCCGCCAAGCATCGGGCCGACACGGTCATGATCAGCGGTTTTCGTATCGGCGCGAATCCACCGACCGAAGTTCAGCTCAACGGCTCGCTAGCTGACCGGCAACTATCACAGTTGTCAGTCGGCCTTAGCGGTCCTCAAGGCTTCCTGGAGAGCTCGTTGATCGAGCGCGCTGGCTCCAGCTTCACCGCCACGATCCCACTGCGGCGTAGGGCATGGCATGGGCCAGAACTTCCCCCGGTTCGGGGGAACTACTACCTCACGGTCAAAGATGGTGACAGCACGATCCCTGCCCCGCTGACACACGCATCTGTCGCCCAGCTCCCGGTTATCCACTCGGAATCACAGATGGTCGTCCGGCTGGAACGAAGCCCAGCTGGCAGTGCCCGCGTGGCGGTTCGGCCGCCGCTGAAGTCCTCCGAGGTGGGCGAATACGCACAAGCTCGATTTCGCCAGCGCTTCAAGCAGACAAAGTCGCGCCGAGACGGGTCGATCTACTTCGAGACGTTTTACGGCAGAAGTGCCACGGATAGTCCACGAGCCATCTATGACGAACTGGTCCATCGCGGTGAGAGCCGGCCGATGTACTGGGGAGTCGCCGATTACTCCGTTCCGGTGCCGGACGGGTCAACTCCGGTGCTGAAGGGCAGCAACGCGTGGTGGCGGCTATTGAGCCGCGCCTCGTACTTCGTTCACAACTGTGGCGCGCCGCGTGTGCTGCAACCGGGTCAACAGATCGTCCTCCAGACTTGGCATGGCACGCCGCTAAAGCGCCTGGGCATGGACGGATTGGGCCGAGGCGGATCGGAATCGCGCGCCGGCGTGCTCTCGATGAGTTCGAGCTGGACCTATCTGCTGGCGCAGAACCGGTACAGCGCCGAAATCTTCAAAAGGGCGTACCTGTTCGACGGACCCATCCTGGAGCTGGGTTATCCGCGCAATGACACCCTGGTTCGGCCCGTGGTCAGCGCCGCCGAAATCCGGGATCGCATCGGAGTATCGAAGAGCGTGAGGATCGTGCTCTATGCACCGACCTGGCGAGACGGTGATGCCAGCATCGTGGGCTATCTCGATGCTCCGGCCTTGGCAGAAGCGCTGGGCGAGGAGTTCGTCGTACTGGTCCGCGGTCACAACCACACGCTCCAGGCCGGACGGCGGGAGAGCGCTGATCGGGTTGTCGACGTCACGACCTATCCGCAGGTAAACGAGCTCTTGACGGTCGCCGATGTCATGATCACCGACTACTCCTCATTGATGTTCGACTACTCGGTAACCGGCAAGCCGATGGTCTTCTTCGTGCCAGATCTAGAGCACTACCGCGATGAGCGTCGCGGCTTGTACTTCGACCTGGGCGCCGAAGCGCCAGGTCCGATCGTCCGAAGTCAGGACGACGTCGTGGATGCGCTTCGTTCGCAATCTGTCGAACAGCAGTACGCCGAGCGCTACGACCAGTGGCGCTGCAAGTTCAATCCACGCGACGACGGAAGCGCGGCGAGTCGGGTTGTGGATGCCGTCTTCGGCCCGGATCCGGGAACGTCAGCGCTGACGTAGAGCCTTGATCGCAGCCTGATCCAAGAAAGGTGTCAGGGTGCGGGCATAAGTGGCCGTGAGGTGGCTGCCGTCGAAGTAAACCACCGCACCACCGACCACGGCTGAGCACAGATCCGGTGCGCAGATCCGGTCGTTCAGGTTGGCCAGATGGACGCCTGAGGAATTGATCGCCGAAGCGGCATCGACGAGCGGCTCGTCCGGTTCCCACAGCTCGCGTGGACCACTGCACTGCGTTAGGTCCTCTCGCTGGGCTGCGACGCAGTCCGGGATTGAGCGGATCCCGCCCTCGACGGGGGCGGGAGTGTCGCGAAGGCCAACTACTTGGACATCGGCATCCGACCATTCAGTTAACAAGTCCTGGTAACCGTTCCGGTATGCCGCAATGCTGGCTTCTACCGAGTCGGCCCCGGCCGCCCGAACGGACATGCGGTTGGCCAGGAAGACCAGGTCGAAATTGTTACTTTTTACCGATTGCGAGACTTCGTCGACCCATCTGCGGCAGGCGTCTGAATAGGCAGCCGTGGCGAGGCGCTGCTTGACGGGCACAACGGCGCAGCGTGAGGCCAGGTAAGTCGTGATCCGCCAACCTCGCTTCCGGGCGATCTCTTGCAGCGGGGTTAGCCATTGGCCAGCATGCGAGTTGCCCACCAGCGCCACGGAGACGCTTGGCCGGGGATCCCCGAATTCACAGGTGATAGTTGGAAAGTTGGGTGAATAGGACCAGCAGTCCTTGCCGCCAGATACAGCGGCGTACGCGTCCGACTTGTCGACAGCGGCTTGGGCAGGTGCCGGCACAATCGTCCGATCGTACCGTCCCGCGCAGACCTCTGGCGTCTTAAGCGCGCCGGCACCAAAACATCGATCTCCGCTCGATATCGCGCGGTGCGCCTCCTGCCTGGCGGCACTTTCCCGCCACGAGGCCTCCAGCATTGGCACCCCGGACAGGCCGATGACCAATGCCATGCCTGAGACGGCCAGTGCATAGGTTCCCCGGATGCCCGGCACGCGACGGCCGAATCGGAACACATCCTCCACGTAGTTCTTGCTCAGCGTCCCCAGGGTCAGGCTGGCCGCCAGGATCACGGCCCGATCTAGCCAGCCGAGGCTGCCGCCGCTGACCCCGGGCAACAGGACGATCAACGGCCAGTGCCAGAGATAGACCGAGTAGGAGATGTCGCCCAACCATTGCATCGGCCGCCACTGAAGGACCCGGGTCGGTGAGAACCAGGCTGTACCGGCGTTCGCCCCAATCACCATCACGGTCCCAACGATTGGCAGTAACGCACGCCAGGACGGAAATGGCGTGACAGAACTGAACGTCAAGCCGGTCAGCGCAATTGCGGCGAGGCCCATCCATGCCAGCATTGCCGAGGCGCCCGCAGGTAACACTGTGGAGCTCGATGCCGAACGCTTAACGCCTCTGGCAACAATCCAGACGGCAAGCAGTGCTCCGGCACCCAGCTCCCAAATGCGAGTCGGTGTGACGAAATAGGCGCTTGCTGGCTCCTTCCAGGTGGCATAGATCGAGTAGCCGAGCGAGGCCACCACAACGCTGACGAGCCCTGCTCCGATAGAGCCGAGCACCGAATGACCTCGGCGGCGCGCCAGCAGCACAAGCCCGAGAATCAACAGCGGCCAGAAGGCGTAGAACTGCTCCTCTACCGACAACGACCAGAAGTGCTGAATCGGCGAGAGGGCGTTCTCCGCCGCGAGGTAGTCGACAGAGTTCCGGGCCAGCCACCAATTCTCCAGGTACAAGGTCGCGGCGATCGCTTCAATGGCTGTGTTGGTCCATTGCGTCTCCAGGCCAAATAACCGGCTTGCCACCAGGGTGGCGAAGAGGACGAGCAGCGCTGCAGGGAGCAGGCGACGTAGTCTGCGTGCCCAGAAGTCGGCGACGTCGTGGAAGGTGGCCGGGGGCCGCTGCAACAAGTGCGAGGTGATGAGGTAGCCAGAGATCACGAAGAAGACGTCGACGCCAATGAAGCCGCCTGTCACGTGATCGGGCCACAAATGGAAGATCAAGACCAGGGCAACGGCAATCGCGCGTAGACCCTGGATATCGGCGCGAAACTTCCGCGGCCCACGGTTCTGTACGGCGGAGCTGACCGGCAGGCCCGACGGCCGGTACTCCAGCACCGGATCGGCACTCTGCGTCACAGCACGTTCGTCCTTACCTTGAGTGAAGCATGCATTTTAGGGTGGCGCTGCGGAATGCCCGCATCGCTCGAAGCTGTAACCGGTGCGACAAATGTCACACAGTAGGTGCAGTGCGCCCGTCGACCGGCCCAGTCCTCGACAAGCGGAGGGCAGGGCCGGGCGAGGGGTCAGACGGTACGGAGCAGGTCCTCCAGGTAATGCCCGTCCCGGTCAAAGTCAAAGGTAAAACCGGAGGCAAATGCCTTCGAGCTCCACTTGCCCACCGGATGCGGCAGATCCGGCGTGCACCAAATCAGATCAATCTGATGCCCGAGGACCGAAGCGATCATGTACTCATTTCGAGCTGTATACGATTCGGAGAAGATCAGAACCACTCGTTTCGGACTGGTACAGAAAAGCAAGTTGAACATCGCGCTCCCGCCGAATCCGGCTACTACGCGGGCAGACTCAAACATCGCTGCCTGCTCGGCACACGGGTAGTCCTCCGGGTAAACGATCGCAAAGCCGTGACGGCGAAACACATTTTCCACTTCCTCTAGGTTGTGGCATGCCCGCTTGTACCGACGCCGCCGAGAGCAGAACAACTTTTCAGGATAGTCGCGGGCTGGTGCATTGGCTAACAATGCCCTACCCAGCCTTCGCCACACCTCCGCAATCTCGGGATGGATGTAGTCGGCGTTGACGAACATCGGAGTAGCTGCGAGTAATGTTTCCACTCGGACGGTGCCCGGCGACGCCTTCAAATCGGCGGCGTCGATTCCCGCTGCAGTGAATAGAGCAGTTTCGAACTCTGCCGGCTCGTGGTGGCCAGATGGCAACGGCAAAAGTGCTTTCAAGTTGGGAAAGCGCGCTTTCGCCTCCGGCCAAGCCCAGAGCCGTGACATCACTTCGGTCATGAGATGACCGAAGTGACGTGGCCACTCCGAACCCAGATAGAAATAGGCGCCGCTGAGCGACTCCCAGCTCATGCTCTGCTTGGGATACAACGCGAAGCGCGGTGCTACTTCCTCCAAGAAGCGGTTAGTCAATCTCGGCTGAGTGTGGTGCCGGTAACTGTCGGGAAGCAGTATTTGCTCGGCTACTAGCACCTGGTGAGGCGCGGCCAACACGTCAAAGTACGAGCGCAGCGAGACTGGTGGCACATGGTAGATGGGTGTGAATCGGTGGTTGAAACCCGGGTGATTCGCCCTGATCTTTCCTCGCGGCTGAAAATCGAGCCGGGGTCGCTGCAGGAGAACCTGGCCCAGGCTGGGGCGAAGTTCGAGGACCTGGTCTACCTCGAAGTCCCGCAGCTTCGGCATCGCTGGCTGTGTGCATTGAGCGATCAACATCCCATCTTCGATGATCACAGTCCCCAGCGCTTTGGCGAAAGAGAGTTCATCCGGATGAGAATCGGTCCGATCCAGACCGCTGCTTCTAAGTTCGATCATCCGTGCCAGGAACCCGGTTACTGACTCGGTGCCATTTGTCGACGTTGACCGATCTGCCGTTGCGATGTATAGCCCCTGAGGTTTGAGGTGAAAGAAGACTTCACGCATCCGCGTCAACTGTGGCTCGGCGGAACCGGCCACCGAGTCCACAATGAAATGGAATGGCCCGAAGGCAGTCAGAATTTCGTGGCGCTGCGATGCTGGTGTCGAGAATTTGTGCGCTGGGAGACCCTCGATTGGCTGGGCGCGACGCCGGTCAGGTCGATCACCGCTCGACGAGATCGCTCGAATCGTGAGGTTGGGAAACCGCTCCGCCATTGCAGCCGCCAGCGACTCTGACCGGGCGTCGATAAGGACGGCAACCTCGCCCGTCGTACGGTTCTTCAGCCGCCGTTCCAAGCGCCAAAGGAACTTCTCATCCGCTGGGTCGAGCTGCCAGCCCTCCGCGCGAGCAAGGTCTAACAATGACCGCTCGGGAACCGGCCGCAAGGAATCCTTCTGCGGCCGGGGGATGATCTTGATGCGAAATCGAGTTGCGAGCTGTCGGCGGATACGCCGCGCCCAACCTGGAAGCAGACTTTCCGTCATGGGCACGCATGCTAATCCGGCACGTCTGCGCGGCCGTGGCAGGTTGTCGCCCACGGGCGATCTAGGTGCGACCGCACTCTTCGATAGGCTGCGCCAGTGGCGTTGCGGAACGTAGGCGTTGTGCTGGCTGGTGGCACGGGCGTCCGGGTCGGCCTGAACATTCCCAAGCAGCTGATCAAAATCGCCGGCAAGCCGATCATTGAGCACACCATCGCCGCTATGCAGCAATCCCCGTTGATCGACGAGATCCTCGTAATGATGGCGCCCGGCTACCTGGACGAGGTTCGCGCCATCGTGCGCCGTGGCGACTACGACAAGGTCAGCAAGATCTTGGAGGGAGCCGAAACCAGGAACGACACAACCGCTGCCGCCCTCGCCGCGCTCGGCGATGAGGACTGCAACGTCCTGCTGCATGACGCCGTACGGCCGCTGGTGTCCCAGACCATAATCGCCGCCAACGTGGAGGCCCTGCAGACCTACGCCGCGGTTGATACCGCGATCCCATCCGCCGACACGGTGATTCGGGTGGCGCCCGGCGACAACCGAATCACCGATGTACTTCCCCGGCATCTACTGCGACGTGGACAGACGCCACAGTCCTTCCGGCTCTCCACCATCCGTGCCGCCTATGCCAAGGCGGGTCGAGACCCGCACTTCACCGCGACCGATGACTGCACAGTCGTACTGCGCTACCTGCCTGAGGTGCCGATCGCGGTGGTGTCCGGACATGAGCGCAACATGAAGATCACCGAGCCGATCGATGTCTACATTGCCGACAAGCTCTTCCAGCTCACCTCGGCCGATACTCCCGTTGAACTGACCGATGATGAATATCGCGAGCGACTGGCCGGCAAGACGCTGCTCGTTTTCGGCGGCTCGTACGGAATTGGTGGCGACATCGCGGCGCTGGCGAAGTCGTACGGTGCCACCGTCAAGACGTACTCCCGATCCTCGACTGGAACACACGTCGAGCGTCGCTCGGAGGTTGCGTCAGTCGCCGCGGAGGTGCTGACCGAAACCGGACAGATCGACTTCGTGGTCAACACCGCGGGCGTGCTGCCTCGGGGAGAGCTTGCAGAGACGTCGGAGGAAACGATCTATTCGGCAACCGAAGTGAACTATCTGGCCCCGATCTTCATCGCTCAGGAGTTCTTTGCACCGCTAGCCAAATCGAACGGGTCGCTGCTTATGTTCACGTCCTCCTCCTACACCCGCGGCCGTTCTGGCTACTCGCTCTACTCCTCGGCCAAAGCGGCCGTGGTGAACCTCACTCAAGCGCTGGCCGATGAATGGGCGACTTCCGGGGTCCGGGTGAATTGCATCAATCCCGAGCGCACTGCGACCCCGATGCGGAGTCGGGCCTTCGGTGCCGAGCCAGCGGACACCTTGCTGTCTTCGGAGGAGGTTGCTCGCAGATCGCTGGATGTGCTGCTCTCCGGCCAGACGGGGCACGTTATCGACATTCGGCGTGAGGAGGGTCCGGCGGCGCTGGGCAACGGATAGCCGGAATCCCGAACCTAGCGCTGCGCGGACGTGGAGTAGTCGGCCGTACCCTGCGGATTCCACACCGCTCGCGCCCCAAGATCACCCACCCGGTAAACCCAGAAGCTCATCACCAGCCCGGCAATGACAAGCAGCGCAGGCAGGCCGATCTCGAGTGCCACCGGCGGCCGTCGCGGTGCCACGTCGAGCCGGGAAACCAAGAGAGCACTGGCCACGGCCAGCACGGCGAAGATCGCAACCAAGATCAGAAGCTGATTTGCCAGTCGCTCGTGCTTCTCGATTAGGTCACCTACCGGATTACCCGGCCGAATGCCGAGTGCCCGCTCCAGCTCCTGACCGCTCTGCTGGGCGACGAAGGTCGCCCCTAGGGTTCCGACCGCAACGATGGCCAGCGGCCAGCGAGCCCAGTTCCTCGTCCGGGGATAGGCGAAGAGCAGCCCCAACAGTGTTGCTAGAGGAACCGCGAGCACAACGACATGCAACACGAGCGCGTGAACAGGCAGGCCGGCGACGGTGTCGAACACTCCCGAACTCCTTAGCGTCATCGGCTGGCAGGTGACAGTCCGACCATCTGCAAGCGCGTTTGCTTAGTAGACGATCCGAACACCGGGAAGGTTCGCGGCTTCGTGTCCTCGCGCTCGTGCGAACGGCCCGGCTGGGTCGGTGTTTTGGAACCGAGCTATTGAATCACTGCCGCGGCGACCCGTAAATCGTCCACCAGCCCGCCGTAGGCGAGGTCCCGTTCCTCGCCGGTGGCACGCAGGATCGAGGACGGGTGCACCGTGGCGAGCACCGACCGTACCCCGATCGGTGTTGGGAGTTCGAGCACCTGACCACGCTGCTTGGTCACCCGAAAGCTGGCGCCCAGCAGCGACCGGGCAGCCGTGGCGCCCAGGCACACGATCAAGGTCGGGTCGACAACCCTCAGTTCAGCCTCTAGCCACGGCCGGCAGGCCTGAATGTGGGTGACCTGGGGCGTGGCATGGATTCTGCGCTTACCTCGCTCGGTGAAGCGAAAGTGTTTGACGGCATTTGTCACGTAGACGTCGGCGGCGGAGACGCCGACGTCGCCCAGCGCTCGCTGCAGCAGCTTGCCGGCCGGGCCGACGAACGGAATGCCCTGCCGGTCCTCTACGTCACCGGGCTGCTCACCGACCAGAGCCATCGCTGCTTGCGGGTTGCCAGCCGAGAACACGACTTGAGTCGCCGGCTTCCAAAGCTCACAGCCTCGGCAGGTGATAGCCGCCTGCCGAAGCTGGTCAATGCCGGCTCCGTCCGGCACCCATTCGGCGGCGCTCACCTCAGGCAGACCGCTTTCAGCCACCGCGCCCCACGGAGCCGGCCCATGCTCTCGGATCACCGCCGTGCTGCCGACCTTCCAGCTTGATCACATGCAGTACGGCGTTGATCAAGGCCAGGTGGGTGAAGGCCTGCGGGAAGTTCCCAAGATGCTGGCCGGTGTGCGGGTCAATTTCCTCGGCATAGAGGAGCAGGGGGCCGGCGAAGGACAGCAGTTTGGCACACAGCTTGCGTGCCCGCTCGTACTCACCGATCTCACAGAGCGCAGAGACGAGCCAGAAGGAGCAGATCGTGAAGCTTCCCTCTTCCCCCGCGAACCCGTCGTCGGTTTCCTCGACCTTGTAACGGAGGACGAGCTCGTGGACGGTCAGCTCGTCGGCAATGGCGAGTACCGTGTTGCGGATGCGCTCGTCATCGGCGGGGAGGAAGCGCACCAGCGGGGCGAGCAGAAGCGAGGCGTCCAGCGCATCGCTGCCGTAGTACTGGGTGAGGACTCCCCGCTTGTCCACCCCGTTTGCCAGGATGTCCTCCTTGATCTCTTGGGCGGCGAGCTCCCATTCGGCGGCTTTGCCGTCCTCGCCGGTCAGGCGGGCGATCTTGGCTCCGCGGTCAGCCGCCACCCAGCACATGATCTTGGAGGACGTGAAGTGCTGAAGCTGGCCCCGGACCTCCCAGATGCCGGCGTCTGGTTCCCGCCAATGCTTGAGGGCTTGGGTGACCTGCTTATCCAGAATGGGCCATATTCGGTTGTCTAAGTGATTCGCGGCCTTGAAGTGCAAGTAGACCGAGTCGAGTAGTGCACCCCACACGTC
>Ga0126312_10003890_pt1 | contig 10089 bp, 9 predicted proteins | sample Plot104A_FD_92537 | JGI IMG/M metagenome (GOLD analysis project Ga0126312, IMG submission 92537) | Serpentine soil microbial communities from UC McLaughlin Reserve, CA, USA - Plot104A | ecosystem: Environmental > Terrestrial > Soil > Grasslands | place: USA: UC McLaughlin Reserve, Lake County...
CGTGCCGCCGAACGCGGCTCGCCAGAGCAACCTCTCCGCCTGCGCTCGGCCGAAGGTTCCCTGATACCTCGGAACGTCCGCCACGCCCATTTACTCGTCAGCTCGTCCGTGAGTCATTAGTCGCGACGGATCCGTCTGGACGGGAGCCTACGTTCTGTCCGTGTTCGAGGCCGCCCTATGGGGCCTTGTCGGTGGGTCCTCGCTGCTGCTGGGAGCCTGGTTGGCGCTTCGGACGGAGATTCCCCGGCCGATGCTCGGCCTGCTGATGGGCTTCGGGGCCGGGACGCTGATCAGCGCCCTGGCCTTCGAGCTCACCGAGGAGGCCTTCACGCTGGGCGGCGCCGATACCGTCGCCGCCGGCCTTGGAATCGGCGCGCTCGTCTACTTCGCCGCCGATCGCTGGCTTGATCACCGCGGGGCGGCCGGACGTATGCGGGTCGACGTCGACTCGTCCGAGAGCACGGGGATGGCCCTGCTGCTCGGCGCGGTGCTGGACGGGATTCCCGAGTCCGCGGTGATCGGCATCACCGTTCTGGAGGGCGAGGTCTCCCTCCCGATGCTCGCCGCCGTGTTCCTCTCCAACCTGCCCGAGGCCGTGTCGTCGGCGTCCAGCATGCGCGGCCAGGACCACGGCCAGGTGCTGCGCCGCTGGCTGCTGGTGACGCTCGCCTGCGCCCTCGCCGCGGGGCTCGGGTACGGGCTGCTCGACGGCGCGTCGGGCGATCTCGTGGGCTTCATCGAGGCCTTCGCGGGCGGCGCGGTCCTGATGACGGTGGCCGACGCGATGCTCCCCGAGGCGCGCCGGCTGGGCGGGAAGGCAGCCGGCCTGCTCACCACGCTCGGGTTCGCGCTCGCTTACCTGCTTTCGACGCTCGACTAGGCGGGACACGCACCGACGCCGAGATTTGCTGGATCCTTTCGGGGAATCGTCGTCTCGCCGAAAGGGGGGCGCCGCAGTTCGCGCTGGGGTTGCTCTGTTCGTCAACGGACGAGGAGGAGCGGATGCCCCAGGAGTTCAAGCGAGGCGATCGAGTGGAGTGGACCTTCCGCGGCCATACCGTACGAGGCAAGGTCGTCCGCAAGCTGACGAAGCGAACAGAGATCGACGGCCGGATCGCCGCGGCCTCGAAGGACGATCCCCGCTACGTCGTGCGCACGGAGCGCTCAAGCCGCCAGGTGGCGCACCGGCCGCAGGCGCTGCGACCGGCGGCCCGCGGCAACCGCCCGGCAGGGGCCAGGGGGGCTCTACCGGGCGCTGAAGGTGATGCCGTCGAGTGAGACTCCCTCACGGAAGTTGACGCCGATCCCGGCCGCGCCGACTGGGAAGACCCGCCCGTTCTTGAGGACCCGGAGCACCGTAAGCCGCTCGTCGCAGCCCGCCCCACCGCACGTGTCGTCCTGCCCGTAAGCGGCGGGGAACTCGAGTGTCCCGGCGGGGCGATACGCCTTCGGGAGGATGAAGCTCAGGCCCGTTCCAGACGAGAACAGGGCCATCGTTCCCTGAAGATGGACGACGTCCCCGCCGTCGCGGGCATAGGTGACCGGCTCGTAGCCGCTGCCGAGGTTGCGCCATCCCCGCAGGCCGGAGACGCTGTCGACGCCGCAGAAGACGCCGGTCTTCCCGCTCTCACACGGGTCCGAGGCATTCAGAGGATTCGCCTTCACCCGGTGGAGATCCAGCGACCTCGATGCGTCGTGGCGGCCAAGCGCGTACGCGCCGCCGCCCAGGGCGGCGAACAGCGAAACGCAGGCTATGAGGGTGCCCGGTGAAGGCAGGCGCATCGGGCGACCCTATATCCCCGGGCTGGGAGCTACAAGACCGGCAGGAACTTGTCGATCTCCCACGGGGTGACCTGGACTCGGTAGTCCTCCCACTCCTGGCGCTTCACCTCGATGAAGCGCTTGAAGGTGTGCTCGCCGAGGATGCGGAGCACGAGCTCGGACTCGGCGGCGACCTCGATGGCCTCGCCGAGCGTCTCCGGCAGCTGGTCGATGCCGCGCTGATGGCGCTCCTCGGGGGTGAGGTGGTAGAGGTTCTGTTCCATCGGCTCGGGCAGCTCGTAGCCCTTCTCGATCCCCTCGAGGCCGGCGTGCAGCATTCCGGCGAAGCACAGATACGGATTACAGGCCGGATCGGGGCAGCGCAGCTCGGCGCGGGTCGCCCCCTCCTGGCCGGGGTGATACAGGGGCACGCGGATGAGCGCCGAGCGGTTGCGGCGCGACCAGGCGAGGTACACGGGCGCTTCGAATCCGGGGACCAGGCGCTTGTAGGAGTTCACCCACTGGGCGAAGAGCGGCGAGATCTCACGGGCGTGGCGGAGCTGCCCGGCGATGAAGGCCTTCGCCGTGTCGGAGAGGTAGTACTGGTCGTCCGAGTCGAAGAAGGCGTTCCTGCCGTCCTTCGCGAGCGACTGGTGAACGTGCATGCCCGACCCGTTCTCTCCGAACAGCGGCTTCGGCATGAAGGTCGCGTGCCACCCGTACTTCATCGCGTACTCCTTGACGACGATGCGGTACGTCATGCAGTCGTCGGACATCGCGAGCGCGTCCTTGTAGCGCATGTCCACCTCGTGCTGGGAGGGGCCGACCTCGTGGTGCGCGTACTCGACGTGGATGCCGAGCTGCTCGAGCGCGAGGATCGTCTCGCGTCGCACGTCTGAGCCGGCGTCGAGCGTCGTCAGGTCGAAGTAGCCGCCCTCGTCGAGGATCTCGGGCATACCCGAGTCCGGGCGGGCGTCCTTGAAGTAGAAGTACTCCAGCTCGGGCCCGATGTTGTATGTGTCGAACCCGAGATCGGCCGCGCGCTGGAGCGCCCGGCGCATGATCCAGCGCGGGTCGCCCTCGTACGGCTCGCCGCCCGGGACCTGGACGTCGGCGAACATCCGCCCCGTCGCGTTCTCCGCTGGACGCCAGGGCAGGATCGCGAACGTCGACGGGTCGGGCATCGCGATCATGTCCGACTCCTCGATGGGATTGAAGCCCGTGATCGAAGAGCCGTCAAAGCCCATCCCACCCTCGAACGCATCCTCGAGCTCCGACTCGTTGATCGAGAAGCTCTTGAGCTGCCCCAGAACGTCGGTGAACCACAGCCGGATGAAACGGACGTCGTTGTCCTTGACGATCTTGAGAACGTCGTCGGCGGTTTCGGGGCGGTCGGGCATCTGTCCCTCCGGGGTAGAGGTCGGCGAGCGCCGCACTCTATCTCCGCCTCACAAACCGTCGTCCGTCGGCGTTGAACCGGTTCCCCGCCCCGCCCGTATCAGTGGTCACTGGCCTCGTGATTTCGCTATAACTTACGAGGCGTAAGTAACTAGCTAAAAGTAAAGTAAAGGCGGCCTGAGATGACGATCAAGACCGATTACAGCCGTTTCGACATCCACGACGAGCTCACCGCCCCCGAGGGAAGCCAGAAGATCCTCAAGGCCGTCGAGACGAGCGGCGGTGAGATCTCCAAGTTCATCGGCGTGCTGGCCGGCGCGCCGGCCGCTCTCCGGGCCTTCGCGCGGATGCGGCATGAGCTTCGCGACGGGATCCTCCCCTCCGTCACCCGGGAGCGCATCGCCCTCGCCGTCGCCGAGCGCCGCGGTGACACCTACTCGGTTGCCCAGCACGCGCGCGCTGCGCGCGACGCCGGTCTGGGGCTCGACGAGATCTCCCGCGCCCGCAGCTTTACCTCGGCCAACGAGAAGGAGGCCGCGCTGCTCGCCTTCCTCCAGGGGCTGCACGACGCGGCGGAGCGCCCCAGCGCGTACCACGCGGAGGAGGCGCGCGAGGCCGGTTGGTCGGACGAGGAGCTGCTCGAGGCGGTCGCGCACCTGGCGCTCAGCGAGTTCCAGACCCTGATCGCGAACGCTGCGGCGCTGCCCCAGGATCAGATCGATCCGCGGATCCTGCCCGAGGCCGCCAAGGCCGCTTAGCTCAGCGGTAGCGGTTCCGGCCGCACTCCGGCCAGGCCCGCCAGCCGTGCCGGTGCTTGTACGCGACGGCGACAACAGCCTGGGTCTTCCAGCTGTAGTCGATGGGATCCCCGCCCGGGGACTTCGGCGCCCGTCGCCATGTCTCGCGCATGAACTGGAATGCGCCGCGGTACGAGCCGCCGCCACCGATCGCGTTCGGGTCGTTGCCCGACTCGCATCGCCCGGTGGCGCGCGCCCACTTATGGTCGCGGGCCGAGTAGCCATCCCAGATGCTGTCGTACTTGGCCCCGCCGCTCGAGGCCGCAGGTCCGGTGCCGCCGGTGCCCGCTTTCGCGGACGCGGCGCCGGCGATCATCGCGACGATCGCGAGCAGCACCGCCCAGAGGGCGACGCGATCCGGACGCGCGGCGATGCCACGCTCCGGCTTCGCATATTCGGTTAGAGCCCGGGGGCGAAAACTGTCCTCGTTCATCAAATCTCTTTCGAACGCCTTCGGGGTTAGCTGACGGGCTCGCGCCGAAAGAGATGGCGCTACGCGGCAGAGGCCGCTGATTCGCCCCAATATTGGGTCCCCCGATCCCCGCGGATATATGGCGGGAACTAGGCGAAGGTGGCGGCACCCTAGCACAGCGTCAGGCGGAAGTTTGCGTTCTGTGAGCGGTTGCTCATGTACAACTTTTCGCAATTTGAGGTGGTTTTCCCACCCCATCGATCGGCCGTACTCATGCCGGCCTTTCGCCCTGCAAGCGCGCACCCCTCCTCGAATGGAGAAGCCCCGCCGAGGCGGGGCTTCTCGTTAGCAGGCCTGTAAGCCGGAAACTCGTTATATCTGCCCCGGCGGGAGCCGCCGGCCTGCCGAAGCGAGGTTTCCATGATCGAAGAGGTCCAGGATTTCGTCCGTCACTGCCGAGTTGAGCGGCGGCTGGCGCCGCTGACTTGCCAGGCGTACGAACGTGACGTCGGCGCGTGCCGCACCTTCTTGGAGGGAGCCGGGGTCGGGTCGTGGTGCGACGTGCGAGTCGTAGACCTGCGGCGGTTCCTGACCGCCGAGGCCGAGTATCGCCCGGCGCCGGCCAGCCAGGCCCGGACTGTCGCTGCCCTCAAGAGCTTCTTCCGATTCCTCGTCGAGAACGAGGTGATCGATCGCAACCCGGCGGACGCGCTGCGAACGCCGAAGAAGCGCGAGGCGCTACCGGACGTGCTCGATCGGCGAGAACTCGACCGACTGCTCAGTGCTGTCGCCCGGGACGACGTGTGGCAGCGAGAGCACCCAGGCAAGCGCGAGCGCGACCGGCTGCTGCTCGCGCTCTTTGCTCTCGCCGGTTTGCGGCGCTCGGAGCTCCTAGGGCTCGACTGGGAGGACGTTGACCTCGAGCGGCGCCTGCTGCGAGTTCGCCGTGCGAAGGGTGGGCGAGCGCGGGCGGTCCCCATCCATCCCAAGCTTGTGCCGTTGTTCCTCGCCCACCTGCGGGAAAGCCCGGCATCAGGTGGTCCATTGTTTCGTGGTGTCCAGGGTCGCCGACTCTCGCAGACGGTCATGACCCAGACCTTCCTCCGTTACGCGCGCACGGCCGGCATCACCGAGCGCAAGCGAGTGACGCCGCATACGCTGCGGCACGTGTTTGCGTCGGAGCTGCTCCGAGCCGGGGCCAATCTCCGCCAGATCCAGGAGCTTCTCGGCCACAAGCACCTGGACTCGACGCAGCGCTACACGCGCGTCACCGCGCATGAGCTGCGCGGAGCGGTGAAGCGACTGCGATTCAGAGTCGGTGACGGATAGTTGGCCTACCTCAACGGGCTGCGCGCGAACACATCCCAGCGGTTGTTGTTGTCGTGACGGACCAGGATCGGCGACCGGGAGTGGAAGACAGCGATGCGCCCGTCGCCCGAGATCGCATCGCCAGGAGCCGCGAGATTCGCTTGCCGGCGGTGCCTCCCGACGCTGACGAGCTTCGTCTTCCCTGCGTCGCGATCGCGAACGAAGGTATCGGTCCGACCGTTGAGATCGCGTGGAACGAGGTTGTGGGCATTGGAACTGAAGAGGACAGACCGACCATCGGCAGAGATCGATGAAGCGAAGCTGTCCCGTTTGCCCTGCTCGCCATTCGAGTTGACGCTCACGAGCTCGTTCTCTTCTGTTTCCCGGTCCCAGACGAACACATCGGAGGTCCTGGAGTTCTCATCGTCCTGCACGAGATTGAAGGCCTCGGAGCTGAATGTGACGAAGCGACCGTCAGCGGAGATCCCGCCCACGTCGCTGTAGTCATTCGAGGGTCCCCCTCCCAGCGCGTGGCTTACGAACTCCGTGGTCCCGGTCGCGCGATCGCGCAAGAAGACGTCGGAGACGCCTCCGGCGCCGGGAGAGAGGTTCTCTGCCTTGGATTGGAAGGCAACGAAACGCCCGTGTGCGGAAATATGGGGATGACTTGACCAATCTTCTCCAGGTTCGCCAAAGGGGCTTTGGCTCACGAGTTCCGTCCGCCTGGTCTTGAGGTCGCGGACGAAGACGTCCGGGATATTGCCGTTTGCGCCTGCTCGTGGGGTCAGGTTGGTCGCCTTCGATTGGAAGGCGACGTAGCGCCCCTTGGCAGAGATTGAGGTCTCGGCGCTGTCGCGATCAGCCGCGTGGCCTCGTGAGTTCAAGCTGACGCGCCGCACGTCCTTCGTCTTGCGGTCGAAGACGAAGATGTCGAAGTGATGATTGGTGTCGCGGCGAACGAGGTTGCTTGAGCCGGAGGCGAAGGCGACGTAGCGGCCGTTGGCCGAGATTGCGGCTCCGTAGCTGAGGCCGTTGCCAGGTCGACCCTGCGCTGTGCGACTTGCCAGGGTCGTCTTCTGGCGGCGTCGATCGCGCAGAAAGACGTTGTCGTTGCCCTCGTGTCGATCGTGGGCCACGAGGTTTGAGGCGGTCGAGCGGAAGGCGACGAAGCGCCCATCGGCGGAGACAGCCGCGGGGTCGTTCCGGTTGTCGCTGTTGCCGTTGCCCTCTTCGCCGGTCGAACTTACGCTCACGCGCTCGGTGTGGGCAGCGTGCGCGGCACCGACCACAAGCAGGCCAGCCCCTAGGGTCATCAACGCGGGCGCGAAACGTCGAGATGTCCGCCGAGGGTGCAGCTAACACCCTCCCTGATGAGCCAGGGCGCAAAGCCGCCCCGCGGCCGGGCGGATGAGACTAGAAGCGAGCGGCTCGTCACCTGGGGGATCATCGCCGTTCGGCTTCAGCCTGAACAGACCCCAGTCGTTGATGTCATGGCGCACGCCGGGGTTGTAGTGCTCGTCGCCCGAGTCGTCGGCGCACGGATTGCCCTTATCGAGCTTCTTGTCGAAGGCGCTGAACCAGACCATCCGTGTCACGTCCTTCGATCTGCGGCGAACGCCAAAGACGGCCTCACGCATCTTGCTTTCCTGGACACCCGGGCCAGAGGCGCACTTGAAGCTGCCGGGTGCGTTCGCGAGGTTGACGTTTCCGATCGCCCAGCCAAAGACGACCGAGATGCGGTTGACGCCATCGAGGACCGCGCGGTGGCGGTTGATCTTCCTCCAGACATCCTTTGGGCTCTGCGAGAAGGGATGAATCACGAAGTCGCTGTAGTTGTCGTTCCAGTTCTGCTCGGTGTTGTAGTTGGCGAAGTGACGGGCCCAGTGATCGGGGCCAACGGGATCCGAGTTGTCGCCCCCTGCCGTGATCTCGCCGGCGTCAAGCTTGATGTTGGTCGAATGGCTCTGGTTGAAACCGTCGAAGGCGCCGTCGGTTGCGTTGAGTAGCTCTGCGTACTCCTCGGAGGTGACGGTCTCATTGTGCGTCGCGTCCAGGGAGTCGTCCCACCCGCCCCAGTTCTTCTTATTGTCGGGCTCGAGCCAGAGGGAAACGTGCTGGATACCGTATGGCTCCGCGTACTTGTCCAGCGCCCAGCGAGCGAAGGTCCTCCAGTCGTCGTAGCGGCTCTGCTTTGGCGGGTATCCAGTTGCTCCTCCATGGTCGTAAGCCGTCCGTGTGGCCCATTTTGGCCCCTGGGTCAGAATCAGCCCGTCGGGCTGAAGCCTCAGCTCCCCTGGCTCGGCCGGATCGTCGGGATCCTCGAAGAGTGCGAAGCGGGCCTCCACGCTGCGGTCGCAGTACGTCGCCGTGTAGGGATCGTCGGGGGTGCGCTTCCCCTGGTACTTCGGCGCGACCTTGTCCGTGCACTCCTGTAGGTACCAGCCGTCGTGGTCCGGGTCGGGGATACCGCTGGTGTGAACTGGATCTGTTGGATCAACGGGCTGGACGTCCTTCCACCGAATCGATGTTCGTACGGAGTCCGGGTGAGCGATGTCGGCCATTGCGTCAGCCTTGACGGGGGCACCGCCTGAGAACTTCGCCAGGTGTACCGCGACATCGGGGTCGGACTTCCACCCCTGCTGAACGGTCCACATCGTGGTTCGGGTCTGACCAAGCTCGTCGGTGGCGGAGATCTCGAAGTGAAGCTCATCGGGCTCATAGAAGGCGGGGTCGAGCTCGTAGCTCAGGGCCTGGGCGCAGCTGGCCTGTTGCTGGGTGCAGTCGAGATCGCCCGTGGTGGCGACGACCTCTCCGTTGATCTTCAAGGTCACCGAGCGCGTCCCTGACTCCCACTGCGCCGGGTCGGTGGGGTCACCGTCGATGGCGTCGATCTCGACCACGTCCCCGGTGTCCGGATCGGTGTCCTGGTCCGGCGCAGGGATGGTGTCGGTCAGCCCACCATCGGCCTCGATCTCCGGCGCCGTGGTGTCAACGACCCAGTCGCGGTGGGCCGGGCTCGCGTCTGGGTTGGCCCCTTGGTCAACCGCGCGCACATCCAGCGAATGAGCTCCACTGCTCAGCCCGCTGAATGTCTGCTGGGCCGAGCAAGACTGCCAGGCGCCGGAGTCCAGCCGGCACTCATAGGCTGAGTTCGGCTCGGAGGATGAGACGGCGAAACTCGCCGAGGTGTCGGTGGTAAACGCCGGTGGACCCGAATCGATCGTCGTCTGCGGTGCGATCGTGTCGACGACGGTGACGGTGATGTCCTTCGTGGCGAGGTCGCCCTCCCCCGTGCCACCGGCGGCGCCGAACTGATTCTTGGCAATGGCGTGGAGCGTGTGTGGGCCGAGTGACCACCCCGCGTTCTGTGGTGTAAACGTGAGCGCCGCGGTCCGCGAGCACTTCTCGTCGCAGGCGGTGACCGGGTTGCTGCTCGCAAGCGGCGTCTGGGAGCCATCTAGGGAGATGTCAGCCCGGGCCATCGCGTGACCGGTCCCGGTGGCGGTGAGCGTGTAGCCCGTGGCGGACTCGAGCGTCTGGCCGTTGGTGACCCCCGATGTCTCCAGGTTCGGTCCCCAGAAATCGTCGACGAGCTGGATCGAGGTAGCGCCAGGGTCGGGATAGGTCGTCGGCGCCTCCATGCAGTCGTTTCGCCCCGCCCCAGCGTTCTCGAGCCCGAGCACGTTGCCGATCGCGTTGCATGCCTTGCCCTGCTTCGTCGAGGCCGACCAGCCCTGGGAGTAGTAGCTGTTGAAGGTCACCGTCGCCTGGCTGGAGTGGTAGCCGATGTGGTCGAGGATCACGCCGGCGTTGTTCTGCCCGAGCCCCTGGCGCTCGAAATCGATCCGCGAGGATGCCTTGGTGTCGGCCTGGGAAACGCGGACGGTGTTCTTGGAGAGAAGGCCATTCGACCCTCCCGGGCCGTCGCGCCAGACAAGCCGGGCCTGGTTGATCTTGCTGCGGAGAGTCGAGTCGGCCGAGTCCGCCACGCCGTTCCAAACGGTCATGTCGTCGGTGTGCTGGTGCATGACGAGGCCGTCGGTGTTGATCCGGTAGTTGTCCGCCGCAGCGAGGACTGCGGGCACCGAGAGGATCGCCGTGGCTGCGAGCGCGACGACGCCGCGTGGGACCCGCCGCCTCACTGTTCGCCTCCATCCGTGATGAGGTCCTCGGCCTGGGACACGGTGGCGCCATCGAGCTCGGCGGCGACCGCGCCGTCGGTCTGCGACTGAAGCTCACCCGAGACCTTCTCCAGGCGACCATCAGGAGCGGTGACGAGCCAGGTACCGTCGTCCCGGGGCTCGACGAAGAGCAGGTAGCGCTCGCCGGGGCGGTAGGGAGGGTCATCCTCGGCATGCAGCCCCTGGCCGCCAAGCTGGTAGAGCGTGAACTCCGAGGGCGTCTCGCCGTCGA
>Ga0126312_10003891_pt1 | contig 10088 bp, 9 predicted proteins | sample Plot104A_FD_92537 | JGI IMG/M metagenome (GOLD analysis project Ga0126312, IMG submission 92537) | Serpentine soil microbial communities from UC McLaughlin Reserve, CA, USA - Plot104A | ecosystem: Environmental > Terrestrial > Soil > Grasslands | place: USA: UC McLaughlin Reserve, Lake County...
AGGCCACGATCCTGGTCACGACCAGCGCCGGCGAGCCGGGCCGGGTCGACCTGTGGGTGTTCCCCCGCGACAACTGCTCGGCCCCGCCCCTGCCCCCCGAACGGGTCCGGTAGCGGCGGCCCGCCTACCAGGCGCCGCTGGCCCTGGCGAAGGCCACCCCGCCGCTCAGCAGGTAGGCCAGCAGCAACCTGGCCGCGAACGGGTTGCCCCCGAGCACCAGGACCAGGCCGCCGAGGCCGACCAGGACCGCGACCGCGGCGGCCACGCCCAGCCACGGGTGGGTCCGGCGGCGGGCCGCCCAGCGCACGGCCGCACCGACGACGAACCCATGGGCCAGCGCCAGCAGCAGCCCGGCGAACGGCACCGCCACCAGCAGGACCCCGCCCAGGGCGGCGGCCGCCAGCCCGGCCCCGAACGCCCTGGCCAGAAGCTGCGGCTCCGGGTTGCCCTTGGCCCGGCCGGTCTGCTTGGCACAGCGCGGGCACTTCTGCCCGACCGCGGTCGTCACCATGCAGCGGGTGCAGATCGGGTCCCCGCAGTTCGAGCAGGTGAGCCGGGTCTCGACCTTGGGATGGTTCACACAGGTCGGCGCCAGGTTCGTCTGGTCAGCAGTCACCCTCTAAGCCTACGAGAACCACCCCCCAAAGGTGACCCCCGTTCCCCAGCCGCCCGCTCGGGCCCGCCCGGCCCAGGGGACCGGAATACTCGTGTGGGACAATCCGTTGCAGAGCACGGCTTCCCATATCGCCGACGTCCGAGGAGGGGCCCGCACCCCGATGGCCACATCCCGCACCACCGCTCCGGTGCTGATCGTCGGCTCCGGCCCGGCCGGGCTGACCGCGGCCCTCTACACCGCCCGCGCCAACCTGCACCCGATCGTCCTGGAAGGGACGGAGGCCGGCGGGCAGCTGATGCTCACCACCGAGGTCGAGAACTACCCCGGGTTCCCCACCGGCATCCTCGGTCCGGAGCTGATGGGCAAGATGCGCGAGCAGGCCGAGCGGTTCGGGGCCGAGTTCGTCCGGGCCGACGCCACCAAGGTCGACCTGGCCGGCCCGCCGTTCAAGGCCTGGGTCGAGGACCAGGAGTACTCCGGCAAGGCCCTCATCATCTCCACCGGGGCCAAGGCCAAGATGCTCGGCCTGCCCGGCGAGCGCCAGTACCTGGGCCGCGGGGTGTCGACCTGCGCCACCTGCGACGGCTTCTTCTACCGCAACCGCGAGCTGGCGGTGGTCGGCGGCGGCGACTCCGCGCTTGAGGAGGCCACCTTCCTGACCAGGTTCGCGACCAAGGTCACCGTCGTCCACCGCCGTGACCGGCTCCGCGCCTCCAAGGTCATGCAGGACCGGGCCGTCGCCAACCCCAAGATCGAGTTCGAATGGAACTCGACCGTCGTCGACGTGCTCGGCGACCAGACCGTGACCGGCGTCCGGCTGCGCAACCTGGAAGACGGCAGCGAGAAGGTGCTGCCGGTGGCCGGGGTCTTCGTCGCCATCGGCCACACCCCGAACACCGACCTGTTCGGTGGCCAGGTCGAGCTGGACCAGGCCGGCTACATCGTCACCCCCAACCCGCCCTCGACCGCGACCAGCGTCGACGGGGTGTTCGGGGCCGGCGACGTCGTCGACCACACCTACCGGCAGGCGGTGACCGCCGCCGGCACCGGGTGTGCGGCCGCGATCGACGCCGAGCGCTGGCTGGAGGCCCACGGCCACGACTCCGGGGCGACCACCGACAACTGGGACTGAGCCGCGGTTGCCGGCCGCGCTCGATGGGCAGGAATACAGACGAGCCCGTGGTCGTTGGACCCGGGCCGGGGGAATGATCCGTTCGAGGAGGTGGAGGTGCCGAGGGGTCGAGGCCCCGACCGCACCGATGGTATGAGCAAAGCCGCAGCCGTGACCGATGCCACGTTCGACAGCGAGGTGCTCAAGTCGAGCACACCCGTGCTGGTCGACTTCTGGGCCGAGTGGTGTGGCCCCTGCAAGATGGTCAGCCCGGTGCTCGAGGAGATCGCCGACGAGCACAAGGGCAAGCTGACCATTGCCAAGCTCAACGTCGACGAGAACCCCGACGTGGCCATGCGCTACGGGGTCATGAGCATCCCGACGCTCGCCCTGTTCATCGGCGGCGTCGAGAAGAAGCGGCTGATCGGCGCCATGCCCAAGCGCAACATCGTCAGCGAGCTCTCCGAGTTCATCAGCTGACCAAGGCAACCCAGTAGACGAGCCCGACCCCGTGGGTCGGGCTCGCTGCTTGTCGAGGCCCGCCGAGCGGCGGGCGGGCTCAGGCGGGAGGCCGCGAGGAGGGGACGGGCCGCAGGGCCGGCTGCGCCGGCGCCGGGCCCCGGAGGGCCTCCAGGGCCGCCTCCCGGGCGTCCTTCCAGGTGAGGGCGGTGCGCAGGTCCATGCGCATGAGGGGGTAGCGGGGATGGTCGCGGACGACCTGGAACCCGCTGGCCTCGAGGAACTCGGCCGGGACGCGGCAGTCGCGCCCGGTCGGGGCCCGGTCGGCGAACGCCTCCACCGCCCGCACCTTCCGCTTGGTCAGGTCACGGGCCATCGTCTGGAGGAGGACCCGCCCGATCCCCTGCCCCTCGAACTCGGGCAGGACGGCCAGGGTGGCCAGCAGGACGGCGTCCCGGCTCACCGGTCGGGCGGCCTGGAACCCGACCTGGTCGAACACGTGGGTCGGGGCGTACAGCGAGTAGCCGGCCACCTCCCCGTCCACCGAGACGACATGCCCGGCCGGCCCCCACTCCAGCACGACCGACGACAGCCAGGCCTCCTTCTGCAGGGCCGCGTCCTCCGACCCGCGAGGCCGCGCCCGGGCGCCCAGCTCCCAGAAGACGCAACGACGGCAGGGGTCCGGCAGCAGGTCGAGGGTCTCGGGCCCGAGTGGGACCAGCTTGCGGCCCAAGGTCAGGAGGCTCCTGAGGAGCGCGGCGGCCGACGGTGGATGATCAGCAACGCCCAGATCAGACCGAGGAACAGGCCCACGAAGAAACTCCCCCCCAGACGGCGGAGCAGTGGCAACGAAGCTCGTAGCACAGGGACGTGATCGCGGGCCGGACAGCGGCTCGATGCTAGCAGCCGCCCGGTGGGGTTGCCAGAAGGCGCTATCCTCCAAGCTCATGCGCGCCGACGACCCCTTTCGTGACCGCTACGCCCGCGGCACCCGCTCGATGACCGCCTCCGAGATCCGAGCCCTGTTCGCCGTGGCCTCCCGCCCGGAGGTGGTCAGCCTGGCCGGCGGCATGCCGTTCACGGCCGCGCTGCCCTTCGACGTGGTCGGGGACGTGCTCGGGGAGGTGGTGGCCGACGAGGGGCCGGCCGCCCTCCAGTACGCCGGCGGCCAGGGAGACCCGCGGCTGCGTGAGGTCCTGACCGACCTGATGCGGCACGAGGGGATCCGCGGCTCCGGCGGCGACGTGGTCGTCACCGAAGGCTCCCAGCAGGCCCTGGACCTGATCTCCCGGATGTTCTGCGACCCGGGGGACGTGATCGTCGCCGAAGGGCCGTCCTATGTCGGCGCCCTGTCCGCGTTCTCGCAGTACCAGGTCGACGTCTGCCACGTGCCGCTGGACGACGACGGCCTCGATCCCGACGCCCTGGCAGCAACCCTCGAACGTCTCGAGCGTGACGGACGGCGGGTCAAGCTCCTCTACACGGTCCCCAACTTCCACAACCCGGCCGGGGTGACCATGGCCGCGAGTCGCCGGGAGCGGGTCCTGGAGCTCGCCCAGCGGCACGAGATCCTGGTCCTCGAGGACAACCCGTACGGGATGCTGGGGTTCGAGAGCGACCCACCGGACGCCCTGCGGGCCCTTGACCCCGACAACGTCGTCTACCTCGGGAGCCTGTCCAAGGTGTTCTGCCCCGGCCTACGCATCGGCTGGGCGCTGGTGCCGCCGGCCCTGCGGGAGCGGCTGGTGCTGGTCAAGGAGGCGGCCGACCTCTGCTCGTCGAGCTTCACCCAGGCGGTCGCCTACCGCTGGTTCGCGAACTACCCCTGGAAGGAGACCCTCAAGGGGCTCCGCGAGCTCTACCGCGAGCGCCGGGACGTCATGCTCGAGGCCCTCACCGAGGACGTTCCCGCCGGCGTGACCTGGACCAGGCCCACCGGCGGATTCTACGTGTGGGTGCGGCTGCCCGACCACCTGGACGCCCGGGCCATGCTGGCCAAGGCGATCACCGCCCGGGTGGCGTACGTGCCCGGCGGGGCCTTCTACGCGGACGGCCAGGGCGGCTCGTGCCTGCGACTGTCCTACTGCTTCCCTCCACCGGACCGGATCCGCGAGGGCGTCCGTCGCCTGGCCGGTGTGATCGACGAGGAGCTCGCCCTCGCCCGGGCGCTCGGCGGCCTTCCGGTCGGTGAGCCCGACAGCGACCAGGGACGCCCCGCCGGCTGGGGCGGGGTGCAATGACGTTCGACTGCTCGGTCGCGGTCATCGCGGGTGGCCTGTCGTTCGAGCGGGAGGTCTCCCTGCGCTCGGGCCGGCGGGTCGCCGACGCCCTCCGCGAGCGCGGCTACCGGGTCGGTGAGCTGGACGCCGACCACCGGCTCGTCGAGACGCTCGACACCGGCGAGTTCGACGTGGCCTTCCTCGCCCTCCATGGCCGTTTCGGGGAAGACGGGACGGTCGCGTCGATTCTCGAGCTTCTCGGGATCCCGTACACCGGGTCGAGCTTCGACGCCAGCCGCCTCGCCTTCGACAAGCTGGCCGCCAAGTCGGTCCTCCGCCGCGCCGGCCTCTCGGTCCCGGCGGCCATCCCCCTGACCGAGGGGGCCCTGCGAGAGCTCGGGGTCGGCGCCCTGCTCGACCGCGCCATGGACGAGCTCGGCCTCCCCCTGGTGGTCAAGCCCAACCGCGGCGGCTCAGCCCTGGGCATCCGGCTGGTCGAGCGCCCCGACCAGCTCCCGGCCGCCCTCATGGCCGCCTTCGGCTACGACGACACCGTCCTCCTCGAGGAATGCGTGGTCGGCACCGAGCTCGCCCTCTCGGTGGTCGATGGCCTCGCCACCCTGCCCGCGGTCGAGATCCGCCCCAAGGAAGGGTGGTACGACTTCTCCGCCCGCTACACCCACGGCGCCGCCGAGTTCCGGGTTCCCGCCAACCTCGACCCACCCGCCGCCGACCACTGCCTCAAGGCAGCCCACGCCGCCCACCTCGCCCTCGGCTGCCGCGACATCTCCCGGGTCGACGCCATCCTCGACCCCGAGGGTATCTGCCGCATCCTCGAGATCAACACCGGCCCCGGCCTGACCTCCACCAGCCTGGTCCCCATGGCCGCCGACGCCGCCGGCCTCACCTTCACCGACCTCGCCGCCCACCTCACCGACCGCGCCACCGCCCGCCGCCCCCGCTGATCCCCAACGGCCCCGAGGTCACGGGGCAGTACGCGCCGGCTAGGGTCGCTACCTGGCGTTGCTCCTCAGCCAGTCCAGGCTCATAAAGCACCACGTGCCGGCCGGTTCGCCGCCTGCGCTGCCCCTCAGGCAGACGAGGTTCACAGGGCACCGCGCTTGGTCGCCGCCCGACGCTGACTCCCAGGCAATGCACCTCGCAAGGCACCACGCGCCGCCGACTTATTGAAGGACCGGTAGGAGCCCTGGGTCTGGAGCCGTAGGGTTCCAGGGTGCCGGCAGGTCGCTCCACAGACGCCACTGCCGCTCAGGCTTGAGTTGGCTCGAGAATGGTTGTGCGGTCCTGCCGGCACCCTTCTCGCCGGCGAGGGCACCGAGTACTGGCAGTTCTGCTTCGGCCTGCCCGTCGACCCGGCGGACCTGGAGCAGAAGATTAGCGTGTACCAGAGCGCGTACGCGCACATCATGGGCAGCGCCGCCTACGAGGGCATGGCCGGGGCCTTGCCGACGGCCGACCACCCGTTCTCCGGCATCATGAACGCCGCGCGCCAGGTCGTCTTCTCCCGGACTCTGAGGACGGCCGAGTGGGCCAACACCACCATCGCCGCTGGTGCCACGACAGAAGAGATCGACAAGCTCAGGCGAGGCGGCGACGGCCACATCGTGGTCTGGGGCGGCGTTGGCTTGTGGCGGTCGCTCATGTGGCTCGACTTGATCGACGAGCTCCGCCTGGACTTGTACCCCATGTTGCGGGCGAGGGTACTCGGCTGTTCGACGACGTCCCCAAGTCCTACCGGCTCGACCTGGTCTCCAGCACCGAGTTCAGCAGCGGGACCGTCGGGCTGCACTACCGCCGGCACCGCTAAACCGGCAGCCGATATGCACGACGAGTGGCAATCAGGCGAGCGCCACGACCTGTCCGAGGGGTCCATGGCCCAACTCAAACCAACCTGCGATACTGGCGGTATCGCCGCGATCGACAGCGGCGAGTAGACACCGACGATCAACCTCAAAGCCCACACCGACGATCAACCTCAAAGCCCACCACTCCGCGAGGCGCCGCCTCCACAGCCTTGCTTGTTGAGGAAGAGTGGATGGAGCAAGAGCGAAATGGTGAACGGGTCAACCGGGCTTGGCCCTGGCTTCTCCTGCTGGTAGTCGCCGGTCTTATCGCGTTGGCGGTTGTCATGTGGCAGTCCGAGGCGGTTCGGCTGATCTGGGCCGACGTCTGGGAACTGGTGCGCCGTTCGGGCCGGTAGATCGCTCCTCTGGTGGTGACTGCCGGCCGAGGACGGCCGCCGCGGGCGGCCGCCCGCAGGGCCGGCCTCGAGGCAGCAGAGCGGATCCTCACAGCCGCGCCTCAGGTTGACATACAGAGGAACCCTTCTATCCTCCAGCGGTCCAGGCTCCCGAGGCGGCCATCCTCACTATCGCCAGCGGCCGACCTCACCGTCGCCGGCCTCACCACCGGCGGCCTCCAAGGCCGCCTGCCGACCTCACCGCCCATCTCAGCGGCCACGCCACCGCCGCGGTCGTCACCCGCTGCACCGATCGCGCCCCACCGCCCACAGTGCCCACCACGCCTATCGCGCGCCGCGCCGCCGCCCCCGCTTCACCCGCCGCGCGCCGCACCCGGCGACCCGACCCTACGAGGCGTCATGGTCCAGTGACGCACCAAGCCCCCAGCAGCAGCCCACTCACCGAGCCAAGCTCCCAGGGCACCACCGGTTCCTGGACTCCAGGCACCATCGATCGCGCCCCTCGCCGAGCTCCAGATGCCACCAGTAGCCACCGGGGCCGAGATGAAGCGGCTCCACTTCACGAGGCGTCGCGGCACCCTCGTCCCAGCCCCGAGGTTCGTCCCGGCGCGGCCTTGCTCAAGACCTCACACAGAAGCGGACGTTGCAGTTCGCTCTTCATGCTCGACCTGCGGCCCACCCTCGGTGATGGTCGACGTCTCGGGCAGTTGCACGGTCCGCTGCTCGAGCCCGATAGCGTCGCAGATCCGCTGCAGGTCGTCCAGGGTGGCAAACTCGATCACCATCTTGCCCTTGCGCTTGCCGAGCTGGACTCGTACCCGGGTCTCCAGGCGATCAGAGAGCCGCTCGGCCAGCTCCGCCATACCTGGCGCCTGCGGGATCGGTCGAACCCGGAGCCCGGCACGCTCATCCGGTCCAAGGAGCGGCTCCCCGTTCTTGATTCGTTGGGCCAGCTCCTCTGCCATTCGGACGGTCAATCCCTCGGCGACGATCCGGTCGGCGAGGCGTTCCTGCTGCACAGGATCTTCCAGCGATGCGACCGCATTGGCATGCCCCGCCGACAACGTTCTCGCCGCGATCCGCCGCTGGACACTGCCCGGCAGAGCGAGGAGACGTATCGCATTGGCAATTACCGGCCGGCTCCGCCCGAGCCGCGAGGCCAACTCCTGCTGCGTGATCCCGAAGTCGGCCAAGAGCTGCTTGTAGGCCGCCGCTTCCTCGAGCGGGTTCAAGTCCTCCCGGTGAACGTTCTCGAGCAGTGCGTCCCGCAGCAGTTGATCATCCTCGGTGGTGCGAACGATGGCTGGGATCCGTTCCAGCCCGGCCGCCCTGGCCGCTCGGACCCGCCGCTCCCCCATCACGATCTGGTAGCGATCACCACTGGGACGTACCACGATCGGCTGCAGCACACCCACCGCCTCGATGCTGGTGGTCAGGTCCTGCAGCGACTCCTCGTCGAACGCCTCACGGGGCTGACGGGGATTGCGGTCGATGCGGCCAAGTGGAAGCTGCTCGAACGAGGGACCCGAGGGCTCATCCGAGACCCCCGCCGCCGCCGACTCCTGGTCGGCTGCCTCGGTCGCCGGTTCTTGATCGTCTTGCGGGCTGCTGGGGATCAGCGCTTCAAGTCCACGGCCGAGGCCACCACGGCGTCGCATCAACTGGCTCCTTCTCCGGTCGGCGAGAGCAAGCCACTTCGCTCCGCGAGTTCAAAGGTCAGGTCGCGATAGGCAATGCCACCGCGCGAGAGGGGATCGTAGAGGGCGATTGGCAGGCCGTATCCCGGTGCTTCGGAGAGCCGAACGCTCCGAGGCACGACCGTCTGGTAGACGAGGTCCGTGAAGTGCTTTCGAACCTCGTCAACCACCTGCAGCGCCAATCGCGTCCGGCCGTCGTACATGGTGAGCACGATCCCCCCGATACGAAGCTCCGGGTTGAGGTTCGCCCGCACCAGTTCGACGTTGCGGAGCAACTGCCCGAGTCCTTCGAGCGCGTAGTACTCGCATTGGATCGGGATCAGGAGCTCGTCGGCGGCGGCGAGAGCATTCACCGTGAGCAGTCCGAGGGATGGAGGGCAGTCGATGAGGATCGTGTCGTACTGATGATCAATCGATTGAAGCGCCCGGCGTAGCCGGGTTTCCCTTGACATCGCGCTCACCAACTCGACCTCCGCACCGGCCAAGTCGATGGTGCTAGGCAGGACATGGAGGTTGGGAACCCCCGTCGCTCGAATCGCCGTACCAGGAACCGCTTCGCCAGTGAGGACGTCGTAGATGGACGGCTCGATATCGCGATGGTCCAGACCAAGCCCGGTCGACGCGTTGCCCTGCGGGTCGAGGTCGATCACCAGAACGCGTGCGCCGGCCAAAGCAAGGTAGGCGCCGATGTTCACCGCCGTCGTTGACTTCCCCACGCCGCCCTTCTGATTGGCGACGGCCACCACCCGACGGATTCCATTCTGGGCATCACGATGGATGCGGAAGCCGACTCTGGCATTCCGTGCCGCCGCCTCACTGTCAATGGTTGCTTCCGCGCTCGGCTCATCGATGGAGAAGTCCACCGCCCCCGGATCTGTTTCACGTGAAACATCGACCCCGGCCTCGGCCGCAGCCCGCGAGACTGCGTCCCGAACCGCGATGGCTGCCTCATCCTCAAGAGCTTCATCCTCACGACCTGGATCCATCGCTTCACCACCATCTGCAGATGTTTCACGTGAAACATCAACACTACGGGAACTCGCCGACACCTCCCGCAAGTCCACTTCCCTCACTTCCCCCGCGTCCGCCGATCGGATAGCGGTCGAAATGTTCGCGTGCCCAGATGCACCGCCGTCACCTTCGGGGGTAGGAGTCGAGACTGCTCTTGCGTCAAGGCCTGCCGAACCCGCGCTCGGGGGACCTCCTCCCTGCTGCGTCGTCGGCGGCCCACCCGCGCCTCCGGGATCCCCGGTCGTGACGTCCACGACTGTCGGCTTGCTGCCCGCTGGGCTGGCGGCATCACCCGAGGCCAGTGGCGCGTCGATCCCGGCGGCTGCGCCTGCCGGCACAACATCCGGCGCCTCAAGGGCCCCATGTGGCGTCGCCATATCCTGATCAGTGGATCGTCCGGTGGGATGATCGGTGGAGGCTGCGGCTCCGGCAGCGGCGGCTGCCCCAGAGGCATCTCGATCCTCCGGCAGAGGTGCGGGCCCGCGAGGCTTCTCAGTCGATGGCCGAGCATCGCTTTCACCACCGGATTCATGGACCGTTTTCTCTGGCTCGGAGTAGTGGTGCTCAGTCACACCCCCGGTGTGCTGCTCTCGGCTGATCTCCCGTGGGGATCCCGCTGTCGCTTGCCGGTCATTCGAGAGTTCAGTCGCAGCGCCGCTCTCTTCGCCCTCCAGGCCCTGACCGAAGAGTCGCGGCCAGCTCGGATCCGGCTCCGGCACGAGCTCGGGATCGAGTTCCTCCTTGTCGCGTGACC
>Ga0126312_10003892_pt1 | contig 10087 bp, 12 predicted proteins | sample Plot104A_FD_92537 | JGI IMG/M metagenome (GOLD analysis project Ga0126312, IMG submission 92537) | Serpentine soil microbial communities from UC McLaughlin Reserve, CA, USA - Plot104A | ecosystem: Environmental > Terrestrial > Soil > Grasslands | place: USA: UC McLaughlin Reserve, Lake County...
CGGGCTGCCCCGCGCTCGGAGTGCTGCGACTCGCGCGGTCGGCCGCCGGTGCCGACTCAAGGCCACCCGAGCCCGACGCCGCGGGGGGACAGGCGTAGTCGCGGAGCGGGGAACGGTCGGATGTGCGCGCTGGATCACGCTCCAGGTTCGGCGTTCGGTCAACAACACCTCGAGTGGCGATCAGCTGGTGCGGTTGCTGGCGAGCTCGGCGGCGCGCCTGTTGCGCTGCAGCAGCTTCGAGGTCACGAACTCGACCTGCTCGGGTTTGCAGCCACGCTCACCCTGCTTCTTGCGCACCTCGGGGGGCAGCTTGGGCAGGCGGTAGCCGCGCAGCGTGCCCAGGTGGACGTCGCGCTCGCAGACGAAGAACATCCGGTTGCGGCCCGGGTACTGCCAGTCGGCGGCGGGCACGCCGGCGGGTCGAGACGCAGCCCGCGGCCAGGTGGTCGGCCCGCTCGACGAACTCGCGCGCCTTGCGCTCGCTCTCGCACACGAACACGACGATCGGCGGCTCGCCGAGGCGCTGGTAGCGCTCGAGCGACAGGGCCCAGCCGGTGATGAGCGCGTCGTAGCGGCGGAACTTGTCGTCGTTGCGCGACGCCCGCCGCGTGCGGTCCATCTCGACCAGCACGTCGAAGGTACGGCTAGCCGGCGCGAGCGCGCGCGCCGTAGCCCGACAGCTCCTCCGCCGCTGAGCGCCGCTAGCAGTTCGCCGGCGCGTCCGGGTTGAAGCGGGAGTCGTAGCGGCGCACGTTGAGCTCGCCGCCCGCCCGGATGTTGACGGTGTCGTTCGTCGACGCGTAGTCGGTCGTCCGCTCGGCCCGGGCGACAAGGTTCACAAAACGCCTCCCGGCGCGCACGTCATCACAAGTTATCGCCGCGTCAGCCTGCTTCAGGTACCCGCAATCGCCGTCGCAGTTCTCGCCGTTCCGCTGCGAGATCTTGCGGCCGTCCAGCTTGTCCGGGTCGTTCGCGAGCACGAGGTAGGAGGCCACGAGCGGCGGGGTCGGATACGGCAGCCCGGAGTGGGTCAGCAGGTTTCCACGCACCTCGATGATGTCGCCGAGAGTTGAGCCGACGTCACCCGCGGGGTTGATCTTCACCGAGTACACGACCCGCTGGAGGTTCTCCTGCGTGTCGGGGTTCGTGATCACGTGCAGGCGATCGGCGTTCTCGCTGGTGTCGTCCCAGGTCGCGCTCTCCGCGAGAGCCTGAACAGCCTGGGTTACCTTGAGCACGTTCAGGCGACCGTGGTTCTCCTCGAGGTCCATGACGTCACACGTGCTCGGATCATCCGCATTGCAGGACTTCGCCTGGTCGTGCGACGCCTCGACCACGACGGTGACGAAGCGGTCGGCCCCACCGTCGGGAATCGTCGGGTCGATCGAGGCCACGCCCTGGTTCTCGATGTTCACGGGCACGCAGTGGTGCTTCTTCTCGTTGCAAGTCAGCTCAACGGTCTCGCCGATCTTCTCCCCGTCGACCCGCGGCTTCCAGGGCGCGTCGGGCTGCGGCTTGGCCAGGAAGAACTTCATCTTCACGTGCGGCGCGTAGTCGTACACGTGGGTGCGCTCACAGCCCGAGGTCTTGCCAGCGGGCGGGTTGTAATCGCTGTCCCGGCAGCGCGTCACCTGTAGGTCGGCGCGCACGCGCAGTTGCTGACCGGGGGCGACGTGCATCTTTACGAAGTAGACGACCGTCGGGTGTCCGTCCTTCGTGATCCGGATGCGGTGCGCCCCGAGGCCGGGGTCCCCGTGCTCCTCGCCCGTGTCTTGAAACTTGACCGTTGGGTTCGTGTCGCCCAGGGAGATGGGCGCGAGCGCCAGGAACAGCGCGCTCAGGGCGCAGACTCGGACCGGCCACCTGAAGCGCGCAGGTCTCATACGGTTAGGCGACTCTATTAATCAAGGCCGCTTGAGGTCAAGGCCATTGCGTACACACCGTCAATCGGTATAGGGCCGCTCTTCGGTCGAGGGAACGGGGCCCTTGTGAGACGTATCGCCCGCGTGGCGGCACTCGCCGTGCCGCTCACGCTCATTGGCGCCGCCCTATCTATGGGCAGCGCCGGCTCGACGGACCCGGCGCCGCCGGGGTGGGAGCAGCTAGCCGCCGAGCTTGACTGCGCACCCGGGGACCTGATCCAACCAACTCGCTCAGCAGCAACGCGAACTCACGCTCGCTCAACGCCCCCGCCGTCTCAGCGACCTCCCGCGCCGCGCTGCGCAAGAACCCCACCGCCAAGCTCTCCCGCGACGGGCCGCGACTGACTCCGCAGCACCGCTTGACCTTCAACCCACTACCGCATCCACACAACGCATTGCGACCGATCTTCGCCATCACCACATCGTCGCGCCCCGCCCGGTCAGGACCGCCCCCATTACCCGCCGGACTTACGGACGGCTCTACTAGGCTAGTGCGAGGAGGTCGCGTGTGCTGATCGTGATCGGTCGGGTCCAGTGCCAGCCCGAACAGAGGGAGCAGCTCGTCGCGCTGTTCGAGCGGATGCAGGACGAATCGAGGCGCGAGGAGGGCTGCCTACGTTACGGGTTCTTCGCAGCCGTCGAGGATCCGCTGACCTTCGTCGCCGTCGAGGAATGGGCCGATCGCGACGCGCTCGATCGGCACTTCGGCGAGCCGCACCTGAAGGAGTTCACGCGTGGTCTGCTGGAGCGCGTGTCGGCGCCGCCCGAGGTGGCGATCCATGAGGTGGCGGATACGAAGCCATTCCCGCGCGGCGCGGCATGATGGACAAGTCGGGCCTTCACTGAGCCTGGCATTACACGGCTGACGGCAACCCATAGTGGTAGGGCTCTTCGGCGTTCGCCCGATCGATCCCGGCGTCCGCGGCTAGACGACCAGTCCCGCGCTTTCGCTCATGCGACGAGTGCTGCGGTGAGGGTGGCACAAGCCGGGTCGTCCTAGCTGACTTCGGCTCGTTCGCGGCCGGCGAGCCGTTCACGGGCGCGCTGGACCTCTGCGGTCAGCTTCTGGAGGTTGACTTCGAGGGCGTTGAGGATGTCGTGGGTGTAGCCCCTGACGCCGTGGCGGACCGCGCGTTCGTGGGTGTGCGCCTCCGCGACGATCTTCTCGGCCTCGCGCTCGGCGTTGCGTGTGACCGCTGACTCGCTGATCAGCCGCGCCTGCTGCTCGCGCGCCTCCTTGACGATCCGTTCGGCCGCGAGCTTGGCCTCGACGATCAGCTCCTCGCGCTCGCCCACGATCCAGCGTGCCTGATTGACCTCGCCAGGGATCGTCGCCCGCATCCGCTCGAGGATGTCGTGCAGCTCGTCTTTGTCGACACGCACCTCACGGCCGAGGCCAAAGCGCTTCGCGGAGCCAATCGCATCGTTCAGCTCATCGATCAGAAGGAGAACGTCCATCTGTACCTTCAGTTCGGCCGCGCTTAGGCGCATCCTGCGATCACATTCTGGCCGGGAATACGCCCGGCGCGATCGGCACTACCGACCGGGAGAAGGCCGGCCAGCTCGCGACACCCGCCGGCCGGGCAGCGCTTGGTCCGTCGTACGCCGCGCGCCAGGCTCGAGCCGCACGCCGTGGGCAGTGTGCTCGATCCCGTAGCCGGCGAGCTCGAGCTCGTAGACGGTCTGGGCCGGCCTGTCGATCCCCTGCCGCTCAAGCTCAGCGTAAGAGACGAACTCCGGCCAGGCCGCGGCCAGGACATCGGCGGCCCGCGCCGCGCGCTCGTCAAAGCTGCTCATCCGCGACGCTTTCATGGCCAACCAACGTTTTCCTCTCCACGCGTTCCCACGCAGCGCGTTGTACCCGCAATAGGGAAGCGTGGTTCCTAGCGCGGCCCGCTTTCGAACGATCTCTCCCGGGCTGGGCGAGCAATCGATCCCGCCGGAAGCCGCAGTCGCCGACGCGGGGCTGGTCAGTCGGCGGCGAAGCAGCTGCACATTGCGCAGCCGGGTCGGGCGTCGCGGCGTCCCTCGCTCGCGTCGGGGCCACGAAGCTGCCCACGTTCAGGTTCACGGCGGCCTTTGTACGCCGCCTAGGATCAGCGGGTGAACGGAGGGAGCAGCAGCGTGAGTGAGACGTTGAGCGAGGCGGTCGTCGCGACGACCGGCGGGCGCGTGCGCGGGCGCACCCGGAACGGCGTGACGGCGTTCAAGGGAATGCCGTACGCCGCGCCGCCGTCCGGCCGGCGGCGCCTGGCGGAGCCCGAGCCGCCCGAGCGCTGGGACGGGGTGCGCGACGCGCTCGACTACGGCCCGACCGCCCCGAAGGGCTCCTACCTGGCACCGTTCGACCAGCTCCTTCCCGAGCCGGCCTTTCCCGGTGACGACTACCTGAACCTCAACGTGTGGACGCCGGACCCGAGCGCGGGCAGCCTGCCGGTGATCGTGTGGCTCCACGGCGGGTCGTTCGTGAACGGGTCGGGCGCCGTTCCGACCTACGACGGCACGCCGTTCGCTCGTGACGGCGTCGTGCTCGTAACGATCAACTACCGGCTCGGCGCTGAGGGCTTCATGACCCTGGCCGGCGCGCCGGACAACCGCGGACTGCGCGACCAGATCGCCGCGCTCGAGTGGGTGGGGCAGAACATCACCGCGTTCGGAGGCGAGCCCAGCAATATCACGCTCGCGGGCGAGTCGGCCGGAGCGATGAGCGTCGCGGCGCTGCTCGCCTCGCCGCGCACGACAGGACTGTTCCGCCGCGCGATCCTGCAGAGTGGCGCGGGCCACCACGCTCTCACCGCGACGACCGCCGGCAAGATCGCCGCCGCCGTGGCCGAGCGCCTGGGCGTGGAGCCGACGCGCGCGGCGATCGCCGAGGTCGATCCGGGCAGTTTGGTCGAGGCGCAGCAGTCGGTGCAGCAGGAGGTCCGCACGATGCCAGACCCCGCCAAGTGGGGCGAGGCTGCGGCGAACCTGATGGCCTTCGAGCCGGTGATCGGCGACGACGTCGTGCCCAAGCTGCCGTTCGAGTCGATCGCCGGCGGCGCCGGCAAGGGCGTCGACCTGATCGTGGGCGCGACGACCGAGGAGATGCGCTTCTTCCTGGTCCCGCCCGGCACCATCGACGTGGTGAACGACGACATGCTGCGCGGCGCGGTCGCCGCCTACGGGCTGGACACGGATGCCGCCTTACGCGCCTACGCGCGCGACGGCGCGAGCCCGGGCGACACGCTCGCGGCGGTGGTAACCGACTGGTTCTTCCGCATCCCGGCGCTGCGGCTGGCCGAGACCGCGGCCGCGCGCGGCGACCGTGCGTACGTGTACGAATTCGCCTGGCGCTCGCCCGCGTACGACGGCCGCCTGGGCGCGGGCCACGCGGTCGAGCTCGGCTTCTCATTCGACAACCTGACCGCCGAGGGCGGAGGCCCGCTGCTGGGAAACGCGCCCCCGCAGGCGCTCGCCCGCGCCATGCACGGCGCCTGGGTCGCGTTCGCCCGCGACGGCGATCCCGGCTGGCCCGTCTACGACGACAGCCGGCGCCCGGTCATGCACTTCGACGAGGAGTCGTCGGTGCTGGACGACCCGCGCGGGGACGAGCGCCGCCTCTGGGAGCGCAAACGCTAGCCCCGCGCTCGGGCTTCAGCTGGACCGGCTCATCGATCGTCCGGCGCAACCGCACCAACGCCAGACGCTCGACGGTTCGCAGAACCCGTGCCCTCGCCGATGGTCACCCCGGCGGCGCGTTGGTACGCGGGCGATCTGCTCCTTCTCGCCGCCGCCGCCCGAGGGCTGGTGCACCCAGAGTCCGGGTCAACGTGACGGACAAGACGGAGCGGCTCCTTCGCTACGCGAACGGCGATGTCAGCCTGCGCCGCAGCAGGGCCACCTTGCCGGCCTCACCGCCGCGGGCGGGGAGCACGCCCCACGCTGCACCTGCACGGCCCGGTGCTTCGAGCGGACGGTCCAGCTCATCGATGACCATCGTGCGTGGGCGGCGCAGGCTGGCGGATACGCGGGGCGTGACGATCTGCCGCGCTGGCGCCTCGAAGAGCGCACCACCCTCGAAACCGCGCGCGCCCCCGCGCGCGCCGTCGCACGCCGCGAGCGTGAATGGGAACTCGAACGCGCGCAGCGCGATCGCCGACTCCCGGCTCGGCTATCGGCAAGTCGTTGAACGGAAGGCGATGACTGGGTGGAGCCCGACGGCGTTGGGCGCGGCGCCGCGCTGGCCGTGGGGCTTGTCCCCGAACCCGACCCCGGTCACAGTTGCGTGGCCTTGGAGCTGACGGAACGTTCGGGACGCTTTACCGCACGCGCGGTCGAGCGCGCGGTGCGCCGTCTCGAACTCGATGCGCACCGACCCGTTGGACTGGGCGACACCTCGCTCGCGAACTCGTCCAGGTCGTATGTGTCCGATCCGTGCGTTTTTAGCGACAACACGACTACGCCGGCCTGGGCCGAACACAGGGAGTCACTGAATGCGGGCTTGCAGCCGTTACGACGCCCCTGAACGGGCCAACAACGACGATGGGGCCGACGATGGCCGAGACACCGAGACGAGCCTCGAGCCAGCGTGTCGACTGTCAACGTGTGTCACATCGTTCCCTGCGAAGTAACGCCAGTAAGACGTGACCGCGGCTCGGTCGGACGGCCCTACCCACACCGTCGGCGCCCGCCTCGCTGCTGTGGCGATCGTCTCCGGGATGGTGATCGGAAGCCTCACCCTGTGGATCGCTAATCCCGCGTTTTGGCTGTGGCTCACTGCTCGTCTTCAGACGACGCAGCCCTCGATGGCCCCCTACCTGCTCATGCTGGTCGGCATCGTCGCAACGGCGATCGTCTGCGCGAAGGTGCTCGCGATGCTGAACCGGCGCTACGCGCAGGTCATGGGCGACAACAGCGTCCACGTGCACCTGCCCTGGACGCGCGGCCTGGGCGGCGAGCACGAGAAACAGCTGACCAAGGTGACGGTCCTCGACGTCGTCATGGTGTTCTCGGTCGTCGTGGCCGCCCTCGCTCTGATCGCCTGGTTCGTGATCGTCAAGCCCACTCCACCCGGCGTAGGGCCGGGCGGCGCGAAGCACTCGTAGGGCTTCGCTCATGCCGCCTCGCGCGCGCGTGCGCGAGCGACGATCGCCTTCCGCTCGCCTCCCGCTCGTGCTGGTGCGCTTCGCGGGCGAAGTAGTGGTCGCTGGCGAGTAGGCGACTTGGCCGCGGAGGTGGCCGAGTTCGCTCGCGCGGCGTCGAGGTCGAGGAGTTCGACGAGCCAGGGGCTCAATACCGTCGACGGCATCGCCGACGTGACCCGCCGGGTCAAGCCCGGCCACGAAGCCCCATACGAGGAAGTCCTCGAGCGAATCATCGCCGCGGCCAGCGAGTTCCCCGGCCATCTGGGCGTCGAGGTCTTTCGGCCACAGAGTGCACGCGCGGGCGAGTACCGCACGGTCTTCCGGTTCGACACTGCGGAACACCTGCGCGCGTGGCTCGACTCGGACGAGCGCGCGGGTCTCGGTGGAGCGTGCCGAGCCACACGTGGTCGGCCCCATGCGCACGAGCTTCGTGACCGGTCTCGAGAGCTGGTTTACCCTGCCCGGCGAGCCGAGCATCGTCCCGCCGCCGGCCCACAAGATGGCGCTCGTCACCTGGATCACGATCTTCCCGCTGATCACCGCAATCGTCGTCGTAACAGGCCCCCTGCTCGAGGAGCTGCCGCTGGCCGTGAGGTTGGGGATAACGACAGCGCTGGCCGTTCCGCTGATGACGTGGGTGGTGATGCCACGCGTTACCCGTCTACTACGAGGATGGCTGTATCCCAATGCCTGAGTCCCACGACGCCACCCCCACCCTGTACGAATGGGCCGGCGGAGAACCGGCGATTCGGCGGTTCATGGATTGCTTCTATGACGGCGTCGAGCGCGACGATCTGCTCTCGCCGTACTTCCCCGGCGGCGTGCACGAGGACCACCGCGCGCATGTCGCCGCCTGGTGGTCGGAGGTGTTCGGCGGACCCGCCCGCTACACCGAGGACCTGGGCGGCTACGAGGGCATGCTCGCCCACCACCGCGGCCTCGCGATCACGGCCGACGTGCGGTATCGCTTCGTCTCGCTACTGAGCCTCGCGGCCGACGACGCCGGCCTCCCCGCTGATCCCGAGTTCCGCTCGGCGCTCATCGCCTACGCCGAGTGGGGGACGCGGATCGCTACGCACAACTCCCAGCCGGGAGCCAAGGTCTTCGAGCACGCGCCAGTGCCGCGCTGGGGCTGGGGCGAGGCGCCGCCGTTCCGCCCCTAAGCCGATGAATTTCCGGCCGCGTGGCGGTCGAAAGTGGTAGCTCCGCGTTCACGGAGAAGCTCAGCCACGCGAAGGGGAAATCAATGAGAAGGCTCGCTGTGAACACGTTCGTCTCGCTCGACGGGGTCATGCAGGCGCCGGGCGGGCCACACGAGGATCCGACAGGCGGCTTCACCAAGGGCGGCTGGGCGGTCAACTACTTCGACGCGGAGATGATGGACCGGATCTCCGGGAGCGAACCGTACGAGCTCCTGCTCGGACGCGGCACCTACGAGATCTTCGCCGCGCACTGGCCCTATGACGAGGGGCCAATCGCCGACCACCTCAACAGCACCCGCAAGTACGTCGCCTCGACGACGCTGGACCGGGTGGAGTGGAACAACTCGACCCTGATCTCGGGTGGCGTAGCTGCGTACGTCGAGGCGCTGAAGCGCGAGGACGGGCCCGAGATCCAGGTCCATGGGAGCCCCCGCCTGATCCAGACCCTGCTCGAGCACGACCTGATCGACGAGTTCCGGACCTGGATCTTCCCCGTCGCGCTCGGCACCGGCAAGCGCCTCTTCGGTGATGGCACGATCCCGGTCGCCCTGCGGCTCGTCGACAACGCCGTCTCGACGACCGGAGTGACGATCAACACCTACGCCCGCGCGGGCCATATCGAGATCGGGGAGATGGACTTCGAGGAGCCCACCGCGGCCGAGCTCGAGCGCCGCGAACGCCTCGCGGCCAACTGAGCATTGACTGAAGGGAACATCACGGCGCTCCGCCGCGGCGACGCGGACGCCTTCGCGACGCTCATCGACCGCCACAGCCCGGCGATGATCCGCGTCGCGATGGCCTACGTGCCGAGCCGGGCGGCCGCCGAGGAGGCCGTGCAGGAGACGTGGATCGCGGTGATGGGCGGGATCGACGGGTTCGAGGGCCGCTCCTCGCTCAAGACCTGGATATTCCGCATCCTCACCAACGTCGCGATGCGAAGCGGTGCCCGCGAGCGGCGCAGCGTGCCGTTCTCGGCGCTCGCCGACGCGGAGGACACCGGGGAGCCGTCGGTCGATCCGGACCGCTTCCTCCCCCTCGACCACGAGCTCTTCCCCGGCCACTGGGCGATGATGCCGTCGCGATGGCCGACGCCGGACGAGGGCCTGCTGGCCGGCGAGACCCGTGAGGTGATCGCCGCCGCGATCGCCGACCTGCCCATGGCACAGCGCACCGTGATCGCGCTGCGCGACGTCGAAGGCTGGAGCTCCGAGGAGGTTCGCGAGGCGCTCGAGATCTCCGCGGGGAACCAGCGGATCCTGCTTCACCGCGCGCGCAGCCGCGTCCGCAACGCGATCGAGACGTACTACGGCGCCGTAACGGCGGAGCCGATGGACGACACTGCAACGAAGGAGACAGATGACCGACGAGCATGAGCAGCCTGATCTTGCGTGCATCGACGTGGTCGAGTTGGTGACCGACTACCTCGAGGGCGCGTTGCCCGCGGCGACGGCGCGGCGGCTCGAGGTCCACCTCGAGACATGCCCGGGTTGCACCGAGTACGTCGATCAGATGCGCGCGGTGGCCGGCTCGCTTGGAGGTCTGCCCGAGGACTCGCTCCCGCCCGAGGTGCGCGACGGCCTGATCGCTGCCTTCCGGGGCTTCCGACGGCATCCGTAACGCCTGGTCCTGCCGCCGTAACTGCGCGGTCATGAACGTCGCAGCCGAGGAGGCGGAGATGCACCAGACTGGCCCTCACCCAATTCAGCGCGCGAGCCGGCGCGAGTGGATCGGCCTCGCGGTGATCGCTCTGCCGTGCCTGCTCTACGCGATGGACCTCACAGTCCTTACGCTCGCGCTGCCCTCGATCAGCGCCGACCTGCACTCGAGCAGCACCGAG
>Ga0126312_10003893_pt1 | contig 10084 bp, 13 predicted proteins | sample Plot104A_FD_92537 | JGI IMG/M metagenome (GOLD analysis project Ga0126312, IMG submission 92537) | Serpentine soil microbial communities from UC McLaughlin Reserve, CA, USA - Plot104A | ecosystem: Environmental > Terrestrial > Soil > Grasslands | place: USA: UC McLaughlin Reserve, Lake County...
CCAGCGGCCCTGTAATCCAGCACGGCGGCGTGCCGGGGCTAGGGCAGCACGGCGGCGTGCCGGGGCTAGGGCAGCACGGCGGCGTGCCGGGGCTAGGGCAGCACGGCGGCGTGCCGGGGCCAGGGCCTCTCCGCGAGCGAGCCCGCCTCGGTGCGCGGGTCGGAGACCGCGTCCTTCAGGGGATCGCCGCTGCTCGTGCGATAGCCCGCGGCCTGCACGCGCGGGCGGGCGGCGTACTCGCCCTCGGAAGCGAAGGTGTGCCCGCGTGCCAAGAGGTCGTCGATCACCCCCGAGCCGATCCGCGCGTCCTCGATGAGGATCGGCCCCGCCGGCTCCTGTTGCGCGTCGATGCGCTCCGCGTCGACCGCGTGCGCGAGGTCGAGGCCGTACTCGATCCGATTCAGGAGCGAGAAGAAGGTGCCCATGATGATTCGAGAGCCGCCCGCTCCACCCGTCACGTCGATCGGGCGGCCGTTCTCGGTCGCGATCGTCGGGCTCATCGAGGAGCGCGGGCGCTTGAAGGCCCGCGCCTCGTTGGCCGTCCCCGGCGCGCCGAAGTCGGTCATCTCGTTGTTGAGCAGGAAGCCGGTGCCGGGCGCCACCACCGCCGAGCCGAACTCCTGCTCGATCGTGCAGGTCACCGCGACGGCGTTGCCGTCGCGGTCTATGAACGACATGTGGGTCGTGCTGCCCGGGGGATACGGGCCGAGCCCGGGCCCGTAGCTGCCCGCGTGCGCCATGTCGATTAGCGCTCGGCGCTCCGCCGCGTAGCCCTTCGAGATCAGCGTATCCGTGGGGACGTCCACGAAGTCCGGGTCGCCGACGTACGTGTTCCGGTCCTGCCAGGCCAGCTTCTGCGCCTCGGCGATCAGGTGGAGGGCATCGGCCGAGGACTGGCCCATCGTGTTCAGGTCGAAGCCTTCGAGGATGTTCAGCATCTCGAGCACCGCGATGCCGCCCGAGGTCGGCGGCGGCATCGCGACGATGCCGCGGCCGCGGAAGCTCCCGAGGAGGGGCTCGCGCCACTTGGCGCGGTAGCCGTCCAGGTCGCTGCTCTCCATCAGCGCGGCGTCGCCCGCGATCGGGTCCTTGCGCGTGTGCCGCATGTCCGCGACGATCAGCCGCGCGATCCGGCCCCGGTAGAACGCCTTGGGTCCCTCCTCCGCGATCAAAGAGAGCGACTTCGCCATGTCCGGTTGGCGCAGCAGCGAGCCGGCCTGATACGGGTCCTCGCCGTTCAGGAGGTACTGCTGCGCGGCCGCCGGGAACAGCTTCAGGCGGCTCGCGTTCTGGGTCATCGCGCTCTCGAGCGCGGGGGTGACGGTGATGCCCTCGCGCGCCATGCTCTCGGCGGGCGCCACCGCGCGGGCCAGCGAGATCGTGCCGAAGCGGCGCAGCGCGCCGGCCATCCCCTGCACGACCCCGGGCACCCCGACCGTGAGGTGCCCGGTGAAGGTCTTGTGGAGGCCCGATCCCTGGAGCGTCTCCGGGGTGAAGGCCGCCGGCGCTGTCTCGCGGAAGTCGAGCGCCGCGATGGTGCCGGTGTGGCTGCGATAGACCATGAAGCCCCCGCCCCCGATGCCGCACGACTGCGGGCGCGAGACGCCCATGGCGAACACCGTCGAGACCGCGGCGTCGACCGCGTTGCCTCCGTCCTCCAGCACGGTGCGCCCGACACGCGCGGCCTGCTCGTTCTCGGTGGCCACGACGCCGAGGGTCCCCGAGACCGGCGGGCGGTATAGCGACCCCTCCTTGGCGCTGGCGGCGGTTAGCGCTGCGCTCGCGAAGACGGCCGCGAGGACCAGGACGGCGAGCAGCCTTCGCGACATGCCCGAGGCGGTACCCCGGACGGGGGGCGGCTAATCGCCCCGGTGGAGGCTCAGCGCTTCGTTGGGTCGATCGTCGAGGTGGCGGCCTCGCCCGTGGGTGGGTCCACTCGCTGCTCGCGCTCCTCGATGGGCTGGAAGTCGCGCTCGCGCTCGCCCGTGTAGATCTGGCGCGGACGGGCGATCTTGGTCTCCGTGTCCTGAACCATCTCGAGCCACTGGGCGATCCAGCCCGACGTGCGCGGGATGGCGAACATCACCGTGAACATGTCGGTGGGCAGCCCGAGCGCCTCGTAGATGAGTCCCGAGTAGAAGTCGACGTTCGGGTACAGCTTGCGCTCGACGAAGTAGTCGTCGTCGAGGGCGCGCTTCTCGAGCTCGACCGCGATGTCGAGCTTCGGATTCCTCCCGGTGACCTCGAACACCTCGTCGACGTGCTTCTTGATGATCCGCGCCCGGGGATCGTAGTTCTTGTACACGCGGTGCCCGAAGCCCATCAGCTTCTCGTCCTTCTTCTTCACGCCCTCGAGGAAAGCCGGGATGTTGTCCGCGGACTCGATGCGGTCGAGCATCCGAAGCACGGCCTCGTTGGCGCCCCCGTGCAGCGGGCCATAGAGCGCGGCCACGCCCGCGGCCACGGCCGAGTAGGGATCGACCCGCGACGACCCCACGCCGCGCACCGCGTTCGTCGAGCAGTTCTGCTCGTGATCGGCGTGCAGGATCCAGAGCACGTCGAGGGCGCGCTCGAGCCGGGGGTCCGGCTGGTACTTGACCTCGGTCATCTTGAACATCATCGACAGGAAGTTGCCGGGGTAGCTGAGGTCGTTGTCGGGATAGACGTAGGGCAGCCCGAGGTTGTGCCGGTAGGCGAAAGCGGCGAGCGTTGGCACCTTGGCGATCATGCGGACGCCCGCCATGTGCCGCTCCTCCGGGTCGTCGATCCGGTTGGCGGCCGGGTAGAACGTCGACAGTGCCCCGACGGTGGCGAGCAGCATCCCCATCGGATGCGCGTCGTAGCGGAAGCCCTCGACGAACTTCTTGATGTTCTCGTGGACGTAGGTGTGGTGGGTGATCTCGAACACCCACTCGTCGAGCTGGTCGCGGGTAGGGAGCTCGCCGTAGATGAGCAGGTAGGCGACCTCGAGGTAGTTCGACTGCTCGCAGAGTTGCTCGATCGGGTAGCCGCGGTACTCGAGCACGCCCGCCTCGCCGTCGATGAAGCACACGGAGCTACGGCACGAGGCGGTGTTGGTGAACGCCGGGTCGTAGGCCATCAGCCCGAAGTCGTCGTCCGAGACCTTCATCTGGCGAAAGGCCATGGCGCGGACCGTGCCGTCGTCTACCTCGACCTCGTAGCTCTCGCCGGTGCGGTTGTCGGTGACGCTCAGCGTCTCCTTGGCGGTTGCTACCCCACCGCCGTCTTCACGGTGCCTCTGCTCTTCGGCCATCGTGGTCTCCTCGGGTTCGCTCTACGCGATTGTGACGGAAAGCCGATCAGCGCCTGCGGAAGACGCGCGACATGAGTCCCGCACGGCGAGGTGGGGGCCCGAGCCGAGCGACCTCCGAGGCGGGGATCGTCAGGGTCACGGCGCGCTCGGCGGTGCGGGCGACCTCCGGTGCGTCCACGAAGCGTCGCTCGCGGTCGGCGGTCTCGATCACGAGCCCGTCAAAGATGTTCTCGCGGTAGTTGTCGAGCGACTGGACCACCTTTCCCACCACCACCTCGTCCGCGCTGTACACGGGCGTGCCGCGTTTCAGCTCCGAGTGGTGGACAGCGTGGCCGTCGTCGATCGGCACGGCTACCGGACGAGAGCCGCGCTCTCGCCGCCGCCCGACTCGTCGTCCTCCTCGGTCGCGCCCTGATACACGGCGGAAGCGATAGCCAGGAGGACCAGGATCACCGAGATGGCACCCGCGATGCGCTCCGCGCGCGGCGAGCTCGGGAAGTTCTCGCGCGAGAGCCCGAGGAAGACGAGCACCACTACCCAAGCCACCAGGATCGGCCCGAACACATACCAGAGGTGCACCCCCGGAACGCTACCTCACGCCCACCTCGCCGGATGGGCCCGCGCTGGGGAGTGGCCTACTTTTCTCGGCCTCAGCCCGAGTAAGAGCGGCCACACTCGCCGAGATGAGAGGATGTGGGCGTGAGCGAGCTCGATCGGTCCCGCTCGCGGTCGCCCCGAAGCGCTCGCGAGCAGCGCGCCTACCGGCTCGTGGTCGCCACGGGTGCGCTGGCGGTGGCCGCCGTGGTCGGCTTGATCCTCGCGATCGCGGGCGTGATCGGCGCCGGGATCCCGATCATCGCCGCCCTACTCGCGGTCGTGGGCGTCGTGCTGTTACGGCGCACCGTTGGCCGCTGAGCCCTCCGCGCCGCTGACGCGGAGGGCTAACCTCAAAGCGTGACGCTTCCGGGGCCGTCGAAGACGATCGTCGTCGAGCCCGTCGAGGAACCCCGGCCGGCCGAGGAGCCGGCCGAGCCCGCGCCGGCCGAGCGGCCGGCGCCGGCGGCGCCGGCCGAGCCGGATCGGGGGCCGGGGAGGGCGCAGCCGGAACGGGGGCCGGGGAGGGCGCAGCCGGCACGGGAGCCGGAGAGGGCGCAGCCGGAACGGGGGCCGGGGAGGGCGCACCCTGAACGGGAGCCGGAGAAGGCGCGCGCTTGAGGGCGCCGGACCTCATCCGGCCGGTCACGGCTTTTCGCAAGTGGCGGGTGGTGCGCGATCACCTGACCTCGCCCTACATCCCGCTGCGATGGGACGAGCCCGTCGTGCACGCTCGGTGCTATCCCGCCAACCGGGGCCTGCTGTTCGGCGAGGGCTGGCTCGACGAGCCGCACGAGGCCCCGCACCCGCGCTGTAAGTGCGGGATCTATGCCTGGCACCGGCTGCCCCCGCCCGGACGTGTACCCGACCCCGGCCGCGCCTTCGGCGTCATCGCGATGTGGGGCCGGATCGAGGTTCACGCCGACGGCATGCGCGCCGAGCACGCGGCGATCAAAACGCTCGGCTTTGCCCCGGAGCTGGGCTCATTCCAGCGCGGCGCGATGGAGCGCATCGCGGCGGCCCTCGGGGTGGAGCTCGTCGAGGAGCGCGAGCTGCCCGCGGCGGCGCTGCGCCACGGCGGGCCGCTGCCGCCCGGCCTAGTGCCTCGGCTCGAGCGTACGGCCGCGTAGCAGCCGGGTGCGCGCCGGCGCCCGCGGCGCCGGCTCGGCGTGGGGGCCGCGCCGCGGCGGGCGCGGGGGGCGTCCGCGGGGATGGCGCTCGTGGCGAGAGCCGCCGCCGCCGTCGCTGCGGTCCTCCTCCGGCAGGGGCTGGGAGCGGATGGCCCACCAGACGATGCCGAGCAGCGCCACGATCGGCACCTTCAGGACCACGGCCATCCAGAAGATCGCCCAGAAGCCGTCCACGCGGGCATGGTACCCGGCTCCGGCCCGCCCGAACAGCCCGGGGGTGCCCGGGCTCCGGGCTCTCAAATCGGCCTGGCGTCTCGGGCGGTGTCCAGGGTGGTCATGGAGCGAAGCTCGTCGTAGCGCGAGTCGATCTCCTCACGCGTTAGCCGCTGGACGCGCTCGGTGCCGAACTCCTCGACGTTGAAGGAGGCGAGCACGGTCCCGTAGGTCATCGCCCGCCGGAGCGCGGCCTCGTCGGCCGCGCCGTCGAGCGAGGCGAGGTAGCCGAGGTAGCCGCCGGCGAACGAGTCCCCGGCGCCGGTCGGGTCGAGCACGGTCTCGAGCGGGTAGGCGGGCAGGGCGAAGAAGCCCTCCTCGGTGACCATGGCGGCGCCGTACTCGCCTTGCTTGACGACCATCGTCCGCGGGCCCATGGCCATCACCTCGCGGGCGGCGAGCATGAGGGTGGGCTGCTCAGTGAACATGCGCAGCTCGTCGTCGTTGAAGAAGACCACGTCCACCTCGGAGATCGTCCGCGCCAGGGACTCGCGTGCGGTCTCGATCCACAGGTTCATCGAGTCGAGGCCCACGAGGCGGGCGGCCGCGCACTGGGCGCGCACCTCGCGCTGAAGGTCCGGCTGGATGTTGGCCAGGAAGACCGTGTCCGCCCGCTTCGACGCCTCGGACAGCTTCGGCTGGAACTCGCCGAAGACGTTCAGCTGGGTGTCGAGCGTGTGGCGCACGCTCATGTTCCACTCGTACTCGCCGCGCCAGAAGAAGGTCCTGCCCCCCTCCACACGCTCCACGTCGTCCACGTTGACCCCGTGGCTCCTGAGCACGGCGTACTCCTGCTCGCCGAAGTCCTCGCCCACCGGGCCCACCACCCGCACGTCGGTGAAGAAGCCCGCGGCCAGCGAGAAGTGCACGGCCGAGCCGCCGAGCATGCGCTCGCGCTCACCGAAGGGAGTCTTCACCGCGTCGAAGGCGATCGATCCGACCACCACCAGGCTCATGAGGGCGGACAGCATAAGGGGGGCCTATGGTTCAAGGGTCCGATGCGTGCGGTTCAGATAGAGGAGTTCGGCGGGCCCGAGGTGCTACGGGTTCGGGACGTGCCCGATCCCGAGCCGGCCGAGGGCGAGGTGCTCGTGAACGTCGAGCGGGCCGGCATCAACTTCGCCGACACCCACCAGCGGGAGAACTCCTACCTGGCCAAGTTCGAGCTGCCGCTGATCCTGGGCGGCGAGGTGGCCGGCCAGACGCCGGACGGCCGCCGGGTGGTCGCGCTGCTCCGCAGCGGCGGGTACGCCGAGTACGCCGCGGCCCCGCTGGCGACGACCTTTCCGCTGCCCGACCGGCTCGACGGCGGCGCCGCACTGGCGCTGCTCGTCCAGGGGCTCACGGCCTGGCACCTCTTCAGGACCAGCGCGAAGCTGGCGGAGGGGGAGAGCGTCGTGGTCGTCTCGGGCGCTGGCGGGGTGGGCTCGCTTGCGGTGCAGCTCGCCAAGCCGTTCGGCGCCGGCCGCGTGATCGCCACGGCCAGCAGCCAGGAGAAGCGCGAGCTTGCGCTCGAGCTGGGAGCCGACGCGGCGATCGACACGCGCGAGGAGGACCTGACCGCCGCGATCCGGGAAGCCAACGGGGCGCGGCCGGTCGACGTGGTGCTCGAGATGTCCGGGGGCAGGGTGTTCGACGGCTGCCTCGAGGCGCTCGCGCCCTTCGGCCGCCTGGTGACCTACGGGATCGCCGGCCGCGAGCCGAACACCGTGCACTCCGGCGCGCTGATGCGGAAGAGCCGCGCCGTGATCGGCTTCTGGCTCATGCACTGCCTGGGCCGACGGGAGATGATGGAGGAGCCGCTCCGCGACCTCTTCGAGCGCGCCGTCCGGGGCGAGCTCCGCCCGCGGATGGGCGCCACCTACCCGCTGTCCGAGGTGCGCCGCGCCCACGAGGATCTCCAGGGCCGCAAGACGAGCGGGAAGCTCCTCCTCGATCCCTCCGCATGACGGCGTTCGCCGAGCTCGGCCTCGCGCCCGACCTGCTGGATGCCCTCCGCCATCTGGGCTACGAGCGGCCTACGCCGATCCAGGAACAGGCCATTCCCGGCCTGCTCGAGGGGCGCGACGTGATCGGCCAGGCCCAGACGGGCACCGGCAAGACGGCCGCCTTCGGCCTGCCCATGCTGCAGTTCGTGGACCCGGAGGACCCGGATGTCCAGGCGCTAGTGCTCACCCCGACGCGCGAGCTCTGCATCCAGGTCACCCAGGCGCTGCGCGCCTACGGGCGCCGCCGCGGCGTCGAGGTCGTGGCGGTCTTCGGCGGGGCCCCGATCCGGGACCAGGCGGCTCGCCTCGGGCGCGGCGCGCAGGTGGTGGTGGGGACGGTCGGGCGCGTGCTCGACATGGTGGGCCGGCACCACCTGTTCCTCGACCAGGCGCGCTACGTGGTGCTCGACGAGGCAGACGAGATGCTCGACCTCGGCTTCCTCGAGGACGTGGAGACGATCCTCTCGCGCTGCCCCCAGGGCCGCCAGACCAGCCTCTTCTCGGCCACGATCCCGCCGCCGATCCGGGCGCTCGCCGAGAAGCGCATGTACGACCCGGTGACCATCAAGGTGCGCGCGGCCACGCTGACGATCGACACGGTCGACCATTACTACGTGGAGGTACCCGACAGGGAGAAGCCGGGCGCGCTGGCGAGGGTGCTGAAGGCGGAGCGGCCGGAGCAGGCGATCGTCTTCGTGCGAACGAAGATCGGCGTGGACCGCCTGGCGCGGCGGCTAGGCGACGACGGCATCCGCGTGAAGGCGCTACACGGCGACATGACCCAAGGCCAGCGGGACGGCGTGATGATCGCCTTCAAGGGCGGGCGCGAGCGGCTGCTCGTGGCCACCGACGTGGCGGCCCGCGGTCTAGACATCACCGGCGTGAGCCACGTCGTGAACTACGACCTCCCGAACTCGCCGGACCTTTACGTGCACCGCATCGGGCGCACCGGCCGGGCCGGCGATACCGGGCGCGCGATCACGCTCGTGAACCCCCGCCAGCGCCGCGAGCTCGCGGCGATCGAGCGCCACGCCAAGACGGAGATCGAGGAGTGGTCCGCGAACGGGGGCGCGCCGCGGGAGCGGCGCGGGGAGCGCGAGGCCCGGCGGCCGCGGCACACCAAGCCGCACGAGCGCGAGGAGCGGCGCGCCAAGCTGCTGCTGGGCGCCGGGAGGCGCGACGGCTTCGAGCCCGCCGACGTGGTCGGTGCGATCGTGGACCACTCGCACCTCGAGGGGGAGGACATCCACAACGTGCGCGTGCTCGAGCGCTTCAGCTTCGTGGAGGTGCCGGCGGAGCGCGCGGGCGAGGTGGTGGACAAGGTGAGCGGACGGTGGGTCCGGGGTAGGGAACTCAGGCTGGAGGTGACTACGAGATGAGCCAGGCGACCATGCACACGAACCACGGCGCGATCGCGCTTCAGCTCTTTGACGAGGAAGCGCCGAAGACCGTGGACAACTTCCTGAGGCTGTCCCGCGAGGGCTACTACGACGGGCTCACCTTTCACCGGGTGATCCCGGGCTTCATGATCCAGGGCGGCTGCCCGGAGGGCACCGGCACGGGTGGGCCGGGCTACGAGTTCGAGGACGAGATCAACGAGCACAAGGTCGTGCGCGGCGCGCTCGCGATGGCCAACCGGGGCCCGGACACGAACGGCAGCCAGTTCTTCATCGTCACCACTGAGGCCGCGCCCTGGCTCGACGGCAAGCACACCGTCTTCGGTCGAGTCGCGGGCGGGATGGACTCCGTGGACGCCATCGAGGGCGTGGACACCGGGGCGCAGGACCGCCCCGTCGAGCCCGTGAAGATCGAGCGGGTGGAGGTCGATGCGGGTTGAGCTCCTCTGGTGGGAGGGCTGCCCGTCCCATCCCGAGACGCTGCGCGACGTCGAGCGCGTGCTCGCCGAGGAAGGCATCGAGGCCACGGTCGAGCAGCGAGAGGTGAAGTCGGACGAGCAAGCGCGCGCCGAGCGCTTTCCCGGCTCGCCGACGATCCTCGTGAACGGCGAGGACGTGGTGCCGCCGGGCGAGGGCGAGCCGTTCACGCTCACCTGCCGCGTCTACCGCCTGCGCGACGGCCGGCCCTCGCCGACGCCCGACCGGGAGGACCTTCGCGAGGCGCTCAGGAGGGCGGCGTGAGGGTCGGCGAGAAGGCTCCGGGCTTCAGGCTGCCGGACACGAACGGTGTAGAGCACTGGCCGGATGGCGTCACCGCCGTCGTCTTCACCTGCAACCACTGCCCCTACGCGCTTGCCTGGCACGAGCGCATCCTCGACGCGGCGCGCGACCACCCGGACGTGCGCTTCCTGGCGGTCAACCCGAACGACGCGGAGCGGTACCCGCGCGACTCCTACGAGGCGATGCGGGCGCGGGTGGAGGCGGATGGCGGCTGGCCGTTGCCGTACCTACGCGACGAGACGCAGGAGGTGGCGCGCGCCTACGGCGCGGAGACGACACCCGACGTCTTCCTACTCGACGCGGGGGGCACCCTCCGCTACCGCGGCGCGCCCGACGAGGACTACAGCGACCCCTCGAAGGCCGCCGCCTGGCTGCGCGGGGCCCTCGAGGCGGTGCATGCAGGCCGCGACCCCGATCCCGCCGAGACCCGGCCCGTGGGCTGCAGCATCAAGTGGAGGGGTTGAGCACCACCGAGACGAGCTCCGCGGTGTCTCGCAGGTCCGCCAGCAGCGCGTCCGGCTCGGCGGCCCGCAGCTCCTCGAGCCGGCCGAAGCCGGTCGCGACCGCGACCGCTCGCGCGCCGGCTTCCCGCGCGGCCTGAACGTCGAGCGGCGTGTCCCCGATCAGCACGACCCCGGTGGGCTCACG
>Ga0126312_10003896_pt1 | contig 10079 bp, 9 predicted proteins | sample Plot104A_FD_92537 | JGI IMG/M metagenome (GOLD analysis project Ga0126312, IMG submission 92537) | Serpentine soil microbial communities from UC McLaughlin Reserve, CA, USA - Plot104A | ecosystem: Environmental > Terrestrial > Soil > Grasslands | place: USA: UC McLaughlin Reserve, Lake County...
CCGCCGGCAGGCCCTTGGCGAGCATCGCGCCGGTGATGCCGGCAAGCACGTCGCCGGTGCCGGCGGTCGCCAGCGCCGGCGCTCCGCCGGGCGAGATCGCGACGCGCGCCGACGGCTCGGCGACGATCGTGTCGTCGCCCTTGAGCACGACGATCGCGTGCGCGCGCTCGGCCGCGGCGCGCACGTGCCGCAGCCGCGCCCGCTCGATCGCGCCCGAGTCGAGCTCGAGCAGCCGGCCGAGCTCGCCCGCGTGCGGCGTCAGCACCGTCGGCGCTCGCCGCTCGCGCAGCTCTTCGAGCCGCCCGGCGTGCGCGTTCAGGCCGTCGGCGTCGAGCACGAGCGGCAGCTCGATCCGCTGCGCCAGCGCGCGCGCCAGCTCCTGCGCGCCCACGGTGCGGCCGAGCCCCGGCCCGAGCACGACCGCGTCGGCGCGCCCGAGCGCCGCCAGCGCCGGCTCCAGCGCGTCCCGCGCCAGCGCGCCGCCGTCCTCCGGCAGCGGCGCGAACATCGCCTCCAGCAGCCGCACGGCGAACGCGAGCTCCAGCGACGCCGGCGCCGCGACCGTCACGTAGCCGGCGCCGGCGCGCACCGCCGCCAGCGCGCTCATCGACGGCGCACCGGTGAGCCCGCGCGAGCCGCCGGCGATCACGACGTTGCCGGAGCTGAACTTCGTCGACGCGGGTCCGCGCCGCGGCATGTCCTCCAGGACCCCGGAGGCGATCAGGCCGGCCGTGGCGTCGTCCGGCGCGCCGTCCGGAATGCCGATGTCGACGACCGTGACCGCGCCGGCGTGCGCCTTGCCCGGCGCGATCCAGAGCCCCGGCTTGGCGCGGTGGAACGTGGCCGTCGCCGCCGCGCGGACGGCGGCGCCGGCGACTTCCCCCGTGCTCGCGTCGACGCCGCTCGGGGCGTCGGCGGCGATCACCGTGCCGCCGGCGGCGCCGATCGCCTCGATCGCTCCCGCGACCGGCTCCTTCGGCGCGCCGCTCGACCCGGTGCCGAGCAGCGCGTCGACGATCCCCTGCGCGCCGGCCAGCCGCGCGGCGTCGAACGCGGCCGGCGCATCGCCCGGCAGCCGCTCCAGCATCGCCCGCGCGTCGCCGGTCAGCCCGTCGCCGGGCGCGAGCAGGAGCATGTCGACGTCGCGGCCCGCGCCGCGCAGCAGCCGCGCCGCGACGAGGCCGTCGCCGCCGTTGTTGCCCTTGCCGCAGACGACCGCGATCCGCCCCGCCGGCGCGTGCTCGGCGACGACGCGCGCGAGCCCCTCGCCCGCGCGCTCCATCAGCTCCAGCGACGGCACGCCGCGCGTCTCGATCGCCCACGCGTCGATCGCGCGCATCTGCGCGGCGTCGGGCAGCGGCTCCAGCCAGTCCGGCAGGCTCACCGCAGCACCGCGACCGCGCCGGCCATCCCCTTCGAGTGCGTCAGCGAGATCTCGACCGCGACGCCGAGCTCGGCCGCGCGCGCCGCCGCCCGCCCGGAGAGCCGCGCGCGCGGCGGGCCGTCGCCGCCGCCCAGCACCTCGACGTCGTGCCAGTCGCCGTCGCGCAGCGCGAGCGCCTTCGCGACCGCCTCCTTGGCGCAGAAGCGCACGGCCAGGTGCCGCGCCGGCTCGCCGCGCTCGGCGGCGAACGCGCGCTCGGCGTCCGTGAACAGCCGCTCGGCGAGCCGCGGGCGCCGCTCGAGCGCCTGCGCCAGGCGATCTATCTCCAGCAGGTCCAGCCCGACGCCGGTCACGGGGGACGGAGGCTACCTGTCCATCGGCATAGGGCCGCGGAGCCGGCCCGCGCCTACCTTCCTCCGAAGCGATGTACCAGGTCCAGAGCCCAACGGCGATCCTGCGCGGACGCGGCCGGGCGCGAGCGGGCGCCCGTACGCGTACGCGCGTCAGCTCGACCGTGCTGCTGCTCGGCCTCACGAGCCTGCTGACCGACATCTCCTCGGAGATGGTGAGCGCCGTCCTGCCGCTGTACCTCGTCATCGCGAACGGCTACTCGCCGCTCGCCTTCGGGATGATCGACGGGCTCTACCAGGGCGGCGCGGCGATCGTGCGCGTCGCGGCGGGCTTCGTCGGCGACCGCTGGCAGCGGCACAAGGAGGTGGCGACGACGGGCTACGGCGTGTCGGCCGCCTGCCGGCTGGCGCTGCTGACCGCGGGCAGCAGCATCGGCGCGATCGGCGCGATCGTGCTCGCCGATCGAACCGGCAAGGGCATCCGCACGGCGCCGCGCGACGCGCTGATCTCGCTCACGACCGACGAGCGTCACCTCGGCACGGCGTTCGGCGTGCACCGGGCGATGGACACGACCGGCGCGATGCTCGGACCGCTGCTCGCGTTCGCGATCCTCGCGGCCGCCCCGCTGGCCTTCCACTCGCTGTTCCTCGTCAGCCTCTGCTTCGCGGTCGTCGGGCTGATGGTGATCGCGCTCTTCGTCCGCAACCCGGTGCGGCCGATCGGCCGCGCGGCGGAACCGCCGACGCTGCGCGGCGCTGCGGGGCTGCTGCGCCCCGGCCGCTTCCGGACGCTGCTGCTCGCGGGCGCGGCGCTTGCGGCGGTCACGGCGAGCGACAACTTCCTCTATCTCGCCGCGCAGCGGCAGCTGAACGTCGACGCGCGATGGTTCCCGCTCTTCTTCGTCGGCACGGCCGGCGTCTACATGGCGCTCGCGATGCCGGTCGGCCGGCTCGCGGACCGCGCCGGCCGCGCAAGGACGTTCATCGCCGGTCACCTGCTGCTCGCAGGGGCCTACGCGGCGCTGATCTTCCCGGTGCTGGGAATCGCGACGCTGCCGCTCTGCCTCGCCCTCCTCGGCGCCTACTTCGCCGCCACCGACGGGGTCCTGGCGGCGATGGGAAGCGCCCTGCTGCCGGCCGACTTGCGCGGCAGCGGGCTCGGCCTGCTCACGACCACCACGAACGTCGGGCGACTGCTCGCCTCGGTCGCGTTCGGCGCCGCCTGGACGGCGTTCGGCCTGACCGCCGCGCTCGCGATCTTCGGCTGCGCGCTCGCCGCCGCGCTCGCGTTCGCGGGGCCCGCGCTGAGGCGCGCCTGACATGAGCGTGCGGGCGCGAGCGCTGCTGTTCGCCGCCGTCACGGCGATCTGCGTCGTCGTCGCGGTGGTCGCGACCGCGCGCAGCGTCGAAGATCAGCGCGCCGCCGACGCGGCCGCGCCGGCGAGCACCGACCCGGCGGCCGGGCTGCTCGCCCGGGCGGCGGCGATCCAGGACGCGGTGCTCGTGTTCCGCGACCTCGACCGCCGCAGCTACGGCCGGCTCGCCGTCGTCCGCATGGAGCAGGGCACACCGCGCAGGCATGCCACCGGGCTCGCCTGCGACCGCGTGCACTACGCCGGCGGCAGCGGGCTGTGCGTCCAGCGCGGCGGCGGACTGCTGAACGAGTCGACCGTCAAGCTGCTCGACGCGCGGCTGCGCGTGCGCAGCCAGTTCAAGGTGCCGGGCACGCCGAGCCGCGCCCGCGTCTCGCCCGACGGCCGGCTCGGCGCCGTCACGACGTTCGTGACCGGGCACTCGTACGCGACTCCCGGCGCGTTCTCGACCGCATCGACGCTGATCGACCTGCGCCGCGGCAACACGATCGCCAACCTGGAGGAGTTCGCCGCGTTCGACGGATCGCGGCGCGTCACGGCCCGCGACGTCAACTTCTGGGGCGTCACGTTCGCGCGCGACGGCAGGACGTTCTACGCGACGATGGCGACCGACGGGCGCACGCACCTCGTCCGCGGCGACGTGCGCAGCCGCCGGCTGCGCGTGATCCACGACAACGTCGAATGCCCGTCGCTGTCGCCCGACGGCACGCGGATCGGCTACAAGAAGCTCGTCTCGAGCGGCGCGGGGTCGCCCAAGCTGTGGCGCTTCACGGTGCTCGACCTAGAGACGATGCGCGAGACGCCGCTGGCGGAGCCGGCGCCGCGCGACGACCAGCTCGAGTGGCTCGACGACGGCCACGTGCTGTACGGCAACGGCGAGGAGACGTGGACGGTGCCGGCCGACGGAGACGGAAGCCCCGCGCGCTACCTGCCCGCCGCGGGCTCGCCCGCGGTCGCGCGCTGAGCGGCCGGCTCAGACCGGGACGCGCTGGCGCAGCCGGATCCCGGCCTGGACGGCGTCTGCGCGCGAGCGGACGCCGAGCTTGCGGTAGAGGTTCTTGAGGTGCGTCCGCACCGTCTCCGTCGAGAGCACGAGCGTCTCGGCGATCGCCTCGGTGTCGGCGCCGGAGCAGATCAGGTCGAGCACCTCCCACTCGCGGTCCGTCAGCGGGCTGCGGATCGGGCGCAGGCCCTGGCCCGCGAGGCTCGAGCCGTGCAGCCGCTTGACGAGCGTCATCGCGAGCCGGCGCGAGATCGCGGCCTCGCCGTTCGCCGACCCGCGCAGCGCCCGCGGGAGCGCGTTGAGATCGACGTCCTTGGAGATGAACCCGGATGCGCCGGCGTCGAGCCCCTGGAGCCCGATCCGGCCCTCGTCGGCGCCGGTGAGCAGGACGATCCGCACCTGCGGCGCGGCGGCGTAGAGCCGTCGCGTCGCCTCGAGGCCGTCGACCTCCGGCATCATGTAATCCATCACGACGACGTCGGGGCTGTAGTAGAGCGCAAGCTCCACCGCCTCGCGTCCGTTCGACGCCTCGGCGACGACGACGATCCCGTCGCGCTGCAGAGTGTCGCGAATAACTCGCCGCGCCAGCGGATCGTCGTCGGCGACGATCGCTCGCAACGGCGCCGACGCGCCATCCATGTTCGTTTGCGTCTCCATGTCGGTCCTCCAGTTCGCCATCCCGGCGCGCCCCAATCTAGCCGCTCGACCGGCGATCGTGTGATTTCCTGACTAACACCGAGGTGGGATATTCGTCCACCTGCCGTCGAAGTGCTCGCCCGGACGGTCAGGAATCTCACCCGGGCGGGGGTCATCTCTCCCACAGGGGCCTCGCGAACTCCCCCGCCGGCGGGCGCTCCTTCTCACCTTCCACAAGCCGGTCCGTTGGTCGACGCTGCAGAGCGTGACCAGCCCAGCAAGTGACCCCCTGACGCTGAGCGCGCTGCGGGCAGAGCGCACAGCCGACCTCACGACGCGGAACCTGATGGAGGCGATCCGGCTCACGTACGAGCTGCGTGCGCGCTACCGGGTGTTCGAGTTCGAGGCCGAGCAGGAGGGCCACAAGGAGGCGGCGCGGATGTTCGCGGCGCTGTCTCGCACGGAGAACGACCAGGTGTCCACGCTGATGCGCGGACTTCGCCTGCGGCTCGCCGTGTCGGGCGATCAGTTGACAGGGGAGCCGGCATGAACGCCGGCACTGAGAACGGCAAGGAGGAAGCCTTGAAGACCATCGGAGTCCTCGGACTCGGATATGTCGGCCTGCCGTTGGCAGTCGAGTTCGCGGAGGCCGGCAAGCGCGTCGTCTGCGTGGATGTCAACGCCAACCGCGTCGCCGCGCTGCGCTCCGGCGAGTCGTACATCGAAGACGTGCCGTCGGCGCGGCTCCAGGCGGTCCTCGACCGCCTCGATCCGACCACTCGGACCGCAGGGCTCGCGCTCTGCGACGCGATCGTCATCTGCGTCCCGACGCCGCTGACGCCCAACCGCGAGCCCGACCTGACGCCGCTCATGGCGGCGGCGAACGACCTCATGAAGGTCCTGCAGCGCGGCCAGGTGATCGTGCTCGAGTCGACGACGTACCCGGGCACGACGCGCGAGCGGCTCGCCCCGGTGCTGGAGGAGTCCGGCTACCGCGTCGGCGAGGACTTCCACCTGGCGTTCTCGCCCGAGCGCGTCGACCCCGGCCGCACGGACCACACGCTGCGCACCACGCCGAAGGTGATCGGCGGCATCACCGACGCCTGCCGCGAGCGGGCGATCGAGCTCTACAGCGCGGTCTGCGACGAGGTCGTCCCGGTCTCCTGCCCGGAGACAGCGGAGATGACCAAGCTGCTGGAGAACATCTTCCGCTCGGTCAACATCGCGCTCGTCAACGAGCTGTCGATCCTGGCCGACCGGATGGGCATCGACATCCGCGAGGTCGTCGACGCGGCCGCGACCAAGCCGTTCGGCTTCATGCGCTTCGACCCGGGCCCCGGCATGGGCGGCCACTGCCTCCCGGTCGACCCGTTCTACCTGAGTTGGCGCGCCCGCGAGTTCGAGCTCACGACCGAGTTCATCGAGCTGGCCGGCAAGATCAACCAGCAGATGCCGCTCGTGTGCGCCGAGAAGGTCGAGCGCGCGCTCAACGACGCCGGCAAGCCGGTCCGCGGCTCCCGCATCGCCGTGCTCGGCGTCGCGTACAAGCCCGGCGTCGCGGACATCCGCGAGTCGCCCGCGCTGAAGATCATCGAGCACCTGCAGCGCCGCGGCGGCGAGGTCGTCTACCACGACCCGCACGTGAGCGAGGTCGCCAGCCTCGGCCTGTCGAGCGAGCCGCTCGACGACGTGCTGGCCGGCGCCGACGTCGCGGTGATCGTGACCGCGCACCCCGGCATCGACCACCAGCAGGTCGCCGACAGCGTCCCCTCGCTGGTCGACCTGCGCGGGGTCACCCGCACGGCGGTGCGCAAGACGCGCCCGTCCGAGCGATTCAAGAGCCGCAAGGCCGCGCGCACGCCGCGGCGGGAGGTCCGGTCATGAAGCGACTCCTGATCATCGCCGATCATTCGTTCGTGGTCGAGGCGATCCGCCTCGCGCTGCGCCAGACGGCCGGCTTCAAGGTCGTCGGCTTCATCGACGGGCGCAAGAGCGCATCGCTGGCGATCCGCCAGGCCCAGCCCGACGTCGTGCTGGTCGACGAGATGCAGCAGACCAGCCACGCGCTGGAGCGGCTGCGCGAGACGGCCGCCGAGGCGCCGCACGCGAAGACGCTGCTGCTGACGCTGCAGATGAACCAGGCGTGGCAGGAGGAGGCGTTCGCCGCCGGCGCCCACGCGATCGTCTCCAAGACGGTGCACCCGGTCAGCCTCGGCACGCTCGTGCGCGAGATCGCGAACGGCAACGTCGTGCACTCGTACCGGCCGCCGGCGCCGACCCCGCTCAACAGCGAGGAGTGCCCGCTCACCGACCGCGAGCTGGAGATCCTCACGCTCGTCGCCGAGGGGCTAACGAACTCGACCATCGCACGCCAGCTGTGGGTCACCGAGCAGACGGTCAAGTTCCACCTCTCCAACACGTACCGGAAGCTCGGCGTGGCGAACCGCACCGAGGCGAGCCGGTACGCCTACACGCACGACTTCGTGGGGCGCGAGCCGGCGCGCCTGGCGTCCTAGGCGACTGCCGTGAGCAACACGAAGCATGCGAGCGCGCAGCTTGCGCCCGCTACGCCACCCAGCCACGACATGATCCGCCCGCTCGCGGTGGCGGTCGAGAGCCCGCCGGCCGAGCTGGCCGCCGGCCAGAGCTCCGGCACCGGCCGCGTCCGCTGGGTCGTGCTCGGGGACCTGGTCGCGATCTACGCGTCGATTGGCGCGGCCTACGTCGCTGCGCACCTGCTCGCGCCGCCCGCGGTCGTCGGCCCGACGGCCTGGGCGGTCGTGATCGCGTTCCTCATGGGCCCGACGTGGCTGGCGATCTTCGCGGCTTATCGCCTCTACGAGCGCCAGGTCCGCGGTTTCTCGCCGCCGGGGCTCGACGAGCTGTCGAACCTGTTCCACGCGCTGCTCGCCGGCTCGCTGCTGTTCCTGCTCGGCGCGCAGGCGCTGAAGCGCTTCGCGTCGCTGTCGCTCTACACGCCGGTCGAGGCGGTCCTCTTCCTCGCCGCCGCGATCGTCGCCGTGCCGCTCGTGCGCGCCGGCGTCCGCAGCTGGGTCCTGCCGGCGTTCGCGCGCACGCGCCGGACGCTGATCATCGGCGCCGGACCGGTCGGCAGGCTCGTCGCCGACCGGATCGGCCGCCATCCCGAGTACGGCCTCGAGCTCGTCGGGTTCGTCGACGACGAGGACGTCGACGGCGGCGAGCCGCTCGTCGGATCCGTCAAGGACCTGCCGCGGCTGGTCGAGGAGCTCGACGTCGAGTGGGTGATCGTGGCGTTCTCGCGCGTTCCCTACGACGAGATGCACGAGCTCGTCCGCTCGGTTCGGCGGCCCGACGTGCACCTGTCGATCGTGCCGCGCTACTTCGAGCTGTTCGCGTCCAACGCGACGATCGAGGACGTCCAGGGGATGCCGATCGTGAGCCTGCCGCCGATGAAGCTGTCGCGCGCGGTCTACGCGGTCAAGCGCGCGACCGACATCCTCGTCGCCGGGCTCGGCCTGCTCGGCCTCTCCCCGCTGTTCGCGCTCGTCGCGCTGGCGATCCGGCTCGACACGCGCGGGCCCGTGTTCTTCCGCCAGGCGCGCCGCGGCCGCGGCGGCAGCACGTTCCGGATCGTGAAGTTCCGGACGATGACCGCCGACGCCGAGCGCCAGCGCTTCGACCTCGGGCAGCTCAACGAGGTCACCGGGCCGCTGTTCAAGATGCGCAGCGACCCGCGCATCACCCGCGTCGGCGGCTTCCTGCGACGCACGAGCCTCGACGAGCTGCCGCAGCTCTGGAACGTGCTGCGCGGCGACATGAGCCTCGTCGGCCCGCGGCCGTTCGTGATCCACGAGGCCGACCAGATCGTCGGCTGGGCCGGCCGCCGGCTCGACATCACGCCCGGCATCACGGGCCCCTGGCAGGTCAACGGCCGCAACGACCTGACGTTCGACGAGATGACCACGCTCGACTACGTCTACGTCACGAACTGGTCGCTCTGGTGGGACATCAAGATCCTCGTCAAGACCGTCCCGGCCGTGCTCGCCAGGAAGGGGGCGTACTGATGAACGTCTTCGTCGTCCCCGCCTACAACGAGGCGCTCAACGTGCCGCGGCTGCTGGCCGACCTCAACACCCGCCCGTGGCTGTGGCGCGACGGCGGACGCCTGCTGCTGGTCGACGACGGCTCGACCGACGGCACCGCCGAGGTCGCCGAGGCGTTCGCCGGCCCGATGCCGCTCGAGGTGCTGCGCCAGATCCCGAACCAGGGCGCGGGCCGCGCGTTCGACCGCGGCTTCCGCCGCGCGCTCGAGCTGGCCGGTCCCGAAGATCGCATCGTCACGCTCGAGGCCGACACGACGAGCGACCTCGACGCGCTCGAGGAGATGCTCGCCGCCGCCGAGCACGCCGACCTCGTGCTCGCGTCCGTCCACGCCGGCGGCGTGATGGCCGGCGTCGGCCGCCACCGCCGGTTCCTGTCGAGCAGCGCCGCGCGCGTCATCCGCGCCAGCGCGGGCGTCGACGCGCGCACGGTCTCGTCGTTCTTCCGCGTCTATCGCGCGGAGATCCTGCGCAAGGGCTACGCGCGCCACCGCGAGCGGCTGATCCAGGAGCCCGGCTTCGCGTGCAAGGCCGAGCTGCTGATGAAGCTGAGCCGCGTCGGCGCCCGCGTCGTCGAGGTCCCGGTGACGCTCGACGCCAGCCGTCGCGTGGGCGAGAGCAAGCTGCGCGTGCTCCCGACCGTCGCCGGCTACGCCAGGCTGACGGTCCGCCAGGTCGCCCTGCGCGTGCGCGCCGACGCGAGGGCGGACGCGTGATGCACCGCGGCGACGGCGTCGGGATCGTCGGCGGCGGCCTGCTCGGGCTGACGGTCGCGTACCGGCTCGCCAAGGCCGGCGTCCCGGTCAGCCTGTACGAGCGCTCGCGCGCGCTCGGCGGGCTTGCCGCGGCGACCGAGCTCGACGGCATCGACGTCGACCGCTTCTACCACGTCGTCCTGCCGACCGACGAGCACGTCCGCGACCTCGCCGGCGAGCTCGGCCTCGGCGACCGCTTCCGCTTCCGGCGCACCGGCGCCGGCTTCTACCACGACGGACGGCTCAGCTCGATGAGCACGCCGCGCGAGCTGCTCGCGTTCAAGGGCCTGCGAGCGCGCGACCGCGTGCGGCTCGGCGCGTTCGCGCTGCGCTGCCAGCTCAAGCAGGACTACGACGACCTCGAGCAGCGCTCGCTGGAGGAGTGGCTGCGCGCCAGCGCCGGCGACGCGCTCTGGGAGCGGCTGTGGAGCCCGCTGCTGGACTCGAAGTTCGACGGGCGCTTCGGCGATCTCCCGGCGACCTACCTGTGGGCGCG
>Ga0126312_10003897_pt1 | contig 10079 bp, 6 predicted proteins | sample Plot104A_FD_92537 | JGI IMG/M metagenome (GOLD analysis project Ga0126312, IMG submission 92537) | Serpentine soil microbial communities from UC McLaughlin Reserve, CA, USA - Plot104A | ecosystem: Environmental > Terrestrial > Soil > Grasslands | place: USA: UC McLaughlin Reserve, Lake County...
TCCCGCCGATCCAACGCCGCGGCGGCCGCCCGCGGGCCGGCAACCGCGAGACGGCGAAGCGCTACCGGCCGGAGCAGCGTGAGTCGAGGGGGTCCGTGGGCACGTCGCTGCCCGCGACCGCGCACGCCAACGGAGATGACGGCGGAGGGATGGTTGCGCTCGGCTACGTCACCGTCCCGGCGCGCGGGGCCGATGCCGAGCTGCGCAGGCAGCTGGCGCCGATCGATGCGCTCTGCCGTCGGCGCGGCTGGCGCCTTCAGGAGGTGGCCCGCGACGTTGAGCAGCCGCGAGATGAAACCCAGCCGCGTCCGGGGCTCGCGTACGCGCTCGAGCGCCTCTCCCGGGGCCAGGCGTCATGCCTGATCGTCGCGGAGCTCGTCCGGCTCAGCCGCTCGGCGGCGGAGCTCGGTCGGATCCTGGACTGGTTCGTGCAGGGCCAGGTCCGGCTGTTGGTGCTCGACGTCGAGTTGGACACAGGGACCTCCGTCGGACAGCTGGCCGCCGAGGCGCTCATCTCCGTGGGCGCTCGGGAGCGGGAGCAGCGCACTAGCGAGGGGCTGGTCCGCGCCAGCGCCAAGGGCGGCGCTGTCGGCCGGCCCTCGGTGGAGGACATCCCCGCGCTGAAGAAGTACATCGCCGCCCTGCGCTCGAGCGGCATGACGCTTCAGGCGATCGCCGACCGACTCAACGCCGAGGGCGTGCCGACCCTCCGGGGTGGCCAGAAGTGGCGACCCTCGAGTGTGCAGGCGGCGGCGGGCTACCGCAGGCCACACCAGCGGCTGGCGCGAACACACGTCGGCGGCCGAGACAGGCGCGGGGCGGGAGGTGCGCGATGAGAAGCTCAGCTGCCCGCACGGGTGATGTCCGTGTCGTCAGTCCCGACACCCCGATGCTCGAGCGGGGCGCGGAGGTCGGGGCGCTCGTCGACGCCTTTGCCCGCGCCCGCGGGTCGCAGGGCTCCCTGGTCGCGATCGAGGCGGCGTCGGGATTGGGAAAGAGCCGCCTGCTGCTGGAGGCGCGCCGGCTCGCCTCGGACGGAGGGATGGAGGTCCTCGCGGCGACCGCGCGGGGACTCGAGCGCAACTTCAGCCTCGGCGTCGCGCGCCAGCTGCTCGAGGGACGGGTCGCCCGCGCCCGGAGCGGCGAGCGGAAGCGACTGTTTGCCGGGCCGGCGGGGCTTGCGGCCCCCGTGCTTGCGGCGGGGCTGCCGGAGCCCGGCCGATCCATAGCGGGGGAGCCCGGTCTAGCCGTCGTGCACGCCCTGTACTGGCTCTGCTCGAACCTCGGCGAGGCTCGGCCGCTGCTCCTTGCGGTGGACGACGCCGAGTGGGCGGACGAGGCGTCGCTCCGGTTCCTCCTCTACCTGGCGCGGCGGATCCGCGAGTTGCCCGTAGTGCTCGTGGTCGCGGTCGGCACCGGCGACCCGCGCTCTTCGATGCTGCGTGAGCTTCTCGCGGACCCGGCGAGCACCGTACTGCGCCTACGGCCCCTCAGCGCGGAGGCGACCGTCCGCCAGCTGCGCGCAACGGTGTGGCGGCACGCCGCTGGCCCTTTCATGAGCGCCCTCCATCGTGCGACCGGCGGCAACCCGTTCCTCCTGCGGGAGCTGGTCACCGAGGTGCTTCGCACCAATGTGCAGCCGACCGCTGCCGGCGCCGAGATCGTCGCGCGACTTGGCCCCGCCTCGATCGCCGAAGCGATGCTCCTACGCCTACGGCGGGCCGGGACACGCGCGGTCGACCTGGCCCGAGCGGTGGCGGTTCTGGGTGAAGCCGAGCTCCGCCACGCCGCCAGGCTCGCACAGCTCGAGCAGCCCGAGGCCGCCCGGCTTGCCGACGCGCTGGTGGGCGCTGGTCTCTTCCGTTCCGGCGACCTGCTCACGTTCGCCCAGCCGGTCGTCCAACGGGCGATCTATGCCCAGACCTCCAAGGTGGAACGCGCGGAGCAGCACCTGCGGGCGGCGCAGATACTCGACCGCGAGGGTTTACCTGCGGAGGAAGTCGCCCTTCACCTGCTCGACGCTCGACGAGCCGCCACCGCGCGCGCGGTCGAGCTGCTGTGCATCGCTGCGAAACGCGCGCTGGCGACGGGGGCACCAGACCTGGCCGTGCGCCTCCTGCGCCGTGCACTGCGCGAGCCGCCCCCTGCGGAGCTGCGAGCAAGGGTGGTCCTGCAGCTGGGGCGAGCCGAAGCCGTCGCAGGCGAGGCCGAGGCCGTGGAGCACCTGAGCCATGCCGCGGAGCTGGTCGACGGCCAGCGCGAGCGAGCGCTGACCGCGCTGGACCTGGGGTACGTCCTGTACGCCCAGGGGCGGCAGGGCGACGCGGTCCGGGCCCTGGAGCGCGGTCTCAACGAGCTGAGCGGCGGCGACGAGCAGCTGCGCGTCCGGCTTCGCGCTGCGCGCGCTGTGGCCGCGGGCACGAGCCTGTCCGAGGACGAGCTGGGGTCGGCGGCGCGAGCCAATGGCGGCTCAGAGCCAGACGGCACGGCGACGACAGACGTGGCGCGGCTGATGCTCGCCCACCTGGCCTACGAGCGCGCCTTGCGCGGCGAGGACGCTTCGGGGGTGAGCCGCCTCGCGCGGCATGCCTTGGCTGGTGGCGCTCTCAAGGAGGAGGGCTTCGACGCACTCGGCTACCAGCGGGCAATCGCCGCCCTTGTGATGGTCGAGGATCTGCAGACTGCCGAGCTCGCTCTCACCGCGGCGATCGAGGAGGCGAGGACGCGCGGCTCAGTGTTCGGCTTCGCCACCGCCTCCTACCTGCGAGCCTGGGCGGTCCTTCGGCGCGGGCGGGTGGACGACGCTGCGGCCGACGCCCTGAACGCCCTCGCGGCTAGACGTCACGGCTGGAGGGTTTCCGTGCCCGGGGCGCACGCCGTCCTCGCCCATTCCTTCATGGAGCAGGCGGACCTGGCCGCGGCGGCGCGAGAAATCGCCAGCGGCGGCCGGGAGCAATCGCTCGTGGCGCAGTCGCTGCCGCTCCATCTGGCAGCGAAAGGCCGCCTGCGACTGCTCGAGGGCCACCCCAGGGAAGCGCTCGATGCCTACCTCGAGTGCGGCCGGCGCCTGACCGAGCGCGGTGCCATCGGGCCGGGTGTTGTCGCCTGGCGTTCGCGCGCCGCGCTCGCGAGCGCGAGGCTGGGCAGTGCGAACGAGGCCCGCCGGATGCTGGACGACGAGCTCGACCGCGCGCGCCGCTTCGCTGTGCCGGGGAGCGTCGGCCGCGCCCTCCACGCCCTTGGCCTGACCGATGGAAGAGGGCCCGCGCTCGAGCGGCTCGCCGATGCGGTGGAGGTATTCGAGCGGTCGCAGGCCACCCTCGATCGCGCCCGTGCGCTGCTCGACTTCGGGGCGGCGCTGCGCCGCGCCGGCAAGCGCCGTGAAGCGCGCGACCCACTTCGCCGCAGCCTCGAGCTGGCGGAGGGCTGCCGCGCACGGGCACTCGCTGAGCGCGCCCGGGGCGAGATTGCGGCCGCGGGCGGTCGTCCCCGCAGGACGGCCCTGCGTGGGGTCGAGGCCCTCACCCCGCGCGAGCGTCAGGTGGCCAGCCTGGCGGCCCGGGACATGTCGAATCGCGAGATCGCGGAGGCGCTGTTCGTGACCATGAAGACCGTCGAGTGGCACCTACGGCACGCCTTCGAGAAGCTCGACGTGTCGTCACGGCGAGAGCTGCGAGCGGTGCTCGAGAGCGAGGAGGACGGAAGTCAACGGTCAGCCTGAGCCAATGAATGCGGCCGTCATGCCGAGCATCGACGAATGAGCGCAAGCCCAGCCCTCCGCCGACCGTTTGCTCCACATGGAAGGAGCTGCCGCGCTCGATAGGGGCCGACCGCCCCTCGCCCCTCGCCTGGTCGCCGTCATCGCGGCGGGCGACGACGAGCTCACGCTGCGACGCATGGCGGCGGCCTTGGCGGCCGCGGGCCTGGGCCGGCCCCTGCTGGCGAACGGGCTGGAGGAGGCATTGGTCGCCGTCGGAGGCCGCAGCGCGATCGTGGCCTTCGCCTGTGACGTCTCCGACCCGGCCCGCATTGCGTCCCTGCGCCGGCTACGCAAGCTCATCCGGAAGGCTGGGATTGTGGTCGTGGCCCCGGCCACGCATGGCGGTGACGTTCGGCGGGCGCTGGACGCTGGCGCCGACGGAGTCGTCTTCGAGTCGGAGCTCGAGGACACGCTCGGTCCCTCGGCGGCCGCGGTAGCGGCCGGCCAGGCGGCCGTACCGCGGCGGGTGCGTGGCGGCCTGCACAAGCCCGCGTTCTCGTACAGAGAGCGCCAGGTGCTCGGCCGGGTGGCTGCGGGGCTGACGAACAGCGAGATTGCGGAGTCGCTGTTCCTGTCGGAGAGCACGGTCAAGAGCCACCTTTCATCTGCCTTCGCGAAGCTGGGGGTCCGCTCCCGAAAGGAGGCGGCCGCGCTGGTTCTAGACCCAGATCAGGGTCCGGCCCCGGGCCTGTTCGCCACCGGCCCGCATGCTCTCCCCGACGTGCTGACGCGCGTGGCGCCGTGAGCTCGATACCAGACGGCTGGAAAAGACCGCCGCGGATCTTCGGCGGGAATGCCGCACCCGTCCCGTCAACGGGCAAGGGCCGCGCGCCCGTTGTGTCGCCGGGCAACGGCCACGCGCCCGCCGCGTCGATGGGCAACGGCCACGCGCCCGTCGTGTCAACGGGCAACGGCCATGCCGCGTCGATGGGCAACGGCCATGCAGCCATTCCCCTGACGCGCCTCGACAACGCGGATCCATATCTGCTCGAGGAGCTGATCCTCGCGATCGAGCGGGTCGCATACGCCGGGGCGTTCACGCTGGGCGAGGAGGTCGAGCGGTTCGAGCGCGCCTTCGCCGACTATTGCGGCACGGACCACGCGGTCGGCGTCTCATCCGGGACGGACGCGCTCGCCCTGGCCCTGCGGGCCTCCGGAGTGGGACCGGACGACGAGGTGATCGTCCCGGCGAACTCCTTCGTGGCCACGGCGGAGGCGGTGACCCTGGCCGGCGCGCGGCCCCGACTGGTGGACGTCGACCCCGTCACCCACCTGATTACCGCCGAGATCGTGGAGCGGAACCTATCCAGGAGGACGCGGTGCGTCATCCCGGTCCACCTGTACGGGAGAACCGTGGATCTGGCTCCGATAGTCGAGCTGACGCGCGACCGCGGCGTTGCGGTGCTCGAGGATGCCTGCCAGGCGCACGGGGCCCTCTACCGTGACCGCCGAGTCGGATCGATCGGCGATGCCGGCTGCTTCAGCTTCTATCCCGCGAAGAACCTCGGGGGGTGGGGCGACGGCGGCGCCGTGGTCACGAATGACGCGCTGCTCGCCGACCGCCTCCGGCTGCTCCGCTCCCACGGCGAGCGGCCCCGCTATCACCACCGGCTGCCGGGCGGAACCTGGCGCCTCCACGCGCTCCAGGCCGCAGTGCTGAGTGTCAAGCTCTCCCGGCTCGACGGATGGAACGCCGAGCGTCGCCGGCTCGGCGCCGCGCTGCGCCAGGCCCTCGAGGACTGTCCGGCCATCGAGCCGCCCGTCCCGCCGGCGGCGGAGGGCGATCACGTATTCCATCTCTTCGCGGTTACGGCGGCCGACCGCGAAAGGCTCCGCTCTGAGCTGGCCGGGCACGGCATCGCCAGCGCCGTGCATTACCCAGTGCCGATTCACCTCCAGGACGCGTACGCCCACCTGGGCATGGGGCTCGGGAGCCTGCCGGCGGCGGAGCGGTTGGCCGGGCGGGTGTGCTCGCTCCCCCTGTTCCCCGGGATGACGGATGCTCAGCTCGAGCGCGTGGCGGAGTCGGTCCGGGCCGTGGGCGCGGCCGTGGCACGAGAGGTCTCGGGCCAGCGTTGTCCGTAGCCGCGGCGCAAGGCCGGCCCACCCCGCGCCAGGCACCGCGGGCCGGCGCCGCGGTCCGTTTTTAGGACCCCCTCGCGAACGCGCCGCTGGAAGAAGGGTTCACGCCGCGTCGTTCTGTCCGCGACGCGCTGTGTACGGTCGAGACTCGATATCCGGGATGCCCATCGCGGGAGGAGCCAGCCCGAACACATCCCGCATCCCACGTATCGGCATCGTCGTCGTCGGCTACGGATATTGGGGCCCGAACATCGTTCGTAACGTCATGGAGCGACCGGAGCTCCGCCTGACGGGCGTGTGCGAACGCGACCCGCGACAGATTACGGAGGTCTCACGGCGCCACCCGGGGACCCTGGTGGATCGCGACCTCGACGCCGCGCTAGCCGACCCGCGGATCCAGGCGCTGGCGGTGGCCACCCCGCCCTGCACCCATCACGAGATAGTCAGGCGCGCGCTCGAAGCAGGCAAGCACGTGCTCGTGGAGAAGCCGCTGGCCACGACCGTCGGCGAGGCCGTCGACCTGATCCGACTCGCCGAGAGGCGCGGACTCGTGCTCATGCCGGGGCATACCTTCGTCTACAGCCCCTCCGTCCAGAAGGTGCGCGATCTCATCCGCGAGGGGGTGCTCGGAGAGATCTACTTTGTCACCTCGTCGCGCATGAACCTCGGCAAGTACCAGGACCACGGGGTGGTGCTCGACCTCGCCCCCCATGACCTCTCCATCCTCGCCCAATGGCTGGACGAGCCGCTGGTGCAGGTGGCCGCGACCGGCCGCAGCGTCTTCAGGGAGGATGTGCCGGAGATCGCGTTCCTGACCCTGACCTTCGCCAGCGGCGCCCAGGCGAACGTGCAGGTCTCCTGGCTCGCTCCCCGCAAGGTGCGCCAGATGATCGTCGTCGGATCGCGGCGGATGGTGCACTACGAGGACTCCGCGGCGGACGACCCCGTCCGGATATACGACCGTGGCCTCGAGTTCGATGAGCCGCCGTCGAACTTCGGTGAATACAGACTTACCTATCGGTCCGGGGACATGGTGGCGCCGCGCATCGAGGCCGCCGAGCCCCTCGGGCTCGAGCTGCAGGACTTCGCCCGAGCGATCCGCGAAGGATCGGAGCCGCGATCGAACGCGGCGCTCGGGCTCGAGATCGTGCTGGCGCTCGAGGCGCTCGAGCAGTCGCTGAGCAGCCGCGGGGAACCCGTGGCCGTGCAGTCGGCGCGCGAGCTCCTCGGCGCCGGCATGCCATCCGCCAACGGCCACGTCGCAGTCGGGGACGGGGCCGGCGGAAATGGTCACCGCTCGGGCGGAAACGGTCTGGCCGTCGCCGGCAATGGGTCGGGCCCCCCTCACCCTCCCGCGGAGCTCCCGGCGGGCGCCCGCATCACGCGGTAGCTCAGGCGGAGAGGGGCGACCGGAGGACCCGCGCCGGCGGCCGCGCGCCGGTCCGCCCTTTCGTCAGCCGCTCCTTGATCCGGGCGCGCGGAAGAGCCGGAGGGCGCTGGTCGTTGGTGCCCTGGAATGGGAGCTCCCGTCGAGGTCCACGATCAGACTGCCCGGAGCTCGGCGGCCGATGGCCCGCCTCGCTGCCGCTTCTGCGGCGAACCGCTGAGCCACACCTTCGTTGACTTGGGAATGTCGCCGCTTTGCGAGAGCTACGTTCCGGCTGAGCGCCTGGGCGCGATGGAGGCCTTCTACCCTCTGCACGTCCGCATCTGCGAGGGCTGCCTGCTCGTTCAGCTCGAGGAGTTCGTCGCGCCGGACGCGATCTTCTCCGAGTACGCCTACTTCTCGTCGTACTCGGACTCGTGGGTGGCCCACGCGCGGGCCTACGTGGACGCCGCCGTCGAGCGCTTCGGACTCGACTGTGACAGCTTCGTGGTGGAGCTCGCGAGCAACGACGGGTACCTGCTCCAGCACGTCCGAGGGCGAGGGATACCCGCGCTCGGGGTCGAGCCGGCGGCCAACGTGGCCGCCGCGGCGGAGGAGAAGGGAATCGAGACCGTCGTGGCGTTCTTTGGCCGCGAGCTCGCCGCCACGCTCGTAGCCGAGGGTCGCCAGGCCGACCTCCTGGTCGCGAACAACGTCATGGCACACGTGCCCGACCTGAACGACTTCGTCGGCGGAATGGAGCCGCTCCTCGCGCCGCAGGGGGTGGTCACGATCGAGGTGCCCCATCTCGTACGCCTCGTCGAGGACAACCAGTTCGACACCATCTATCACGAGCACTTCTCGTACTTCTCGTTCCTAACGGCCCGCAAGGTCCTCTCCGCGCACGGCCTCGAGGTGTTCGACGTGGACGAGCTGAGCACCCACGGTGGATCGCTGCGCCTGTACGCGCAGCGTCGGTCGAGCGGCGTCCGGCCGGTAGGCCCGAAGGTGGAGGCCCTGCTCGAGCGGGAGCGGGCGCTGGGCTTCGACACGCTGGAGGGACACGCCGGGTTCTCGCCGCGTGTCGAGGAGACCAAGTGGAGGCTGCTCGAGTTCCTGATCGAGTGCCGTCGCAATGGCAAGCGGGTGGCTGGCTACGGCGCCCCGGGCAAGGGGAACACCTTGCTCAACTACTGCGGCATCCGCACGGACTTGCTCGAGTTCACCGTGGATCGGAACCCCTACAAGCAGGGGCAGTTCCTGCCCGGGACGCACATCCCGATCCGCCATCCCGAGGCGCTGGAGCGGGCCCGCCCCGACGTCATCCTGATCCTCCCCTGGAACCTGAAGGCGGAGATTGTGGCCCAGTTGTCCTACACGCGGGAGTGGGGAGCGCGCTGCGTCGTGCCGATTCCAGAGGTAGAGGTGCTGTGAAGGTCGTCATCTTCTGCGGGGGCCAGGGACTGCGGATGCGAGAGGCGTCCGAGGTCGCGCCCAAGCCGATGATCCCGATCGGAACTCGGCCGGTCCTTTGGCACGTCATGAAGTACTACGCGCACTTCGGCTTCACCGACTTCGTGCTCTGTCTCGGCTACAGGGCCGAGGCCATCAAGCACTTCTTCCTGACATACAGCGAGGCCATGGCCAACGACTTCGTGCTCTCCGACGGCGGGGCGACCGTCCACCTCCTCAAGACCGACATCCATAACTGGAACATCACCTTCGTCGACACTGGCCTGCAGGCGTCGATCGGCGAGCGGCTGCGGGCGGTTCGGCACCTGCTTCAGGACGAGGAGATGTTTCTCGCGAACTACGGCGACACGCTGACGGATGCCGATCTGCCGGCAATGATCGAGCGCGCGAGGGAGGCCAAGGTGACGGCCAGCTTCCTCGCCGTGCGGCCCAGTTACAGCTTCCACGTCGTCTCCATGGACGAGGGTGGCCGCGTCAACGGCCTACTCGACGTGACGCGATCGGACATCTGGATCAACGGCGGCTACTTCGTCCTGCGCCGGGAGCTTCTCGACCAGATGAATCCCGGCGAGGACCTAGTCGAGGAGCCCCTGCGGCGGCTGCTCGGCGCCCGGCAAGTGCTCGCTCAGCGGCACGAGGGCTTCTGGGCGCCGATGGACACGCTCAAGGACAAGCAGCAGCTCGAAACGCTGTACGAGAACGGCAGCGCCCCATGGCAGCTGTGGGACCCGGATCGGGTGACCGGTCGGGACCTCGCGTACGCCGCCTCCGGATGATGCTCCCGCTCCTGATCGGCCGGCCAGAGCCGGCCCCGACGCGGGTGCTCGCCATCGGCGCCCATCCGGACGACATCGAGATCGGCTGCACCGGCACGCTGCTCAAGCTGATCGAGCAGGAGGCCGTGTCAGACGTTCGCTGGGTGGTGCTGAGCGGCGACGGAGAACGCGCTGACGAGGCGCGCCGAAGCGCCGACGCGCTACTAGAAGGGGTGTCGCGCAGCGAAGTGATGGTGCGCGGATTCAGCGATGGTTTCTTTCCCTACGAGGGTCAGAAGATCAAAGACTTCTTCGAGGAGCTGAAGGCGGACTTCTCGCCCGACGTCGTCTTCACGCACCACCGCGCGGATCTGCACCAGGACCACCGCCTCAGCTGCGAGCTCACCTGGAACACCTTCCGCGACCACCTGATCCTCGAGTACGAGGTGCCCAAGTACGACGGGGACATGAGCGCCCCAAACGCCTTCGTGCCAATCGAGGAGCACCTGCGCCAACGCAAGATCGACCACCTGATGAGCCATTTCGGCTCCCAGCGCTCGAAGCGCTGGTTCCGCGAGGAGCTCTTCTCGAGCCTTCTGCGGCTGCGGGGCATGGAGTGCAACTCGCCCAGCTCCTACGCCGA
>Ga0126312_10003900_pt1 | contig 10072 bp, 11 predicted proteins | sample Plot104A_FD_92537 | JGI IMG/M metagenome (GOLD analysis project Ga0126312, IMG submission 92537) | Serpentine soil microbial communities from UC McLaughlin Reserve, CA, USA - Plot104A | ecosystem: Environmental > Terrestrial > Soil > Grasslands | place: USA: UC McLaughlin Reserve, Lake County...
GTCGGTCCACCAGGGAGCCGGAGTCGTCTCCTCGCTTCCCGTTGTCTCGATCAGATCGACTACTGCGGTCAGCTCAGCGGGCTTCAACAATTGCGGCGACAGCGGGATGGCGGCCGGCTCCAACATGGCTCGGTGCTCGGCTGAGGTTCCATCGCGCAATGACCAGGTGGCACCAGGAACCACTCCGGTGACCACAGCAGCCAACGTGACCTTCGGCTCACAGTTGATCAGTACGCTTAGCCGCTCACGCTGCGCAGCGGTGATCTCTTGTTCGACGAGCACGATTTCAGGAGCCCATGGATCGGCCAGGTCAGGATCGATTCGGTGCTGGCTCAACACCTCGTACCGGCGATGTTCACGTTGGTTGATTGCGCGCTGCTCCAGCCTGTCCAGGAGGGCGTCACAGTCTTCGGTCCGGATCACGTTGTGTTTGCCCAGCGCCTCAGGGAGCCGCTCGCCGCCGCCGACCAGTGTGATGATCATTTCGTCGGCCCAAGGGGAAAACGAAAGTTCCACCGCCATCGCCGCCAGCACATCAGCTGCTGATCCAACCTTGAGCTCTAGCAGTCCGAACGCTTCAAGATCACCAAGTACCAGCCGATCTTGATCATCACGACCCAGCGTAACCAAGGCCGGCCAGGGTCGTGCGGCCTCGCTCGCTCCTGGCACCGATTTCAAATAGTCGACGTCAAGCTGGTCCAAGAACCATGATCGACCTCGGACTGTAAAGCCAACCGGAGCGTTCGAGCAGGCCTGCTCCAGTCGCAGCTCGATTTCGCTGTCACTGATGAAGGCCAGCTGTAACGGTGGCGGAGCGATGCGGACGTCTTTGCAATGCGCGGCGATCGCACGCATGGCGCGGTCCAGGGTTCGCAGGCTCAGCGGCCGTTGTCGTTGGCCGAGCCTTACTTCGACAGCTTGGGCCGACGGCGGGGGATGAACAATACGTCGCCCCTGCGGTCGCATTTGCAGCTGCAGGCGCCGCCGCCATCCCAGCCCGCCGATCAGGCCGGCTGCTAACAAACCGCCGACTCCCAGCAGCGAGACCGCCAGAACATCAATCTCGGGGGCCGTGCTCGGGGGCACCTCTTCGGCTGACGGCGCCTGGCTTGGTGGTGCCGCTGGCGGCGACGGCGAACTTGCTGGGGTAGAACTTGTTGAGGCTGACGGCTCGACTGAAGGTCTTGATGTTTGCTCTCTCTCTGCATCGGCTTTCAGCGGCTGATCATGGGACTTAGTGCTGTCAGCGACCTCGGACTTCTTTTCCTTGGGCAGAGCTAGACGCATGCCGACGGCGAGTTCGTCGGGATCACTGAGCTGGGCACGATTCGCACGGAAAATATCGGTCCACCTGGACGCCCCACCAAGTTCGCGTTCAGCAATTGAAGACAGGGTGTCGCCGCGGCGTACCGTGATCATGCGCTCACTGACATGATCATCATCAGCTTCAAAATCAGGGATTCTTAACCGCCAGCCAAGTTGCAGCCGGTCGGGCCCACCCGTCAGCACCGTCGGATTTGCGGCTGCGATCTTGCGCCAGTCCCGCCCATCGCCGTAGTAGTGCTCAGCCAAGCTCCACAGATCGTCACCTGCCTTCACTACATGGTGATGCACGTCCTCCTCGGCTGCCGGAGCCCGTGGAGCCTCCGGAGCCGACGGCGGCAACTCCTCCGTGGACTGGATGATCAACGCGACAGGCTCGAGCGGAACCCGGCTCGTCACGACTGTGGAATCGGGATAACGGTCGGCCTGCACGGCCTGCGGTATCGAAATCATCGTGATCACTGAGATCAACAGTCCAGCTGCGAAGCGCTGTGGACCCTCAAGACCTGGTAGGCGGATCCGGATGCGTTGCCGCGAAGCCAGCGACACTAGTTCGCTGATCACCGAGAGAGCGAACACCAGCCACGCGAGCCACCCGATGATCGTGATCAACCCGACCAGGACTTTCCCCTCGACTGGCGCCAGGAGCGCTTGTCGAATTGCGTCCAAAGTCAGTTCGTGGGGCAGGGGATTGCCTTCAAGAAAAGCCAGAGCAAGCGGCACGGCCGCTAGTCCAAAGAGCAGGATAGCGAGTGATCCGAGGCCGCGAGCCAGTCGCGCCATCAACGGATCACTCGCTTGTCCATGCCCATCCCCCTGGAAGTCTTCCGACGCTCGCGGCTGGACTTCTACTGTGCCGATGTCGACCGGCGATGGGAACCGCTAGGTGTTGTCCGTTCGCCAGAAGTGTTGTCCGTCCAGACATCAGCCCGCCAGAATCCTCAGCATCGCCGCAACCAGAAAGATGAGGCCGAAGATCAACGCCGGCAACGTCATGTAAATGGTCATGCCCTCGGCAGCCGCACTGGCCTTGATCTGCTCACGTGTCAGGTGCGCGTCGCGCAGCTCACATACCCGGGCTCGTAGGCTCCCAGACAAGGCGGCTCCAGTTTCGTCGAGCTGCATCACGTCGGCGATGTCAGCAAGCTCAGGGAGCTTCAGTTCGTCGGACAGGTTGCGGAGCTCCGCGTACGGAGACTGCTGTTCAAGGCGAGCCCGTTCCAGTGCTGTCCTGATCTGCACGAACAACGTCACATCGCTCAGCGCGGCAGCATTGTGAAGGGCTTGGGTCGCCGAGGCGTTGGTGAGCCTCTCCAGCGTCACAAGATCGATGTAGACCAGTAGCGCCTCGGCAGCGCCAGTACGGACGTTGTCAGTACGTCGCCGGAGCAGTACATCCGGGATAAAGAAACCGATCACAGCGCCGACCACCGCGGCAACTGCAGGTATAGGACTGAGCTGTCCGGTCAGGTAGGCGAACGAACCGCCTGCCAGCGCAGGCAGCACCGCACCAATGATCGCCATCACTGCCTTATCGGCATAGAACTCCGCGATCGACTTGTCCTGGAGTCTCAAGGCGCGTCGCTGTGCGCTGGATAGCGGGACCGGCACTACGCGGTACAGCAAAGCGCCCAATCGCTCCGAGCGACTCCTGATCGGACCGACGTCGCCCGACGGCATCTGGTCGCTAGTATCGCCTCCGATCCGTTCCAGAGCAGGCATTAGGCGCGGAGTCGAGCGCGCCGCTGCGACCACGAGGCAGCACAGACCCGCCGCAAGGAGCATCCCCGAGATCAACACCAGGCTGATCATCATCGGTGATCTCCGACGAGGACGCGTGGTCGATCGGGCTGGTGCGCCTTACGTCGCATCAACAGCAAGGAGGCGAGATAGGTGATCAACAACACCGAGAGCAGCATCTGACCAAGCGGCGTATGGTACGGCGCAAAGAAGTCCGGTGAGAGGACGAAGACCAAAACGAGAGTGGACAAAGAGATCACTGTCACTTGGCGAACCACGACGTACGGCTTGGATCGCTCGACCTCAATTGCTCTACGACCCTTGAGCTGGGCCTGAATCGAGTCCGCAAGGGCCTGCAGCGTGACAGAAGCGCCGTTGGCGCCGCGGGTCGAGGCCAAGATCAATGCAGCCACGACCCCGTCAGCGTCAGGCGAGTTGATCGCATCAGCAAACCTCATCAGCGCGTCGCGGGTCTCCCAGCGGTTGTTCAGCCTTGTCACCAGCAAGTTGATCTCGTCGGCAAGCAAAGGCGGCGCCGTACGCCCTGAGATGCGGATTGCATCGGTGATCGACTTGCCAGTGGCCAGGGTCGCTGCCAGCGAGCGAACCCAGCGATCAAGTGCCTCCAAGAGATCAATGTCGCGCTGCTTGGGCAGAATCAGCAGGTAGGGCAGACCGAGCGCGAGAAGTGGCAGAACGACGATCGAGATTAGCCAGCCGGTCATTATTGCGACGAGGCAGCCCATGATCACAGTGCCGACCAAGATCATGTCGCGACGTCGGCCACGTGATCCGGGAGGCCGCCTGGTGATCCTCGACCACCATTGGTGAAGGGACTCGGTGCGCTGGCTGGCTGGTCTGGCACGCCGCCGTAGGCCGTACGCGATTCCAAGCAGTCCGGCCGTGATCAACAAGCCTGCTGTGATCGCCAGGACGCTCATCACAGGGCATTCTCCACGTCAGTCGGGCTCCGATGTGAGAGCGGAAGATCGCGGCGAAATGGCAGCAACTCCGCCTCAAAGTCGGCGTCGGGAAAGAATCCGGCGGGTTGCCTGCCAGCTCCTGACGCGTGGTAGGTGAGGTGCGTGACTGGACGGCCGTGCTCGATCGCGCGGGTCACCTGCCGGACCTCAGACACATAGCGGCGACGCATGCCGCCCTTCCACGTTTCGTCCACGAGCTTCACATAGATAAACAGGTGGATGTTGTGCGCGATCTGGCGATAGGCCTCCTCGGTCGATAGCACTCCACCCTGGGCCACTCGAAACGCCAGGCGATCAATGGTTGACTCCGCGGAGTGCGAGTGAGTAGTGCTCAGTGTGCCGGTACCCGCCTGCATGGCCTCGAACATCGCCGCAGCTTCGCCGCCGCGGACCTCTCCGATCACTAGCCGCGACAGGTTTTGGCGCAGGGCTTCTGGCACAAGTTCGGAGATCGTAAAGTCGCCGATCCGAGCGCCGCCAGAGGTTTCACCGTGGCCGACACGGGCCTGCAGAGCCAGGATGTTCTCCCGGCCAGGTTGCAGATGCGTCATCAGCTCGTAGTCGGTTTCCAAGGTGCCGAACCGCTCATTGAACGGAATGGCATTGATCAAGGCACGAAGCAGCGTCGTCTTTCCGGCGCCTTGATCACCGGAGATCACCATCGACTTTCGAGCCAGGATCGCCGCATCCAAGAACTGCGCAACCTCGTACGGCATCAGACCACTATCGGCAAGATCTGCTAACCACACATCGGTAAGAGTGTGCTGGCGGATCACGATGCTCGGCCGGTATGACAAGCCGAAACCCATGGCATGTAAGCGGAATCGCTTGCCGAGAGCCAGGGTCATCGTGGGATGTGTGTCATCGAACGGTCGCGAGGGCTCACTGTTTTGGCCGAGGAAGCGGATCGCTTCAATTAGCTCTGCATCGCTGTCGGCCACCGGTGGCATTCGTCTCCGACGGCCATCGCCGTACTGGACAACCACCGAGTCCCAACCGTGAATCTCGATGTTCTCCACATTAGGCATCTCCAGCAGGGGCTGCAGTCTGCCGTAGCCGAAGATCGAGTTCTCGACTGCTGTGGCGTACGCGTCTTCTTGCGCCGATGACCACAGTTCGGCGCCGCTTCTATGTCGAGAGCGGACATGATCAGCTACGACGCGGCGAATGATCGATCGCCCGAGCAGCAGCCGGTCCTCATGGGAAAGCGGACGACCGCTTGATCCGGCGTAGTCTTCGGCTTCATCAGTGATGATCTCTGAGGCCCGTCGACGAAGATCAACAACCTCGGCCCAGTCAAGATCGCCAGGTGGCAGCTCGCGACGAGCTGATCTGAGTTGCTCTGAACTGTAGACCCCGAACGGTTGACTGCTGCTCAGCGTCGTGTTGGATGGGCTGCCCGGCTTCGAAAATTCCTTGTCGTATTCGGCAAGCATCGGAATCTCTGCCAGGGCCGCCGGCTGGTCGGTTGAGCCTTGTTCCTTCATGTTCGATCACCGACCAGTTCGGCGGACTCTTGCAAAGTGCCGGCCAGTTGGGAGGAAGCGTCGCGAATGCAGCGAATCAGCGGTGACGCCTCGAAACGCCGGTGTCGTGGCCGTCCGTCGGATAGGTGCGCTGCCGTCCGTCGATCATGCGCGATGCTGGTGATCACCGGTACATCGAGCGCCTTTGCAATCTCGCCGCTGCGGTACGGCTGTCCCTCGCCGACAACGATCAAGCCCAGGTGCCTGGGATTCGTCGAAGCCAGTCGGGGATGATCACGCAGTGTCGGGAGATGGACCCGCGCGCTCATGATCGACCGCAGCGTTGAGCTGAGCACGACAGCGGTGACGGCACTACGCTCAACGAGTGCGATTGGCAGCCCTTCCGCTCTCATACGGCCGCTATCGATGATCACGTCGATGTCAACGTCGGTTAATCGATCGAACGCCTCGGCGAGGTCTTCCCACACCGCACCAAAGTGCGCGGCACTGCCAGGTTTGGTGAAGCCTGCCAGGAAAAGTCGGCGAGTTTCGCCCTCCTCGGAGAGCGGCAATGTTTGGTCGAGTATCACCTCACGAAGCGGACGTCGGTCGCGGTGTGCCTCGGCCACGCGGAGCAGACCCTTGCCACTGCTTGAGCGACCACCGAAGTAGCCGGCCAGGATGGCCTGATGTGCACCTGGATCGCAGTCCGCAAGCAGAACCGGCCGCGGCCATGTGAGCGCAAGGCCGATAGCCACTGTCGTGACACCGGGTGATCCGCTCGTGGAAGTCAATAACAATATCGCCATCTCTTGATCACCTGCCGGCGTCACGCACGATGGCGATTCGATCTTGCGCTCCGAGCATGGCGATGGTCGGAGCAGCCGTTGCCTCGACGTCGATATTGACCAACATCGAGGTGCCGTCGGCGGCCTGGGATTGATCGACCACGCTGCCGACGAAGATACTTCCCGCGAGCTTGTCTGTTGTGGAGCTGTCGGCAGCGGCGGGCAGCGCAATCAGGCGTACCCGAGAGCCCGGGAGCAATAGATTGCCGGGCGCTCGGCCGAGTGCAATCTTGAGACCAATGATTGCCCGTCCTTCCGCTGGGATAGCTGCGTCGGTAACAGAGGTTGAGGAAATGACCGATCCTGCTGCAAGATCGAATGCTGCTCGCTTGCCCACAAGATCACCTAGCTGAGCGGCGGGAATCGCCTCTGGCAATGAGCCACCCCGCAGCGTGATCGTGGCTAGATCGCTCTGTTCGATCGCCTCGCCCCGATAGACGGTATGCGCCGCCGCCACGACGGTGGTCTCGGTGGCGACCCGTGCGTAAATGACGTACGACATGAGGCCGCCGAGGCACAGTGCCACGATGCCAAGCGCGATCCACTTGGGATTACGGCGGCCAGGCAAGCGAGGCGGTGGTGGTGTGGCCGGTGATGCAGATGACGAACCTGCTTTTCGCTTTCGCCCGTTGCTAGCTGTCGCGACGGTGTGAGGCGACTCGGTGTCAATGCTCATGTATCTGTTCCCGTAGTCTGAGGGCGGCCATGATCATCGGGAGGCTCCGGTGGGAACGATGTTGGCTCGAGCTGAGCCGTGCCCCGTGACTGAACCGATGCCGATGATCGAGAGCGCGATGGTCGACCGCTGGGCGCTTGTCGTTACCAGGACAACCCCGTTGGCGATGGAAACTGTCCCCTGTACGCCAGGTTGACCGGCAAGATAAGCCTTCGCAGCAAGAACTGCGGCACTGGCCGGGTCCACACCGCCCAGTTGTTGAGTGGCGGCCGCGTTGCCGGCAGCACGACTGGCGCCGGCAGCGGCCGACTCTGCGCGGCTCGTCGCCGCCACTTTCTGGCCGCCGTCGATCACAAGCCCCGTCGTGATGATCAAGGCTGCCATGATCACTAGCACAAAGAGACTGATCGATTGGCCATGCTCATTCCTGGCCGCGCGCATCATGATCAACTTATCCATGATCACCGGCTGCGATATGTGTCAAGAGCGGCGGATCCGTGGCCCTTGAGCTGCATGGAACCTGGCCAGCCAGGAAGGAAGATATCGGAGAACTCCACAGCGCACGAGACGGTCGATGTAACAGTGGATGGCGTTCCAACGGAAACGCCGAACGCTGCAGTGTTGATCGAGACCGACGCTGATCTGCAGTGCAGCCCCGCTGTGGCGAGGGATTGAGTTCCAGCCTCGCGTCCGGTGCTGGCCGCAGCAACGGCCGACCGAGCAAGCGATGCGGTGCGAGCCGCGGTCTGGGCGGCCTCATTGACGGTCGTACGCGCGAACCAAAGGCGTCCGCCGGCGACCAACAATCCGAGTACGAGCAGCAGAGCGGGAACCAATAGCGTCAGTTCGACGGCGGCGGCTCCTCGCTGATCAGGCACAATGTCGGGTGGGCTGATGATCATGGTTGGGTGACTCGTTCCAGCGGTGCGGTCGCAGTTTCGTTGATCCGGCCCAGGCTAAGGTCGAAGATCATCGGTGCGTTGGCCGAGATGTCGACGTTCACCGTTGTCGCGGTTCGCTGGACGCGTATCGAAACGTTCTTCAAGCCCCCGGAATTCGCGATGTTCGCAGCCAGGTGTTCGGCGTTGGCTGCAATGCCATAGCTACCGCGGGCAGCGTCGACGGCTGCGGTCGCTGCTCGTTGTGCGACATTGCGCCCGTGCAGGAAGATGCCGGCCTGGATAATCCCCAGAGTTACGAGCATCAGAGCCGGCCAAAGAACGGCCCACTGCACGCTTTCGCTGAGGCCGCGCTCATCGCGGGCCTTTACTTGCACAGGTCAGAGCTTTGGGAGCTTGGCGCGGACATAGGCCGTGATCAACGTGATCACGATCCCAGCCACTGTAACCGCGCCGGCGAGCAGAATGGCATTCTCTGCCGACTGGCTAAGTCCGCGCTCGTTGCGAGACGGTGGATTCTTAAGTAGGACAAATAATCCCACCAGGGTCGCGGCCCACTGCTGAACCTTCATGGATTTCCTTTCGGGGGGCAGGCTTCATGATCATGAAGCCCGATTGGATTACCGCCACCGCGAGGGGCATCGTCTCGCGGTAGTTCTGAAATGATCATCGAACGAGCACCTGCAGCTCTCCGACGGGGAGTTCAGTTGTAGCAACGGTAGGAACGTTGATCACGCCGGACTGGTTGTTGCTGGTCCAAGTCACTGCCCAGTTGGCGACGGCCGCCACGGTGTAGTCATCGTCGGGCAGCGATGGTTTGGCGTAGCTGTATCCGCAGCTCGGTGACTTAGCACCGGGTTCCACGGCCGTGGTCCACTTCTGGCCTGTTCCAGGGCAGGTGATTGAGTGGCCGTCACCCATCCGGAAGGTGAGGCTGCTGACTTCTGCGTCGAGCGAGACGGATAGGCCCGCGACCGAGTCGGAGATAGGCCCAACATGGGTCGGACCGTCAGCCCAAAGCCACAAGGGATATCCGACCGCTGCAATATTCCATGGATTGAGTTCCGGCGACGGGCCGATCCCCGGCGCGATGGTCGGCAGCTTCAGGCGAGCGACGGCGACGGCAGCTGCCTGGCCAGCGCTGATCGGCCCGTTTCCTACGCCGGAGAACGTCTCAGCGGCCAGCCATGGTGACTTAGGTTCGTTGCCACAACCCGCGCCGTTCGGGTTTGCTGCCAGGCATTGGCTGTAGCGGGCGAGCTTGCGATCATAAGCGGCGAGTACGGCCGCGAATTTGTTACCTGCCTCGTCCGCCCGCTGGTTCGCCCCACCTTCATCTGGGCGTCTTATCGACGACGACGGTGTGTCATTCGACGGCCCCGGCTGTCTCTTGCTCAACACGTAGCAGCCACTCGAGTCGCACGCCTTCCTCGTTTCGACGTCATCCGCGGTCGCCGGGGAAGAGCTTAGAACCGAGGTCACACCGATGACTCCGCTAACGAGACCCAAACCTAAGCGGCGCACGGCTGTCCCTCGAACGACCTGACCAGCGTCGATGAAATATCGGCAATCTTCCAATCGCCGCCGGATTTCCGGGCAGTCAGATCCTGCACATATGTTCGGGTGAGTCGAGGCGTCACATCCCTGCCGTGCTTGTCAGTAAAAACAACACCGGAACTGTCTTCGCATGCGATCAAACGAACCTTTCGCTGCTGCCAACCAGAGCCGACGACGTTGACGACCTTTGTCGTCCCAGCAGCCCGCCAGCCGGCGTTACGAGAGCGTCGTAACGATCGCAGTGAGAAGTCCAGATACACACCTGTAGCTGTCTTCCTTAGCGCTGCTTCCGAGGCGATCCCAAGCTGGGCCTGTCGATCATGCTCGGCGAGGCTAGCCCTGTAGGCTTCCTCGGCTGCCTCGTAATCAAGCCTCATTTGGCGCTCGATTTGCGACTCAGAAGGTGTCGTCGCAACGGGACTTGGTGCTGGCGCACTGCTTGGCGCTGGGTCGGGACTGCACGCAGCGGCGAGCGCACAGCAAGCTACTGCCGCTCCGACACTCATGAAGCCCCGTCTCCCGAGCGCCACCCGATCTCCTCGACGCGAAAGGTTTGAGAGTGGCAGAGACCTCCCAGCAA
>Ga0126312_10003901_pt1 | contig 10072 bp, 9 predicted proteins | sample Plot104A_FD_92537 | JGI IMG/M metagenome (GOLD analysis project Ga0126312, IMG submission 92537) | Serpentine soil microbial communities from UC McLaughlin Reserve, CA, USA - Plot104A | ecosystem: Environmental > Terrestrial > Soil > Grasslands | place: USA: UC McLaughlin Reserve, Lake County...
CGTATCGCGTCCCGGAGGAGATCATGGCGCTCGCACTGCCCCTCCTCGACGTGATCGCGCCGGACTATGCGCCGCCGGTGGCGTTCCGGCCCGGCGGGGCGCCGCCGCGCTTGAGGCACGTCCCGGCCTCCGACGTGCTTCACGCTGCACTCGAGGAGACGGCGGCGCTTGCGGACTCGGACGGCCTGCTCGCGCTGATTGCGCCGGAGCCGCTGCTCGCCGAGCTGCCGCCGCTCGCTGGGTCCGCGTTCGACGAGTCGATTCCGCTGCTGGCGCCGCGCGAGGCGAAGGGCCTCGAGTTCGATCACGTGGTCGTGGTCGAGCCGGCCGAGATGGACCTGCGCGAGCTCTACGTCGCGCTCACACGCCCGACGCGGACGCTCGTGGTCGTCCACGCGAAGCCGCTGCCGGACGGGCTCCGCCGGGCCGAGTAGCCGCTTCGGCCATGTCCGAAGCGGGCACCCCGGTACCTGGTACGTGCCAGGTACGTGCCAGGTATGTACCCGGTACGCGGGTATGTCCGAAACGGACAGTACGGTGCCCGCCGTGCGCTTGCTGGTCGCCCGCTGCGAGGTTCGTTACTCGGGACGGCTGAACGCCGTCCTGCCCGCGGCGACGCGCCTGCTCGTCTTCAAGGCCGACGGCTCGGTGCTCGTTCACGCCGACGCCGGAGGCTACAAGCCGCTCAACTGGATGACCCCGCCGACGGTGGTCGAGGAGGACGCGGAGACGATCGTCGTCCGCAAGCGCGCGGGGAGGAGCGAGGACCGGCTCGAGATCCGCGTCCTCGAGGTGCTGAGCGAGGCGACGCACGAGATGGGCGAGCCGGCCGCGCTCGAGAAGGACGGCGTCGAGCGCGACCTCCAGGAGCTGCTCGCGGCAACGCCGCAGGCGCTTGGAGAGCCGCTCCGCCTCGAACGGCGCGAGTGGCCCACCGACGTCGGCCCCGTCGACCTCATGTGCCGCGACGAGGACGGCGGCTGGGTCGCCGTCGAAATCAAGCGCATCGGGACGATCGAGGCGGTCGAGCAGCTGACCCGGTATCTCGCCTTCATCCGGCTCGATCCAGCGCGTGCTTCCTGTCGAGGCATCCTCGCGGCGCAGCAGGTCAAGCCGCAGGCCGCGACACTCGCGGCGGCGCGCGGCATCCGGTCGGTGGAGGTCGACCTCGGCCTGCTCCGGAACGAGCGCGAGCCCGAGCTCACGCTCTTCGCGTAGCCGAACTGCGGGAAATCACCGATCACGGCGGGCGTGCGCGCGCGTAGCGTCGCGCGCGATGGCGAAGACGTCACCCGAGCAGGCCGGCCTCCGCGTCGTCGTCCTCGGCGGCGGCGTCGCGGGAATCGAGCTCGTGCTCGCCCTCCGCGCTCTGGCCGAGGACCGCATCTCGATCGACCTTCTCGCGCCGGAGCCTCACTTCTGGTACCGCCCCCTCGCCGTTGCCGAGCCGTTTGGGCTTGGGCAGGTGCGGCGCGTTGAGCTGGCCGTAGTCGCACGCGCATGCAATGCCGGTGCGACGTTCGCCGCAGCTCGCTACGTCGACACCCATCTGCGCGTCGTCGGGGCGGACGTCGGCCCGACGGCCGCAGCCGACGTGGAGTACGACGTCCTCGTAGTCGCCACCGGTGCGCGATCCGTCGCGGCGGTCGAAGGCGCGGTGACGTTCCGCGGCCCGGCCGACGTCGATGCGGTTGCGCGGGCGCTCGAAGAGGCGCGGCGGCGCGTCAGACGGCGGATCGCGTTCGTCGTTCCGCCGGGGACGACCTGGCCGTTCCCTGCGTACGAGCTGGCGCTGTTGACCGCGCACCGCTTCGGCGCCGGGGCCGAGGTGGCAGTCGTTACGCCTGAGGAGACGCCGCTCGAGATCTTCGGGCCGGCGATCGGCACGGCGCTGGAGGCGCTGCTCCACGAGCGCGGAATCAGCTTCTACGGGAAGCGCTATGCGACCGCGTTCGCGGAGGGATCGCTCCTGCTCGCGGGCGGCGAATCGCTCGGCTGCGAGCACGTGATCGCGCTGCCGACGCTCCGCGGCGATCCTCCGACGGGCATACCGAAAGACGAGCGGGGATTCGTTTTCGTCGACGACTACGGTCGCGTCGAGGGACTGCCGGACGTGTATGCAGCGGGCGACGCGACGACGTTTCCGATCAAGCAGGGCGGAATCGGCGCCCAGCAGGCGGACGCCGTCGCCCTCGCGATCGCCGCGCGGGCCGGGGCGCCGGTGAATCCCGCGCCGTTCCACCCTGTCCTCCGCGCGGTGCTCCTAACCGGCTCGACGCCGCTGTACCTGCGACACGACGCGGGTGCGCCCGGCGCGTCCGTCGCGGCCACTGAGCCGCTCTGGTGGCCGCCGGACAAGATCGTCGGTCGGTACCTGGCGGCGTTCCTGGCGCAGCACGCTTCTCTGAGCGCGGCCTAGTTCGCGACTCAGACCGGGAGCTCGGCCCGGACCGTCGTCCCGACGCCGGGGACGCTGACGACATCGAGCCGGCCGCGTAGCGCCTCGACCCGGTCGCGGAGCCCGGAGAGGCCGGTGCCGCCCGCCTCGTCGGCGCGGCCGCTGCCGTCGTCGGTGACCGTGGCGATGACGTGCGTCCCGTTCCGCTGCACCGAGACGTCAATCCGGCTCGCGCGCGCGTGCTTGGCGACGTTCGTGAGCGACTCCGCGACCATGTAGTACGCGGCGACCTCGACGTGCTCCGGCAGCCGTTCGTCCGGCGCGCTCAGGGAGACGGGGACCGGCGAACGTCGCGCCAGTGAGCGCAGCGCCGCGTGCAGGCCGCGCTGGGTGAGCAGCGCCGGATGGAGACCGCGCGCGATCTCGCGCAGCTCGTCGTTCGCCTGCGCCGCGTCGGCGATCGCGCCGTCCAGCAGCTCGGCCACCCGCTGTGGGTCTTGCTCGAGCAGCGTGCGCGCGAGGCGGAGAGCGATCGAGAGGGTCACGAGCCGCTGCTGGGCGCCGTCGTGCAGGTTCCGCTCGAGCTTCCGCCGCTCCACATCGGCCGCCTGAACGAGTCGGGCCCGCGACGCCAGGAGCTGCTCGCGCGTCAGGGCGCCCGCGATCGCGACCGAAACGAGCTCCGCGAACGCGACCAGCCGCTCCTCTGTGTCCTCAGGAAACGGCTCCGGCGAGAAGGTCCCGAGCGCGAGCGTGCCCCAGACACGCCCATCGACCAGGATCGGCGCCGCCACGCTCGCCTGGAGGCCGGTGCTTCGGATCAGATCGGCGGTCTGTCCGCGGACGTCGTCGAACGCGTTGAAGCGAACGGTCTCGGCGGTGTCGCGGACACGGATCATCGCCCCGTCCGGCGGGAGCGGGATCGCGGTGCCGACCGGCAAAACCTCGTCGGCATTCACGCCCCAGCGGCCGACGGCGACGGCGTTGTCGCCGTCGAAGCGGAAGATCCCGGCTTCCTCGGAGCCGAGGACGCTGGCCGCCTCCTCGGAGACGCTGGCGAAGACCTCCTCCGACGAAGGATCCTGAGCGACGAGCAGCGCGACGCGGCGCAAGGCCGCTTGCTCGGCGGCGATCCGGGCATGGTCCAACAAGTCGGTCCGAGCCGGGCCCACGAGGGCGAGGGTAGCAGCGGCAAAGCGGTTTCCCCGACCGTGGCCGGGTACGCACAACGGGTGGAGTGGCCACTGCCGCCGATGCTCGGAAAGCTCGTGCGCGAGCTGCCGGGCGGCCAGGTTCTCTACGAGCCGAAGTGGGACGGCTTCCGTGCACTCGCGCGGCGCGAAGGCGGCGACATCGACATCCGCAGCAGGCATGGGAACCCGCTCGCGCGGTACTTCCCTGAGCTCGTCGAGGCGTTGCGCGGACTCCCCGAGGAGCGGTTCGTCGTCGACGGCGAGATCGTCCCCGACGACGGCGACTTCACGGGGCTGATGGCGAGGCTGCACCCGGCGGCGTCGCGCGTCGACAAGCTCGCGCGCGAGACGCCGGCATCGTTCATTGCGTTTGACCTCCTCGCGGAGCGAGACGTCGAGCTGCTCGAGGCGCCGTTTGCCGAGCGCCGCGCAAGGCTCGCGCGGCTGCTCGCAAGGTCGCCGGAGCGCGTGCGCCTGACCGAGGCGACGCGCGATCGCGACGAGGCGGCGCGCTGGCTCGCGAAGCACGAGGGCGTGATCGCCAAGTCGCTGGACCTCACGTACGGCCCCGGCAAGCGGTGGCTGCTGAAGGTCAAGCAAGAGCGCACCGCAGACTGCGTCGTCGCCGGCTTTCGCTGGCGTGTCGACCGGCCGCTGCCGAGCTCGCTCTTGCTCGGCCTCTACGACGACGAGGGCGCGCTTCAGCACGTCGGCGTCGCCGCCTCGTTCGGCGCGCGGCGCGCGGAGGAGCTGCTGGACGAGCTGAAGCCGCACGTCGTCGAGCTGGCCGGGCACCCGTGGCAGCACGGCTTCCTCGTCGGCGGCGGCCACGTCGGCCGGCTGCGCGGCGCGGCAGGCCGCTGGGTGCCGGGGATGAGGATGGACTGGACGCCGGTCGCGCCGGGCCTCGTCGCTGAGGTCGCCTACGACCAGGTCGACGTAGATCGGTTCCGGCACCCCGCGCGCTTCAAGCGCTGGCGCCCGGACCGCGACCCACGCTCGTGTACGTTCGCGCAGCTCGGCGCAGAGGCGGAGGCCGTCCGGTGAGCGTCCAGGTGACGAGCCGCGACCGCGTGCTTTGGCCGGACGTCGGCTTCACGAAGGGCGACCTGCTCGACTACTACGAGCGCGTCGCGCCGGCGCTGGTGCCGCACCTCGCCGGCCGCCCGTTGACGCTGCGCCGCTTTCCGGAGGGCGTCGAGGGGCCGAACTGGTTCCAGAACGAGTGCCGCGGCGCACCCCCGTGGCTCCGCACGGTCTCGGCGCGCGGGCAGCGGTTCTGTGTCGTCGACAGCGCCGACGCCCTGCTCTGGGTTGCCAACCTCGCGACGATCGAGCTGCACCCGTACCTGTGGCGCGCCGGCGACGAGGAGCGGGCGACGCATGTCGTCTTCGATCTCGATCCTGGAGAAGGCGCGACCGTGATCGATTGCTGCGCCGTCGCGCTGCGGATTCGCGAGCTTGTCGAAGGCGCGAGGGTGAAGACGTCGGGGCTGCTCGGGCTGCACGTGCTCGCACCCCGCAACGCCCCGTTCACCTACACGAAGGCGCACGCGCGCGAGATCGCCGGACGGCTCGCGAACGAGATGCCTGAGCGCGTGACCGCGCGCCAGGCGCGGGTGTCGCGGCGCGGGAAGGTCCTGGTCGACTGGCTCCAGAACGACCCGACGCGTTCCACGGCCGCCGCATACTCGCTGCGCGCCGCGCCGTGGCCGCTCGTGTCGACGCCGGTGACGTGGGAGGAGGTCGAGCGGGCGCAACGGCCGCGGGATCTGATCTTCGACTCCGCCGCCGTGCTCGAGCGCCTCGAGCGCCACGGCGATCTCGCGGCGCCGTAGCCGGCCCTCTCCGCGCGACATGCGTTCTCTACAGTCGCGGGATGGCGACGACCACCACCCGCGCGCCGCGGCTCGGCGCCGTGCTCCGCCAGGCGGAGCGCGTCACGCCCCTGGAGCTCTTCTTCGACCTCGTCTTCGTGCTGGCGATCACGCAGTGCACTGCGCTGATCGCGGCGCACCCGTCGTGGTCGAGCGTCGCGAAGGGCCTCGCGGTGCTGTCGCTCTTGTGGTGGTCGTGGGGCGGCTACGCGTGGCTGACGAGCGTCGTCGATCCTGAGGAGGGAGTCGTCCGGATCGCGATGTTCGCGGCAATGGCTGCATTCCTCGTCGCGGCGCTCTGCGTCCCTGGAGCGTTCGACGCCGATGCGCTCCTCTTTGCGTGTGCGTACGGCGTCGCCCGCGCGGCACACATCGCGCTGTTCCTGATCGCGAGCCGCGATGATCCGCCGCTGCGCAGGTCGGTTAACGGCCTCGCGGGGTCGACGGCAATCGGCGTGGCCCTGCTCTTCGTCGCGTCGACGCTCGACGGCACCGCCCAGGCTGCTGTCTGGGCCGTCGCGCTGGTCCTCGACTTCGGCGGGCCGTTCCTGTTCGGTGTCGAGGGCTGGAGGCTCGTTCCCGGCCACTTCGCCGAGCGCCACGGGCTGATCATGATCATCGCGCTCGGCGAGTCGATCGTCGCGATCGGCGTCGGCGTCGGGGCGGGGATCGATGCGGGAGTCGCGACTGCGGCGGTCCTCGGGACGGTCGTCGCGGCGGCGCTGTGGTGGTTGTACTTCGACGTGGTCGCGCTCGCCGCCGAACGCCGGCTCGGCGAAGCCACGCCGGGTCGCGAGCAGAACTCGCTCGCGCGCGACTCGTACTCCTACCTGCATTTCCCGATGGTCGCCGGGATCGTCCTCATCGCCGTCGGGATGAAGAAGACGCTCGCGCACGTCGATGAGCAGCTCGAGCTCGTGCCGGCGGTGGCGATGCTAGGCGGGACAGCGCTGTACCTCCTCGCGCACGTTGCGTTCCGCCTGCGGAACACGCGGACGCTGAGCAGACGCCGGCTCGTCACGGCGCTCGTCTTCGTCGCGCTCGTGCCGCTCGCGCTCGAAGTGCCGTCGCTCGTGACGCTCGCCGTTGCCGCTGCGGTGCTGTCGGGACTGATCGCGTACGAGGCGCTTCGCTTTGCGGAGGCACGCGGCCGGATCCGCCACGGCGTCGTCTCCGACGCATCGGCCGAGTCACCCTCGGGAGGCTGACCGCTGCTCGGCGCCCTCTCGCCGCTCGCCGAGAGGGAGTTCCGCTTGCTCTTCGCGGGCCGGCTCGTCTCGTTCCTCGGGACGGCCGTCGCACCCGTCGCCCTCGCGTTCGCCGTCATCGACGACCTCGACGGCAGCCCGGCTGAGCTCGGGCTCGTGCTCGCCGCGACCTGGCTGCCGCAGATCGTGTTCCTCCTCGTCGGTGGCGTCGTCGCCGACCGGCTGCCTCGCCATCTCGTCCTGGTCGCGTCGAACGTGCTCAGCGGCGGAGCGCAACTCGTCGCCGCGGTCGTGCTGCTCACGGGCACCGCGACGCTGTGGCACCTCGTCCTGACCCAGCTCGTACGTGGCATTGCGCAGTCGTTCTTCTTTCCAGCGTCGACCGGGCTCGTGCCGCAGACCGTGACGGACGACAAGCTCCAGCAGGCGAACGTGCTCCTGCGCATGACCACGAATGGCTCGTTCGTCATCGGCGCGGCGGCGGGAGGCATCCTCGTCGCCGCGGTCGGGTCGGGCTGGGCGCTCGCGTTCGACGCTGCCACGTACTTCGCGAGCGGCGCGATTCTCGTGTTCATGCGCGTCGGCGGGCGCGTGCGCGCAAGGACGGGATTCGCACACGAGCTTCGCGAGGGGTGGAGAGAGTTCCGGTCGCGCGAGTGGCTGTGGGCGGTCGTCGCTGCGGCGACGTTCGGAAACATGATCGCGCAAGGTTGCTGGATGGTGCTCGGCCCGGTCGTCGCGCAGCGCGAGCTCGGCGGCGCGCGCGCCTGGGGGCTCGTCCTCGCGGTCCAGTCGATCGGCTTCCTCGCAGGCGGCGTCGCGGCGTTCCGACTCCGTCCTCGCCGCTACCTGCTGGCTGCACAGGTCGCGATCGTGTTCAGTGCGGTGAACCTGATCGCGCTCGCGCTCGGCGTGCGGGTCGCCGTGCTCGCCGCTGCAGCGTTCGTGACGGGGTTCTGCATCGAGCTCTTCGGCGCCTACTGGGACACCGCGCTACAGCAGCATGTGCCGCGCGAGGCGCTGTCGCGCGTCTCGTCCTACGATGCTCTCGGGTCGATCGTCGCGATCCCGGTTGGCCTGTCGATCGTCGGGCCCGACTCGGCGGGGATCGGGGTCAGCGCAACACTCTGGGCCGGCGCGATCCTCTTCACGATGATCCAGGCCGCCGCGCTCCTGAGCCGTGACGTACGAACGCTCGCGCGGACGGATCAGCCGGTGGCCGTTGACGCGTCACCGGAGCCGGAGACGGCGACGGCGTCGTAGCGCTCGAGCGCGTAGAGCGTGTTCCCGAGGCGCTCGATCGACCATTCCTTGCCGGCTCGTTCGAGAAAGCCGTCGGTGAACGGGCGGCCGGGGTCGGCGAGCAGCACCGACCGTCCGAGCCGGGGCAGGAGCTCGAGCAGCAGGTCGACGTAGCGGCGCTCGTACAGCACGTCGGCGGCGAGGACGAGGTCGAACGGAGCGCGCGCGAGCAGCGGCTCGGGATCGCGCCAGTCGATGAGCGCCGCCTCGAGGGTCAGGCCGTTTCGCTCGGCGTTCCGCCGCAGGAGCTCGACGGCGTCCTCGGCCCAGTCGGTCGCGAGCACCTCGGCGCGGCGCGCCGCGGCGACGAGGCTCGGGACGCCGAGCCCGCACCCGAGCTCGACGAAGCGGAGCCGTCCGACGTCCCGCCGCGCCACCTCCTTCGCGAGCGCGAGCGCGCTCGGCCACAGCTCCGCCCAGTACGGAAGAAACTCGTCGACCTCGAACCGCTCCTCGTCGATCAGCGCCTCGGGGTCGGGCGGCCGCAGCAACGACAGCCGCACGTCCGCGATCGTGACGGCCGTCTCCGTGAGCTCGACCACGTCGGTAGTTGAGCATGCGAAAGCTGTAATGCTGCGCCGCCGTCCGCGACTGAGCCGCGACATCGACGACGGGGAGGAGCGACATGCACGTCTACTTGCAGACGAACGACGCGGGCGCGAACGAGGTGATCGTCTTCGCCGCGGGCGACAACGGATCGTTGACGGAGACGGGCCGCTACGCAACGGGCGGCGCCGGCAGCGGCATTCCGCACCTGAAGTCGCAGGGCTCAGTCGCCGCCATGGGCGGATCGCTGCTGGTGACGAATGCGGGCAGCGGCGACGTCTCCGCCTTCGCGATCGACGGCGACGCGCTCACGCTTGCCGGACGGACGCCCTCGGGCGGGTCGGAACCGACGAGCATCGCCGTGAGGGGTGACCTCGCCTTCGTCCTGAACGCCGCAGGCGAGCCGAACGTGACCGGGTTCCGTGTCGGCGACGGAGGGCTGGAGCCGCTGGCGGTGACTCGCCCGCTCCCGGGAACGGACCCGGCTCAAGTCGGCTTCACGCCGGACGGCAGCGCGCTGCTCGTCACAGACCGTGCCAACGACGCGATCGTCGAGCTGCCGCTCGACGGCGAAGAGGTCGGCGAGCCGACCGCACATCGCTCCGCGGGCCGGACGCCGTACGGCTTCGACTTCACCCGCGGTGGAACGCTGATCGTCACGGAGGCCGCCGGAGCGGAGCGCGGCGCGGCATCGGTCTCTTCGTATGCGACGGGTGTCCGGCCGGTGAGTCGATCCGTCGGCAACACCCGGAGCGAGGTCTGCTGGGCGGCGGTGACTCCGGGCGGCCGCTTTGCGTACGTGACGAACTTCGGCGACAACACGATCTCCAGCTACTCAATCTGGGACGACGGCAGCATCGAGCTGCTCGAGCCGATCGCAGCCTCGACGCGGCTCGGCGAGCCGGGGCTCCGCGACGAGGCGTTGAGCGGCGACGGCCGCTTCCTGTACGCGCTCGACACGGACGGTCGCCGGCTTCATGCTTGGCACGTGCGCGAGGACGGGCGTCTCGAGGAGGGCGGTTCGACCGACGGGCTGCCGCCGACGGCTGCGGGGCTGGCCGTGTCCTGATGGTCGTCTCACGCGGGTTCAGGGGACGCGGGCGGAGGGACGACTCCGGCCGCGTCCCGCCGGGGCAGTACGTGACGGAGGACTTTCCGGTGCTCTCGGCGGGCCCGACTCCGCACACGCCGCTGGAGCAATGGTCGTTCGCGCTCACGGGCGAGGTCGACGAGCCGAGGCGCTGGACGTGGGAGGAGTTCCGCGCGCTGCCGAGCGAGACGATCACGGTCGACATCCACTGCGTCACGAAATGGTCGAAGCTGGACACAACGTGGGAGGGCGTCTCCGTGGACACGCTGCTCGAGGGGGTCGAGACGTCGGCGGAGTACGTGCTCGCGTTCTGCGACGGCGGCTACACGACGAACCTGCCCCTGGAGGACGTGACCCGCGGCAAGGCATGGGTCGCGTTCGGCTACGGCGGCGAGCCGCTCGACCCCGAGCATGGCGGCCCGGCCCGGCTCCTCGTCCCGCATCTCTACTTCTGGAAG
>Ga0126312_10003902_pt1 | contig 10071 bp, 9 predicted proteins | sample Plot104A_FD_92537 | JGI IMG/M metagenome (GOLD analysis project Ga0126312, IMG submission 92537) | Serpentine soil microbial communities from UC McLaughlin Reserve, CA, USA - Plot104A | ecosystem: Environmental > Terrestrial > Soil > Grasslands | place: USA: UC McLaughlin Reserve, Lake County...
CCTGCGATGACATGGCGGGCGACGATCAGTACGGCGGCGGCATGTTTGCAGTCCATGGCCACCGGGCAGGTGCACTGGCTGCGATAGACGCTAACGCTGCCAGATCGTGAGTTGGCCAGGAACACCGTGACGGCGTAGTCGTCGCGTACGGTGCCTCTCACCCTGCCAGTCACCCGGAGCGTCTCAGCGTCGAAGTCAACGTCGTAGACATGGCCGGATCTGGCGTAGACCACCGCGCGAGCGAAGGCCTCGTGGCCGACCATCTGGATGATCGCCTCATTTGCAAGAAGCGAATTCCACGATGCAACCACGCCTTGCACCTTAGTCGCCACCACTCACAGGTTTGATTGCTCCACTGTTCGCTCGGAGCCGCCGTCTTCGTCCGATCCGACGCAACGATCGTGTCGCAGAATCAGCTCGGTTCTCGACGTGTGTCGTCGGCTGCTCATCAGCACGGCGGAGCACGATCCGACCAAGCGTCCCAATGAGTTGAGTGTGACCCCGATGGTCGGCTATATGGGGAGTGCGACAGGATGTCGAGAGCGTCGTCTCAGACGCCAACAACGACGTAGGAGGGGTCAATGACTGAATCAACGCAGGGTCGTAACGAGGGTCTGGAGGGTCCGGCCGACGGCGGCGCCGATGGGGTCGCGGGTGTCCGGGATGGAGGCGCTGATGGCGGGGCAGACAGCGGCGGCTTTGGTGTCAGAGGTACCGGCGGTGCTGATGGTGGCGCTGACGGCGGGGCTGATGGTGGCGCAGATGGCGGGGCTGACGGCGGAGCCGATCGTGGCGCAGACGGCGGAGCCGATCGTGGCGCAGACGGCGGAGCCGATCGTGGCGCAGACGGCGGGGCTGACCGTGGCGCAGACGGCGGGGCTGATGCTGGCGCAGACGGCGGCGCCGACCGGGGAGCCGATGGTGGGGCCATTCGCTGACGCCTAGATAGAACCGATCTGCGTGACGACCTACGACTCAGCAGGACAGCCGGCGTCCGCTGGATTCGCTGACGACTCCGTTCTCACGCGACTGATTGCGGTCGACCATGATCAGTTCGCGACTCGTTACTGGGGACAGCAGCCATTGCTGTCCCCAGCTGATGCGCTTCCTGCCGACGGCTTTGCCGAGCTTCTCGACGCGAACGCAGTCGACGAGCTGGTCTCTCAGCGAGGTCTGCGGACGCCGTTCCTGCGTGTTGCCAGGAACGGCGCAACTCTTGCCGAAAGGGCGTTTACCGCACCTGGCGGCGTTGGCGCAGGAATTGCAGATCAGGTCAGCGACGACAAGCTCGTCCGGCTCTTCGCCGATGGCTCAACTCTGGTGCTGCAGGCTCTGCATCGCGTCTGGCCGCCCATTCTGGGTTTCTGTCAGCGGCTCGCGGCCGAACTCGGCCACCCCGTCCAGGCCAACGCGTACGTCACTCCGCCCCAGAACCAAGGCTTCAGCGCTCATTACGACGTTCACGACGTCTTTGTCCTGCAGATCGACGGCGAGAAGCAGTGGCGGATTCATCCGCCGGTCTTGGAATCGCCACTGCGTGACCAGCCGTGGAACGATCACAAGCCAGCTGTGGAGAAGCGGGCGCAAGAGCCGCCGCTGCTGGAGGCTCTGCTTCGTCCCGGCGACTGCCTCTATCTCCCGCGGGGCTATCTCCATGCCGCGACAGCGCTGGGCGGCGTCAGCACCCACCTCACGCTGGGTGTGCATGTCTGGACCCGTTATGCGCTCGCAGAACAGCTCCTGCAGCAGGCACTGCAGACACTCGCCAGCAATCCCGTCGTCCGTGGCTCACTTCCGCTTGGCGTTGATGTGGCCGACCCTGGTGATCTACGTCAACATCTGGAATTGATCACTACTGCACTGGCCGAGGCCGTCGATCGGATAGATCTCGATCAGATGTCGCGCTCACTGCTCCGCACTGCTCGCAGCAACCAGCGTGCAGCGCCGATTGGACCGCTGAAGCAGCTTCGAGATGCCGAGGCAATCACCCCTGGCACCCAGATTGTGCTCCGCCGGCATCTGATTGCCTCTCTCGATCACAGCGGGGCTGACGTCATGCTGCGCAGTCGCGCCGGCGACCTGGCAATGACTGAGTCTGATGTCGCGCCGCTCAAGACTTTGCTGACGACGGGTGAAGCGAAGGCGGGCAATCTCGGACTTGATCTTGCCCGCCGGCTACTGCTCGCCGGCCTGGCCATCGTGGAGTGAAGCGGGCGCAGTCGGCGTTCCGCTGCGCGGACGCAGCGCGGAAGCGAGCAGATCCGCTGGCTGGTTCGGCGCCGCCGACCCGCCGGTGGCTGTTGCTGGAACATCCCGGTCCTTGGCGGATCGAGGCAATCGCCGGTGCCGGAATCGACCCTGATGTCCTGTCGACGTTGACCCGGAGGGCCGGCTCAGACACCCGAATCTTGCTCGTACGCCGACCCGGTCGAATCGATCGGCAGGCACCTCGTCAGTGGATCCTCGCCGGACTTGATGCGGCCACCGTGACCGGTCCCTGGCGGCAGGACCGAGATCTGCTCGTCGCAGCCGACGTTCTGAGGGGCAGTGCAGCGAACGCGAGTCAACGAGAGCAGCCGATGATCTTGGTCTGCACCCACGGCGTACATGATGTTTGTTGCGCTCTTCGTGGCCGACCGGTTGCCGCGGCGCTGGCTTCGCGGTGGCCCAATCTGGTGTGGGAGTGCAGTCATATTGGTGGTGACCGGTTCGCACCAAACGTGGTTGTCCTGCCCGATGGCTTCTATTACGGGAACCTTGATCCCGAGGATGCCGTGTCCACGGTGGAAGCTCATTTTGACGGCGCAGTGCTTCCTGATCGGCTTCGTGGCATGACGCGCTTTCTGCCGCCGGTTCAGGCTGCCGCAATCGCGGCGTACCAGCAGTACGGTCCTCTCAGGCCCTTGGACGTGACCGTACGCGGCACCAAGCACATCGGGCCGCACCACGGGCACGGGTCAGAGACCTTCGTCGAGCTTGTGATCGAACCGCTGCAGCAGATGGTGCGGGTACACGTACTTTCGGTACGCCGCCCGGACGCACAGCTGACCTGTCGCGCGATGCATGAGACCCCTGCCACTGAGTACCGGGTCATCGACTTCACGCCGGCCTGACACGCTCCACGGTCGTACGGTAGGCGCGCCCTCGCAAGTGGTCAGAAACGACATTGATTCGGGCGAGTGCGCTGTCGTTTGCGACCACTAGAGCCACCATCAAGAGTGACCCCGGCGCAGTCCTCCTGGACAGCGCCATACCCCTTTATGGTGCAATGATCGGTTCCTGAACCCACATAGACCGACAGCGGCAGTGCGCAGTCAACGATCTCAAAAGGGAGCATGATGGCGAAGTTGATCTACGCGGCGATCAGTTCACTCGACGGATATGTCGCGGACTCGGAGGGCAACTTCGACTGGAGTGTCCCCAGCGAAGAGGTGCACCGATTCGTCAACGATCTGGAGCGGGAGGTCGGAACCTACCTCTACGGGCGTCGGATGTATGAGGTCATGCGCTACTGGGAGACCGCGTCCACAGGGAATGGCGAGCAGTCAGCCGGGCAGGAGTTTGCCGAGAGCTGGCAGGCATCTGACAAGATCGTCTATTCCAGGAGCTTGCAGCAGACCTCCACAAGCAGGACCAGGCTGGAGCGAGAATTCGAGCCGGGTGCGATTCAGCAGCTGAAAGCGCAGGGGACTCGTGATATTGCGGTGAGCGGTCCGACACTTGCGGCTCAAGCGCTGAGGCAGGGGCTGGTCGATGAGATTCATCTGTTCCTCTCCCCCATCCTGATTGGAGGTGGCACGCCGGCGCTCCCAGACAACCTCCGGCTGCCGCTGGAGTTGCTGGATCAGCGTCGCTTCGGCAACGGCGTGGTTCATCTGCATTACCGCGTCGCTCCGTGATTTTCGAAAAGTCCGCATTGGTCGGAAATTTAACGCAGCAGGCTCAGCCGAAAAGTAGGGTCCGGCGATCTGCGCTGCGGAGGGTGCGGCCGATCACGACAGCGACCATGATCACGATGCCCAGCAGCGCCGCATTGCGTACCGAAGTGGATTGGGTAGCTACCGCCACCGCAAACAACGCCCAGCAAGCAGTTAGCAAAAATCCGAGAACGGCAACCAGCCTGCCCACAACGAAGAGCGACATGATCAAGGCACTCACAAGGAGCACTACACCAATTTCATTCACCCAACGTGCAGAGGCGGGCATCCCCCAGGACCGGAACGTGGCGGCAAAGCCGGCGGCTGCCGCAAGGGTCGCCCACCCGAGGTAGATCATCACCGGCAGTCGCAGCAGTATCTCCTCCGCGATGTTGGGCGCTGGCCCGACAGCCAGGAAACCCCGAGCAGCAACGACGAGATAGCCGACCAAGATCACGATCAACATTTGGGCAAGCCAGAGGCTACGGGTTCCGAAGGCGGGAACCCAGAGCGCGGCCACGGTAAACGCGCCGGCTAACCACCAACCGGTCTGCTGATGCACTGGACGCGCCTGCTGGCCTGGCAGCAGCTGATAGATCGCAAGAGCGATGCAGGCTGCGTAGATCAATCCCCAGATGCTGAACGCATAGCCGGCCGGGGTGATTGGGGTGAAGTTAGCGTCGGAAATCACCCCGGTGTTGGAGCCCCCTACGAGCAGCCAGTTAGTGAGCGGAGCCGCAGCCGCCTGAAGCACTGCGGTTACGGCGACGGCGATGACGCGTGCGCGGTCACTGGTGCGAGCCATGACCCACATTCTGCCTGCCGAACTCCACCTTCAGCCGTCGATATGACGCGCCAGCAGCGTGAGATCGGCTGCACTTGCCCGCCCGCCAGCGGTTTTGGCTTGATGCCAGTACGGATATGGCAACGGTTGCGCGCTGACCTTGTCCAACCGATCAATCTCATCCGCCGACAACGTCAAGTCCGCCGCAGCGAGGTTGTCCGCCAACTGCTCCTCAGTCCGCGCCCCAACGATTACTGAGGTGACCGCCGGCTTGGCCATCGTGTACGCCAGCGCGACCTGGGCAGCTGAGACGCTGTGGTCGGAACCTATTGCTACCAGTTCCTCGACGGTGTCATAGAGCTTGTCCTCGTCGTATACCGGCGGCTCACTCCAGTCGCTCAAATGCCGACTGCCGGGCGGCGCATCCGCGCCCCGGCGGTACTTGCCAGACAGCAACCCTCCAGCGATCGGGCTCCAAATGAGGATGCCCAGACCCTGATCAACAGCCAGCGGTACCAGCTCGTTCTCGATATCACGAGACTGCAGCGAGTAGTAGAGCTGCTCGCTGACGAACGATGTGAGACCGTTGCGGTCGGCAATCCACAGCGCCTTCATCAGGTGCCACGCGGAGTAGTTGGAGCAGCCGATGTAGCGCACTTTGCCCGATCTGATTAGGTCATCGAGGGCCTGGAGGGTTTCCTCGAGCGGAGTCCGCCCGTCCCACCCGTGCACCTGGTAAAGATCGATGTAGTCGGTGCCAAGGCGGCGCAGACTGTCCTCAGCAGCACGAATGATGTGATGCCGGGACAGCCCGGCGTCATTTGGGCCGTCGCCCATCGCTTGCCGCACCTTAGTGGCGATCAGCACCTCGTCCCTTTCTGAGCCGAGCGCCTTACCGAGGATCTCCTCAGACAAGCCGTTGGAGTATGAGTTCGCCGTGTCGAACAGGTTGACGCCGGCGTTGCGCGCCAGGCCTATCTGCTTGCGCGCCCCTTCGACATCGATCTGCCCCACAGATGTAGCCCACCCAGTTCCGCCAAAGCCCATGGTGCCAAGAGTGATGGTTGAGACACGGAGGCCGGATCGGCCGAGATATCGATACTCCATGCCGTTGGAGTCTAAGGCCATCCCCGCCGCGAACGTTGGCTGGCTGGACCGTGCGCCTAAAACAAGATCGGAGAATCTGCGAGGCTACATTTCTCCGGCGGCGACGTTGATGATGTTGCCGTCCGGATCCGTAAACCAAACGGCTTTCATGGCATTGCCCATTGAGGCGACGCCATTGTTCCAGTCCAGGCCTTCCGCTTCGAACGTCTGGAACGTAACGCCCTTGTCGCGTAACGCAGCAATCTCTTGATCAAACTCCGCCGTGGCAACGTTGAAGCTCACTGCCGTCGCCTTATTGGTGCCGGCGTACTCGGATTCGTAGACGAACATGGTGCCGCTACCGCACTCGTACGTCACGCCACCCATGACTTCACTCTGCGGCGTCAACCCGAGTGTGTCCTCGTAGAACCTTCGCGCCTTGGACAGGTCTGCTGTCGGCAACGTGGGCACAGGTGTGGCCTCTGACAACATCGGATTCCCTCTCCTCCTTAGTTGCGTCTGACGGTACGCCGAACCGAGGGCTTGCGCTTCTGCGGCGCGTTGCCGAAACCTAGGCCGGCAGGGGTTCCGGCTCCGTGGCGGCAGCTTCTGGCTCCTGCTCCCTGGGTGACTTGCCGAAGCGCAGGTACAGCGACGGAGTCACGAACAGATTGAGCAGAGTGGAGGTAACCAGGCCACCAACGATGACGATCGCCAATGGATGTTCGATCTCCTGACCCGGGCGTTCGCCGAAGATGATCAGCGGAATCAGTGCGAGGCCGGTGGCTAGCGAGGTCATCAAGATCGGCGACAGTCGTTCTCGAGCGCCACGTATTACCAGGTCACGACCGAAGGCCATGCCCTCTTCACGCTCCAGATGCTGGAAATGGTTGATCAGCAGAATTCCGTTTCGGGCAGCTATCCCGAACACCGTGAAGAATCCGATCAACGACCCTAGCGAGACGATTCCACCACCGAGGAACGCTCCGATTACGCCACCGACCAAGGCCATCGGCAGAGTCAAGAAGCTCAACAAGGCAAGGCGCCAGCTGCCGAAGGAGGTCTGCAGCAGCAGCAAGATCGCCGCACCGGCGAGCACCGCAGTCACCAGCAGAATTCGCTGGGCCGACTCTCGCTCCTGCCACTCGCCGAGGATCTCAGCGTGATATCCCTGGTCGAATTGAACGCCCTTGAGCTTTTGCTCGAGCTCACCGACGACCGCACCTAGGTCACCTTCGAAGGTCGCCTCGATGTCGAGCCGACGAGAATCGTTCTCGCGGTCGATTGCATTGGGACTGGGTTGCAATGAAACATCGGCAACGTCCGCGAGTCGCACGGTCTTCCCCGATGGCGTGTCGATGCGCATGTTCTGGATGTCTTGCACGCTGGTGCGGGTTTGCGGCGTGCTCCATACCACGACGTCGTACGCCTTTCCAGCACGGAAGATGTCGCCTACCTCTTCGCCGGCGACCAAGGTTGCGGCGGCTCGGCGTACGTCTCCTGGCTTCAGGCCATATTTCTCAGCTTTGGCCAGATCGACCTCCACCTGAAGTTGCGGGACATCGGTCGATATGTCGGTGTGCTCGTCCTGAACGCCCTCGATGCCGCTCATGATCTCCTCGATCTCAGCGGCCTTCTCACGCAGCACCGTCAAGTTCTCACCGAACACCCGAACAACTATCGGCTCCTTGCCGCCGGAGATCACTTCCTCGATGCGTTCATCGAGATAGGTCTGAGTCTCGCGAAACAGACCCGGATAGGCGTCGTTGACGTCTTCGATCTCGTCGAGGGTGCTGTCGTAATCGACAGAAGGATCGATGCTGATCCAGTTCTCGCCGAGATTGACTCCAGCGACCTCCTCACCAAGGAAGGCCTGGCCGATATGGGCTCCAAAGTTGCGTACGCCCGGAATCTCCCGGAGCTCTTTGCTGACCGCCAAGGTAGTGCGCCGCATCTCATCCGCGGAGGTCCCAGGCTGGCTGACCCAGTGCACCAGAAAGTCGCGTTCCTTGAAGCCTGGAAAGAGCGATTGCCCAAGGAGCGGCGTCAGTGCAATTCCCACCACACTGAGCAATGCGAAGGTCGCGTACGCCCAGCGAGGCCGGACAACGATCCGGGACAGTCCTGCGACGTAGCCGCGTTGCAGGACCGCGACGACCGGCGAGGTACGCCGTTCGATCTTGGACCGGCCGAGCAAGATCAACGCCAGGGCCGGCGTAACCGTGAGTGCGACGAGCAGTGAGGCCAAGATCGCCAGCGTGTACGACAGTGCGAGCGGGCGGAAGAACGCACCTGTCAGCCCCTGCAGCAAGAACACTGGGACAGCCGCCGCCACGATGATCATGGTCGCGTATACGATCGGGCCCCGCACCTCCAATGACGCGTTCAAGATCACTGAGGAGGTTGAGCCTTCGGCACCCGACAACCTATGTTGCCGCAGCCGTCGGACGATGTTCTCAACGTCGATGATGGCGTCGTCAACCACCGCCCCCAAGGCGATCACCAGTCCGGCGAGGGTCATGGTGTTGATCGTTTCTCCGCGCCAATACAAGACCAGCAGGGTCGTCATCAAAGAGAGCGGGATGGTCAGCACGCTGATTAAGGCGACCCGCCACTCGAACAGGAACAGCGCCAAGATCACGATAACGAGGATGAATCCAAGCACAAGAGCTTCGGTCAGGTTGTGAATTGAGGCCGTGATGAAATTGGCTTGCTGGAAGATCGTGGTATCGAACTGCACCCCTGGCAAGCCGGGCTCCAATGAACGGATGGCCTGCTCAACGCCCTTGGTCATCTCGACGGTATTGGCCCAGGGCAATTTCTCGACCACGATGAGCAGGCCAGGACTGTCGTTGATCACCGCGTCGCCAATCAGTGGCTGGTGATCTTCGACAACGCGGCCGACGTCGCCGATCTTGACACCTTTGCCCGTGCCGTCAGCGTGCAGCGGCACTTTCGCAAGATCATCTGGAGTAATGATCGGCAGCACGTTGCGGACGTTGACCCGCTGGTTCGGAGTTTCGACCATGCCGCCGGTACCGATGATCGAGCCGCTGGAGAAGCGCAGCAGACCAGAATCGACGGCGTCGGCCGTCGCTTCCATGACCTCGTTCAGCGCGACGTGCTGTGCCTCCATTTTGGGCGGCTCAACTTGCACCTGCATCATCTGCAGGCGCTCGCCCCAGAGGGCAACGTTGGCTACTCCTGGGACCTCCAGCAGGCGTGCCCGAATGGTCCAGTAGGCCGACATCGACATCTGGATCAGCGAGTGGTCCTTCGATGTCATGCCGATCTGCATCGCCCGGCCGGTGGCTGAGACGGGTGCCAACATGACCGGTGGCGCAGCCCACGTCGGAAGTGTGGAGGCAACCTCCGTCATTCGTTCCTGCACCAGCTGGCGAGCCTTGAGTTCATCAACGTCGGACTTGAAGATCAGCTCGATCGCCGACAACTGCGGCACGGACTTGGATCGCAAGTCATCCAGACCCTCGACTCCATTGAGCGCCTGCTCTAGCGGCACGGTGACTAATTGCTCCACGTCAGAGGTCGACAACCCCAGGCAGGCCGTTTGAATGACCACCCGAGGAGGTGCAAACTCCGGAAACGCGTCAACCCGTGTCGAGGGCAGCGTGGCAATGCCGAAGACCATCAGCAACGCACCGATCGCGACGACGAGGAAGCGGTAATTCAGGCTCGTGCCGACGATCCACCGCATCAAGGTCTTACGCGGCTGGGTCTGTGTCTGGTCTGGCTGGGCCATCACTCCTCACCGCTGATCCCGGCCTCGGCGCCGACCAGCTCGGGCGCACCCATGACAACGACCTGGGTTCCCACTGGTGGTCCGCTCTTGAGCTGGACCGTCTTGCCCGTAATCGAGTTGATCACTATCGGCACTCGGACGTAGGTCCGCGGTGACGGCGAGGAGAACGCCCAGGATTCGCCATCGGCGTCATAAACAACGGCGGAGTAGGAGATGGCCTCAGTCACCCCGGGCTGACCAGTGACCGGCCGGACGGCCTCGGTACGGATTCCAAGCCGCTCCTCGGCGCGCTCGCTCACCGTCAGACGCGCCGGTTGGTCTTCGCCGGCTGACTCGACAGAGACTGCGGTTTCGGCATTTGACTCGTTCGAGGCCCCCGCCTCGCTGCAGCCACTGCCGCCCAGAGTGATCATCGCGAGAGCCGCCAAGGAAGCGGCAGAACGACGTAACTTCATGAGTTCACCTCAGTTTCAGATCCGGATGCAGGTGAGGTTGTGGCCATTACCGGACGCCCCTTCAACACG
>Ga0126312_10003903_pt1 | contig 10070 bp, 13 predicted proteins | sample Plot104A_FD_92537 | JGI IMG/M metagenome (GOLD analysis project Ga0126312, IMG submission 92537) | Serpentine soil microbial communities from UC McLaughlin Reserve, CA, USA - Plot104A | ecosystem: Environmental > Terrestrial > Soil > Grasslands | place: USA: UC McLaughlin Reserve, Lake County...
GACGTCCCGCAGGAAGCCCGTCTGCTGAAGGAGGAGATCTTCGGCCCGGTGGCTCCCGTGAAGGGATTCGCCTCAGAGGAGGAGGCGATCGCAGCGGCCAACGACACCGAGTACGGCCTGGTCTCCTACGTCTTCACCCGCGACCTGAACCGGGCGCTACGCGTGTGCGAGGCGCTCGAGACGGGCATGATCGGCCTCAACCAGGGCATGGTCTCCAACGCCGGGGCCCCGTTCGGCGGCGTGAAGCAGTCGGGCGTCGGCCGCGAGGGCGGCAACGAGGGAATCGAAGAGTTCCTCGAGACGAAGTACGTCGCCGTGAACCTCTAGCGGGGGTATATGTCGCAGGAGAACGTGGAGATCGTGCGAGAGGCCAACGCCGCCTATGTGGCGGGAGGCATGGACGCCGCCCTTCCCTTCTTCACGGACGACACGGTTCTGTACTCGATTCCGGAGTGGCCCGACGATCCCGAGTACCGCGGCCACGATGGGCTTCGAAGGCTCGACCGGCAATGGCGGGAAAACTTTGACGACTTCGGTTTCGAGGCCCAGGAGCTCCACGACGCTGGGGACTCCGTCGTCTCCCTGCATGCGCTGACCGGCCGCACCAAGGACTCCGGTATCCCGATGACGATGCAGATAGGAGCAGTCGTCAGCGGCTTCACGGATGGACGCATAGGTGCACAACGCCTCTTCCCGAGCTGGGGGTCGGCCCTCGAAGCGGCCGGGCTGGAGGACTAGACGCTTAGGACTGGAAGCGGAATAGCGGGCCTCCATGGAGCCGTAGCACCGAAGCGGGCCTCTTTCAGGACTGGTGCGACTGGTGCTTACTGACCAGTAGCTGTCCGACAGAACTCAGGGACATTGACCCCGTCCTGCTGCCACTGGCCCACGGACCTACCGCGGGTCGGGTTGTCGGGGTCGTTCGGGTTGTTCACGAACGGACCGGGCGACTGGGTGGGCAAAACGTTGCCGCCCTTAGTGCCCGGCTCCTGCTCGGAGGGGCCGCCAGGCGCCCCGTTCTCCATGTTCGGCTCGTTGCCGTACAGGCCGTCGGAGATGCAGTCCCCGACCGTGGGGCCGTTCTGCGAATGCCCTGCGGCGAGGCTCGACGCCGGGACGATGAGGACGGCAATCGACGCCGCGCAAATCATGAACTTCTTCAAAAGAAACCCTCCACCAGTTGTCGTGTATCAGCCGAACGCGAACGGCGTGCGACTCGTCCGAAACTCTAGCTCAGCTTTGGCTCCCCCATCACCGGCTGTTTCTACGTCCCTTGCTTCGGCCTATGGCCTTCGCTCGACACCGCTCGGACTAGATGAAACGATGCGAGACGTCAGGGGTGGTGCATCGACCGGTTGAGGTCGCAATGGAAGGCGTTGCACGCCGGATTGGATCTTTCTCGCAAGAGGCTCGACGTCTGCCTGCTCTCCGCGCAGGGAGAGTAGCTCCACCAGCTAGCCGCGACGGCGGGACGAACCACGTGCTCGGCTAGCCTGGGCGTGAGCGGGCCCGCCAGCGGGCCGGGATCGCAGACGAGGAGCGCGCCAAATGAGTACGAAGTCCGATTTCACCGACGACGAGTGGACGACCCTGGTGCGGTCGCCAATGGTGGCCGGCATGGCGATCATGCTGGCCGATCCAGGCGGCCCGATCGAGGTCATGAAGGAGACCTCCGCCACGGTCAAATTTGCTACCGGGTCCTCGAGCGAGCAGCGCGACGATCTGGTCGGGGAGCTCGCCCGCGAGACGCGCGCGCTCGTCGAGCAGCGCAAGAACCCCGTCGGCGACTTCAAACCCAGGGGCGCGATGGCCGGCAAGGAGATAGTCGATGAGATATCGCGCGCCAACGGGATCGTCAGCGCCAAGGCGACCCCCGACGAGGCTGAGGCCTTCCGTGCATGGATCATGGAGTGCGCGCAGCGGGCTGCCGATGCCGCGAAGGAGGGAGGCTTCATGGGCTTCCGCGCCGAGCGCGTAAGCCAAGGGGAGAAGGACATGCTCGCGCAGCTCGGCTCGGCACTGGGCGCGAGTGGGACCTGAGCGAGGCGGGCATACCCCCGGCCATAGGATTGCGGCCGTGCCGTTCACGCTCAGGAACATCAAGGAGGACCTGGAGGACGTCGGGTCCAACTTCGACGGGGCGCCGGACCTGGAGTTCCGTTTGGCGACCAAGGCGCTCGAGCTCGAGAGATCCGGCCTGGGCTACCAGCGCGTCCCGCCCGGCTATCGGTTTCCGTACGGCCACACGCACAAGACGCAGGAGGAGGTGTACGTGGTCCTGCGCGGGAGCGGGCGGATGAAGCTCGACGACGAGGTCATCGAGCTCAAGGAGTGGGACGCGGTGCGCGTCCCGCCCGGCACGTGGCGAGGCTACGAGGCTGGGCCGGAAGGCCTCGAGATCTTCGTCATCGGCGCGCCCAATCTCGGCGAGTCTCCGCGCGACGACGTCGACGGCCGGCGCGACTGGTGGGCCGACTGACACAAGGTAGGTAGAGGTGGCGGCAGCCGAGCTCACCGGACCTCGCCTGCGGCTGGTCCCGTGCACCCCGGAGCATCACGCCCGCCTCCGAGAGATCCATCTCGAACCCGAGGTGAGGCGCTGGTGGCAGGATCCGGCTGAGGGCTTCCCCGCCAATATGAGCGCCAGCACCAACTACACGGTGATGCTCGACAAGCGGATCATCGGCTTCGCCCAGTGGTACTCGGAGGACGAGACGATCATCCGTTTTGCCGGCTTCGACCTCTTCCTGGATCCGGCCGTGCATGGGCGCGGCTTCGGGATCGAGACCGTGCGGGCCCTGTGCGCACACCTGATCGACGATCATGGCTTTCACCGCATCGTTGTCGACCCAGAGCTTGAGAACGAGACCGCGATCGCGTGCTTCCGCAAGGCCGGCTTCAAGCCGGTCGGTGTCCTGCGGCAATACCTGCGCGACCGCTTCGGCGCCTGGAAGGACGGCCGTCTGCTTGACCTGCTGGCCGAGGAGTTCGTCCGCGCGGACTAGCGCCGGACCCGTGGCCCTTGGCGCTCAGCCGGGTAGCTTCGCGCGGGCCTCCCGCCCCTTCTGGGCACTTCGGCCCGTCGCCTTGCGGGCGGCCCGAAAGGGCTTCGTTAGAACCCCTCCAGCCTTTCCCGGTGCCTTGCCCGCGACGTCCTGGCCGGCCCCGAGCGTGCGGTCGACTCCGCGCTGGGGCCACCAAGACAGGCGGGGAAGCAGGAAGCCGAGCACCGCGAGCACGATGCAGACTGCAGTGATGACGACGATCGTCACGGTTCCCTCCTCGTCTCGTCGCCGTTTGGGACTACCCGCGCACCGGGCCGTGAATCGGGTCGCTGGAGCCCGACACGAGAACGGACGCCGTGTGGCGCCCTTTCCCGCTCAGGTTGATCGCGCTACCGCCCGGCTACTCCGGGAGGTCGCGCGGTCCGGTGGAGTCGAACACGTTGGCGACCTCGGCGACCAGGTTCGCCGGGAAGCCACCGCGCTTGGAGTGCTCCCTGATCACCTCGGCATTCTCGGCCTGGTGAAAGCAGTACACCTTGTCCCCCGCGACGTAGCTGTGCAGCCACGTGTAGGGCTTGTCGAGCGACTCCACGGCCTCGTTGGAAGTGGTGGTGATCCCAAACAGCTGCTCGCGAGTGAGCTCGCTCGCGCCGGGGATCTCGCGCTCAATGACGAATGTCTTCATTGGAAACTCCCTTTCTAGGGGTCTGATCGTTTGCAGCAACGACCGTACGAGCGCTCAGACGCCCTCACATCCGCAGGATTGCCGTAATTTCGGCACGGCGGTGCCGTAATGCCGAGACTACGACTCCCCGACATGTTCGGCCAAATCGTCGGCTCGTCGCCCCACGTCGCCTCAAGGAACGAGGTGCTCGATCTCGACTCCGTGCGCGTCGGCGAGACGTTCCGCGATCAGGGAGCGATGACAGGCGGCCGGCTCGGCCTCCACGCAAAGCAGGGCGGTCGCACCGGCGTCGGGGAGGCTCTCGACGAGGCCAGCCAGGTCAACCGCGGAGAGCACCTCGGCGCGGTAGCGGTCCCGGACCTCGGGCGCGAGCGAGGTTCGCCCCCGCTGACTGACGCCGAGGCGCCGGTCCTCCGTGTACTGCATCGCCCGGATCGCGGCAGGGGTCGCGAGATCCTTTCGGTGTGAGTACGTGATGCCCGCCTCCGCCAGGGCCCCCTCTAGCCGCCGGGCGTTCGCCCAGGCGTACTCGCTCCCGCGCACGCCTCGGCGGTCCCGGACGTCGAGAAGCAGGCTGACGTCGGCTGCCTCGAGAGCCTCCAGGAACCTCTCGCGGGTGAAGCCGTAGACCCCGATGGTCACCACACGGCCCACAGCGCCCGAGTCTAGGTCAGGCGCGATGCAGGAGCCTCAGCGATCTCGACCTCTAGGAGGGGGCCAGGGACGCGCCCGGGCGGTAGCTCGGGAACAGCTCTCTGAGAATCGGCAGCCAGGCATCAAAGCGCTCGATCTCGCAGCCATTCTGGCGTGTGAAGGTGGCGTCGATTGACTCCCCATCGAGCGTCCCCTGCACGCGGAATGTGTCCGGGCCGCCGTAGATCTCGGTGCACGCCGCGTCCGGCGGAACCGGCGCTGCGGGATCGGCCGGCAGCTCGTCAACGCGGGCGCATGTGGGCACCTCGGCCTCGCCCCCACACACGAGCGGCTGGGCCCGCGAGACCTCGGGGCCGGGACCGTCGGCGTCGAGCTCCAATCGGAGCTCCGTCGCGCCCGAGGGCGACCGCGCGCCGGGCGACCCCTCGTCGTCACCGCATCCAGCCAGAAGAGAGACGAGAACTGCGATCACGGAGGCGAGTCCTCTCACCCCGCGAGGCTAGCTGGCCCTAGGGGACGATAGCCCTGGTCACACCAAAACAGCGATACGATCCAGCTCGTTGGGGGGCGACGAGGGAAGGAGCCCAAATGCGCCGTTTCATACTGACCGCCACAGCGCTGGCCGCGCTCGCCATCGCCGCCCCCGCCGGGGCGATCACCAACGGTGTCCCGGACGGCGAGGGCCATCCAAACGTCGGCGGGCTGGTCGCCCCGACTCAGTACTCCGACGGCACGTGGCTCTACTGCTCGGGCACGCTCATCTCACCGACGGTCTTCCTCACCGCCGCCCACTGCGGCGAGCAGGGTGAGGCGGTTCGGGTCACCTTCGACACTGATTACGTCGATGGCGACAAGGTCTACGCGGGCACGTTCCACGCCGACCCGCTCTACAACCAGGCGCAGAGCGATCCCCACGACATCGCGGTCGTCGTGCTCGACAAGTCGGTCAAGGGACTGACGCCGGCAAGGCTGCCGCACGCCGGATCGCTTTCCGGCCTTCCCGGCGACCAGCAGTTCACTTCCGTCGGCTACGGCGCCTACGAGGTGACCAACGGCCCGGGCGGCCACCAGTACCTCTACAACGACATCCGGATGGTGGCGACGGGGACGCTCAACTCCATCAACTCGGCGTGGCTGCGGATCTCGATGAACCCCTCCACCGGAAACGGCGGCACGTGCTACGGCGACTCGGGCGGGCCGAACTTCCTCGGCAACACCGACGTCATCGCCGCCACGACGATCACGGGCGATGCTGTGTGCCGCTCCACCAATGTCGACTACCGGCTCGACACGGCGTCAGCGCGAGCGTTCCTCTCGAACTATGTCGCGCTGCCGTAGCTACTGAGCGACGAGCACGGCGATCGCGGGGGCGAGCGTTCGCACCCGCGCGAGGGTACTCGGCTTAGCGGCTCATCAGGGTCCGCAGCAGTCCCGGCTGCTCCTGGCGCTTTTGGAGGTAGCACTGGTGGTACTCCTCGGCCCGCCAGAAGGGGGCGGCGGGCTCGACCTCGGTGACGACCGGGTCGCGGAAACGCTCTTGGACCCGCTCGATGACGTCGCGGGCCACCTTTGCCTGCTCGTCTGTATCGGCGAAGACGACGGAGCGGTACTGGTAGCCGACATCCGGGCCCTGGCGGTTCATCTGGGTCGGGTCGTGGATGTCGAAGTACTTGTAGAGCAGCTCCTCGAATGAGATGCGCTCGGGGTCGAACTCGATCTGCGCGACCTCGGTGTGGCCGGTATTGCCGGCGCAGACCTGCTCGTAGGTGGGGTTGTCGACGTGGCCGCCCTCGTAGCCGACCGCGGTGTCGATGACGCCGTCGAGATTGCGGAACTCGTCCTCGACCTGCCAGAAGCATCCGGCGCCGAAGGTGGCCTTCTCGGTCTTGCTGGAGACTTCGTTCTCGCTCATGTCAGTTGGTCCGCTACCCGCCCTGAATGTTACGACTCATGGGTCCGGCAGAAGAGCCGCTCCGAGGTTCGAGACGGTCACGTGGATCGCTCGCGGCTCGACGGCGTAGTCGATCACCGCGAGGGCCTGCAGGCGGTCGAGCATGAACTGAAACGCCGCGGCCTGCTCGTCGCTCTCGTAGTCGCGCAGGATGTCGAACGAGTACCCGGTGGTGTGAAGCGAGTATGCGTGCGTCGCCTCGGGGTTCGACGCCTCGAGGAGGTCCTGATAGGTCTGGTCGCGGACGGTGGAGGTGACGCGTAGCGGACGGGAGGCGCCGCTCAGCTGCCGGACTCGCGCGCCCATGTAGGCGAGGGTGGCCAGCGCCTCCGGCCGCAGTGCGCGGTAGAGGGCCGGCTCGCGATCGAGCTCGGGCGCGAGCTCCCCCATCTGCCGGTCCGGCACCCAGCCGAGTCCCCGCGCGGCGGGCAGGGGAAGGAGATCGCCGTCCTCAGACGCGGCCTCGATGTCATCCGGTGTCTCGAAGACCTCCGACGCGGACTCCGGGTGGTACACCTCCTCCATCGTCGCCTTGTTCGTGGCCAGGTCCACGATCTCGTCCAGGCGATCGGGCTTGTTGCGCCACTCGCCCATCATCCGCTGCGAGGCGAGGATCCGCCAGTAGTACTCGGCCGAATCGTCGCCGAAGCCCGTGAGCAGCCCGCTGGCCTCCGGGTGGCGATCAGGAGCCGTGTCGAAGTAGAGCTGTGCGTAGGAGAGGTCGTGTTCGGCGACCACATCGCCGATCGGCGTGTCCTCGCCAGCGCCCACATACGCGCGGATCACCGACTCCAGGTTGCCGATGCCCATGTGGTACGAGACGGTGGCGAGATCGTCGGCGCCGAAGCGGTCGCGGGCGATCTCGAGGTACTGCGCCGCGCCCTCGAGCGCCTTCTGCGGATCGAAGCGCTCGTCGATCTCGGCGCGCTCGTGGGCCAGCTTGTCCACGCGGTCGAAATCGCCGCTCTCGGCGGCCCGGTTAATCGCCTTGGTGAGCTGCTTGCTTCGCTCGAGATCGACCCGCATGCCGAGCAGGTCCGTCGCGGTCGATGGGATGATCTGGGTGAGGCCCGAGGCGGCCTCGGGCGTCTCGCCCGCCATCACCTCGGGGCGGCCTGCGCTCTCGAGGAAGACCAGCGCCTCGAGGCGATCCGGGTTCACGTCATGGCGCGCGGCCGCCGCCTCAATCTCATCCCGCCAACCTGCGGTTCTCCTCGCGGTGGCGACGACGCCGTCGGGGCTGTTCGCGTAGATCACGTGTGAGGTGCCGGTGGCGGCTCGCTGCTCGAGCTCCTCGTTGCGGTCGGCCGACCAGGCGAGCGGATCGCCGCCGGCGGCTGCGCCGGCGGCGTTGAGCACGACCTTGTCGGCGCGATCCGTTGATGAGGTGCCGGCGGTGAGAATCAGGCCGAGCGCGACGATGCCGGCCAGGAGCGCGACAAGCGCGAGGAGCCTGGGTGGGTGGCGCTTAGCGCTAATCGTGCGGGCGGGCCAGGCGGCGGTGGTCCAGGGACTCTTCGAGGACCGACTCCTCCACCCCCATCTCGCGAGCGACCTCGCGCAGCGGCCTGCCGGAGGCGGCCGCTTCCTTGACGATCTCCGTCGCGCGGTCGTACCCGATGTGGGGGTTGAGCGATGTGGCGGTCGCCAGCGTGGCCTCGGCGTGGCGATCGGTCATCTCGATGTTCGCCTCGATGCCGCTCACGCACTTCGTGTTCAGGAGGTGGGCGGCGGAGCTCAGCAGCTTGATCGAGTCGAGCAGGTTGCGCGCGATCAGCGGGACGCGCACGTTCAGCTCGAACTGGCCCTGCGAGCCCGCCATCGTGATCGCGGCGTCGTTGCCGACCACTTGGTCGCCGACCTGGATCACGACCTCGGGAATGACGGGGTTGACCTTCCCGGGCATGATCGACGAGCCCTTCTGGAGCTCGGGCAGGCGGATCTCCGCGAGCCCGGCGCGGGGGCCCGAGCCCATGAGCGCGAGGTCGTTCGCGATCTTGATCAGCGAGATCGCGACCACCTTCAGCGCGCCCGAGAGCTCGACGAGCGCGTCGCGGTTGCCCTGGGCCTCGAACGGATCCGCGGGCGGCAGGATCTGGAGCCCGGTCCGCTCGGTGAGCGCGGCGCGGACGCGCTGGGCGAAGTCGGGATGTGTGTTCAGGCCGGTGCCCGTCGCGGTGCCTCCGAGCGGGATCTGGCTCACCTGAGGCAGCGCGCGGCGCACGCGCTGGGCGCCCAGGCGGACCTGGGCGGCGAATCCCGCGAACTCCTGGCCCAGCGTGACGGGCACCGCGTCCATCAGATGGGTGCGGCCGGCCTTCACGGTGCCGGCGAACACGTCGGCCTTCACGGCCAGGGCGGCGGAGAGGCCCTCGAGGGCCGGCAGGAGCTCCTCGGTCGCCTCACCCAGGGCCGCCAGATGCACGGCGGAGGGGAAGACGTCGTTCGAGGACTGCCCCATGTTCACGTGGTCGTTGGGATGGGCCTCGTCCCCCGCGAGGTTCGCGATCACCTCGTTGGCGTTCATGTTCGAGGACGTACCGGAGCCCGTCTGGAAGACGTCGATGGGGAACTGGTCGTCGTGCTCTCCCGCGGCGACCGCCTCTCCGGCGGCGGAGATCCGCTCGGCGACGTCGACGTCCAGGAGGCCCAACTCGGCATTCACCCGCGCTGCGGCGGCCTTCAGGCGCCCCAGCCAGCGGATCACCGGCACGGGAACCGTGGTCCCGGACACCGGGAAGTTCTCAATGGCCTTCTGAGTCTCCATGCCCCAGAGCTCCGTCTCGACGTCGGTCGCCATAGAGGGAAAGCTAGCGACAGTCTCCTAATCTCCGCTCGTGGCCGGTTTCCGCCCTGTGGACCCAAAGCAGTCGTTCCCCGCCCTCGAGGAGGAGGTGCTCGAGCGCTGGCGCGAGCGCGACGTATTCGCGCGCTCTCTGCAGCAGCGCTCAGAGGGCGAGATCTGGAGCTTCTACGAGGGGCCGCCCACGGCGAACGGGACGCCGGGCTCCCACCACGTCCTGGCTCGCGTCTTCAAGGACGTCTACCCCCGCTACCGCACGATGCGCGGCTACCGGGTCGCGCGCAAGGCGGGGTGGGACTGCCACGGGCTCGCCGTCGAGCTCGAAGTGGAAAAGGAGCTCGGCATCAGCTCGAAGGCGGAGATCGAGGCATACGGGATCGCCGAGTTCAACGAGCGATGCCGCGAGTCCGTCTTCCGATACGTCGGTGAGTTCGAACAGCTCACCGAGCGGATCGGCTTCTGGATCGACCTCGACGAGCCGTATCGCACGCTCGACACCGACTACATCGAGTCCGTTTGGTGGGCCCTGCGCAAGATCTGGGACGACGGCCGATTGGAGGGGCGTCACAAGGTAGTCCCGTACTGCCCCCGGTGCGAGACGGCACTTTCCTCCCATGAGGTCGCCCAGGGGTACCACGACACCGACGATCCCTCGGTGTTCGTGCGGCTTCCGGTCACCGAGCCGACGGGGCCGCTGCAGAGCGGCGACCAACTCGTCGTCTGGACGACGACGCCGTGGACGCTGATCTCAAACGCCGCGGTCGCCGCCGGTCCCGAGATCACCTATGCGCGCGTGCGGGCCACGGGCGGCGACGAGGTGATGGTGCTGGCCCGAGCCAGGGTCGAGCCCGTGATGGGCGAGGAAGCGGAAATCCTCGACGAGTTCCCGGGCAGCGAGCTCGCCGGCACCCGCTACGAGCCGCCCTTCACATACATCAGCGACTACGGGGAGCGCGGCCACAGCGTGCTCGA
>Ga0126312_10003904_pt1 | contig 10067 bp, 8 predicted proteins | sample Plot104A_FD_92537 | JGI IMG/M metagenome (GOLD analysis project Ga0126312, IMG submission 92537) | Serpentine soil microbial communities from UC McLaughlin Reserve, CA, USA - Plot104A | ecosystem: Environmental > Terrestrial > Soil > Grasslands | place: USA: UC McLaughlin Reserve, Lake County...
ACGCTCCGCAATCTTGAATCGATCGATGCCGGGTTCAACCGCCACCGGCTTGTCCTCTTCCGTGTCGATCTCGCGTCCGCTGGCTACACGCGAGAGCAGTTCAACGCGGTACACGTCCGGCTGGAGGAGCGGATCGGAGCCGACTGGCTGTTCCTCGCGCTGGGCCCGGCCGGCGGTCCTGCAGCCAACCGCGCGCGCGAGCTCGCCGAATCCGGCCACGCGGCGCTCGCCGTGGCCGCTGCGGGCGTGACGGACCTCGGGCGACTGTCCTTCGTGCTCGAGTTCGCGATTGCTGTCGCCGGCTGGGCACTCGGCGTGAACCCCTCGACCAGCCGGACGTCGAGGAGGCGAAGGCCCGCACGCGCGCATTGCTCGCCGACCGGGGCGGCGAGACGAAGCTCGCCGCGAGCGGGCGGCCGCACAGGGACGACGCCGGAGCCGCGGCCGAGGCGGCGGGCGTGCTGCTCGACGGGGTCCGAGCGCCCGAGTACGTCGCGCTGCTCGCCTACGCAGACGCCCGCGGGGAGCGCTCGAGCGCGCCGTCGCGCGCCTGCGCGCGGCGATCGCCGCCCGGACCGATGCCCCGACGACCTTCGGCTACGGCCCGCGGTATCTCCACTCGACCGGCCAGCTCCACAAGGGCGGCCCACCCACCGGCCGCTTCCTCCAGCTCGTGCGTACGCCTCCCGAGCAGGACGTCGCGATCCCCGGCGCGGGCTAAGGCTTCGGCGACCTGCTGGCGGCTCAGGCCGACGGCGACCTGGCGGCGCTTCGCGCGCGCGGCCGCCCGGCCGTCCGCGTCGACCTGGGCCCCGACCCGGCGAAGGCGGTCGACCGGCTCGCCGAGGCGCTCGAAGCGCGCTAGAGGAGCTTCGCGTCGACGACGCCCGCCGAGAACAGCAGCGCGAGGTACGACAGCGAGAAGAGGTACACGCGCAGGGCCGGCCGGCGATCCGCACGCCGGCGCAGGCGCTCTGCGAGCCCGATGAACGCGCCGCCGAGCAGCAACGCGGCGACGAGGAAGACGGGGCCGAAGCTGAGGGCCGGGAGGAGCAGCGGCAGGCCGGTCCACGCGGTCAGGACGACGGTGTAGAGGAGGATGTGCGCGCGCGTCTCGGCCTCGCCGCGGACGACCGGCAGCATCGGGACGCCGGCGCGCTCGTAGTCCTCGTGCATGAGCAGCGACAGCGCCCAGAAGTGCGGCGGCGTCCAGAAAAAGACGATCGCGAACAGGAACAGGGCGTCGGCCCCGACGGTGCCCGTGGTCGCCGCCCACGCCACGAGCGGCGGCATCGCACCCGCGGCACCGCCGATCACGATGTTCTGCGGGGTGCGCCGCTTGAGCCACACGGTGTACACACCCACGTAGCCGGCCAGCCCGGCGAGCGCGAGGGTCGCCGCGAGCACGTTGACCGTGGCGGCGAGCAGGAGGAACGAGGCCGCCCCGAGGGCGACGCCGTAGGCGAGCGCCCAGCGCGCGGGCACGCGGCCCGAGGGGACCGGCCGGTCGCGCGTCCGGCGCATGACCGCGTCGATGTCGCGATCGAGGTAGTGGTTGATCGCCCCCGCGCCGCCGGCCGACAGTGCGCCGCCGAGACAGGTCAGCGCGATCAGCCCCAGCGACGGCTCGCCGGCCACGAGCATCGTGGTGACCGTGGTGAAGAGGAGCAGCGATTGGACCTTCGGCTTGGTCAGGGTGAAGAGATCGGCGGCGAGCGAGCGCGCGTCGCGCGGCCGCGTCGCGGTCGCCGTCCCGGCCGCCGTCAGCGTGCCCGCCTCCATCACGCGGGCACCGGCTCGCCGCGTCTCGCGGCGTCGCGCCGACCGGCACCGGCGGCACCCGCCGCCTGGTGCGCGGGCCGTAGCGCCAGGCCGAGGTCGACGACCGACACCCACAACAGGGTTCCGGCCGTCAGGTGGACGAGGACGAGCAGCTCGTACTCTTCCGGGAGCCACACGTTGACCGCGCCGAGCAGGACCTGCACCACGAGGATCCCGAGCGCTCCCCAGGCGAGGCGTACCGCGGCGCGCCCCGGACGGCGGCGCAGCACGGCGACGGCGAGCGCGACCACGAGGATCACCGCGAGGTACATGAACGCCCGATGGGTCAGGTGGATGTCCGCGAGCTCGGACTGGCCGAACGGCATCAGCGAGCCGTTGCAGGCGGGGAAGTCGGTCCCGCACGCGCGATGGGCGCCAGCGCCCGGCACGTGGTCGGTGCGCCCGTGCTTCTGCGTCCCGGCCATGTAGCCGCCGGCCATGATCGTAACGAGCACGAGCGCGGCGGCGGCCACGCTCAGGCGCCGCAGGGCGGGACCGGCCGTTGCGCCGCCCGCGTTGTCGTCCGCATCCGGCGGACGCGCCGAGCGCCACACGTAGAGCAGCAGGCCGAGCAGGAGCATCGCGAGGCCGAGGTGGACGGCGACGAGCGCCTCGTCGAGGTTGAGCTCGACCGTCGCCGCGCCGAGCAACCCCTGGGCCACGATCAGTCCGAGACCCGCGGTCGTCGCGCGCACGATGCCCCGGTGGGTACCGCGCAGGCGCCGCCACGCCCACGCAGCGAGCGCGATCATCAGGAGGCCGCACGCCGCGGCGAGCGCGCGGTGGGAGTACTCGACGATCGCGTTGAGCTCGACGCCCGGGACGATGTCCCCGCGGCACATCGGCCAGCCGTGGAAGCCGCTGCCCGCCGGGCCGCACCCGAGGCCCGAGTCCGACAGCCGGACGACGCCGCCCACGAGCACGAGCGCGAACGTCGCGACGAGCGTCGTGACGACCAGGCGCCGAAACCCCGCCGATGGCGCGGCACCCGCCGGGTCGCTCGAGGCCACCGCCGGCGCGCCGCTCGCGTCGCTCGGACTCACGCCCCGGCCCTCAGGAGGCGCGCGAGGCGACCGGCTGGGCGACCGAGCCAGCGGGCGTGCCCTCGCGCTCGAGGATCTCGCGGCGGATGTCCTTCATCGGCTCGACGCTGCGCACGCGTGGGACGACGTCGAAGTTGTTCGCGGGCGGCGGCGACGGCGTGAACCACTCGAGCGTGTTCCCCTGCCACGGATCGTTGCCCGCCCGGCGGCCGCGCTTGAGGCTGATGGCGACGTTGACCAGCGTCACCATCACGCCGATTCCGAGCAGGAACGAGCCGACGGTGGAGATCAGGTTGAAGACCTCCCAGCCGGCGTCCTTCGGGTACCAGTAGATCCGCCGCGGCATGCCGGAGAGCCCGGCCGAGTGCTGGATCAGGAAGGTCAGGTTGAAGCCGATCAGCATGAGCCAGAACGAGAGCTTCCCGAGCCCCTCCGACATCAACCGACCGGTGATCTTCGGGAACCAGTAGTAGAGCCCGGCGAAGATCCCGAACACCGCGCCGCCGAACAAGACGTAGTGCATGTGCGCGACGACGAAGTAGGTGTCGTGCAGCTGCCAGTCGACCGGGAACACGGCGAGCTGTACGCCGGTGATGCCGCCGACCACGAACAGCCCGGGGAGGGCGGCGGCGAAGTAGAGCGGCGTCTTGTAGACGATCGTCCCCCGCCACAGGGTGGCGAGCCAGTTGAGGATCTTGATCCCCGTGGGGACGGCCACGGTGAACGACGACAGCATGAAGAAGGCGAGCACCACCGTCGCGGTCGGGGTCGTGAACATGTGATGGGCCCACACGAGCAGGCTGAGGAAGGCGATGCCCGCGGTCGAGGCGGCGATCGCCTTGTAGCCGAAGATCGGCTTGCGCGCGAACACCGGCAGGACCTCGGAGATGATCCCGAACGCCGGCAGGATCATCACGTAGACCTCGGGGTGGCCGAAGAACCAGAACAGGTGCTGCCACAGCATGGGGTCGCCGCCCGCGGTCGGGTCGAAGAACGCGGTGCCGAAGTGGCGGTCGGTCAGCAGCATGGTGACCGCCGCGGCGACCGAGGGCAGGGTGAGGATCAGCAGGTAGCTGTAGATCAGGATCGCCCACGCGAACAGCGGCATGCGGCCCCAGCTCATGCCCTTCGCGCGCATGTTGTGGATCGTCGCGGTGAAGTTGATCGCGCCGAGCAGCGACGAGAGGCCGGTGAGGTGGATGAGGAAGATCCACGCGTCGATCCCCCCGCCGGGCAGGAACGCATCGTCGGACAGCGGCGCGTACGACGTCCAACCGGCCTGGGGGGGCTCGAAGAAGATGCTCGTGTAGAAGGCGATCCCCCCGAACAGGAGCAGCCAGAAGGACAGCGCGTTCACGCGCGGGAAGGCGACGTCGCGCGCGCCGATCATGAGCGGGAGCACGTAGTTGGCGAACCCGGCCAGGACCGGGACCACGAACAGGAAGACCATCGTCGAGCCGTGCATGGCGACCAGGCCGTTGTAGGTCGACCCGTCCATGACCGTGCTCTGGGCCGCCCCGAGCTGGAGCCGCATGAGCAGCGCCTCGACGCCACCGAGGACGAAGAACATGAAGGTGGCGACCAGGTACAGGATCCCGATCCGCTTGTGGTCGGTGGTCGTGATCCACCCGAGCCATCCCGGCGGTTCACCGCGCACGCCGTGCTCGACGATCTGCGGTCGCGCCAGCTGCGACAGGCCGCCGCCCTGGAGCGTGCCCTCCTCGGCTCTGTACTCGGCTGTCGACACGCTGCTCGTCGTCTCCTCGGCCTACCGGGGGACCCTGGCGGCGCCGGCCCCCGGCAGGCCCGCCCCCAGCCGCTTGCGCTGCTCGGCGAGGCCCCTCTGCGCCGCGGCGATGTCGGCGCGCTGGCGGGCCTCCCACGCTCGGTACGCCGCCGGCGAGACCGCCTTGACCTCTCCGACCATCTGCGCGTGGTTCTCGCCGCACAGCTCGGCGCAGTTACCGCGGTAGGTGCCTTCCCTGGTGACCTTGAACCACATGTCGTTGATGTGTCCCGGCACGGCGTCGGCCTTGCCGAACAGCTTCGGGATCCAGAACGAGTGGATCACGTCGGACGAGGTGATGTCGAGCGTGACCGTCGTGTTCGTGGGGACGACCATCGTGCTGTAGGAGAAGAGCCGTCCCGGCCCGGGGTAGTCGTAGCGCCACAGGTATTGCTGGCCGACCACGCGGATGCGCATCGTCGGCACCCCCGGGACGGGTGGCTGGCCTGTCGCCGCGACCTGGACGGGCATGCCCGCGCGCTGGGTCCCGCCCGCTGCGGGGGTGCGAATACCCGGCAGGAAGACGAAGGTGATCGCGGCGATCACCACGAGGATGAGCGCCGCGGCGACCGTCCAGCTCGTCTCGAGGCGCGTGTGGCCGCGGACCTGGGCCGGCGCGGGGGCGCCGCGGCGGGCGCGGTGGCGGACCAGCGAGTAGATGAGCATGCCCTCGACGCCGAGGAAGATCGGCAAGGCGATCCACAGCGTGACCTTGTAGAGGGTGTCGATGTCGTCGGCCTCGCGCGAGCCGGCGCCGTCCTCCGGCGTGAGGATGTCGGCGAGCGCGACGTGGGGCGTGGCGAGCGCGACCCCGAGGAGGCACAGGAGGAGCAGCGCCGCCGCCACCAGGCGGCGATCTGTGGGGCGGCGGACGGCCAAGGCGGCGTGGATGATAACCGGCGGGTGCGCGCCCTCGGCCCCGGCAGTCGCCCTCCCGCGCCGACGCGGCTATCGGCCCTCGAAGGAGGCGGCGCGCTTCTCGGCGAAGGCCATGACCCCCTCGGGGAAGTCGCGCGTGCGCGCGAGGGAGTGCTGGAGCTCCGCCTCGAGCGCGAGCTGGGCGTCGAGGTCGCCGAAGAGCGAGCGGTTGAGCGCTCGCTTCGTGGCCGCATACGAGCGCGTCGGGCCCTGGGCGAGCCGCTCGGCGAGCGCGCCCGCCTCCTCGAGCAGGCGGTCGTCCAGGTGGACGGCGTTGACGAGGCCCCATTCGAGCGCCCTCGCGGCCGGCAGGCGTTCGGCGAGCAGGCCGAGCTCGAACGAGCGCGCCTTACCGACCGCGGCCGGGACGACCGCGGTCGAACCGCCGTCCGGCATCAGCCCGATGTTGGCGAAGGCGAGCTGGAAGAACGCCGACTCCGCGGCGAGCACCAGGTCGCAGGCGAACGCGAGCGAGGCGCCGATGCCCACGGCCGGCCCGTTGACCGCGGCGACGACCGGCTTCTCGAGCGCACGAACCCCCTTGATGACCGGGTGGTAGACCTCGTCGAGCTCGCGGCGGATGTTCGGCAGGCCGTCGTCGGCGACCTCGAAGCCGGCCCGCAGGTCCGCTCCGGAGGAGAAGCCGCGCCCCGCCCCAGTCACGAGCACCGCGCGCACGCCCTCGTCCGCGCCCGCGCGCTCGAGCGCGGCGAGCAACTCGCGCCCGAAGGGCAGGGTCCAGGCGTTGAGCGTGCTCGGGCGGTTGAGCGTGATGCGCCCTACGCCCGCCCGGGTCGCCTCCCACAGCACCGTCGCCTCATCGGTAGCGGTCACCGCTCCTCCTTCGATCGTGGCCCGTGCACCCCCGTATCCTGCCGGGATGCTGATCGACGCGCTCGAGTGGCTCGGGCACTCGAGCTTCCGCCTCCGAGCGCACGGGGGCGACGGAGGGCGCGCGGCGACGATCTACATCGACCCGTACCGGGTCACCGACGGGCCCCCGGCCGACCTCATCCTCATAACCCACGGGCACTACGACCACTTCTCCCCGGGGGACGTCGAGCGGCTCGCCCAGGAGCGCACGTGGCTGGTCGCGCCGGCGGCGGTGACCGAGCGACTGGGAGGCCGCGTGATGTCGATCTCACCCGGTGAGACGATCGAGCCCGAGGGCATGCGCGGCGTCGAGGTCCGCGCCGTGGCCGCCTACAACACCTCGAAGCGCGACGCCGAGGGCCGCCTGTTCCACCCGCCCGACGCCGGCTGGGTCGGCTACGAGCTGACTGTGTGGGGCGAGCGCCTCTATCACGCCGGCGACACCGACGTGATCCCCGAGATGGACTCGGTCGCCGGCTGCGACGTCGCGCTCCTTCCGGTCAGCGGCACCTAAGTGATGACGGCCGCCGAGGCGGCCGAGGCCGCTCGGCGGATCGCTGCGGGCATCGTCGTGCCGATGCACTGGGGCGAGCACATCGGCGAGCGCGCCGACGCCGAGCAGCTCGCCCGGCTCGCGCCCGCCGAGGTGCGTATCCTCGCGCCGGCCGGCCGCTGAGGCGCTCGCGACTGACGGGGTTCCGGAAGCCGGCGTCACCCGCCACTACGATGACGTGACGGGTACGTCGCGATGTCCATGGCCCTGAACCCGATCGAGCAAGCCGCGCCGGCGTGCGGGCGCGTGGCTTGGCCGGGACCGGCACGACGCCTGGAGCGGCGGCGGTGAGCCGCGAGCACGTCGCGAGCGCGGACCCCGAGGCGGCCGAGCAGGGATCCCCCGCGGGGGCGGAGGAGGGTGCCTCCCGGCCGCCCGCGCCTGCGGAGGGAAGCGCCGACGCTCTGCTCGCTTCGCCCCACCGGGGCGGCCTCGAGACGCCCACCGCCGCGAGCGACGACGACGAGCCGCCCGCGCTGCTGGCCGATCGCCGCCGGCTGGCTGCCGTGGCCCTCGCGATGGTGCTCGCCGTGGTGGCGATCTATGTCCTCCTCCCGCAGGTGGTCGGGCTCGACGAGGCGCTCGACCGGCTCGAGGCGGCCAACGGGCTGTGGTTGCTCGCCGCGGTCGCGTTCATGATCCTGTCGTTCGCCGCGTACGTGGCGCTGTTTCGCGGCGTGCTCGGAGGCACCGGCGCCGACGAGGTCCGCCGGCGGATCAACTTCGCCGCCTCCTACCAGGTCTCGGTGGCCGGGTTCGCGGCCACGCGCGTCTTCTCCGCGGGCGGCGCCGCGGGCATCGCCCTCACGTACTGGGCGTTGCGCAAGGCGGGCATGGAGCGGCGGCAGGGCGTATGTCGCATGGTCGCGTTCCTCGTTTTGCTGTACGCGCTGTATCTGCTGGCGGTGGTGCTGTTCGGCATCCTCCTGCGCACCGGCGCCCTACCGGGACCGGCACCGCTCGCGGGGACCGTCATCCCGGCCGCGCTCGCGGGCGTCGCGATCGTCGTCATCGGGCTCGTCGCGCTCATTCCCGGCGACTTCGAGCGGCGGCTGTCGCGGCTCAGCGACCGCCGGCGCCTGAGCGGGCTGTTGCGGGTCGTCGCCGCGGGCCCGGCCACGATCGCCACCGGGGTCCGCACGGCGATCGCCTACCTGCGCCATCCTCAGCGCGGCGCGCTCGCGGTCGGCGGCGCGGTCGGGTACTGGGCCGCGCAGATCGGAATCCTGTGGGCGAGCTTCGAGGCATTCGGCGGCGATGTGCCGTTCGCGGTGCTAGTGCAGGGCTTCTTCCTCGGCATGGTCGCCAACCTCCTTCCCTCTCCGGCCGGGGGGGTCGGGACGATCGACGCGGGCATGATCGGCGCGTTCCTGATCTTCGGCCAGCCCGGGGAGGTCGTCTTTCCGGCCGTCCTCGCCTACCGCACGATCGCCTTCTGGGTGCCCGTGCCGCCGGGAATCGTGGCTTACTTCGGCCTGCGCCGGACGGTCTCGCGCTGGGACGACGAGCGCGCGGGCGGTTATACTTCACAAAGTAAAGTGGCGGTGGAGGCCACGACTTGAACGCACACGGAGACAGCCCGGAGAACATAGTGATCATCGGCAGCGGGCCGGCGGGCTACACCGCCGCGCTCTACACCGCGCGCGCCGACCTCGAGCCGCTCGTGATCGAGGGCTTCTTCTGGGGCGGGCTGCTCCAGCAGACGACCGAGGTCGAGAACTATCCCGGCTTCCGCGACGGGATCATGGGCCCCGAGCTCATGACCGAGTTCCGCGCTCAGGCCGAGCGCTTCGGCGCCCGCTACGTGACTGAGGAGGCGACGCGCGTGGAGCTCGCCCGCGAGGGCGGCCGGCACCGCGTGTGGATCGGCGAGCGCGAGGTGCGCGCCCGCGCGGTGATCCTCGCCATGGGGGCCGAGCCGCGCAAGCTCGGGGTCCCGGGAGAGCAGGAGCTCGCCGCGCGCGGGGTCTCGTACTGCGCCACGTGCGACGCCGCCTTCTTCCGCGACAAGCCGACCCTCGTTGTGGGCGGCGGTGACAGCGCGATGGAGGAGGCGATCTTCCTGTCGAAGTTCGCGAGCCGGGTCGAGCTCGTCCACCGCCGCGACGAGTTCCGCGCGTCACGCATCATGCTCGACCGGGCACGCTCGATCGACAACATCGACTTCGTAACTCCGTACGTGGTAGATCGCTTCGAGGCGGACGGCGACGGCTCGCTTGGCAAGGCCCGGCTGCGCCGGGGCGAGGGGGCCGGAGACGGGGCCGGCGAGACGCGCGAGCTCGACGTGAGCGGCGCGTTCATCGCCGTCGGACACCGTCCGAACTCGGGCGTGGTCGAGGGGCAGATCGAGCTCGACGAGGACGGCTACGTCGTCACGGAGGGCCGCTCGACGCGCACGAGCGCCGAGGGCGTGTTCGCCGCCGGCGACCTGGTCGACCACACCTACCGACAGGCGGTCACCGCCGCGGGGACAGGCTGCCAGGCAGCGCTCGACGCCGAGCGCTGGCTGCGCGACGCCCCACCCTCGCCCGAGGCGCACTGGGTCTCCCGCGACGAGGTCGAGGGGGCGCTCGAGGCGCACCGGGCGGAGGCGCCGGCCAGCTAGGGCTGGGATACCCTCGAGGCGACAGGGGGCCGTCCGCGACGGCTACCGTGGCGCGCCGGGCGCGTCAACGGGGCCCGCCACCCCTCTGCGCGGCTCAAGCCGTCCTCCGACGAGGTCGATAGACCCGGGAGCGGCGGTGTACTTCCGAGGCGTGTCCAGCCGCCAGTCGAGACATTGACCGCACGCGAATCCACATTCTCCCAGCGTGCCGCTGCGTCGGGCCTGATCACGCGTCCCGTCGTCGGGGTGCGACAGGCCATCGCCGCGATGCCGCTCCCGGTCCGGATCGGGCTTGGGCTGCTCGGCTTCGTGCTCGTGCTGTACGTCCTCGAGCTCGCGCTCGGCCTCGTTCCCGGGCACCTCGGGACGGCGTTCCAGGGGACCGCGAACCACCTCACCATGCTCGGCGCGGGCGCGCTCTGCGCCGACCCGCGCCGTCGCGGTTCGTCGCGAGCGGGCCGTGTGGGC
>Ga0126312_10003905_pt1 | contig 10065 bp, 8 predicted proteins | sample Plot104A_FD_92537 | JGI IMG/M metagenome (GOLD analysis project Ga0126312, IMG submission 92537) | Serpentine soil microbial communities from UC McLaughlin Reserve, CA, USA - Plot104A | ecosystem: Environmental > Terrestrial > Soil > Grasslands | place: USA: UC McLaughlin Reserve, Lake County...
CCGAGCGTGCCGAGGATCGCCCGCGTGAGCCGGACGTCATCCGCGCCGCGAACGAGGGGGAGGAGCACGCGCAGGTCGGCTCCGCCCGCGTCCTGTGCGACCTCCGCGATCGCCGCCAGTTGCGCGCGGAGCGCGCCCGGATGGGCCAGCAGCAGCTCGACCCCGCGGCGGGTGTCGTCGCGCAGGAAGGGCGGCAGCTTGTCGCCGCCGAAGTCGAGCACGCGGACGGTGGCGGTGGTGCCTCGCAGGCGGACCAGCAGCGGGGCAAGCATCCGGGCATGATCCGTTCGGGAGGGCCACGCGCCGGCGTCAAGGAACGCAAGCTCCGTGCGGATCAGCCCCGCCCCCTCCGCACCCGCCGCCAGGCCGGCGGCGATCTCGGCGGGCGTAGCCGCGTTTACGAGCACGCGAACACGCCGGCCGTCCGCGGTCACGGCCGGTAGTGCGCTGTCCGCCCTCTCCGTGGCGCGCGCGTGCGCGCGCGCGCGTGAGGCCGTCTCCGCCAGCTCGAGCCGCTCCGCCGAGGCCTCGACCACCACCTCGCCCTCGCCTCCGTCCACTATGAGCAGCGTGCCGTCGGCGAGCTCGAGCAGCTCGTCGCCGGCCTGCACCGTCATCGGGATCCCGAGCGAGCGGGCCACTATCGCGGCGTGCGCCGTGACCGCACCGCCCGACAGCGCTATCCCCTCGACCTGGTCGCCGTGCTCGGCGACGTCGGCCGGGCCGAGGTCCTCCGCGACAAGAACGAACGTCGAGCCGTTGCGGCTCGTGTTGCCGCCCGAGCCGGATGCGATGCGCGCCGCGCGGCGGCCGAGCGAGCGGACGTCGTCGGCGCGCGCGGCCAGCATGGCGTCCGGCAGCGATTCGATCACGTGCGCGTGCTCCTCGGTGGCGGCGAGCAGCGCTGCAGCCGCGGGGGCGTGTCCCTCGATCACGCCGGCGGTCACCGCCGCCTCAAGGACGGGATCGGCAGCCATCAGAGCGCCGGTTTCGACGATCTCGGCCTCGTCCACGCGCCCGCTCTCGCGAAGGCCCGCGCCGATCCGCTCGAGCTCGGCCGCCGCCTCTTTGAGAGCGCCCCGTGCTCGCTCCGCCTCTGCCTCGAGCTCGGTATCGGGGACGGGCTCACGCGCGGACTCCCCTGAGGGAGAGGAGAGCACCCGCGCGCGCCCGGCCGCGAGCCCGGGCGACGCGGGAGCGCCGCGCAGGACCCGCTCGCTCATCAGCTCTCCCGCTCGACCGCCAGCTGGAGCGCGGCCATGATGAGCGCTGCTGAGGTGGCGCCAGGATCCTGGTGTCCGATCGAGCGCTCGCCCAGATAGGAGGCGCGGCCCTTGCGGGCCTGAAGCGGCACGGTCGCCCGCGCGCCGTCCTCCGCCGCCGCGGTGGCCGCGGCGAGCGCGACTTCCAGCGGCTCGCCGGCGTCGAGCGAGGCAGCCAGCGCGTCGATCGCGGGGCCGAGCGCGTCGACCATCGTCTTGTCGCCGGGCTGGGCGGCCCCGAGCTCGACCACCCCGTCGAGCGCTGCCCGGAGCGCGGCGAGCAGATCCTGCCCGTCGAACTCCTCCGCGTCGCCGAGGGTGCGGCCCGCCCGGCGGAACGCCGTTCCCCAGAGCGGGCCGCTGGCTCCTCCCACGGTCGACACGAGCGTCTTCCCGGCCAGTGTGAGGAGCTTCCCGGGCGGGACGGCTCCGTTCTGCGCGGCGAGCGCCTTGCCGACCGCTTCGAAGCCGCGGTCCATGTTCACGCCGTGGTCGCCATCGCCGATGGCGGCGTCCAGCTGCGTCAGGTAGTCGCGTCGGTCCTTGACGGACTCTGCGACCTGTGTCATCCAGGCGTGGATCGTCGTCGTGCGCACCGCGGCTCCTGCGATCACCGGCTCACGCCCCCCAGCGAAGCGCAGGGGTGTGGACCGGAGCATCCCACAGCTCGGTCAGCTCGTCATCGAGCTCGAGCAGCGTGAGCGCGGCGCCCGCCATCTCGAGCGAGGTGATGTAGCTCCCCACGAGACGTCGCTCCGGGCGCAGACCGCGCTCGCGCAGCCGGCGCTCGATCTCTCCGTAGAGGAGGTAGAGCTCGAGCTGCGGCGTGCCGCCCATGCCGTTGACGAACGGCAGGACTGCCGCGCCGCCGGCCGGCGCGAGGTCGCTCACGACCGCCTCGATCATGAGCTCCGCGATCTCGCCGGCGCTGCCGAGCGGCCGGCGCTCGCGCCCCGGCTCGCCGTGGATCCCGATCCCCACCTCCATCTCGCCGTCTGGCAGGTCGAAGATCGGCGAGCCCGCGGCCGGCGGGGTGCACGAGGACAGGGCCACGCCGTAGGAGCGGGCCTTCTCGTTCACGCGGCGCGCAAGCCCGGCGACCGCGGCGAGGTCGCCCCCGCGCTCGGCCACCGCGCCGGCGATCTTCTCGGCGAGAACCGTCGCGCCCACACCGCGGCGGCCCGCGGTGTAGAGCGAGTCCTGGACCGCCACGTCGTCGTCGATCAGCACGGACTCGACCTGAATGCCCTCGTCCTCCGCGTCCTCAGCCGCAAGCTTGAAGTTCATCACGTCGCCCGTGTAGTTCTTGACGATGTGCACGACTCCCTTGCCCGCGTCGACCGCCTTCGTCGCCGCCAGCATCTGCTCGGGTACCGGCGAGGTGAAGACCTCACCGGGGCAGGCGGCGTCGAGCATCCCGACGCCGACGAACCCGCCGTGCATCGGCTCGTGGCCCGAGCCGCCGCCCGAGACCAGGCCGACCTTGTCGGCCGGCGCGGCGCGGACCAGGATCTGGGCCTCCGCGTCGTACCGGACCAGGTCGCGGTGAGCGGCGGCCAGCCCGGCGAGCGACTCCTTCACCACCTCCGCCGGGTCGTTCAGGAGCTTCTTCATCGGTGTGGCGACAGTAGCCATGTTCGGTCCTCTCTACTTCGCCGCGAGGGCTTCGACGGGGTCGGGATGCGTGACGGCCTCCTTGATCGGACGCGCGACCTTCCGCGGCGTCGCAAGGAAGTCGTAGGTGAACGCAGCCGCGGCGGCTCCTGCGAAGCCGGGCAGCAGGTAGACCGGGATGATCTGGTTCCAGTGGGTGGTGCCCCCGCCGATCGCCAGGATGAGCTCGGGCCCGAAGGCGCGCGCCGGGTTCAGCGATGCCGCTGTGATCGGGCCGACGACCATGATGATCGCCACGACCACGCCGCCGATGACGATGCCGGCGAAGTCGCCGGGCGAGCGCGCGTCGACGATGCCGAGGATCGCGAACATGAGGATGGCGGTCCCGATGAACTCGGCGAAGATCGCCGCGCCCCAGGAGTAGGTGTCCTCGTTGAACGAAGCCGCGCCGAGGCCCATGTCGATGCCGGTCTGGGTGAACAACGCCCAGATGCCGAGTGCGCCGAGCGAGCCGCCGACGAGCTGAGCACCCCAGTAGTGGGGCACCTCGCGCCACGGGAAGCGCTTGGTCGCCGCGAGCGCGAACGTAACGGCCGGGTTGATGTGACAGCCCGAGACCTTGCCGATCGCGTACACGAGCGCGGTGATGACGAGCCCGAAGGCGAACGAGATGCCGAGCAGGTCGGAACCGTCGATGGCGGGCACCTTGTCGCCGGCCAGGACGAGCGTCGCGACGACGGAGCCCGGGCCTACGAGCACGAGCAGGGCGGTTCCCAGGGTCTCCGCAAGAACTCGCTGGGACAGGGAGTGCTCTTCCACTTCTCCTCCTCTCGCGTCCGATCTCGATTCGATAATGTCGAACGCTGTTTCGCGGAACGTACACCGACCCCGCCTTCCTGTCAAGTGCCGCAACCCTCAAGGGGTCAGACCCCTTTAGGAGGGTTGAGGGTTTAGTGGAGGCTTGGTAGGGCGCTGCTCACGTCGCGGGCGACGTCGAACAGCGGGTCGGGCATCAGCCCGAAGAAGATCGTCGCCGCCGCGGCGATCACCGCCACCGCCAGTACCTCGGGCTGGGCGAGCGGGTCGGCCTCGGGCGACCAGCCGGCGACTGGCCGCACGCGCCGCGGCGGCACGCTCGGCAGCTCGACCTCGTAGCGGCCCATCCACATCACCGCGATCACGCGCAGGTAGTACGCGAGCGAGAGCACCGAGCCGATCACGATGGCGATGCCGAGCCAGGTGTAGTCGCCCGAGACGGACGCGTCGATCAGGTAGAACTTCCCGATGAAGCCGCCGGTGGCGGGGAAGCCGGCCAGCGACAGCATCGCGATCGTCATCGGCCACGCGAGCACCGGGGCCTGCACGCCGAGCCCCTCGAACGAGCGCAGGTCGTCGCCCCATTCGGACACGCGCTCGCGCGCGACCACCACCGCGAACGCGGCGACGTTCATCAGCAGGTAGACGGCGAGGTAGAAAGCGGTCGCGCGCACGCCGAGCTCGGTGCCGACCACGACGCCCGCGAGCAGGTAGCCCGCCTGCGCGACGCTCGACCAGGCCAGCATCCGCTTCAGCGAGCGCTGCGCGAGCGCGCCGACGTTGCCGATCACGATGGTCGTCACCGCGAGCACCGCCAGCGCCGGGCCCCAGTCGAGCTGTGTGAGCCCGAGCGCGTGGTCGAAGAGACGGATCAGGATCGCGAAGGCCGCGGCCTTGGTGGCGACCGCCATGAACGTGGTGATCGGCGTCGGCGCACCCTCGTAGACGTCTGGCGTCCACTGGTGGAAGGGCGCCACCGAGGCCTTGAACGCGAGACCGGTCGCGGCCAGCCCGATGCCCGTGAGGAGGAGCGGATCGGCGGCGTTCAGCTTGTCGCCCGCCAGCGCGGCGGCGATCCCGTCGAAGCGCATCGCGCCGGTCGCGCCGTAGATCAGCGCCAGCCCGTACAGCAGCGTCGCCGAGCCGACCGAGCCCACCACCAGGTACTTCAGCCCTGACTCGAGCGAGACGCGGCGGTTCAGGTGCGTCGCGCAGAGCACGTACAGCGGTATCGAGAGCAGCTCGAAGCCAATGAAGAGAGTGATCAGGCTCTCGGCCTCGGCGAGCAGGACCATCCCAGTGATCGAGCCGAGCAGCAGCGAGTAGAACTCGCCGTGGCCCGCCTGGAGTGCGGCGGTGGAGCGCAGCGAGAGCGCGATCGTCACGAGGCCGGCGACGTAGAACAGCATCGAGATGCCGAGCGACAGCGCGTCGACGTTGAGCGCGCCCTCGACGATCGGCTCGCGGTTGCCGGGCTCCCAGATCCAGATGGTGAGCCCGATCGCGGTGAGCAGCGTGACCGCGGCCAGCGCCGGGACGATGGCGCGCCTCACGAAGAACGAGCGGAACAGGCCCACCATCAGGACGATCACGGAGCCGCCCGCGAGCGCGAGCACCGGCGAGAGCTCCTTGTAGTCGATGTCGGGGGCCTGCACCTGAGCGGCGGCCAGCAGCGTGCTCATGGGATCGCCGAGACCTCCGGCGCGCCGCTCGCCCGCGCGCCGCTCGCCTGCTCGCCGCTCGGCTGCGCGCCGCCCGCCTGCCGCGCCTCCGCGATCGCCTGCCCCGCGTCGCGCTCGGTGCGGTGCACCACGAAGTGCGGGTAGAGGCCGAGCGCGACCACGATCGCCACCAGCGGCGCGACGGCCACCAGGCTGACGCCGTCGATCTCACGCGACTCCACGCGCGGGCCCACCCGGCCATGCATCGTGCCCTGGTAGAGACGGATCATGTAGACCGCAGCGAGCACGACGCCCGCGGACGCGACCAGGCCGTAGGCCAGCTTGTCCTGGAAGGTCCCGAACAGGATCAGGATCTCGCCGATGAAGTTCCCGGAGCCGGGCATCGCGAGCGTGGCAAGCGAGATCAGCAGGAAGAGAGCCGCGAGCACGGGCGCCCTGCACGCCATCCCGCCCAGCTCGGCGAGCGACTCGCTGCCCCCCGCCCGCAGCGCGATCACGCCGACGATCAGAAACAGCGGCACCACCACGAGGCCGTGGTTCAGCATCTGGAGGAGCGCGCCCTGGGCGCCGTTGTCCTGGATCGCGAAGATCCCCAGCACGATGAAGCCGAGCTGCGCGATCGAGGAGTAGGCGAGGACGAGCCGGATGTTGTCCTGCGAGAAGGCCAGGACCGACCCGTACAGGATCGAGAAGACCGCGAGGATGATGAACAGCTCCTGCCAGTGCTGCGCACCCTCCGGCATGACCGGCAGGACGATCCGCAGGAAGCCGTAGACGCCGACCTTCGAGAGCACCCCAGACAGCAGCGCCAGCACCGGGATCGAGGTGGCCCGGTAGGTGTCCGGGACCCAGCCGTGCAGCGGGAACAGCGGCGCCTTCACGAAGAACGCGAGCGCGAACAGCAGCACGATCCAGTGCTGAGAGCCCTCGGGGATCCCGCGCTGCTGGAGATCCGCGAGCGAGAACGAGATCGAGCCGCCGTCCGGCGTCGCAAGCACGCCGAGCGCTATCGCGGCCGCCATCATCAGAAGCGAGCCCGACAGCGTGTAGATCACGAATTTGGTGGTCGCGCGCACGCGATCGCCCGTGCCCCAGCCGCCGATCAGGAAGTAGAACGGCACCAGCATCAGGTCGAAGAAGACGATGAAGAGCGCGAGGTCCTGCGCCATGAAGGCGCCCAGGACCGCGGTCTCGGCGAGCGCGAGGTTGAAGAAGAACAGCCGCGGGCGGTCCTGCGGCCCGAACGCCGCCACCAGCGTGCACGGCACCCAGGCCACCGCGGTCAGGGCGATCATGAACAGGTTGATCCCGTCCACGCCGAGCGAGTAGCGGATCCCGAGCTCCGAGATCCACTCGTCGTCCGTCCGGTACTGGAGCCCGGCGGCGGGATCGAAGTCGACGAGCAGGGCGACGACGTAGACGAGCACCACGACGCTACCGGCGAGGGCGGCCCAGCGCACGTGCTCGCGCGGCAGCACCGCGCCGAAGAGACCCGTGGCGAGCGGCAGGAACAGGATTATCGACAGGTGGATCGTCACGAGCTGTTGATCAGGAAGTAGAGGGTCAGCCCGGCAACGCCGACGAGCAGGAGGAGCGCGTACGCGCGCAGATAGCCGGTTTGGATCGCCCGCGCGAACGAGGTGCCCACGCGCACGATCCCGGTGGCGCCGCCGACGATCGTGCCCTGCACGAAGTCGGTCTCGATCACGCGCCGGCCGAAGCCGCCGAAGGTCGCGACCGGCCGCACGAAGAGCGCCTCGTAGAGCTCGTCGAAGTACCACTTGTTGACGAGGAAGGCGTGCACCCGGGGGAGGCGCTCACGGATGCGCGTGGCCGTACCGGGCTCGCGCACGTAGACCCACCATGCGAGGCCGATAGCGACGATGGAGATCACGCCGCCGACGACCAGCCCCAGCACCTCGGCGCCGTCCGTCGGCGCCGTGTCGTGGAAGCGCGAGTCCGCGAAGGTCGGCTCGAGGAACTTCTCGATCACGTCGCTGATGCCGGGAACGGAGAGGTAGCCGCCCACGAGCGCGAGCGCCGCGAGCACCCCCATCGCCCCCTTCATCGGCCACGCGCGCTCGGCCACGTGGTGCTCGGGGCCGGGGAAGCCCACGTCGGTGTCCTCGGGCTCGCCTGTCATCGGGTTCATGGGCTCGCCGTGGGCCACGTGGCCGCCCTCGAGCTCCACCGCCTCGGGCACCGGGTCGCCGTAGAAGACCCGGAACACCATCCGGAACGCGTAGAACGCCGTGAGGAACGCGCCGACGTAGCCGAGCACCCCGAGCACGGCGTAGCCGCCGCCGCGGTTCAGCTCGAAGGCGAGGATCTCGTCCTTCGAGAAGAAGCCGGCCGTGAGCGGAAAGCCCGCGAGCGCCAGCGCGCCGATCGTGAACGTGATGAACGTGAACGGCATGGCGCGCCGGAAGCCGCCCATCCGATCCATGTCCTGGACCCCGGCCATCGCGCCGATCACGGAGCCCGCTCCCATGAACAGCAGCGCCTTGAAGAAGGCGTGCGTCATCAGATGGAAGAGCCCCGCGCCGTAGGCGGCGATCGAGACGCCCATCACCATGTAGCCGATCTGCGAGATCGTCGAGTACGCGATCACGCGCTTCAGGTCCGTCACCGCGAGCGCCACCGTCCCGGCGAACAGGAGCGTGGCGCAGCCGACGATCGCCCCGACGTCCGCCGCCGCAGGCGCCTGCTCGAACAGCGGGTGCATGCGCGCGATCAGGTAGACGCCGGCGGTCACCATGGTCGCCGCGTGGATCAGGGCCGAGACGGGCGTGGGGCCCTCCATCGCGTCCGGCAGCCAGGTGTGGAGCGGCAGCTGCGCCGACTTAGCGAACGCGCCGACGAGCAACAGGAGGCAGGCGGCAACGAGGGTGCCGTCGTTCCGGGCGAACGTGTCGCCGGCCTTCTCGAACACGGGCAGCAAGTCGAGCGAGCCCACCTTGTCGAGGATCAGGAAGGCCGCGACCACCAGCGCGACGTCGCCGATCACGTTGATGACGAAGGCCTTGATGCCGGCCGCCACCGCCGTCTGGCGCCGGTACCAGTACGAGATCAGCAGGTAGGACGCCGCGCCGACGAACGCCCAGCCGATGATCAGGATCACGAAGTTCCCGGCGAGGACCAGCAGCAGCATCGAGAAGACGAAGAAGTTCAGGTAGGCGAAGTAGCGCGCGTAGCCGCGGTCCCCGCCCATGTATGCCACCGAGTAGAGGTGGATCAGGAACGAGACGCCCGACACCACGAGGCACATGAACACCGACAGCGGGTCGACCAGGATCGATAGGCCGGCCTTGAAGTTCCCGGTGGACGCGTATGTCCATGCGGTGTCGACGAGCTGGCGCTCGTCCTCCGAGTGGTCGAGCAGGTCCACGAGCGCGCCGATCGACGCGAGGAATGCGAGGAAGATGGCCGAGGTGGCGATCCAGCCGGGCAGCCGGCCCGGCAGCAGCCGCCAGCCGAGCGAGATGACGACCGTCCCCGCCGCCGGGAACGCGAGCACGAGCCAGCCGTACGAGGTTGCGCTCACCCGCGTCTACCCTCGGAGCTCCGACATTTGGTCAATGTCGATCGGCAGCCGGTTGCGGTACATCGCGACGATGATTCCGAGGCCGATCACGACCTCACAGGCGGCGATCACCATCACGATCAGCGCGAACACCTGCCCCGCCTCGCCGCCGTGCATCCGCGAGAACGCGACCAGCGCGAGGTTGCCGGCATTCAGCATCAGCTCGAGGCAGAGCAGCACGACCAGCGGGTTGCGGCGCGAGATCACGCCGGCGGCGCCGATCGCGAAGATGAACGCGGACAGGATCAGGTACCAGGTGATCTCCACGGCCTAGACCCGCACGTCCATCGTCTCGGTGGGCGGCGCCTCGTGGCGGCTCCGCATCGTGCCGGCCCCCTCGTCCTCGAGCCCGCGGCGGCGGCGCGCCAGGACCACGGCGCCCACGGCCGCCACGAGCAACAGGAACGACGCCGCCTCGAACGGCACCAGGAAGTCGGTCAGGAGCAGCTCGCCGATGTTGCCCGGGGAGCCGAAGCGGCTCCCGACCTCAGGGCCGTTCGAGTCGAGCGCCTGGAGCCCGCTGGCGATGAACGCAATGCAGAGCTCGACCGCGAGGGCAATGGCGAACAGCGGCCCGAGCAGCGCGAGGCCGCCGCCCTCCGGGCGGAGCGGCTCGTCGCTGCCGCCGATATACGCGACCACGAACACGTAGAGCACCATCACCGCGCCCGCGTAGACCACCACCTGGGCGGCGGCGAGGAACTCCGCGTTCAGCATCAGGAACAGGACCGCGAGGCCCAGCAGGTGGCAGACCAGCGAGAGCACGCTGTAGAACGGGTTCTGCAGCAGGACGACCCCGAGCGCGCCGGCCAGCGCGCCGATCGCGGCGACGAAGAAGAGGACGTCCTCGAACCACACGGCGCGCTACTCCCCCGCTCGCCTGAGCGGCGTGTGCTCGGGCGGGTCGGCGAGCAGCATCTCCTTGGTGAAGATCAGGTCGCTGCGGCTGTAGTCGGCGAGCTCGTAGTCGTTGCCCATCGTGATCGCGTCGAACGGGCAGGCGAGCTCGCAGTAGCCGCAGAAGATGCAGCGGGTCATGTTGATCTCGTAGACCGCGGCGTAGCGCTCGCCGGCGGACACCTGGTTGTCGGGCGTGTTCTCGGCGGCC
>Ga0126312_10003906_pt1 | contig 10065 bp, 11 predicted proteins | sample Plot104A_FD_92537 | JGI IMG/M metagenome (GOLD analysis project Ga0126312, IMG submission 92537) | Serpentine soil microbial communities from UC McLaughlin Reserve, CA, USA - Plot104A | ecosystem: Environmental > Terrestrial > Soil > Grasslands | place: USA: UC McLaughlin Reserve, Lake County...
ATCCTGATGATCTTCCTTGCCACCTTCCTCCTGCCGATCGCCACGATCCTGCTCAACGAAGAACCGAACCCCCCGGGGCCGGACGTGCCCGTGGAGCCATCCGGCGGCTGAGGAAGGGAGCGTGGTGGTTCACCAAAACCCGGCCGCGGCGAACATGGGGGCTTCGCCCCCTCGGCTGCCATCCAGGCAGCCTCCCCCAGCGAGCGAGCAAGGCTGCCGGTGATGTGAGTGCGAGCGAGCGGGAGCAGAGCACGCGGCCGGAATGATTCTGCCCGCAAGCGGCACGCCGTGGAGCTGTTCTCGGGACTGCCGAGCCGGTACGACGCGCTGTCGGCGCTGCTCAGCTTCGGGCAGGACCCGCGGTGGCGCCGGGCGATGGTCGCGGCGGTCGAGGCGTCGCCCGGGGACCGCGTTCTCGACGTTGCCACCGGCACCGGAATGGTCGCCGCAGAGCTCGTGCGGCGGTACGGCTGCCGGGTGGTGGGGCTGGACCAGAGCGAGGATATGCTCGCCGGGGCGAGGGTGAAGCTCGCGCGGGACCCCGCGCTGGCACGCCGGGTCGAGCTCGTCGCGGGCGAGGCCGAGCGGCTCCCGTTCGGGGACGCCGAGTTCGACGCGCTGACGTTCACCTACCTGCTGCGCTACGTGGACGATCCGGCCGCCACCCTGCGCGAGCTCGCCCGGGTGGTGAGGCCCGGGGGTCGGTTGGCGTCGCTCGAGTTCGCGGTCCCGCGTCGCGCTGTGGTGCGGGCGTTGTGGATGGCCTGGACGCGGGTCGGCCTGCCCGCGCTCGGCCGGCTCGCGTCGAGGAGCTGGTACGAGGTCGGCCGCTTCCTCGGCCCCAGCATCTCGGAGCTCGATCGTCGCCTTCCTCCCGAGCGCCAGGCGGACCTGTGGCGCGCTGCGGGAATCGAGTCGGTGGCGATCAGCAGGATGAGCCTCGGGGGCGGCGTCGTGATGTGGGGGACCAGGGGTGGCTGAGCTGCGGCGTCCCGCGTTCTACGCGCTGCGCCCGGGGGGGTGGCGCGACCTGGTCACGATCCTGCACCCGCCGTACACGGCGTGGCATCTGAGCTATGTCGCGATCGGGTCCGCCGTTGCGCCCGAGCTTCACGTCGACCGCATGGTGGCCGCGATGGCGGCGTTCTTCTGTGCGGTCGGCGTATCCGCCCACGCCCTCGACGAGTTCCACGGACGCCCGCTGGGAACGGCGCTGTCCGATCGGGCGCTGATCGTCCTCGCCGCGGCCGGGCTGGCCGCGGCGGTCGGGATCGGGATCGCCGGGCTCGCGATCGTCTCGATCAGCCTGGCGCCGTTCGTCGCGGTCGGCGCATTCGCCGTCCTGGCCTACAACCTGGAGCTGTTCGGCGGCAGGTTCCATACCGACTTCTGGTTCGCGGCGGCGTGGGGCGCGTTCCCCGCCGCGACCGGCTACTGGGCCAACGCGCTGACGCTCGAGGCGGCCGGCGTCCTGGCCGTGATCGGATGCTTCGGCCTCAGCGTCGCGCAGCGCCGGCTCAGCACGCCGGTGCGCGAGCTCCGCAGGAGCACGATCTCGGTCAGCGGCGAGCAGCGACTGGCGGACGGCGAGGTCGTCGAGCTGAACGCCGAGCGCCTCGCCGCCCCGCTCGACGGCGCGCTCCGCGCCCTGTCGCTCGCCGTCGTCGCGCTGGCGGCGGGTTTGGTGGCGTTGCGGCTGTAGCACTTTCCGGGTCCTGTCCCTGCGATAACCTCGCTCGTAGCGAGAAACGCCTCAAGTAAACGCCAACCCGGCAGCCGCGGAGGCGAAGCCGAGCACGTTGCCGGAGGTGATTTTGGGACATGCCCGATCGACGAGGTGATCAGCAGGGCGGCGGGGGCGGGCCCGCGAGGGCCGAGCGACGGCTGCGCGCGGTCGAGGATCCCGGGACGGAGGAGCAGCACAGCGGCGACACCCCCGCGAGCGCCGAGGAGGCGCGGCGAAGCGCCGAGCAGGTCGGCAGCGCGGCCGAGGAGGCTCGGCGCGAGAGCGTCGCCGAGCTGGCCGCCGAGATCCGCAGGCTCGGATCCGAGCTCGCCGAGGCGCGCCGCGCCGCGGCATCCGCCGAGAGCGCCGCGGCCGCGGCCGAGCGCCGCACGGGCGAGGCCGAGGCACGGGTCGGTAGCGCCGAGGAGGCGCGCCAGGCTGCGGAGCGGAGCGCCGCGGAGGCCCGCGAGCGCGTCGGCGCGGTGGAGCGGGAGCGCGAGGAGGCGCTGCGCGAGGTCGAGCAAACGCGCGCCCAGGGGGCGCGGGAGCTCGCGGCGCTTCGTCGCGACGTAGAGCGCGAGGCGGCGGGGCTGCGCGAGGCGGCCGCCCAGAAGTCCGCGGTCGAGGCGCAGGAGCGCCTCCACGGCGCGCGCGAGAGGCTCCGCGCGCAGGCGCAGGAGAAACTTCGAGCGCTAGCCAAGAAGCTGCGAGAGCAGGCGGAGTTGCGCGCCCAGGCGCTAGCCGCCGAGGCGATGACCGGAGCGCGCGAGGAAGCGAAGCGGGAGGTCGATGAGAAGCTCGACGAGGCCGACAAGCGGGTCCGCACCGAGCTCGAGGCGCGAGCCAAGGTCGAGGAGGAGCTGCGGCGCACGCGGACCAAGCTCGACGCCCTCGTCGACCGCGTGGGGCGCGAGGCGGAGAGGCGGGCCCGCGAGGAGGCCGAGGCACGGGCCCGGGTCCAGATCGAGGAGCTCGAAAGGGAGGTCGACGCCGAGGCCGAACGGGCCCACGCCGAGGCGAGCGCGCGCTCGCGCGCCAACCTGGAGCTGCGCCTGCGCGAGGAGCAGGCCCGCCTGCGCCAGCAGGCCGAGGACCGCGCGCGCGAGGAGGCCGAGCAGAGGATCAGCGCGCTCGAGGCCCGGCTCCGGCGCGAGGTCGAGGCCGACGCGAAGGCGGCGGCCGAGGAGGCTCGCCGCGCGGCGGAGCAGCGCCGCGCCACCCTGGCGGAGAAGGCGCAGCGGGAGGCGGAGGAGCAGGTCCGCGCCGCCGCCGAGCAGGCGCGCCGCGAGGCGCTGGCTGCTGCCCGCGACGTCGACTAGAGCTGGCCGGGCGCGAGCTCGCGGGCCGGCCCAATCGCGACCTGGAGCCGCTCGGCCGCCGCGTCGATCTGCTCGGCGGCGCCGCCGAGCGACTCCCAGCGGTCGATCGCCGTGTCGAGGAAGCCGTCGAGGAAGTCGTCGGTGTGCAGCGGGTCGTGGTGGAACAGCAGCACGCGCTCGACCTCGGTGCGGCGGGCGAACGTCAACGCGTCGCCCAGCGGCGAATGTCCCCAGCCGACGTGCTCGGGGTACTCGTCGTCGGTGTACTGGCAGTCGTGGATCAGGAGCTGCGCACCGCGGGCCAGATCGAAGCCCGAGATCCACTCCGGCTCGACGCCCTCGAGCGACGCGCCGAGCCCCGGCTCGTGGTCTGGGATGTAGCACAGCGTCGTGTCCGCGTCGGTGATCCGGTAGCCGAGCGTCGGCCCCCGGTGCGTGACCGACTCGGCCCGCACCCGCGCCGCGCCGAGCTCCCACTCGCTGGCGGGGGTGTCGCGGAACGCGACGTCGCAGGGAAGCTCACGGACCTCGACGGGGGACAGCGGCGCGGAGATGTAGCGCGCCACGCGGTGCTCGAGCGAGGACTCCGGCGAGCCGGGGCCCCAGATCGTGATCCGCGACTCCGTCTTGAAGCAGGGCGGGAAGAACATCAGGCCCTGGATGTGGTCGAGGTGGAGGTGGGTGAGGAGGATGTTGATGTTCGCCATCCCGGCCGCCAACGCGAACCCCAGAGCCCGGATGCCCGTGCCCGCGTCGAGGATCAGCGTCTCCCCGTCGGAGAGCGTCACCTGGACGCACGAGGTGTTGCCGCCGTAGCGGTTCATCTCCGGCCCGGGAGCGGGCACGGATCCCCGCGCGCCCCACACCTTGACCTTCATCGTTCGCCTCCCGCGCCCGCATTGTGATCCCGGGGCCAGAAGATCGCCATCGCCCCGGAGATCGCGTCGGCCGAGATCGGGAGAGCGCTCACCTCGATGTCGTGATCGTCTCCCGCGGCCGAGCGGATCCGAAAGCTCGAATGTGCCGGCCTACCTTCCCGCAGCGCGATCGTCAGCGGGAGCTCCTCCAGCGGGATTCGCCTGCCGTCGCTGTCGAGGGGGCCGAACCGCGATCCCCACTCCTTCGCCCCCATCCTCCCGGCCTCCTCGAAGGGGATCCCGAGCAGCGCGCCCGCCGCCTCGTTGTAGAAGAGCAGGACGCCGTCGGCGTCGACCAGAAACGCCGGCGTGGAGATGCTGGTCAGGAGGTTCCGCGCCAGGATCAGCTCCAGCGGCTTCTGGGCGCTGCCCGCCATCGACCCATTCTCCCACCGAATCGACGCACCCGGGAGGGCCGCCGCGTTAGGCTGGCGGCGAAGATGCGCGCCGGGGCGCTCCACTTCACCCTCGTCGTCGCGGCGCTCGCGCTCCCCGCCGCCGCGGCCGCCCAACAGCCCGGGCTTCCGGTGGTGCCGGTCCCCGGCGATCCACTCGCCCGCGACGTCGAGGAGTTCACCGGCCACGCCGCCACTCCGCGTCCGGTCAAGGCCCCGCGCGTCCCGCGCCATCCGTTCATGGCGCCGAACGGCCGCAGCAACCTCCACAACGACGCCTACATGACCGACGTCTACCGGCGCCTCGAGGGCCCGCTCGGCCGGGGGACCACGACCGACTCGGCGCTGTTCGCCCGGGAGTGCGGATCAGTCACGTTCGACAGCCGCGGCAGGATCGAGACGATCTGCGTCGGGCTCGACCGCCCGGTGCTGGCGCTGCTCGACCCGGCATCCTTGGAGGTCCTCGCCGCGCGGGACCTCCCGCCGCGCCAGGTTGGCGGCGGCGGCATCTTCACCGACTTCAGCGGCGGCGGCTACTTCAACCTCGACGATCGCGACCGCGCCGTGGTCCCGACTACGACCCGCCACGTGCTGGTGATCGGCCAGACCGCCGCCCCCGGTTTCTCCGTGCTGCGCGACCACGATCTGTCCGGCGTCGTGCCGGCGGGCGACGAGCTGATCTCGGTGCTCCCGGACTGGGACGGACGGATCTGGTTCGCGTCGCGCCAGGGCCGGGTCGGCTGGATCTCGCCGGACAGCGGGAGGATCGCGTCGCGGGCGCTCGGCGAGCGGATCGGCAACTCGTTCGCGGTCGACGACGCGGGAGGCGTCTACATCGTCACCGATGCGGCGCTGTACAGGTTCGAGGCGCGGGACGGCGAGGTGCGCGCGATGTGGCGCCGGCCCTACGAGAACATCGGCCGGCGCAAGCCGGGCCAGACGCAGCCCGGATCGGGGACGACGCCGACGTTGATGGGACGCCGCTACGTGGCGATCACCGACAACGCCGACCCGATGAACGTCCTGATCCTGCGGCGCGGCCGGCACGCCCGCGGGAAGCGGATCGTGTGCCGGGAGCCGGTCTTCGAGACGGGCGCCGGCGCGACCGACCAGTCCCTGATCGGGACCGGACGGTCGGTGGTCGTCGAGAACAACTACGGCTACACCGGCCCGGCCTCGGTCATGGGCGACGCCACCACCACGCCGGGGCTGGAGCGCGTCAAGCTCGACCGCGACGGTCGCGGTTGCCGGACGGTGTGGCATAGCGACGAGATCGCGCCGTCGGTCGTGCCGAAGCTCGCCGCGGGCAGCGGATTGGTGTTCACGTACACCAAACCCCCGTCGGCGAACGGCGCCTGGTATCTGACGGCGATCGACTACCGCAGCGGCGAGACGGTGTACCGGCGACTCGCCGGCGTCGGGCTCGGGTTCAACAACAACTTCGCTCCGGTCACGATCGGCCCCGACGACACGGCCTACGTCGGCGTCCTCGGCGGAATCACCCGGTTCGCGGACTGACTCCGGTTCGGTAGGTTCACTGGGTCCGACCCGATCCCGGAGGTAACGCGATGGCGACCCGCAAGACCGATCTGCCCGCCCTGGAGCCCGACCCCCTCGAGCCTCGCCCCGACGAGGTGGAGCGCTTCGTGGAGGCTCTCCAGGGGTTGCGAAAGACGGAGACTGAGCTGGCGCGGCGCGCGGCGTGGAACCAGATACGGCTGGCCGGAATGCGGTCGCGCCGACGCCCGCAGGAGGCGCTCGCCACGCTCAACCTGGTGTTCCGGCTGGGCAAGCTCCCCAAGGAGCCGCTGAGCGGGCCGTACGACGGGATCCTCGTGGCGCCAACGCTGTGGCGACCCGCCGATCGCGCGCTCACCGCGCTGTGGTCGGCCTGGACGCCATGGATGGGGAAGCGCTTCGACGCCGAGGCGGAGCGCGGCGACAACCGGTTTCGGCCCGCGGCCAGAACCGTAGCCCGGCTGCTGTGGCCCACCTACCGCTTCGAGGAGGCGCCCGACGGGCTGGCCGCGTTCCGCTTCCGCACCTACACGGGCCCCGGCACGGTCGACCCGGACCGGGAGACGCTGAAGATCGACTACGACTCCGACGACAACCCGGGCCTGCTGATCCGTGACATCCTCGACGAGCTGGTCGAGATCGTGCCGGGCGCGTACCTGGGCAAGGTGCTGCTGCGCCGAGGCGGCGACTTGCCCCGGTGGCAGCTCGTCGGCTACTTCGCGCTCCAGCCGCCGATCGCGGTCGACCAGGCCGACGAGGACGCCGCGGCCGCGCAGGAACCGACGGCGACACCGGCGCCCGCCACGAGCTAAGCACCGACCACCGGCAAGTTCGGGTGCGAACTCGCCGTTGACCATGGGCCAAAACGCTCGCGGCTCGCCTCCCGGCGAGCGTCGCGAGCACGTCCCACCGTTGCCCGCTGGGCGCGGGTGGGTGCGGAGTTTGTCCGAGGGGACTAGAGCTTGCCGATCTTGAAGATCTTCGTCCCGCAATCAGGGCACGTGCCCTGGATCGCCGGGCGACCGTTCTTCATGGTCACCTGCTGCGGATCCTTGATCTCGACCTTCTTGCGCTCTTTGACGCAGTAACCCTCTGGCATCTGCGACGTCTCCTTTCAGGCGCCGATCCCTCGCGGGCCGGCGATTGTCGCGCTCTCGCCGAAGGCGCGCGCGGTGGGCTGAATCACTCCCCTCGCAGCCACGCCTACGCACGACCGTAGCGCACCAATCAGACGCCGTTGGGCGATCTCGTGCCTACAAGCCGTAATTTCGTGCGTGTTCAGGCACGAGTTAGGGCACCCTAAATGGGTCCAGATTCGTGCCTGGGCGGCGCGCCGGGCCGTGCGTGAGCCGTTCCTGGCACCATACGGCGCCCGCCGGAATGGCCTCCAGCCTGCCCACAGCCTGCGCCCGGATCGCCGACTCCTCACGGTTCCAGGCATTCATCTTCGGCGTCATCGTCGCCAACGCGATCGTGCTCGGCCTCGAGACATACGACGCCATCGACCGTGAGGTCGGAGGGCTGCTGACCGTGCTCAACGACGCCTGCCTGGGCATCTTCGTGATCGAGCTGGCGATCCGCATCACCGCGTATGGAAGCCGGGCCCAGGACTTCTTCCGTGACGGCTGGAACGTGTTCGACTTCATCGCGATCACGGCGGCCTTCGCTCCAGGCCTGCGCCAGAACGCGACCCTGTTGCGGCTCGTCCGCCTGCTGCGGATCGTGCGCATCGTCAGCGTCCTGCCCGACGCCCGCGTGCTGATCCGGGGGATGGTGCGGAGCCTGCCCCCGATCGTGAGCATGGGGCTGCTCGCCGTGCTGCTCATCTACCTGTACGGGATGATCGGGTGGATCCTCTTCCACTCGAGGATCCCGGGCGGTGGGGAAACATCGGCGACGCGATGCTGAACCTGTTCGTGATGCTGACGCTCGAGCAGTGGCCGAACTACCTGCGCGCCGGCATGGAGATCTACCCGTGGTCGTGGATCTACTTCGTCAGCTACGCCCTGATCGCGGGATTCCTGCTGATCAACATCCTGATCGGGATCGTGATCAACGCGATGGAGGGCGCGCGCCGCGAGGAGCGGGCGATGGCCCGGGCGGCACGCCGTGAGCTGCTCGCGGCGGAGGCCGAGCACGAGGCGGCCCGGGCGGAGCGCGAGGCGGCCCGGGCGGAGCACGAGGAGCTCGCCGAGCTGGTCCAGGCTCTGCGCGACACCGTCGACGATCTCGAGGACCGCCTGGGCACCGACGGCGCGTCCCCGCCCAGCAGGACGGGAGTTGAACCAACCTAGGGGTTGCGGCCGGCGCCGGTGCCGGCGGTCTCCAGGTCGGAGATCTGGTCGCGTAGGTCCTGGATGTCGTCCTGGGCGACCGACAGCTCGTCCTCGAACGATCCCTGGTCGTTCTCCAGCTTGCGGATCCGGTCCTCGAGGTCGGCGAGATTCTCGTTGATCATCTGCACGTCCTGCTGGGCCGCCTCGGTCGCCGACTCCCGCACCACGGTCAGCTCCTCGCGCAGGTTCTGCACGTCGGCGTCGGTTGCCGCGTCCTCCTTGGTCGTCAGCGCGAGGTAGATCGCGGCGCCGGCCGCGGCCAGGGCGAGGACCGCGAGCGCGGCACCGATATAGCTGCGCACGCCGAGCCTGCGCTCGATCTGCGCCAGCCAGCTGCGCAGCCCGTCGATTCGCTGCTGCGGATCGGCCGGCTTCTGCGCGTCCGGTGGTTGCGGCTTCCCAGGGGGTTGCGGTGGCCGCGGCTGCGCCTGCCCCGGCGGTTTCGGCTGCCCTTCCATGCCGCTAACGGCCCGGTAGCCCGTCGCTCTCGAGGACCTGTCCTCCCTCGGGCTCGACCGGCAGGCGACGCTCGCGCCACGCCCGCAGGCCACCCTTCATGTTGTGGGCGTCCCAGCCGGACTCGCGAAACGCCGAGGCGACCAGCTCCGATCGCGAGCCGCCGCGACACTGGAACACCACCGGCTTGCCCTTCTCGATCGCATCGGTGCGGGCCGGAACCTGGTCGAGCTCGATGTGCGTCGCGCCGGGGATGTGGCCGGCCTCCCACTCGGCCTCGGCCCGCACGTCGATCACCTGCGCCTCGCCGCGGTCGAGGAGCTCCGCCACGCGCTCGGGCGAAAGCGAGATCTGAGCCTCGGCTGAGGTCTTCGCCGTCACAGGCGCAGAGGGTAATCGCCGCGAATAGCATTTGGGTTCCCCCGCCCGCACCGAACGACCTCAGGAGGTCCCGATGCCCGAAGCCGTGATCGTCGACGCCGTCCGGACCCCGATAGGCCGTGCCTTCAAAGGGTCGCTCGCCGGCCAGCGCCCCGACGAGATGGGCGCCTACGTCGTCGACCAGCTCCTGGGCCGGACCTCCGAGCTCGAGCCCGCCGACGTCGAGGAGGTGATGTGCGGGTGCGGCATGCCTCAGGGGTTGCAGGCCTTCAACATCGGCCGCATCATCGTGCTGCTGTCGGAGAAGCTCCCCGACTCGGTCAACGGGGTCACGATCTCCCGCTACTGCGCTTCGAGCCTCGAGGCGATCCGCCAGGCGGCGAACTCGGTCGCAACCGGCCAGGGGGACGCCTACATCGCCGCGGGGGTGGAGTGGGTGAGCCGCTACAACGAGCGCACCGAGCCCGCGGGGGCGGCGGACCAGAACGAGAACCTCCAGGGCAATGACGGACAGCCGAACGCTTACATCGAGATGGGCCTCACGGCGGAGAACGTCGCCGACCGCTACGAGGTCAGCCGCGCCGACATGGACAAGTACGCGCAGCGCTCCCAGGAGCTCGCGGTCGGCTCGCAGGAGTCCGGCTTCTTCGACCGCGAGATCGTGCCGGTGAAGCTGCCCGACGGAACCGAGGTGGCGAAGGACGACGGCCCCCGTCCGAGCTCGACGCTGGAGAAGCTGTCCCAGCTCGAGCCGGCGTTCCGCGAGGACGGCAAGGTCACCGCCGGGAACTCGTGCCCGCTCAACGACGGCGCCGCCGCGGCGCTGGTGATGTCGGCGGACCGCGCCAAGGAGCTCGGGCTTCAGCCCCGGGCCCGGATCGTCACCGCGGCCACTTTCGGAAACGAGCCGGAGTACATGGGCGTCGCCCCGATCGGCGCGATCAGGAAGGTGCTCGATCGCTCGGGGATGAAGATCGACGACGTCGACGTGGTCGAGCTGAACGAGGCGTTCGCCGC
>Ga0126312_10003907_pt1 | contig 10064 bp, 10 predicted proteins | sample Plot104A_FD_92537 | JGI IMG/M metagenome (GOLD analysis project Ga0126312, IMG submission 92537) | Serpentine soil microbial communities from UC McLaughlin Reserve, CA, USA - Plot104A | ecosystem: Environmental > Terrestrial > Soil > Grasslands | place: USA: UC McLaughlin Reserve, Lake County...
CCCCGGCATCTGTGAGCCGCCGCTCCGCCTCCTTGAGGCGCTCTCGCAGGTCGCCGGCGTCGAGGTCGTCGGGCCGGACGGCCTCGGCAATCAGCACCCGCGCGCGGTTGGCGAACACCTCGAGCCAGCCCTCTCCCTGCGCGTAGCGTTCCACCTCACCGCCCTGGGAGCGGTGGAGCCGCAGCTCGGCCGGCACCAGGCGCGCGAGCAGCGGGGCGTGGCGGGCCCTGATCCCCACCTCACCGACCGCGGTCCGCGTGGAGAGCTGGAAGAGCTCTCCCTTGAACACCGCGCCCTCGGGTGTGAGGACCTCCGCCTCGAGCTTGTGCTCGTCGGGCATCAGATAGAAGCGGGCAAAAAGCCGAGCGTCAAGCCTGCTCCCCCTCGGACGACTCTTGCTCTGCGGACTGCGCCTCCTTCTCCTCAGCCTCCGCGCCACGCGCTCCGTTGCGCGAGCCGCGGGCCTCCTCGACCACCTGGTCGATCGTACCCTTCATGTAGAAGGCGCCCTCGGAAAGGTCGTCGTGCTCCCCGTCGAGGATCTCCCGGAAGCCGCGCACCGTCTCCTCGACAGAGACGTATACGCCTGGCCGGCCAGTGAATTGCTCGGCGACGAAGAACGGCTGCGACAGGAAGCGCTCGATCTTTCGGGCTCGCGCCACCGTGAGCTTGTCCTCGTCCGAGAGCTCGTCGATGCCGAGGATCGCGATGATGTCCTGGAGCTCCTTGTATCGCTGCAGGACCTCCTGTACCTCGGTCGCCGTCCGGTAGTGCTCCTCCCCCAGGATCTCGGGCTTGAGGATCGTCGAGGTGGAGTCGAGGGGATCGACTGCGGGGTAGATCCCCTTCTCGGAGATGGCCCGAGAGAGGACGGTCGTCGCGTTCAGGTGCGCGAACACGGAGGCCGGGGCCGGATCGGTTAGGTCGTCGGCCGGCACGTAGATCGCCTGTACGGAGGTCACCGACCCCTGCTGCGTCGAGGTGATGCGCTCCTGGAGCTCACCCATCTCGGTGTCCAGCGTCGGCTGGTAGCCGACGGCGGACGGCATGCGCCCGAGCAGGGCAGAGACCTCCGATCCCGCCTGCACGAAGCGAAAGATGTTGTCGATGAACAGCAGCACGTCCTGGCCCCCTGCCTCACGGAAGTACTCCGCCATCGTCAGGCCCGAGAGCCCCACGCGAAGGCGGGCGCCCGGCGGCTCGTTCATCTGGCCGAACACCATGATCGTCTTGTCGATGACGCCGGACTCCTGCATCTCCAGATAGAGCTGGTTTCCCTCCCGCGTGCGCTCGCCAATGCCGCAGAACGCCGAGAGCCCGCCGTGCTCCTGGGCGATGTTGTGGATCAGCTCCATGATGATCACGGTCTTGCCGACGCCGGCCCCGCCGAACAGGCCCACCTTGCCGCCCTTCGCGTAGGGCTCGAGCAGGTCGATGACCTTGATCCCGGTCTCGAGGATCTCCTGGCTCGGAGTCAGGTCCTCGGCCTCCGGCGCCGCCCGGTGGATGGGCCAGCGGTCCTCCCCCTCGACCGGATCGCCTTCGTCAATCGGCTCACCGAGCAGGTTGAAGACCCGCCCCAGGGTGTCCTTGCCGACTGGCACCGTGATCGGGCCGCCGGTGTCGATCACCCTGTCTCCTCGCCTGAGCCCCTCGGTGGCGTCCATCGCCACGGCCTTCAGGCGGTCGTCGCCCAGGTGCTGCTGCACCTCGAGCACGAGGTCGATCCCCTGCCGGCCGTCGCCATCCGGCACCTCCACCTTGAGCGCGTGGTAGATCTCGGGCAGCTCACCGGGGAAGGCGACGTCCACGACGACGCCCATTACCTGCTCGACAGTGCCGACGTTCCCGTTTGCCTGCTCGGCAGTCCCTACGTTTCCGTTTTCCTCAGCCATTGATTTCGTTCCTCGTTCCTCGTTCCTCGTTCCTCGTCCTCGAACCGAAACAACAAGGAACAAGGAACAAGGAACTACCCAAGCCCTTCCGCACCCGCGACTACCTCCAATATCTCCTGCGTGATCTCCGCCTGCCGCGCCCGATTCATCTCCAGCGTCAGGTCATCGATCATCGTGTTCGCGTTCTCGGCGGCGTTTCTCATCGCCGTCATCCGGGCGCCGTGCTCCGAGGCTGCGGACTCGAGCAGCGCCCGGTAGACCGAGAGGTCGACGTATTCCTCGAACAGCATCGGCAACAGCTCCTCGGGCTCCGGCTCATACAGCCAGAACGCTCGCATGTGCGCCTCGGCCAGCTCCTCGTCCGCCGGCCTCTCCGGCTCCGGCAGCCCTTCGCCGTACACCTCGGCCTCCTGAAGCGGCAGCAGCGTCTGGCGTCGCACGTACTGCGTCAGCGGCGACACGTAGCGGTTGTAGATGAGGTCGACGCGGTCTAGCTCGCCGTCTACGTACGCCGCGATCAGGTCGTGGGAGATCTCCCGCGCGTTCGAGTAAGCGGGCCGATCGGTGAAGCCGACGTAGGACTTGGAGACCTCCTCGCCCCGGAACTGCATCGTCGAGTTTCCGCGTCGCCCGACCACGAAGAAGGCCGCCCGGGGGCCCCCCGAGGCGAGCTCTCGCTTCAGGCGCAGGCCCTCGCGGATGATCTGGGTGTTGAAGGCACCCGCGAGCCCGCGGTCTCCGGTCACCAGCAAGATGCCGACCCTCTCTGTGCGCTCATGCTTCTCGAGCAGCGGGATGCGGGCCACCACGCCCTCCGCGGCCTCGGATGCCTGGCGGGTCATCTTGCGAATCGCCTGGGCGTAGGGCCGCATCGCCTCGATCCGCTGCTCCGCTCGGCGCAGCCGGGCCGCGGCGACCATCTCCATCGCACGCGTGATCTTGTGGATGTTCTTGACGGAGTTGATCCGGTTTCTGACTTCTTTCTGCGTGGCCATGGTTCAGTAGCTAGTAGCTAGCAACTAGCAACTAAGCGGGCACCTCCTCACGCTCCCGCTCCTCCTCGGCCTCCTCGGCTCTCTCCTCCTCGCGCTCCTCTTCCTCGCCCTCGCCGGGCTCGCCCGCGATGCGGCCGCGTTCGACGACGCGCTCCGACTCGCCCTCCTCGAGCGGATTGCCTTCGGCGTCGAAGTCTGGGCCGAAGTCATCCACCATCTCGCCGATCGCATCGCTCAGCTCCCGCTCGTCGTCGTCGGAGAGCTCCCCGGTCTCGTTGATCCTCTTCATGAGCTCTCCCTTCTCGGAGTGCAGCCGCGAGAGAAGATCCTCGAGGAAGTCGTGGACCCGCTCGGTCTTGATCCGGTCGAGGTAGCCGCCCGTGCCCGAGTAGATCGACGCCACCTGGTCAGCAATCGACAGCGGGCGGCGCTCCTTCTGGTTAAGCATCTCGACCAGACGCTCGCCCCGGGCGAGGCTGCGCTGCGTCTCGGGGTCGAGCTCGGATCCGAATTGGGCGAAGGCCTCCAGGTCCCGGTACTGCGAGAGGTCGAGGCGAAGCTTCCCGGCCACCTTCTTCATCGCCTTCCGCTGCGCGTCCCCGCCCACCCTCGACACCGAGATGCCGACGTTGATCGCTGGCCGAATGCCCCTGTAGAAGAGATCCGACTCGAGGAAGATCTGGCCGTCCGTGATCGAGATCACGTTCGTCGGGATGTACGCCGAGACGTCGTTCGCCTGCGTCTCGATGATCGGCAGGGCGGTCAGCGAGCCGCCGCCGTGCTCGTCGCTCAGCCTGACGGCGCGCTCCAGTAGCCGCGAGTGCAGGTAGAAGACGTCCCCCGGGTATGCCTCGCGGCCGGGCGGCCGGCGCAGGAGCAGAGACATCTGCCGGTAGCCGACCGCGTGCTTTGAGAGATCGTCGTAGACGCAGAGGGCGTCCTTGCCGGAGTACAGGAAGTGCTCCCCCATGGCACAGCCTGCGTAGGGGGCCATGTACTTGATCGGCGCAGCCTCGTCGGCCGGGGCGACGACGATGATCGAGTTCTCCATCGCCCCCTGCTCCTCAAGGATCTCCATCACCTGGACCACGGTCGACATCCGCTGCCCGATCGCCACGTAGATGCAGAAGAGGTCCTTGTCCCGATTGTTGATGATCGTGTCGATCGCAATGGAGGTCTTCCCCGTCTGGCGGTCGCCGATGATCAGCTCCCGTTGGCCGCGGCCGATCGGGATCATGCCGTCGATCGCCTTGATCCCGGTCTGAACCGGCGTGTTCACCGGCTGGCGCAGAACCACGCCGGGGGCCTTGAACTCGGCGGGACGCGTCTCGTTAGTGTGGATCTCACCCTTGTCGTCCAGCGGGCGACCGAGCGGATCGACCATCCTGCCCAGCAAGGCCTCGCCGACGGGAATCTCAAGCAGCCTGCCGCTGCGCTTGACGGTGTCGCCCTCGACGACCTTGTCCCACTCGCCGAACATCACGGCGCCGACGTTGTCCTGCTCGAGGTTGAGGGCGAGCCCCGTGACGTCGTGGGGCAGCTCGAGCATCTCGAGGGACATGCAGTTGTCCAGGCCGTGGATGCGGGCGATTCCGTCCGCCACGGAGAGGACGGTTCCGACCTCCGCGAGGTCGGCGCCCTCGGTCTCCAGTCCCTCGATCCGCTCCCGCAGGATCTTCGCTATCTCGTCCGGCTTAATCTCCAATTGGTTGGCTCCTCATCGATCGCGGGGTTTCACCCGTTCGCCTTCTGGCCATCACGCCGCCTGGGCGACTTCCTTTCTCAGTCTCTCGAGCTTCGAGCGCACGCTCGCGTCCAACACCATGTTGCCGACTCGCAGCACTAGCCCGCCGATGATCCGGTCATCCACGTCCGCGGACAGCTCGATCCTCCGGTCAGTCTGACGCTCGATCTCCGTTCCCACGCGCTCGACCACCGCCGGATCGAGCTCGACGGCGCTGGTCAGGGTCACCTCGAGCTGCTTGTTCTCCTGCGCCCACAGGTCATCGAATCGCTGGCGGATGCGGAAGACCGCGGGCATCCGGTGCTTCTCGGCGAGGAGCTCAAGGAAGTTGAGGAGCTCCGGTTCGACGCCCGACACGGCTCGACCGATGCCGTCGCGCTTCTCGGCCGAAGAGAAGTAGGGGCTGAAGAGGAACACCTGGAGCTCGTGGCTCTTAGCGACGGCTTCAACGAACTGACCGAGCTGGTCGCGGATCACATTGAGCTTGCCCTTCTCCCTCGCGACGGAGAAGAGCGCCTCGGCGTATACGCGCGCGATTTCTTCCATCAGTTAGCAGTAAGTAGTAAGCAGTAAGCAGTGTTCGCAGATCGCGCACTGCTTAGCGCGAGGCGGCGAAGCCGCCGAACTGCTGACTGCTTACTCGTTCGTCGTGCCATTTCCGGTTGTCCTACCTGCGAGAGCTGAAAAGTCGACCTCGTGCAGCGCCTCGTCGATCAGGCGCCTGTGGTCCTCTTCGTCGAGCGTCTTACGGGTGAGCTTCTCGGTCGCGAGCACGGTGAGGTCCGCAACCTCCCGGCGGATCCGCTCCAGAGAGCGTCGCGTCTCGGCCTCGATGTCGCGCCGCGCCGCGGCCAGGAGCTCCTCGCGTTTCCCCTTGCCCTCCGCCGCCGCCTCCGCCTGCAGCGCCTCCGCAGCCCTCCGGGCCCGGGCAACGATGTCATCGGCCTGCTCGCGCGCCTCCCTGAGCCTCTGGCGGTACTCGCCTAGGAGCTGATCCGCGTCCCTCCGGGTCCTCTCGGCCGCGTCGATCGACTCCTGGATCGCCTTCTGGCGCCGATCGAGGGCCTCGCCGATCCTGGGGAAGGCGAACTTGCTCAGCACGTACATCGTGACGCCGAATGCGAGCAGCGTCCAGATCATCAGCCCGAGGTTCGGGCTGACCAGGAAGTTGCCGCTGCCGCCACCCTCGGCGGCGAGCGGAAGCGCGGCGATGTCCGAGAGCGAGTCCACGTGCCTACAGGAAGAACGCGATCAGCCCGAAGATGAAGGTGTAGAAGGCCACGGCCTCTGTCAGCGCGAAACCGAGCCAGCGGATCGCCTGCAGATCGTCCTTCATCTCCGGCTGGCGCGCGACGGACTCGATCTCCTTGCCGAAGATGATCCCGATCCCGATACCGGCTCCGATCGAGCCGAGCCCGGCTCCCACCCCGAGGGCGATCGCCTTGCCGGCGTCGGTGATGCCGGTGTCCGTGATCCCGCCGCCGCCTTGCGCAAGCATCAACACATCAACCATTTGAGCAACTCCTTCTCAGTGACTCTCGGCGGTCGCCCCGCCGATGTAGATCGCGGTGAGGGTGGCGAATATGAACGCCTGAAGCGTCGCCACCAAGACGACTTCGAAGAGGTAGAAGAACAGCACCATCGGGAAGGTCAGCGCGCCGAGCGCGGCCAGCCCCAAAAGCACCGCCAGCCCGCCCGCCATGAACAGGATCAACAGGTGCCCGGCGAGGATGTTCGCGAACAGTCGCACGGAGAGAGAGATCAGGCGCACGAAGTGCGACAGCACCTCGATCACGAAGATCGCTGCCTTGCCCACCGGGTTCATGTCCTCGAGTCCCGGCGGAAGCCAGCTCCGGAAGTAGCGGATGAAGCCCTTCTCCCTGACTCCCTGGAAGTTGTAGGAGAACCAGACCACGATGGTTAGCACCAGCGGCACCGAGAGGTTCGCTGTGGCCGCGTAGAGCGCGAGCGCCGGGAAACCGATCCCGAACACGTCGATCGTCTCCTCGGTGTTGATCGGCAGGGGGATGAAGCCGATCATGTTCGAGAACCAGATGAAGAAGAAGAGCCCGCCCACGAACGGGAACCACCTGGCAGCGAAGCGCGGGTCCATGTTTCCGCCGGCGATGTTGCTGCGCGCGAGGTTGTAGAACACCTCGGCTGCCGTCTGCACGCGGTTCGGGCGCTGCTCCATGCGATTGGCGATCCAGGTCATCGTCATCACGGTCAGCGCTGAGGCGAGGAAGAGATAGAGCACGGCCTTGTTGACGCTGAGGTCGATCCCGGCCACCTTCAGCGAGATCCATGGCTCGAGCTTGAATTCGTTCTGGGGCTGGAACTCCTCATTCTTGCCCTCGCTCCCGAACGCGAGCCCGAGGAGGATCGCGACCCCCAGCCAGATCGCGATCGCGAGCAGGACCTTCGTGCGCGTTCTCATCTGGCCTCTCCACCCGGTCCCCGCGCCCTGGCGACGAACCGGCCCCCGAGGTGGAGGGTGACGAGCGCCGCCGTCAGCACCGCGGCCGCAAGGCCCGCCTCGCGCTCGGAGAGGCCGACCAGGAGGATGGCGAGCGCCACGAGCCATACGCGCCCCAGCGTGGCGGCCGCCAAAGCGCCGAGGGCCGTTCTGCGATCGCCTTCGCCAATAGCCCGCGTCGCCCGGCGGTCGGCCGCGAGGCGGACGGCGTGCTGGGCGAGCCAGGCCGCGGCCGCCACGGCATAGCCCAGAAGCGGCCAGCCAGCGAGCGCGAACGCCGGCAGGGCGAGCGCCAAGAGCCCCAGGTCGGCGTAGCGCAGCGCGAGCCCACGGCGTGCCGCCGCGCGGGGCGCGCTAGCTCCTTCTAGAGCGAGCGTGGACAAGGCAACGAAGCAATCGGATCCGGGTCCAAAGGGACAGATAGCCGCGCAGGACCGGCCGCGCCGGCTCCAGGCGGCCAGCCGAATATAGCCGAAACCGCGCGCTCCCGAGGTCGCCTGACCGGCGTCGCGCGGCCGATCACGCCCCGAGCAGACGCGCCCGGCCGCGCACCCAGCAGGCGGTCCGAGCCAGCGTCGCGGCGGCCCGCATCGCCGCTGCGGCGCTGAATGACGCAGCTACGATCCGCCGTCGATGCGGGTCTGGATCGATCTCACGAACACCGCGCACGTCTTCGTACTGCGTCCGCTCGTCGAGGTCCTCGAGCGCGACCGTCATGAGGTCACCTTGACGGCGCGCCCGCTCTCGCACACCGTCGAGCTGCTCGACCAGTGGGGACATCCGTACACATCGCTCGGCAGGTACGGCGGTGCCGGGCGGCTCGGCAAGGCGCGTGCCGCGGCCGCCCGGGTCCCGCAGATGGTGCGCTTCGGTCGGGGCCGGAGGTTCGATGCCGCACTCGCCCACGGTTCCACCGACCTGCCGCTCGCGGCCCGCGCGCTCAGGGTCCCGAACACCACCATGCTCGACTACGAGTGGGCAATGCTCCAGCACCACGTGAACTGCCGATTCGCCTCGCGGGTGCTGGCTCCTGACGCGATCCCTGCCGACCGGCTCGCCCGCTACGGCGCCAGGCGCAAGCTGATCCGCTACCCGGGCCTCAAGGAGGAGTACTACCTCTGCGGATTCGAACCTGACCCGTCAGTTCTCGATCTGCTGGGCCTCGATCGCGACGGGGTCCTATGCGTGGTTCGAACGGCTCCGTCCTACGCGCTGTATCTGGGTGGCTCCGAGAACCGCATGCTGCCCGAGGTGCTCAGGCGCTTGGCCGAGGCCGGAAACGTCCAGACCCTGGTGCTCGCCCGGAACGCTGAGCAGGCGGAGGCGATCGAGTCGCTCGACCTGCCCAGGGTGACCGTCCCAAGGCACACCGTCGACGGGCGAAGCCTCGTCGCCTTCGCCAACCTCCTGATCTCGGCGGGGGGGACGATGAACCGCGAGGCCGCGGTGCTCGGCACGCCAGTGTTCTCGATCTTCGAGGGCCGGCCCGGCGCAGTCGACGAGATGCTCGCGGCTCAAGGCCGATTGCGATTCCTCCACGACCCGGCGGAGATTGAGATCTCGGACAAGGCGCCCGACGCCTGGCGCAACAGGGTCAGGCGCGAGCCGGCGGAGCTGCTCCGCCTCGCTCTGCCCCAGTGGTCCCCGTCTTAGTCTGGATCCTGGAAGCGGGGGGGCGGGGTCCGGCTCAGCGATGCGCGGTGAGGGCGCGCTCGAGGGCCTCTTCCTCGTCCTCCTCCCTCTCCTCGGCCCCGTTTACGGCCGGGACGAAGCGCCCGAGGCCGATCGCGTGCAGGTGGCGTGCCTTGATGATCTCGAGCGTGTAGACGATCCACACCGACGCGGCGAGCACGGCGAGTCCGGCGCCGGCCGCGATCAGCGCGTTGGAGACGTCGAACACGCCACCCGGTCGCGGCGGCACGAACCGAAGCAGGAGCGCGTAGGCCGCCAGCATCGCCGTCCATAGGTGCAGATACGCAGCCGTTCGGCGTTGCGAGAAGCCGATGCGCATGAAGCGGTGGTAGAAGTGGTTGTGGTCCGCGCCCCAGGGCGCCCGCCGGTACTTGAGCCGCTTCAGGACCACGAACGAGGTGTCCAGGATCGGCACGGCGATGACCAGCAACGGGGCTACGAGGGCAATCGTCGCTGTCGTCTTGAGGACGCCCTGGACGGAGACCGTGGCCAGCAGGAAACCGAGCGCCAGAGCACCGGAGTCGCCCATGAAGATCTTCGCCGGGTGATAGTTGTGCCTCAGGAACGCCACCGTGGCACCGCAGACGATCGCCGCCAGGGCAGCCGTCTCGTGGCGCCCGAACGAGGCTGCGAGGAGGGCGAACGAGGCGGCGGCGATCGCCACGATCCCGGCGGCCAGGGAATCCATGCCGTCGATCAGGTTGACCAGGTTGGCGAGGACGGCGATCCAGAGGATCGTCAGGGGATAGGCCAGCCAGCCGATGTCGTGGTCCCCGATCACCGGCAGGGTGACATGACCGAACGTCAAGCCCGAGCCGAGCACCGGGATCAGGGCCACCGCGACTACCGCCAGCATCTTGGTGGCCGGTCGGAGGCCGCGGATATCGTCCACCAACCCCAGGAGGGCGATGCAGGCGGTACCTATGAGGATCGCCCGGGTAGGCCCGTCGAGATCGACCAGCGCCAGCGCGGGCGCGAGGATTCCGAGGACGATCGCCAGCCCTCCGATTCTCGGCACGGGCTGGACGTGGACGCGGGGCCGATCGGTCGAGTCGTCGAGCCCGCCGATGTGAGGCGCGACGCGCGCCGCCAGGGGTGTCAGCACCGTAACTATGGCGGCTGCGAGCACGAACCCCCATACCACAGCCCCGTCGCCCACCAGTTCCGTCACGGTGTCGGCGAACGACATGCGGCGGTTATACAGTACGACCGGGACTGGTCACGAGCTTCGAGCGGGCCAGCGCCGCTGGTACGATCGGCGC
>Ga0126312_10003908_pt1 | contig 10063 bp, 8 predicted proteins | sample Plot104A_FD_92537 | JGI IMG/M metagenome (GOLD analysis project Ga0126312, IMG submission 92537) | Serpentine soil microbial communities from UC McLaughlin Reserve, CA, USA - Plot104A | ecosystem: Environmental > Terrestrial > Soil > Grasslands | place: USA: UC McLaughlin Reserve, Lake County...
ACCGTCGACCGCGGCGTGCAGCGCGGCCGCCGGATCCTGCGCGCCACTCGCCGCGACGTGCTCGCCGAGCCGCGCCGTGACATCGCCCTCGACCGCCTCGGCGACGGCGAGGAAGAGCGCCGACTTGTCGGCGAACTGGTGGTACATCGCCCCGCGCGTGACGCCCGCCGCGGCGGCGATCTCCGGCGTGCCGACGTCGGCGTAGCCGCGCTCGGCCCACAGCCGCCGGCCGGCGGCGACGAGCGCGCCGCGGGTGGCGGCGGTCCGCTCGGCCTGGGTGCGTCGCTTGTTCGCCATGCAGCCTGTATGTAAATTACCGGCAGCCTGTACGCAAATGACGGAGGCCGAGATGCCGGCGATCCAGCTCCAGCAGGGAACCATCCACTATGAGGAGGCCGGACCCGCGCACGGCCGCCCCTTGGTGTTCGTGCACGGATACCTGATGGGCGGCGACCTGTGGGCCGGGCTGGCTGAGCGCCTGGCGGAGCGCGGCCTGCGCGCGATCATGCCGACGTGGCCGCTCGGTGCCCACCGCGAGCCGATGCGGCCCGGCGCCGACCTGACGCCGCGCGGCGTCGCGGCGATCATCGCCGGCTTCCTCGAGGCGCTCGGGCTCGAGGACGTCGTCCTGGTCGGCAACGACACCGGCGGCGCGCTCTGCCAGGTCGTGGCCGTCGACCACCCCGAGCGGCTCGGCGCGCTCGTCCTGACCAACTGCGACGCCTACGACAACTTCCCGCCCGGCTTCTTCAAGGCACTGGTCGCCGCGGCGAAGCTGCCGGCGGGCCTGAAGGCGGCGCTGGCGCCGATGCGGACCGCCGCGGCCCGGCGTTCCGCGGCCGGCTACGGGATGCTCTCGCACGGCGACGTCGACCACCTCGCCCGGCGCTGGGTCGAGCCGGTGTTCGCGAACGCCGGCGTGCTCGACGACCTGCGCCGCTTCACCGTCGCGCTCGACAAGGCGGTGACGCTGGATGCCGCCGAGCGCCTTCCCGGCTTCGAGAAGCCGGTGCTGTTCGCGTGGGCGCCCGACGACAAGCTGTTCCCGCTCGAGCACGCGAGGCGGCTGGCCGCTGCGCAGCCCGACGCACGCGTGGAGACGATCGCGGATTCGCGCGCGTTCTCGATGATCGACCAGCCTGACCGCCTGGCAGGCCTGATCGCGGAGGTCGCTCAGCGCTCGGCGGCCGGGCACGCGATCCGGTAGTCGCACATCGAGCACGCCGAGAAGCTCGGCGTCGGCTCGAAGCCCTGCGACTGGATCCCCTCCCCGACCTCGAGCACCGTGTCGGTGATCCAGTCGCGGTCCTCCTCGGAGCGCTCGACGGGAACCTTCTGGTCGTCGAGCACGTAGTAGTAGGACTGTGACGGCGCCTCGAGCTGCCACGCCTCGCGCGCGCCGACGGCGTAGAGCGTGAGCTGGACGTCCTCGCGCAGCTGGGCGGCCGACTTCGGCCGGCCGGTCTTGTAGTCGATCAGCTCGTAGCCGCCGTCCGGGAGCCGGTCGACGCGGTCCACGCGTCCGCGCAGCACGTGCGGGCCGAGCTTGAACTGGAACGAGCGCTCGAACCAGACCGGCTCGCCGCCCTCCTCGCGGAAGCGGTCGTGGTAGCGCACGAGCGCCTGCGTGGCCTTCGCGCGCAGCTGGCGCTCCTCCTCGGAGTCGCCGAAGCCGCCGCGCCGCCAGCCCGCCTCCAGCAGCCCGAGCAACTCGGGTAGTCCCTGCGCGGCATCCGCAGCGTGGTACCGCTCGAGCACCTGGTGGACCAGAATCCCGAAGCGCTGGTTGATGGTCGGCTCCGACGGGATCCGGAACACGCGCGCGAACTTGTACTTCAGCGGGCAGGTCCGGTAGGTCTCGATGTCGGAGGCGCTCAGCAGCAGGCCGTCGCCGCGACGGGGGAGGAAGCCCTCCAGCGAGGGCTCGGTGCGCGCCGCCACCGCCCGCGCGCGCAGCTTCTCGTCGCGCTCGGCGTCCAGCAGGTACTCGTCGAGCGCGCTCGTCTCGAAGATCTCGCGCTGCTCGGAGGTCGCGGCCTGCAGCAGCCGCGCGTTGACCTCCGGGAGCGCGTCCTCGACCGACTGCGCCTGCGCGCCCTTCGTGCGCTCGATCAGCGCGGCCAGCTTCAGCAGCTCCATGTAGCGCACGACGGCGTGGGAGACGTCGAGGTCGGTGTCGAAGCGCAGCTCGCCGAGGCGGCCGCCGACCTGCGAGACGGTTGTGAGCAGCTCGTCGCGCAGCAGCCGGAACGTCGACTGCAGCGTCTCCGCCGGCCCGAACAGCTCCTCGTCGCGCTGCTCCCACTCGCCGCCGCAGGCGGCGCGCGCCTCCTCCGCGAACTCCGACGGGTGCTGCATCGCGCCGCGATCGGTGCGCTGCGGGTAGGCGAGCACGAGCCTCGTGCGCGCGCGCGTCATCGCGACGTGCAGCAGCCGCCGCATCGCCTCGCCGTGGGCGGCCTTGGTGTCGGGCGGGAGCGTCTCCTTGAGCAGCGCGTCCGGGATCGGCTCGAGCGTGCGCTGGCGCGGCCCCGGCATCCGCGCCGCCATCAGCCCGAGCACGTAGACGTGCTCGAACTCGAGCCCCTTGGCCGCGTGCATCGTCATCACCTGCACGCCGACCGGGCGGTCGCCCGCGGACGCCTCCTCCTCGCGCAGGCCCGCGTCGGCGACGGCGGCGATCGAGCGCGCGAACTCGCGCGCCGTCGCCTGCGGCGTCCGGCGCACGTACGCGGAGGCCAGCTCGGCGAACTTGGCGAGGTTGCGCAGCCGCTCGACCACCTCGGTCGAGGCGGCGAACAGCAGCTGGCGGCGCAGCCCGAGCCGCTCCACCAGCCGGTGCACGTAGAGGTCGGGGCGGGTGGAGTCGATCGCAGCCGCCGCGGAGCGGTAGAGCCCGAGGAACGTGTTGATGCGGTCGCGCGCCTCGGGCGGGATCTGGGGCGACTCGAGCGCGGCGGCCAGCGCCGCGACCATGTCGAGCTTGCGCCGGCGCGCGATCTGGGTCACGCGCGCGAGGTCGATCGCCCGCAGCTCGACGGGCGGGCGCGCGAGCGCGCGCACGACCGCGCCGGCGTCGCCGGGGTCCACGAGCAGCCGCAGCCAGGCGAGCAGGTCGCGCACCTCGGCGCGCTGGAAGAACGCCGCCGCGCCCGCCAGCCGGTACGGCACCGCGCGCTCCTCGAACGCGACGCCGACCGCCTGGCCCTCCGAGCGCACGGAGCGCACGAGCACGCAGACGTCCTCGGGCGCGACGTCCTGGCGCGCGATCAGCCGCTCCACCTCGGCCGCCACCGCCTGCGCCTGCGCGCGCTCGGAGGCGCAGGCCCAGAAGGCGACCTCGCCCGGCGCGGCGTCGCGCGCCCGCAGCGGCTTGTCGATCCGGCCCTCGATCGGCGCCGTGACGGCGGCGCCCGCGGCGACGATGCGCTCGCCCGCCCGGAAGCACTCGCCCAGTCGCACCACCCGCGCGCCCGGCCACTCGGACTCGAAGTCGGCGAACGCCTTCGTGGAGGCACCGCGGAAGCGCCAGATCGACTGGTCGTCGTCGCCCGCCGCGGTGACCTGGCCGCCGTCGGCCACGAGCAGCCGGAGCAGCAGGCCCTGGGCGAAGCTCGTGTCCTGCAGGTCGTCGACGAGCACGTGCCGGTAGCGGCCGGACAGCCGCGCGCGCACGTGCGGCTTCTCGCGCAGCAGCCGGAACGCGAGCAGGACGAGGTCGCCGAAGTCCAGCGTCCCGGCCTCGCGCAGCATCCGGTCGTGCGCGCGGAACAGCTCCCCGAACTCGCGCTCGCGCGCGGCGCGCGCGCCCTCCTCGCCGAGCGTGGAGGCCCAGGCCGCGTAGTCCTCGCAGGTGACGAGCTCGTCCTTGAGGCGGTCGATGCGCCCGACGATCGAGCCGAGCACCGCGCTCGGGTTGCCGCGCAGGTCGTGGTGGCGCAGCGGCAGCTCGTCGATGCGCTCGAGCAGCATCGCCAGCCGGTCTGCCGGCGAGACCGGCGTGGCGAACGGGTCGACGCCGGCCTCGAGCGCCTCGTCGTGGAGCACGCGCGCGCACAGGCCCTGGAAGGTCGTGACGGCGGGCTCCTCCGAGGCCGGGCGGCCGAGTCGCTCCTCGATCCGCTCGCGCAGCGCGTCGGCGGCCGGCGTGAGCACGAGGATCGTCTCGGCGGGCAGGGGGTCCGCCGGCCGCTCGGCCAGCCAGGCGAAGCGCTCGACGAGCGTCGTCGTCTTGCCCGTGCCGGCGCCGCCGATGACGAGCAGCGGGCCCCCGCCGTGCTTGACGGCCTCGAGCTGGGCGGCGGAGAGCACTTCGGAAACTAGGATACGCGCGAGATGACCCCTGACTGGCTCGGAGCCTCGCGCGAGGCCGCACAGGCGCTGGGCGCGATCCTCGCGGCCAAGCCCACGAGCGCCGAGCGCGTGGTGGAGACCGGCGAGCGCGGCGAGGGTGGCGACCGCACGCTGGAGATCGACGCCGCCGCCGAGGCCGCCGTGTTCGATCAGCTGGAGCGTCTGCACGACGCCGGCGCACGCTTCACCGTGGTCAGCGAGGAGCGCGGCACGGTCGACTACGGCGGCACCGGAACGCTCGTGATCGTCGACCCGATCGACGGCTCGATGAACGCCAAGCGCGGGATCTCCCACCACGCGCTCTCGATCGCCGTCGCGGAGGGGCCGACGATGGCCGACGTCGTCTTCGGCTTCGTCTACGACCTGGGTCCCGGGGAGGAGTGGGTGGCCGAGCGCGGCGCCGGCGCGACGCTCGACGGCGAGCGCCTCGACCCGTCGCTGGGCGAGCGCCGCAACCGCGCCGGCAAGCTCGAGCTCGTCGGGATCGAGTCCGCCGACCCCCGCTGGATGCGCGACTCGGCCGACGCGCTCGTGGACGTCGTCCACCGCGTGCGCGCGATGGGCACGATCGCGGTCACGCTGTGCCAGGTCGCCGCCGCCCGGCTGGACGGCATGACGACGCTGCGCGGCTCGCGCGCGGTCGACGCCGCCGCGGCGCAGCTGATCGTGCGCGAGGCGGGCGGGCACGTCAGCTTCCCCGCCTGCGCCGAGCCGCTGGGCGCCCCGCTCGACCTCGTGCCGCACTCGCCCGTCGTGGCCGCCCGCACCGAGCAGGGCCTACGCGAGCTGGTCACAGTGTCCGCCGGCGGCGACGCCGCCCGCAAGAAAGGGGTCTGACCCCTTTCTTGCGCCTTTAGGGGGCCTGCCACCATGGGATGGGTGATCGACTGGTCCCTCGCCTCCCAGGTCGCCCGCGGCGTCGCCCGGCTCCAGCCCGCCGGCGACCCCGCACCGTTCGAGCTGCTGGATGGCCCGGCCGAGGAGAGCCACCGGCTCGTCTCCGCCTACACCGGCCTCGTGCCCGCAGGGCCGCTTCCCGCCGCCGAGGCCGTCGGCCGCGACGAGTGGGTGGACGCCAACCTGCGAGGCCTCAAAGGTGTCCTGGAGCCGGTCTCCGACCGCCTCGGCGAGGGCCTCGGGCCACTCGGCGGCGTCGTCAGCTCCGGCCTGAGCGCGCTGCTCGCCGCCGAGGCGGGTGCGATCTCCGGCTTCCTCGCCGGACGCGTGCTCGGCCAGTACGAGTTCCCGATCCTCGACCCGGAGGCCCCCGCGCGGCTGCTGTTCGTGGCGCCCAACCTCGGCCACGCTGCCGGCACGCTCGAGGCCGAGCCCGACCAGCTCCTGCGCTGGGTCGCGCTGCACGAGACCACGCATGCGCTCCAGTTCGGCGCCGTCCCGTGGCTGCGCGCACACCTCGCCGCTTGCGTGACCGAGCTGCTCGGCGGCATGTCCTTCCAGGGCGGCAGCCTGCTCAAGATCCCCGACCTCGCCGATCTCAAGGGCCTCGCCGACCGCGTGCGCGAGGACGGGATCACGACGCTCGCGCTCGGCCCCGAGCGCAAGGAGCTCTTCGACGGCATGCAGGCGCTGATGGCCGTCCTCGAGGGCTACGCGGAGCATGTCATGGACGCCGTCGGCGACGACGTGCTCGACGACCTGCCCGCGCTGCGCGGCGCGCTCAACCGGCGCCGGCGCGAGCGCTCCGGCTTCCTGCGCGTGCTCGAGCGCCTGATCGGCATGGACCTCAAGCTGCGCCAGTACGAGCTGGGCAAGCGCTTCTGCGACGCCGTCGTCGCGCGCGGTGGCATCGACGCGCTCAACCGCGCGTGGGGGTCGCCCGAGGCGATGCCCACCCTCGCGGAGCTCGAGGATCCCGTCGCCTGGCTGGAGCGCACCGAGCGCCTCGGCCTCGCTGCGTGACGAGCGTCACACGAACTCCTGTTCGTATCCCTGTAACGCCGGACGGCCTCGGGTTTACAAACAAGTGTTCGCAGGGTACGCTCACTGCAGCGAAGACTTAGAACTAATATCCTTAGTCCGCAACGAAGAGGGAGGCCAACCGAATGGCCGACAACACCAGCACCACCACCAAGACCACCACCACCGCCAAGTCGACCGCTCGTAAGAGCACGCCGCGCAAGACCACCGCGCGCAAGTCGACCGGCCGCACCACCACGCGTTCGGCCGCCACGCGCTCGAACACGCGTACGGCCAACACGCGCACGGCCGCCAAGGCCCCGTCGCGCTCCGCCGCGAAGGGCACGCGCACCCGCGCGAAGAACCAGACGGCCCGCTCCACCTCCAAGGCCGCCTCGGCCAACGCGCAGGCAGCGAAGGTGACGGCCAAGCAGGGCCGCAACGTCGCCGAGCGCGCCGCGCTCGTGTACGTCGGTGGCGTCCTGGAGGCGCGTGACCGCGTCGTCGGGCTCGCGACCGGCATCGTCGACAAGTACGGCTCGGTGGCCGACGCGCAGAAGACCCTGCGCCGCAGCCGGCGTGACATCGAGAAGGACGTCCGCCGCTTCGAGCGCCGCGGCGAGCGCGAGACCCAGCTCGCCCGCACGCGCGTCGAGCGCCTCGTGCGCCGCAACCGCCGCGAGTTCGAGCGCGAGGCCAACCGCGTCGAGCGCAAGGCCGACCGTCGCGAGAACGTCGTGACGCAGCGCCTCGGCGGCGTCTCCAAGGCTGCGGCCGAGGGCGTGACCGCCGTCTCGAACCGCGTCGAGGAGACCGTCCAGGTCGGCGTCGCCGCGGGCGAGCGCATCGCGACCCGCGCCAAGGGCGTCATCGCGTAGCACGCAGCACCTTCCCCCGGCCCCCGCGGAGGAGCGGGGCGCCGGGTACGCCTGCCGGCCTCATATCCCGCCGGTGGGGTTCGCCGGCCTCATAACCCGCCGGCGGACGTAGTACCTCTCCTCCCTCAACCGTCGCCGTTCCCTTCGGGGGGCGGCGATGGTTCTTTAACGACCGCATCCGCCTGCCAGAATGGATCCCATGCCCACGAGAGAGCAGATCCTCGAGTCCCTGAGGGTCGTCGTCGACCCGGAGCTCCGGCAGGACATCGTCACGCTGGGGATGGTCCGGTCGATCAAGGTCTCCGACGGCGGGGTCGTCGACGTGACCGTGTCCCTGACGACCCCCGGGTGCCCGATCCGCAGCCACTTCCAGACCTCCGTCGCGACCGCCGCGCGCGGCGTCGAGGGGGTCACGCACGTCAACGTCGCCTTCGACGTCCTCTCCGACCAGGAGAAGGCCGGCCTCCAGCAGAAGCTCGGCCGGCCCGGCGGGCTTCCCGAGGGCGCCCTGGCCCAGGTCGCCAACGTCACCTGCGTCGGCTCCGGCAAGGGCGGGGTGGGCAAGTCCTCGCTGACCGTCAACCTCGCCGCCGCGCTGCGCGCCGAGGGCAAGAAGGTCGGCGTGCTCGACGCCGACGTCTGGGGCTACTCGATCCCGCGCATGCTCGGCCTCGGCGGCCAGCGCCCGCGCGTCAACGGCGAGCGCAAGATCCTCCCGCTCGAGGCCCACGGCCTGAAGGTGATGTCGATCGGCTTCTTCATCAAGGAGGACGAGGCCGTCGTCTGGCGCGGGCCGATGCTGCACAAGGCGCTCACGCAGTTCCTCGAGGACGTCGCGTGGGGCGAGCTCGACCACCTGCTGATCGACCTCCCGCCCGGCACCGGCGACGTCTCGATGACGCTCAGCCAGCTGCTGCCGCAGGCGAAGTTCGTGATCGTCACGACGCCGCAGGAGGCCGCGCAGAAGGTCGCGCGGCGCTCGGCGCAGATGGCCGACAAGGTCTCGCTGGAGATTGCCGGCGTGATCGAGAACATGTCCGGCTTCACGACGCCGGACGGCCAGCGCTTCCCGATCTTCGGCGAGGGCGGCGGCCAGCTGCTGGCCGACGAGCTCGAGGTGCCGCTGCTCGGCAAGGTGCCGCTGACGATGGCGCTGCGCGAGAACGCCGACGCCGGCGTGCCGCTGATCGAGGCCGAGCCCGACGACGCCGCGGCGCAGGCCGTGCGCCACGCCGCGCGCGGGCTGATCGCGCTGATGCCGATGCAGCCGGTCCAGCTGCCGGTGCTGCAGGAACCGGAGCCCGCGGCCCCGGTCGGCATGAGCCTGCCGATGGCCTAGCGGCCGGCGAAGTAGTCGGCGTTCTTCTTGGCGTAGTCGGACCACTCCGTCGGGAGCTGGTCCTCGGCGAAGCAGGCGTCCACGGGGCAGGCTTCGACGCAGGCGTCGCAGTCGATGCACTCCTCGGGATCGATGAAGAGCATCTCGACCTTGTCGTAATCGGGCTCGTCCGGCGTCGGGTGGATGCAGTCGACGGGGCAGACCTCGACGCAGGAGTTGTCCTTGGTCCCGATGCAGGGTTCAGCGATCACGTAAGCCATGACGGCGAATCATAGGCGCGCACCCCCTAGGCTGGCCGCGTGATCCTGCTCACGGGAGCGACCGGCGTGCTCGGCTCCGCGGTGCTGCGGCGGCTCGTGGCGCGCGGGGAGCTCGTGCGCTGCCTGGTCCGCGACGCCCGGCGGCTGGGACCCGAGCGGATGCACGTGCAGCTCGCCACGGGCGACCTCGCCGACCCGGGCGCGTTCCGCAACGCGCTGCGCGGCGTGCGCACCGTGATCCACCTCGCGGGCTCCGAGCGCGACCAGCCGGGTGCGAGCATCGAGGAGCTCGACGGGCTCGCCACCTGGCGCCTGCTGCGCGCCGCCGAGCGCGCCGGCGCCGAGCACCTCCTGTGGGCGACCCCGCTCGGCGCCACGCCGCACCACCCGTCGCGCGTGCTGCGCGCGAAGGCGCTCGCCGCGCGCGCCGTAGCGGACGCCGAGGTCCCCACCACCACGCTCGCGACCTCGCTCGTGTACGCGCCGGGTGACCGCCGGCTCGCGCGGCTGGAGCGCCTGGGGCTTCTGCCCGCCGTCCCGCTGACCGGACGTGGCGCCGCGCGCACCCAGCCGCTGTGGGCCGACGACGCCGCCGATGGCATCCTCGCGGCGCTCGAGCACGGCCCGCAGGGGCACGCCCGCCACGAGCTGGCCGGGCCGGAGGTGCTCACCCACCGGCAGGTCGTCGAGCTCGTCCTGCACGCGGCGGGCCGGCGCCGGCCCACGGTCCCGATCCCGCTCGTCGCGCTGCGCGCGAGCCTGAAGGCGGGCGAGCTGCTCGCCGGGCCGACGACGTTCGCCACCTGGGACGAGGCGCTGATGCTCGCGGTGCCGATGCTCTCCGACGGCGGACCGGCCGGGCTGGAGGCGCTCGGCGTGCGCCCGCGCCGGATGGCCGACGTGCTCGGCGCCTACACCTAGGGCGCCTCCCGCTCTGTTGCAGGCGCCGGGGGCGTGGGTGGCTGCGCGGGGCGTGGGCAACGGCGTTGGCTTGTAGGGGAGGGGGGTTCGCCGCGGTTGCCCCGACCGGTGGGTTGATCCCTCTCAGGCACAGTTATCCACCGCTCGATGCGCGAGCGTGCACGAACTCACGCCCTGGATGAGTTTGTGCACGCTCGCGCCACCGGGAGCAAACCCCTCCCCCGTACAAGCCCATGCCGTTGCCCACGCCACAGGCAGCCGCCCAACGCCCTCGGCGCCTGCCACGAGCGCGGCTAGGACGCCGGCTCGGGCGGGCGCTGGTGCGCCCACGGCCGCGCGACCTCGATCTGCGCGGCGACCTGCAGCAGCGTGTCCTCGCCGAGCGGCTTGCCGAC